>Ga0316187_10000770_pt1 | contig 26254 bp, 19 predicted proteins | sample CroRivburrow1_MG_FD_204927 | JGI IMG/M metagenome (GOLD analysis project Ga0316187, IMG submission 204927) | Coastal sediment microbial communities from Maine, United States - Cross River worm burrow 1 | ecosystem: Environmental > Aquatic > Marine > Coastal > Sediment | place: USA: Maine...
TACAGCCGGTAGCCGCAGCGAGCACATCGGGAAAATCTTTCCACATCGATACCGAACCAAGGCCTTCGTGCAACAACACCAGCATGCGATGACCCTGCCCGCGCCTGCCGCCTGGCTCGGCAATGCGATATTCGATGCGTCGGCTATCCGCGTCGATGTACAGCTTCAGACTCCAAGCCAGGATCGCAGCGAATCTGGCTGCGCGCGCAGGGAGTCACTGTCACCGTCAAACACCACTCGTCCCTTTACCAATACGACGTTGCGGTCGGTAATGGCGGAAACGGCGGAAAAATTCTTGTCCACAAGAATCGAAGATATACCGGTTTCCCGAATGCGACGCAGGATGCGCCAGATTTCCTGCGCGACCAATGGCGCCAGCCCTTCGGTCGCCTCATCAAGAATCAGAAGATCGGGGTTGGTGAGCAGCGCCCGCGCGATGGTCAGCATCTGCTGCTCGCCGCCGGAGAGTTGCTGCCCACCATGCCTGAGCCGCTCGCGCAGTCGCGGGAATGTTTCAAGGGCGCGATCGAGCGTCCAGTCGTTGCGTCCGTCACGACCGGTGCGCGCTGCCATGACGAGATTTTCCCTGACGGACAGGTTGGGGAAAATACCCCTCCCCTCGGGCACGTAGGCAATACCGGCCTGTGCTATTCGATGCGGCGCGGCGCGGGTGATGTCCCGTCCGCGAACACAGACACTGCCCGAACCTGGCGTCAGGAATCCCAGCATGCTCTTGAGCAATGTCGTTTTGCCCATGCCGTTACGTCCCATCAGGCCGATTGTTTCACCGCTGCGAATGCTGAAATCAACACCATGCAGAATGTGACTGGCGCCGTAGTAGGCGTGAAGGCCGCGCGCCTCGATCAAGGTATCGCTACTCATGATGCTCATCGCCCAGATAGGCCACCTGTACTGAACGGCTGGCGCGAACCGCCTCCGGTTCGCCAGTCTCGAGAACCGTGCCGTTGACCATTACCGTCAGGGTATGGGCGAGTGCGAACACGGCGTCCATGTCATGTTCCACCAGCAAGATCGCGTGATCGTCGGCAAGGGTTTGCAGTAACCCGACAATTCGCACCGATTCTTCAGCGCCCATGCCGGCCAGGGGTTCATCCAGCAATAACACACTTGGGTCGGTAGCCAGTGCCATGGCGATCTCGACCTGGCGTTGCTCCCCATGAGACAGCGTATCAACGGGCTGGTCGGCCTGCCGCTGAAGCCCGGCCTGCTCGATCGCGCGCATTGCCGCATCAGCTATTGCTCCGTAACGCCGCGCCGCCCGGAAAAAACGCATTGAGCTTGGCAGACGCGACTGTGCTGCCAACCGGCAGTTTTCGAAAACAGTGAAGGGCAAAAACACGTTGGTCTTCTGATAACTGCGGCCAACGCCAAGACGCGAAATGCGCGGCGGCGGCAGCCCGGTCACATCCTCGCCGCGCAGAAACACACGTCCGGCACTCGGTCGCAAATCGCCCGATAGCAAATTGATGAGCGTGCTCTTGCCTGCGCCGTTGGGACCGATCACGGCATGTACTTCGCGCATGCGACAGGACAGGGAAACACCATCGACCGCTGCAAGTCCTTCAAAATGCCGCGACAGACCGCGTGTTTCGAGCGCGACTTCAGACACGGTTCTGCAACGCCGCGCTCGACGACGTCGTACTGGAAGAATCGGCGCTGGAAGAATCAGCGTCGGAAGAATCGACGCAGGAAGAAGTGGTGCCGGAATCCGGTCCGGCTGCTGCGGGTGGGGTTTTGCTATTGTCTGCGGGCCCCTTCGGCAACAACCCGGCAAGACCCCGCGGAAGATACAGCGCAACCAGTACGATGACCACGCCTGTCAGCAACTGCCAGTGCTTGGTAAGAGATTGAAACACCTCCTCCAGCATCATCAGCGCGAACGCCCCGATAACGGGACCGCTGAGTGTGCCCATGCCACCGAGAATCACCATCATCAACACAGATCCAGAGTGATGCCAGCCGAGCATTTCCGGATTGACGACGCCAAACTGCACCGCTGACAAATAACCCGCGAGCCCTGCGAGCGCACCGGCGATGACGAAGCACACAAGCTTGTATCGAAACGTATCGAAACCCAGTGAGCGCATCCGGTGTTCGTTGATACGAATGCCTGCGATCACTTTTCCGAACGGTGAGTGCAGCAGGGTACGCAGCATCACAATTACCGCCGCAGTAAACGCCAGCACCAGGTAATAAAAGTGCACAAAATTCGAAAGATCGATGGGCTGCCAGCCGCCAATACTCAAAATGGGGCGCTCATTGATAAAAATACCGTCGGAACCGCCGGCAATAGCAGTGTCGTGAAACAGGTAGAACAGCATCTCGGCAAACGCCAGCGTCGCCATGATGAAGAAGATCCCGCCTGTGCGCAGGACCAACAGCCCGATCAACAGCGCGAGTAATGCCGCTCCGCAGACCGACAGCGCCAGACTGGTCCAGAAACCCGCAGCGTGGGTCTCCGGCGAGTAAAGCGCGACGATGTAACCGGCAATGCCGAAGAACGCTGCGTGGCCGAGACTCACCAAACCGGTATAACCGACCAGAAGATTCAGGCTGCTGGCAAACACCACCATGATCAGGATCTTGCTGACGAACTGCACGTAGAAACGATCGCCCGTTAGCGGAAAAGCCAGCAACAACGCCAGGCCAGCCAACAGGAGGGCCAGTTGGTAACGGCTGCTCAACGCAGTCTCCGCGCGAAGAGACCTTCCGGTCGCCACAACAGCACAATCGCCATCATCAGGAACACACTCATGCCGGCCAGTTCCGGCAGCACCCTGAAACCTGCGATCTCAAGCTCGACAACCTTTCCGAACGTGTCAATCAAACCGATCAGCAATGCTGCCGCCAGCGCACCCTTGACCGAACCGATACCACCGATAACGACTACGACGAAACACAAAATCAAAACCTGATTACCCATGCCGGGAAACACCGATGACACCGGCGCCGCAATCATCCCCGCAAACGCCGCCAGTGCAACGCCGCACGCAAACACGAGCCTGTAGAGCAGACCGATGTCGATTCCCAGCGATTGCGTCATCTCACGGTTCGACGCACCGGCGCGAATCATCATGCCTAGCCGGGTGTGCTGAATCAGGAAGTACATCAACAGGGCAAGCAACACACAGACGCCCGACAGCCAGAACCGGTATACCGGATAGGCCAGGGTGTCGGTGAGTGCGACCGATCCGGCGAGCAAGGCAGGTACAGCAACGCTGTGCACGTCATCGCCCCACACGATGCTTCGCAACTCGGAAAAAATCAGTATCAGCCCATAGGTGAGCAGCACCTGTTGCAAGTGGTCGCGCCGGTAGAGATGCCGGATGAACAACCACTCGAGCAACATGCCCAGAACGACTGTAAGCACGATACCTGCAACCAGAGCAACCCAGAAGCTGCCGAAGGTTTGTGTCAACGACCATGCGAGATACGCACCCAACATGTAAAAACTTCCGTGGGCAAGATTGATGACACCCATGATCCCGAAAATCAGGGTCAGTCCACTGGCGACCAGGAACAACAACAGTCCATATTGAACGCCGTTAAGCAACTGGATCAGAAAAGTGGTCAGGTCCATGAAATGTCAGGTGATGAGTTGTCGATTATCTGACCGGCCGTCGACGGAGAAAACGCGTCGCAGGTTTCAACCCCAGGTCACGCGAAAACCCGTTCTGCGCCAAACCGGCAACCGGACATTGATCCAGGTAGCAGCATGACAACAGCCCGGGGCGCACCAGCAATACGGTTACCCGGCATATGGAGCTGCCAGGAAATTAACCGGAGCATGAGCGAAACCGGAATACCTTCCAGCTGCACGCCGCAAACCCAACGGGCGGCGGACCGGGGCCACTGACTCGATGATCAACGCCTTACAGACTGCATCCGCGCGCCGGGTCTTCAAGCGCCGGCCACGCCACGCCAACAACCTTGTTATCGCCGTTCTCTACCCGGCGCAAGTAAAAGTCCTGAATCGGATTGTGTGCTTTCGACATCTTCCATTGGCCGCGCGGACTGTCGATGACCGCACCCTCCATGGCAGCAATGACGGCGTCCCGGTCAGTGATATCTCCACCGGATTTCTCGAGTGCCTGAATCAACAACAAGCCGGTGTCGAAACCCTGGACCGCATACACGTCGGCTTCTGCGCCGTAAGCTTCACGATAGGCTGATCGAAACGCCTTATTCTGGGGATTATCCAGCGAGTCCGCATAATGCAGGGTCGTCAGCACGCCTTCTGCCGCGTCACCCTGAGCTGCGAGTACGCCCTCAGTCAGAAAACCGGAGCCATACAAGGGGATCGTTTCCTTCAGGCCCGCCGCGGCATAATCCTTGACGAACTTGACCGCGCCGCCACCAGCGAAAAAACAAGCGACAGCATCGGGTTTGAGCGCAGCAATCTCGGTCAGCAAGGCCTGAAACTCAACGTTGGGAAAAGGCACGAACAGCTCTTTCACGACACTGCCGCCCGCTGCTCTGTAACCTTCGGCAAACGAGGCGAGCGCCTGCTCGCCGGCGGCGTATTTCCATGTGATGAACACCGCCTTCTTGTGCCCGTTCTCAACCATCACCTTTCCCAATGGATGCGTCGGCTGCCAGTTTGAAAATGAGGTGCGAAATACATTGGGCGCGCACAACTCACCAGTCGCGGCATTGGCGCCGGCGTTCGGGATCAGTACCAGCGTTCCGGTTTCGCGCGCGACCTTGATCAATCCCATCGCAACACCGGAGTGAACCGTGCCGACAACGACATCGACCTTGTCGCGAGTCATGATCTTGTTGGCATTATCGGTGGCTTTAGCCGGATTGGATTCATCGTCGACCTTGAAATACTCGACTTCGCGGCCACCGAGTCGGCCGCCTTGACCAGCAAGCGCAAGACGGAAACCGTTTTCGATGGCGGTGCCAAGCTGGGCATACGTGCCCGTGTACGGCAACATGAAACCGACTCGCAGCTTGTCCGATTTGGCGCAACCAGCCAAAGGCAGCAGCGACACGCCGGCCAGTGCGCCGGCCCCGGCGAGAAAGTCGCGACGCGTCAGATAGTGGGTCAACGGTTTGGTCATACGGTGCTTCTCCCCCTGATGATTATGAGCTGATGCCCGGCGCGCCGCGGGTGCGCAGTTTGAACCGCTGAATCTTGCCGGTCGCTGTCTTCGGCAGCACTTCGACAAAATCGATCCAGCGAGGATACTTGAACGGGGCGAGTTGGTCCTTGACGTGCCGTTTCAGGGCGTCAGCCAGTTGACCCGATGCCGTGACGCCGGGTTTGGTGACGACGAACGCACGTGGTTTGACAAGATTCCCGGCATCAACGTCGCCGACGACCGCCGCTTCGAGGACGTCGGCATGCGTCATCAAAGCCGCTTCAACTTCGAAAGGCGAGACGTACATGCCGCTGACTTTGAGCATGTCGTCGGAGCGCCCGCCGTAGGTGTAGTAACCGTCGTCGCTCATGCTGTACTTGTCACCGGCGCGGGTCCACTCGCCAACGAAAGTCGCCCGCGACCTGGACTGCTGGTTCCAGTAATGGGAAGCGCTCGACGGACCCTTGATCTGCAGTTCGCCGAGTTCGCCTGGCGCCACGACGTCGCCGCTTTCGCCAACCAGGCGCACTTCGTAGCCAGGCACCGGTTGTCCGGTTGTGCCGTAGCGCACCGCACCGGGACGATTGGACATAAAAATGTGCAGCATCTCGGTAGAACCGATGCCGTCCAGAATGTCGCTGCCAAAGTGTTCATGCCAGCGGCGACCAAGCTCGGCGGGTAACGCCTCGCCGGCCGACACGGACACCCGCAGCGCTACCTGCTCGCGTGACGGCAGTTCGGGGCTGGCAAGCATGGCGCCGACCAGAGTCGGCACACCATAGAAAATCGTGGGTTGATGCTGTTTGAGTATGCGGAACACCGCGGCGGGTGTCGGCCGTTGCGCCATCAGAACGGTCGTCGCCCCGACCGACAGCGGAAACGTCAACGCATTGCCGAGTCCGTAAGCAAAGAAGAGCTTGGCGGCTGAAAACACAACGTCGCTCTCGCCAATGCCCAGCACCGGCTTTGCATACAACTCTGCAGTCTGGATCAGACTCGAGTGCAAGTGAACAGTGCCTTTGGGTGTGCCCGTCGAACCGGACGAGTAAAGCCAGAAGCAGACATCGTCGCTGGTGGTCGGCACCGGATCAAAGCGGTTCGCGGCTTCGTTGGTCAGGCGTTGCCAATGCAGACGTCCAGGCGTGCTCGCTTCCGAAACCTCATCCGGTCCGGACACGATGACGTATTCGAGGAAAGGCAAGTCGCCGAAAATCGGTTCGAACTTTGGTAACAATTCCGCCGATACGACCAGCGCGCGAGCGCGGCTGTCGTCGAGCATGAATTTGTAGTCATCAGTAGTGAGCAGGGTATTGGTGGCGACCGGCACGATGCCCGCCTTGATGGCGCCGAGAAATGCCGCGGGAAAATCGATGCTGTCGAGAAGGCACAGCATGACGCGGGCTTCCATACCGATACCGAGCGATGTCAAGGCATTGCTCGCCCGATCAACGCGTTGAGCAAGATCGCTATAGCGATACGAATCAGCATCGTCAATGTAGGCAATTTTTTCGCCGCGACCGGCAGCCAGATTGCGTTCGATCAGGTCGTGCGCAGCGTTATAGCGGCGCGGTATGGTTACCACCGGCGGACTGGTTGAATGGTCCGCCTTGCTGAGTGCGGGCACGCACGCTCCTCCAAATTTCGATCACACAGTGGCTATAACTGCAACTCGGGCCGATAGTCTAACGGCTGCGGTCAGCCTTGCGCGGCGTTCGGGTGGACTTTTGTCTGCGCATCAGTACCGGCACCCTCTGCGCACAGCCCGATCCAGCCCTCGATCCATTCGGCCGCTTCGTCTTCCGGCAGTATTCCGGCACTGGCATCGTGCAGAAACACTTCACCGATCCGCTGCGCACCAAGTTGGCCGAGAATTTCGTCGAACCGCTTGCCGCCGAAGCAGAAGGTTTCGGCGTAGGTACGATCTCCAAGCGCGAACACCCCGTAGCGCACATGCGACAGATCCGGGCGCTGCGTGCACAGCGCATCGTACAAGTCTTTCGCGTTGTCAGGCACGTCTCCCTGACCATAGGTCGAGGTGCAGATCAGGAAAACGCCTTGACGATCGAACACCACCGGGTCGAGTTCGTCCATCTCCAGCGTATGCACTGGCATGCCCTCGCCATCCAGGCGCAGCTCGATTTCCTGCGCAACCAGTTGCGCGATTCCGGTCATGGTGCCGACAAGAATGTTCAGTTCGAATGACATCAACAAAAGGCCTGTTCGTCACAGATCACGAACGTCTGTTAAGCGATGAGTACGCCACCTTCGGGCTGAAAGCGGCCGTCACGCCGTTACCATGCAGCATATTATGCACTATACTGCATTGTATATTACATATACGCACTATAATGCATGTTCTTCGCCATTAGTGCGATCAACACAGACGGTGGGTTGCATCGAAATGGGAGCCAGAGCACACAAGACAATCGAACGCGGCGGGACGCAAGGCATTGCGCCTGAAGACAGATCCACCGCGGCGAACGATGCGCGATTTCTCCGGGCTATCGGCGAGCGGGTGCGAAGTGCGCGTGCGCGCAAGCATGTCACGCGCAAGACTCTGGCCGAACAATCCGGCGTTTCGGAGCGTTACCTGGCGCTGCTCGAGTCAGGCCGCGGTAATGTCTCCGTACTGCTCTTGCGCCATGTCGGCGCTGCGCTCGAATTGCCGCTTGAGGCCTTCTTGCGCGACACGGATAACGAACCGGCGGAGCTCGTTCTTGCCCAGAAGTTGTTGCGAGGCATGACGCCGCAGCGCCTTGTGCACGCGAGAAAGCAGCTGCTCGGCGATTTTCGCAACGACCCGCAGGCGCGTAGCAAACGCATCGCCCTGATCGGTCTGCGCGGAGCGGGCAAAACCACGTTGGGTGTAAAACTGGCGCAATCGCTGAAAAGACCGTTCGTTGAACTCGACCGCGAGATAGAGCGGGAAGCCGGCACTAGCCTCTCAGAAATTTTTCTGCTGTACGGCCAGCAAGGTTACCGCCGTTATGAACGCCGTTGTCTGGAGCAGCTACTCGATCCTGGCGATGCGGTCGTAGTGGCAACCGGCGGCAGCATCGTCTCCGACCCCGCAACGTATGACTTGCTGCTATCGACTTGCTACACGGTTTGGCTGAAGGCGCGACCGGAGGAGCACATGGAACGCGTTATCGCCCAGGGCGACACACGGCCCATGGCAGGCAACACGAGGGCAATGGACGACCTTCAACGCATACTCGATAGCCGCATCGACTTGTACCAGCAGGCTGACGCCACAGTGGACACCAGCGGCAAGAGTGTGCGCCAAAGCCTTGCGGTGCTGAAACAAACACTGCCCCTGGCAACGTCAGGCACACGACCCGGAAGAAAAACATGAACGCAGACGCATCGAGTGGCAATCAGCCCGACACAGACGCCAGCACCGGGACGTTCTCTCCGGTGATTTATGACACGCATCCCGACCACTACGCACACTGGCGCCTGAGCATAGACGCACGGGTGGCAACGCTGAGCATGGACGTCGATGAAGACGCTGCTTTACGTCCAGGCTACAAGCTGAAGCTCAATTCCTATGACCTGGGCGTCGATATCGAGCTATACGATGCAATCAACCGAATCCGATTCGAGCACCCGCAGGTCTGCTGTGTGGTGATCACGTCGGCGAAGGAACGCATGTTCTGCTCCGGAGCAAACATCTACATGCTCGGGCTGTCCAGCCATGCGTGGAAAGTGAATTTCTGCAAATTCACCAATGAAACCCGAAACGGCATGGAGGACTCAAGCCGCCACGACGGACTGCGTTTTCTTGCTGCCGTCAACGGCACAGTCGCCGGCGGCGGCTATGAACTGGCGCTCGCATGCGACGAGATCCTGATGATTGACGACAGATCCTCCACTGTCAGCCTCCCGGAAGTACCGTTACTTGGCGTGTTGCCGGGAACCGGTGGACTGACACGCGTGATCGACAAGCGCAAGGTACGGCGCGACCTCGCAGATGTATTTTGCTCGACAACAGAAGGCGTGCGTGCAGATCGCGCACGTGACTGGAAACTGGTCGACCACACGGCGAAACCACAAAAATTCAGCGAGACGCTCGCGACCTGTGCCGCCGGGCTGGTTGCCGAAAGCGATCGCCCGGAAACCGCTCAGGGGATCGAACTCAAAGCACTGGTACGCACCATCGACGAAACGGGTTTGCACTACCGCCACGTCGACATCGCAATCGACCGCGCGGCGCGCACCGCCACCATAACGGTTAGAGGCCCGGAAGGAGAACAACCCGCGGATGCCGAGGCAATTCAGGCCGCCGGCGCTGACTGGTGGCCGTTGGCGATGGCGCGCGAGCTCGACGATGCCATCCTGATGCTGCGCACCAACGAACCGGAGATCGGTATCTGGGTACTGAAGACCCGCGGTGACGTGGACGCCGTGCTGAAAATGGACGCGACACTGATGCGCCGCCGCAGCCACTGGCTGGTAAAGGAAACCACCGGCCTGCTACGCCGCACCCTTTCGCGCCTGGACGTTTCCTCGCGCTCCCTGTTCGCGTTGATCGATGAAGGATCCTGTTTTGCCGGAACGCTGCTGGAGCTGGCACTTGCAGCAGACCGCAGCTACATGCTGGCAACACCGGATAACGAGACCGATGCGCCGGTGATTGCGACATCGATGATGAACTTTGGTGCGTTCCCGATGGTGAATCATCTGACACGAATACAAACGCGCTTTTGCGCGGAAGGCGGTCCGATCGAAAAGGTGTTCAACCAGTTGGGCGTGCCGTTCAAGGCAGCCGAGGCCGCAGGGCTGGGGCTGGTGACGTTCACGCCGGACGACCTGGACTGGGAAGACGAAGTCCGTATTGCACTGGAGGAGCGCGCCAGTCTTTCTCCGGACGCGTTGACCGGGATGGAGGCAAATTTGCGTTTCACCGGAGCCGAGACTATGGAAACGCGGATCTTCGGTCGACTGTCCGCCTGGCAGAACTGGATCTTCAGCCGGCCCAACGCCGTTGGCGAACAAGGTGCCCTGAAAGTATTCGGCGGCGGCAGCAAACCCGATTTCAATCATGAACGCGTTTAGAGCCTGCGTTCCTTTGGCTGTGGTTGATTCAGCTGCAGCGTCACGGAGTTGAGCATGAGCATTAACTACAGCGAGAAGATTCCCAACAACGTCAACCTTGCAACTGATCGAAAGCTGCAACGGGCGCTGGAACACTGGCAGCCGCGTTTTCTGGACTGGTGGCAGGAACAGGGGCCAAATGATTTTGCCGCCAACGACGTCTATCTGCGCACTGCCGTCGGTGTCGATTCGCAAGGCTGGGCCAGCTACGGCTATGTCAGGATGCCAGACTATCGCTGGGGGATTTTCCTTGCCGATCCGATCCCCGAGCGCACCATTGGCTTTGGCGACCATTACGGAGAACCTGTCTGGCAACAGGTTCCGGGAGAGTTGCGCTCGCAATTTCGTCGCATCATCGTCACCCAGGGCGATACGGAACCGGCGTCGGTGGAGCAGCAGCATCTGCTGGGACTAACCTGCCCCTCCCTGTATGACCTGCGCAACCTGTTCCAGGTAAACGTCGAAGAGGGACGCCATCTGTGGGCAATGGTGTATCTGCTGCACGGTTATTTCGGGCGAGATGGACGCGAGGAAGCGGAGCAGTTGCTGGGCCGCCATTCCGGTGATGCCGATAACCCTCGCATACTCGGCACCTTCAACGAACCAATCAGCGACTGGTTGTCATTTTTCATGTTCACATATTTCACCGATCGCGACGGAAAATTCCAGCTCAAGAGCCTGGCCGAGTCGGGCTTCGATCCGCTGGCTCGCACCTGCCGCTTTATGCTCACCGAAGAAGCACATCACATGTTCGTCGGCGAAACCGGGGTCGGCCGTGTCATCAGGCGCTCGCTGGAAGTCATGAATGAACTGAACACCGAGGATCCGGAAAAGATTCGCGCGCACGGCGCGATTGACCTCGCCACCGTCCAGCGTTATCTGAACTTCTGGTTCACCTCGTCGCTGGATCTGTTCGGCTCGGAGGCATCTTCGAATGCCGCGTCATCGTTCGCCAGCGGAATCAAGGGCCGACCCGACGAAACCAGGTACGAGGATCATGTATGCCGCGAAGCCACTTTCGATCTGGAGACGCCGGATGGAACGCGCACCGTCGGTTTGCGCAACGCAATGAACGAAGTCATGCGCGAATCGTACGTCAAGGACTGCGAGATCGGGCTGAAACGCTGGAACATGCAAATCAAGCGCGCAGGATACGAAACGGTATTACGCCTGCCAAGCAACCGCTTTCACCGTTCAATCGGAAGCTGGGCAGGTCTCCCGGTGGATCCTGCCGGAAATCTCATCGGCCAGGAAGAATACGATCAGCGTATCGCGGATTGGCTTCCGGGCGAAGGCGATCGGACTTTTGTTCACAGCCTGATGCAGCGGGTGATCGAACCCGGGAAAATGGCCGGCTGGATCGCGCCACCGGATCGCGGCATCAATAAACTGCCGGTTGACTACGAGTATGTGCGCCTTAAGTAGGGATTGTTAGCGCCGGTTGGTTTGCGGGGGAAGCGCTCACCGCGCAGGACACGGAGAACGCAGAGCAAAAAACTCCGGAGTTCATGTCTGACGCGCGGAGTGGCACCGGTAAGCCCATGAATTGGGCTACCCCCCGGCGTTTACTCTTTTTCTTGCCGAACGGAATTGACTGTGCAAGCGATTTTTCCCCAGCACCCTTTGCGTACGCGCACCCCTTGTTGCGTACCCCTTGATTGCATACCTCTTGGTGAGCGCCATCAGACCGCCAAATCCTGGTCCTGCCTGACCAGACCCGAAGTCGTCAACGTAAACGTGCGGTCGGCGGTTCGAGCCGCATCGGGCGAGTGGGTTACCAGAATACCCGCGGCCCGGTTTTGCTTTATCTGCGACTTCAGCAACGACAGTATCTGCGCAGCGGTTTCCGGATCGAGATTTCCGGTGGGCTCGTCCGCCAGCACCAGCGTAGGGCGATGCACCAGTGCACGAGCGATCGCAACACGCTGCAATTCTCCGCCGGACAACTCTCGAGGCATGCTGTCGGCACGCTCGCTCATCCCGATCGCGCGCAGCATTTCAGAGACACGGTCCCGCGTCGCTGCGGAATCAGTCTGTAACAGTGCCAACGGCAGCTCAACATTCTGGGCCACGGACAGATACGGCAGAACATGGAACGCCTGGAACACGAAACCCATTCGTGCACGCCGAAGTCGCGTCAGTTCGTCATCAGTGAGCCCTGAAAGACTGGTGCCATCGATCAACACATCACCCGCATCCGGTGCGTCGAGCCCGGCAACGATATTGAGCATGGTCGATTTGCCAACACCCGACTCGCCCATTATTGCGACGTAATCACCGGCCGACACGTCGAGACTTAACGAACTCAGAACCGCGCGGGGATTGGGTCCGCCGAAGCGTTTCGATATGTCGCGCACGGACAGCAAAGCGGAAGTCATGTGTCCCGGGTAGGCAGAAGTGGCTGAAAATAACGGACAGTGCGCGTCAAGGCAAATCAAACAACAGTATTTCCGCCTGGCGGCCGTGTTCGATAACAACACGCGCTTCATCGCGCAGCTTGATCGCGTCACCGGATTCGATTTTCGTGTCGTTGACGTTGATGCTGCCGCCGACAACATGCAGATAGACTTTCCTGCCAACCGGCACCTCGTACTGCAACCGCTCGTCGCCGTCGACCAGCGAAGCAAACAGCAGCGCGTCCGCGTTGATGCGCATTGAGTCACCACGCCCGTCCGGCGAGGCCAGCAGACATAACTTGCCGCGCTTGACTGCTTCCGGGAAAAACGTCTGCTGATATTCCGGGTCGATCCCGATTCGATCGGGTTCAATCCAGATTTGAAGGAAGTGAACGGGTTGGTCTGCGGAGTGGTTGTACTCACTGTGCAACACACCGCTGCCGGCACTCATGCACTGCACGTCGCCCGCCCGTATTACCGACCCGGTACCCATTGTGTCGCGGTGTTCCAGGCTTCCGGACAACACATAGCTGATGATTTCCATGTCGTGGTGCGGATGCGCACCAAAACCGGCACCGCCCGCTACACGGTCTTCGTTGATCACACGCAGTGTCCCGAAGCCCATATGTTCGGGATCATGGTATCCGGCAAACGAAAACGAGTGGAAGCTCCTGAGCCAGCCGTGGTCAGCGTAGCCACGCTCGTTAGCGCGGCGAATTTCAAACATGGTGTGCTCCGCAAACCTGGTTCGCAGAAAAACAACGGGCGACAGCGCCCGTTGTCGCGATCTTTGTTCGAATCAGTGCCAGTGCCGCGGTTCTAGTGTTCCCGGCTTTGGGGCGAGGTGACCACGCCGGCGCCGGCAGCCATCTCGGCCACTTCACGCTCCTCGGGAATCATGTGCACTTTGCGCACGATCAGGGAGTAGGCAACAGGAATGATGAACAGTGTCAGTAACGTGCCGATCGACATGCCACCGACGATGACCCAGCCAATCGCCGCGCGCGCTTCAGCGCCAGCACCAGAGGACAGCGCCAGCGGTAAGGCCCCCAGCACCGTTGCCAGAGCCGTCATCAGGATCGGCCGCAACCGCAGCGACGAAGCTTCGATAATGGCTTCGGCGCGTTCCATACCCGTGCGGCGGAGCTGATTGGCGAACTCGACAATTAGAATACCGTTCTTGGTGATCAGGCCGATAAGCATGACGAGACCAATCCGGCTATAAATGTTGAGCGTACCCCCGGTGCCAAAATTCGCGTTGAGCCACATTGCCAGCACCGCGCCAGCAAATCCAAGCGGCACGGTCAGCATAATGACGAGCGGGCTGACAAAACTTTCAAACTGCGCTGCGAGTACAAGGTAAATAAAGACCAGCGCCAGCACCAGCGTGATCAGCATTTCGTCACCGGTCTCGCGGAACTCGCGCGACGCGCCATTGAGATCGGTACCAACCGACTTCGGCAATTCTTCTGCGACCACCATGTCGATGAAATCAAGCACCTCACCAAGGCTGGCATCCGGCCCGACGTTGCCGTTGATAATGGCGGCGCGGAATTTGTTGAAGTGGTTGAGTTCTTTCGGCGCGACCGTTTCTTCGAGTTTCACCAGGTTGGAAAGTTGCACCAATTGGCCGCTGCGCGACCGAACATAAATCGAAGTCAGGTCGTTCGGCTGACGGCGCTTGTCGTCTTCCATTTGCAACACTACGTCGTACTGCTTGCCCTCGCGTTTATATCGCGTCACATCACTGCCGCCCAGCAGCGTTTCCAGCGTGCCTCCAATGGTGGACATGGAGATACCGAGCGTGGACGCCTTGTCGCGGTCGATGTTGACGCGCAACTGCGGCTTGTTGAGCTTCAGGTCGGTATCGAGGCCGGTAATGCCGGGATAGTCGCGCAGTCTGCCCATCACCTTGTTGACGTAGTCCTGCAGCTGCTCATAACTGTTGCCGTAAATAACGTACTCGATGTCCTTCGCCAGAAAACTCTGGCCCAGCGAAAGCGGATCCTTGGCAAACGAAATGACACCAGGAAGTCCGCCGAACAGCTTTGGGGTCAATTCCTTGGTGATAGCAAGTTGACTGCGCTCGCGCTCATCCCAGTGTTTGAGGACGGCGAAACCGATGCCGAGATTCACCGGGTTTGGACGATCCAGACCCGGGGCAACCACCTCGAACAAGGTGTCGATTTCGGGCACATCCTTGAGCACGGCCGCGACCGCGCGCATGTAGCGGTCGGTGTACTGCATCGTCGAGCCTTCCGGCGCAACCGCAAACGCCATGAACACGCCACGATCTTCAACGGGAGACAGCTCCGGTTTTAGCTGCATGAACAAAAACACCATCCCGGCGAACGCCGCGAAAAACAACAGCACGATGAGCCAGCGCACCTTGAGCGCCCCCATCAGCAGGAATTTGTAAGCGCTGTTCATGCCCACAAAGAACCGCTCGCTGAGGTTGAAAAGTTTGCCGTGGCCCTCGTGCTCCTTGAGCAATATCGAGCACATCATCGGCGTCAGTGTCAGCGCGACAAAACCACTTACCACCACCGCCGCAACGACAGTCAAGGCAAACTCCACGAACAATTGCCCCACTCGACCGGTCATGAAAACCAGCGGCGTGAACACCGCAACCAGGGTAATGGTCATCGCCACCACCGCGAAGCCGATTTCCTTCGCGCCTTTTACAGCAGCCTGGTATCGCGTCATGCCCTGTTCGATATGGCGGTGGATATTCTCCAGCATCACGATCGCGTCATCGACGACCAGACCAACGGCAAGCACGATCCCGAGCAAGGTCAGCACGTTGATTGAAAACCCCAGCACATACAGGAAGAAAAACGCGCCGATCAGGGAAATCGGGATCGTGACAACGGGAATGAGTGTGGCGCGGACGCTGCGCAGGAACACAAATATCACCAGCACCACGAGCGCCAGCGCTTCGAGCATCACCTTGTATACGGAATTGATGGCGGCGGAAATGAACTCCGACGTATCAACCGCGACCCGCATGCTCATGCCCTCTGGCAGACCCTCTCCCAGGCGCGGCACCATGTCGCGCACTCCCTGGGCAATCGCCAGGGTATTGCCAGTCGATTGTTTCACGATGCCGAGGCCAAGCGCTTCCTGGCCGCTGACGCGAACCACCTTGCGGTTTTCGTACGGGCCCGGCGCGGCGTAGCCGACGTCGCGAATGCGAATCGGATAACCGGCGACTTCACGGATCACCATGTCGTTGAAAGCCTCGGGGCTGCGCAGATCGGTTTCGGCAAGAACGGTCAATTCGCGCTCAGTGCTCTCGATGCGCCCCCCGGCGGAATCGAGGTTTTGCCTGCGCAAGGCGTCTTCGACGTCCTGCGATGTCAGTCCATGCGCCGCCAGCCGTTCGCGATCGAGCCATACGCGCATTGAATAGCGGCGCTCGCCGCCGATGATGACAGTGGCAACACCGGGCACCGTTTTCAGAGGGTCGGTGAGGTAGCGGTCAGCATAGTCAGTCAGCTCCATCGGCGAATGACGGTCGCTCATCAGTGCGATCCACATCACCGGCCAGGCATCGGCCTCAATCTTGTTGACCACCGGGTCGTCAGCCTGTGCCGGCAGCAGCGTCTTGACGCGCGCGACCCGATCGCGCACATCGTTGGCGGCCGCTTCGACATCGCGGTCCGTCACAAAGGTCACGGTGACCTCGCTGACCTCTTCGCGGCTGCGGGATTTGATGGTATTGATTCCCTCAATACCCGACAAGGCGTCTTCGATCGGTGTCGTTATGACGCTTTCGATAACCTGGGCCGTCGCGCCGGTGTACACCGTTCGCACCGAAACAATCGGCGGATCGATCTTCGGATACTCACGTACCGACAACCGGTCAAAGGAAATCACGCCCAACAGCACGATAAGCAGACTGAATACGGTGGCAAGCACCGGGCGTCTGATGGAAATCTCGGAGAGAATCATTTCCTGCCTCCTTTAAGCCGGTTCTGTCAGCCCGGCTTGCCGTCGCTGCCTTGCGGCGCGGGGGGGGCACCCATGACCATCACCGGGGCGCCGTCACGCAACTTGATTTGTCCTTCGGTGACTACGACCTCACCAGGAGCGAGGCCTTGATTGATTTCAACCTCACCGGGACGGCGGTTACCAAGCTGGACCTTGGTCAGCATGGCTTTGCCGTCGACAACCTTGAAAACAAAATTGTCCTTGCCCTGAGGCCAGAGCGCCTCTTCGGGAATCGTAATCGCATCCGGCCGGGTCGACATCTTCAGCGCTACACGAACGAACATTCCCGGCTTGAGCTTGAAGCTATTGTTCTTCACGCGGGCACGCATCAGTGCTGTGCGCGTTTGTTCCTCAACGGCCGGCTGAATCGCGTAGACACGTCCTTCGAACTGCTCCCCGGGGAACGCATCAACGAGCAACATAACCCGTTGATTCGGCTCTACCTTCGACAGGTGAACCTCCGGGATGCGGAAGTCGACCTTGATCGAACTCAGGTTCTCGAGAACAACGATATCCGCTCCTGCCTTGACATATGCACCGGGGCTGACCTCGCGCAATCCAACGATGCCCGGGAACGGCGCCCGGATATAGGTCTTGTCAACACGAACCTGCACTTCCTGCACCCGCGCCTTGAGCCGGTCAACCGCGCCTGCCTGGACGTCAAGCGCCTCCTTGGTGATGAATTTCTGTTCGTACAGCTCCTGGGCGCGGGTGTAACGCTGCTCCTCGGTCCGCAATTCCGCATTCACCGCAGCCAGTTGCGCCTTGTATTCGCTCGCGTCAATGGTCACCAACCGCTGTCCGCGCTTGACCGCCTGACCTTCTTCAAAGTGCAGCCCCACAATTCGGCCATCAATTTCGGGACGAATGATCACGGACTCCTCCGCCAGCAGCGAACCGACCGCCGTCACTTCGTCGACCACCGGTCCAACCTTGACCTCCACGGCCTTGACCGGCAGCCCCCTCGGCTTGGCTGGCGCAGCGGCCGGTTGCACCGGTTTAGCCGCCTGATTGCCACCCTCCGGCTCGGAGCCACAGGCCGAAAGAAGCGCGGATACTGCCAACGCTCCGAAAACGAGAAAAGAGCCGCGAAATTTGAACAAGGGGATACCTCTTGCAAGCTTTTCCGGGCGCAAAAAAAGTCGGCCCGCTGAACAAAACGGCCAGCTCGGCGACCGGCACCGGCTGGCTTTGTGATTTTCTATTCCGCTATTTCTATTTACTGCCTTAAACCAACACTGCCGTTTCTGACCGACGAGTCAGTTATTCCAAACAAATGATAAACGACTTTCAAAAGACCGGCTATGAAAATCTGCCCGCAGGGCAGGCAATGCGACAACGCGTCAGGTGTCGGATTGCTCTGCCTCAGCCGATGCGATTTCATCACGCACCTGCGTCATATCCACAGCGAGCATCCGGTCCAGGAGCGATTCGAGCGACTGCGCCGGCACCGCACCTGGTTTCGAGTACAGGATGACTTTTTCACGCACGACCATCAGGGTCGGGATCGAGCGGATATCGAAGTGACCCGCCAGTTCCATCTGCTCTTCGGTATTCACCTTTGCAAACAGAACGTTAGGGTACTTTTCCGATGCTGACTCGAAAACCGGGGCGAACGTTTTACACGGCCCGCACCAGGTTGCCCAGAAATCGACCACGACCATGTCGTTGTTGGTGATCACTTCTTCGAAATTGTCTTTGGTTACTTCTACGGTGGCCATTGCGGGCTCCAGAAAGGTTGGTGTGACTCAAAGTCGACGCGAATAGGTGTCAGATACGCCTTTCACAGGGTGGTTAGACGCATCCGCGGACCTGCGGGGACAAGAGTGTATCAGCGCGCACCCGGTGTCTCGGGTACGTCCGAAAACTCCGAGCGCTCGAATCTGCCGAAGTGCAACAGAATCGTGGGCAATACCAGCAAATTGAGCAAGGTAGATGTTGCCAGACCGCCAACAATGATCGTCGCCATGGGACCCTCGATCTCCCGCCCGGGTTCGCCGGTGCCCAGCGCCAGTGGCATGAGGCCCAACCCGGTAACCAGGGCTGTCATGAGAATCGACGGCAACCGCTCTGCCGCGCCCCGCAAAGCCGTTTGCAGTCCCCAGATTTGTTGCTCGTGCTCCACGAGGTGCTGATAGTGCGACACCAGCATGATCGAGTTGCGCAAGGTGATGCCAAACAGCGTGACAAATCCAACCAGCGAGCCCAGCGACAACCATCCACCGGTCGCGAGAACGGCAATGACGCCGCCGATCAATGCAAACGGCAAATTAAGAAACGTGATGGCCATGTTGCGAAGGCGGTTGAACGCGATATAAAGCAAAAGCAATACGCCGATTCCGGCGAGCATCGAATGAACAAGCAGGTCAATGCGGGTCTGGCGCTGTAATTCGGCGGTCCCCGAAAACACCATATAACTTCCGGGCGAGAGCTCAACCTGTACGGAAATCGCATTTCGCGCCTCGCGCTCAAAGCTCGTCAGATCACGGCCCGCGAAATTGGCCGTGACGGTCTGGATACGCCTGCCACCGTAGTGCAGCACCTTGTAACGGCCGCCGGTTAGCTGCACGTCTGCCACTTCGTCCAGTCTGACGAGGCGACCCTCGGGGTTGTGCAGCAGCAACTCGCCAACTCCGGTGATGTCGTTACGCGCCTCGGGCGCAAGCAATACCACCAGGTCGATCACCTTCGCCCCCTCGTGGACCTGGCCAACCGTTGCACCCTCGTACGCGGTGTTCACCGCCCGCAGCACCTGCATTGGCGTCATACCGAGTGCAGCAATCCGCTCGTGACGCAAGCGCACAGTGAGCTGGGGCGTGCCCGGCGGCGCCTGCAACTGCACGTCCAGCGCGCCCGGCACGTCAGCAAGAGCAGTCGCTACAGCAAGCGCATCCCGGTCCAGCGCATCCAGGTCCGAGCCGTACAGGGTTACGACGAATGGCGCGGCAAACCCGGTGATGGTTTCCTCGATTCGCTCGGTCAGGAAAGTGTTGACGCCAAACGACACACCCGGATACGTGCCGCCGCGCTCGCCCGACAGTACCTCGCGGATCTCGCGCAGCACGCGCGCCTGCTCGTCGCCGTCGAGTGCACCGATCTCGACTTCGAATTCGCTGTAATGAGTGCCAAACGTATCAGCGCCGTTTTTCGAGCGCCCCACCCACTGTGCGACTGATTGCACTCCATCGATCGAACCGATCTCGCGCGAGACGCGACTGCCGAGTCGCAGTGACTCCGCTTCGGAAGTGCCTGGGACTGCGGTCATGTGAACAATGTAGTGGCCCTCGCGCAGCGCCGGTATGAACTCGCCGGTAAACAACGGCAAGACGCCGATCCCCCCTGCAATAAACGCAAACGTAACGGCGACATTACGCCCCGGATAGCGCTCGAAGCGCTTGAGCACCGCAAGGTAATAGGGTTTGAGAAACGCGACCGCTGGCGGATCATCCGCAGACAATTCGCGCCGCGCCAGCAACAGGTAACACAAGGCGGGTGTCAGCGTCACCGCGGTAACCAGCGATGCAAGAATGGAAAAAATGTAAGCCAGACCCAGCGGCGCAAACAATTTTCCGGCGATTCCCGATAATGTCAGAAGCGGCACGAACGCCAGCGCCACGATGAAGGTCGCGTAGACAACGGAACTTCTTACCTCGACCGAAGCATCGAGCACAACATCTGCAACGTTGCGTGGCACCCTTGCCAGCTGATTAAGCCGCAGCCTCCGGAAAATATTCTCGGTATCAATGATCGCGTCGTCCACAACTTCGCCCAGCGCAATGGCGAGTCCGCCAAGCACCATGACATTCAGGGCCACGTCAAAATACTCGAGCACCAGCACGGCGGAGAGCAACGAAACCGGCATCGCGAGCGTGCAAATCAACGCTGTGCGGGCGTTATACAGAAACAGAAACAGCACCAGCACCACCAGTGCCGAACCAATCAGCACGTCTCGCTGTACGTTGCGCACCGCTGTCTCAATAAAGTTGGCGGGACGGAACAGCTTCGGGTGCAAGGTAACTTCTTCCTCCACCAGTAGCGGCTTGAGCTCTTCGAGTGCCCGCTCCAGGTCACGCGTGACGGCATGCGTATTCGCACCCAACTGGCCCTGAATCATCAGGAATACACCAGGGACGGCATCAATTGCCGCCGCGCCAATTGACGGTGCGGCACCTTCGACAACGCGCGATACGTCCGACAAGCGGATGGCCTGCCCGTCCTTGTATGAAACGACGAGACTGGCGACGTCAGCCAGATGACGAGGCTGTGCTTCGGCCTGAATGATGATGTGTTGGTTTGGCGTCTTGACGAAACCGGTGCCCACCATTCCGGTCGCGCGACGGGCAGCGCTGGTGACCTGTTCAAGCGAAACACCCGCTTGCACCATTCTCGTCTGGTCGATCTGGATTTGCCACTGGCGAACATCACCACCGAACACATTCACCTCAGCTACGCCCGGCACGGCAAGCAGGTGGGGACGAATGGTCCAGTCGACCAGCGTACGCAACTGCATCAGGGTGCGCTCTTCCGAAGTGACGCCAATGCCGAGCACGGTACTGGCGGAAGATGTCAGCGGCGTCATTGTGGGTGCATCCACCCCTTCGGGCATCTGTGCCGCCAACGCCGCCAGACGTTCGCTCACAACCTGGCGATTGCGGTAGGTATCGCTGCCATCCTCAAAAATGACAGTGATAACGGACAATCCCGGTATCGATTGCGAGCGAATCCCGTCCAGTCCGGGCACGCCGGCCAGAGCATTTTCAATCGGCTGGGTTACCAGGGTTTCGACCTGTTCAGAAGACAGACCCGGTGCCTCGATTTGTAACACGACCTGGCTCGGCGAAAACTCCGGAAACACATCGAGGTTGGCGCGCGACAAGGTGTAGAGCCCGTAGGCAACGATGGTAGCGGCCACTGCGACGACAACGCCAGCGTACCGAATCGAAAATCGAACCAGACCGGCAATCATTCCGCCTAGTCCTCGTTCTCGTTGCGAATCTGGAACTTCAGCTCTTCGGAGAGCAGCAGCTGCGCCCCGCTGGTCACCACTTCATCACCGGGGCTCAAAAAGTTGCTATTCGGCGAACCGGCTTCGACGGCAATAGCGCCATCCGGACCTGCGTCGGCAGGGACTGCCTGAAACCAACCCTCACCGAGTTCGTTTGCTGTCGAAATTTCATATCGGCCGAATGTTTCGGCGTCGTGTTTGCGGTACACCCATGACTTGCCGGCATGCCACACCACCGCTTCGTTGGGGACAACAACGCCATCGACCACTGCCTCGTCCATCGCCACCCGGGCGACGACGTGCGCACCGACGCGTAAAGCGGTTCCACTAACCAGATAGAAGTAAGTGTTGCCAGGAAGCGCGGCACTTACCCGGGGGGCGGCAGATACAAACTGCGCTTGAACCGCGTTCTCGCGCGCCGTAACCGGCGCCAGCATCAATCGCGGCACGGCCGCACTTATGGGAAGGTCATAAGGAAACACCAACTGCACCAGCGCCGCGCTTCTCGACGACAGTTCACGCAGCGTGGCAGACTCCGTGGCCATCGCCCATTCGCTAACCACCGGACCCCAACCGGTGAGCAAAGAGTCACGCAAGACCGACTGCATCGACCGCGCGGCACCCAGGCGGGCCTGCGCAACCCGAAAGCGGCTCTCCGCTTCGCGCAGCGCTTGCTCGCTTATGTTGCGGTCATCCTGATACAACACCTCGGCACGCCGGTAATCGGCCTGTGCCGCGGCAAGGGCCGACTCCAATGCCCGCCGTTCCGCGCTCGCGCCAAGGTAACGGCCTCGCGTTTCAAGCAAACCTTCGATATTCACCACGCTGCCATAGACCTGAAGTGCCGATTCATACTCAGACGATGGCAGCGACTGCAGGCGAATTCCGCTTGCTTTCTGGCTTTGCAGATCGACACGGACGATGGCGCGGCCTTGCTCTACCGTCGCAGTCGTTTCGGTTTCGATCTCTTCTTCGTACTCTTCGTCGTGGAGCTGCAGTTCATCGCGCGAGACGTATATCAGCGTCCACGACAACACGGCAATCACAACTGCCATCAGGGCGATGATGATGTGATTTGCCGTGAGTTTCATGTCGATGCTCCAGGTGCAGTTTCTTGATCCGGTAATTTCAGGAAGTCTCCAAGCACCGGTCGCTGCATGGCATCCTCGAGTCGGGCGATGGATTTGCGCCAAACGATCCGCGCGTCCAACAGGTGCTGGCGGGCCTGCACCGCGGCCAGACGTGCCGTCACCAGATCTACCCGGTCGCCGCCACCCGACTCAAAATATCGGCCCGCCCGGTCCAGCTGCCCTTGCGCCCGTCTGAAGACGTCTGCTCCGGCATTCACATTTGAACGGGTAACCTGCATCGCTTCGCGGGCACGCTCAACTTCATTAATGACACGAATTTGCAGCGCTGTGAACTGCCTGCCCGCAACATCGCGGCGCGCTTCGGCCTCTCGTACCGCCGCGAGCGTCGAGCGCGGCACGACAAAAGCACTTGCAAGCGACCAGATATTGTCGCCCTGATCCCACAGAAAACCTGGCGACAGTACGACTACCGGATACTGCCTGGCCACCGCAAGTCTGAGCTCGGCGTCCGCAGCGCCATACTCCAGCAAGCTGACATGGACATCGAGACGGTTGCGCAAGGCTTCGCCGCGCGCGCTGGCGCCATCCGGGATCGCGCTCGTTTCATCGAGTGGATTGTCAGCGATCCGCAGTGTCCGCACAGTTTCGAAAGGCAATCCGAGCGCAGCAGCAAGCACGCCAAGTGCATCAGACTGCCTGGTTTGTTCGATCGCCAACTCGGCTTCGGCCATCGCTTTCGCCACACGCTCGCGCCCAAGCTCACGCGCCGAGAGCATGCCGGCATCAACCCGTCGCTCTAACAGCTGCAGCAATTCATCGTGCACGACCAGCCGTTGCGACACCAAATGCACTCGCTGGCTGGACGCGCTCAGATCAATGACGGCGTCCCGCACAGCACTGCGGACACGCCAGGCTGAAGCCGCTATCTCAAGCTCGGCGGCATCGGCAAGCAAACTCGCCTTCATCACTCGTGCCTCGCGACGGTTCTCTGTGCCGATTGGGAGTCCGATCGCAATGCCGAGACTCCAGGGGCTGCCGTCGACTTCGCGGCTGTGGTGTTCTGCGGCGAGCTGAACACTTAGCGGGGCGCGCGAGCTTGCCGTGCTCAGGGCTGCGGTGGCCGCCACGGCCTGGGCACGGGCAACATCGATGTCAGGGTTGAAATACAGTCCGACCAGTGTGAGCGTATCGAGTCGCCACTGATCCGGCGGCCATTGCTTATCGTAACCGCTGGCACGGACCAGATCGGCAAGTGTGGGATCTTCCGCGGCACGATCCATAAACTCGGACGGCGCGGCCTGTCGCTCCAGATCTGCGGAGGTGTAAGGCAGGCGCGTCGAGCAGGCCGTGACCAGCGCTCCGGCAATAACCATAGTCCACAGTTTCCAACTCCACTCACGCACGCAGATTGCCACTCCGGTCAATGCAGTTTGACGTGCGGTTCGGTACGGCGAATGATCAATCGCGCCAGGGTGTCGAGGAACACCTTGGCGAAACCATGCAGCGCGTACTCGTGCATCTTGTACAGTGACAGATACATCAGGCGCGCGAAATAGCCCTCGATCATCAAGCTGCCACCGGTCAGCGCACCCATCAAACTGCCAACCGTGCTGTGCCTGCCAAGCGACACCAGCGAACCGAAGTCCCTGTACACCCAGGGCTTTACCGTTTTCCCCTCAATGTGCGGTCTTAACCATCTGGCGAGATGAGATGCCTGCTGGTGTGCCGCCTGCGCCCGTGGCGGTACCGCGTTGTCGCGGCCAGGCCAGGGGCAACTGGCACAATCACCAATAGCAAATACATCCGCATCGCGCGTCGTCTGCAACGACTGGTGCACGACGAGCTGATTCATGCGGTTGGACTCAAGCCCGTCCAGATCGGCCAGAAATTCCGGGGCCTTGATACCGGCAGCCCATACAACCAGCTCGGCCGGGACGAATCGGCCACTTTGGGTGTGCACGCCCTCCCGGCTGACTTCAGTAACGCGTTCACCGGGCAACACTTCAACATTGATTCCCTCAAGCAAGCGCTGCGTGGCATCCGACAACCGTTCTGGCAACGCCGGAAGGATTCTTGGCGCGGCTTCAATCAGCGTGACCTTGATGTCACGCTCCGGATCGATCTGATCGAGGCCAAAGGCAACCAGTTCGCGCGTGGTGTTGTGCAGCTCGGCGGCGAGTTCGACACCAGTTGCCCCGGCGCCGATGATCGCGATGTGCAGTTGGCCCGGTTGCAGCGGTTCGGATTGCGTGTTGGCACGCAAACAGGCGTTGAGAAGCCGCGAGTGAAAGCGCGCGGCCTGCGCGGGCGCATCCAGCGACAGCGCAAACTCGCTCGCACCGGGCGTGCCAAAATCATTTGTCTTGCTGCCGACAGCAACAACGAGGGTGTCGTAATCAACCGATCGCGCGGCGATGATTTCGATGCCGGACTCATCGAGAGTGGGCGCCAGCAAAACCTTCTTGCTTGCACGATCAAGCCCCTGCATGCGCCCGAGTCGAAACCGGAAATGATGCCAGCGCGCCTGCGCCAGGTAATCAATTTCGTGATCGTTCAGATCCATACTGCCGGCAGCAACCCGGTGCAACAACGGTTTCCACAGGTGGGTGCGGGAACTATCGATCAGTGTGACATCAGCGAGACCTTTTCGCCCCAACGAGTCTCCCATTCTGGTGACCAGTTCGAGGCCGCCTGCACCGCCGCCGACGACAACTATGCGATGCGGTTCGGCGGCGCCGGCGTTCGCGTTTTCATTCATTAAAGAACCCCTAAAGGCTAGAGAATAGCCAACCAGGGGAGATTTTCCCACAGCGACGGCGCTTCAACCCCCACGCAAGGCACCCATCGTCATATCGGACTTCGGCCGGCGGCCTGTCGCCAGGCGCCGGATGCGTGCCGCAACGCTAAACGCTAGAGCTGGGGGTTGAGGCGCTCCGGACCTGCACGCAGCTTGTTGAGCGCGTTCAGATAAGCCTTGGCAGACGCGATCACGATGTCTGTGTCGGCGCCGTGACCATTGACAACACGTCCCGATTTGGCAAGGCGAACGCTGACTTCGCCTTGTGAGTCCGTACCGCTGGTAATCGCATTCACCGAGAAAAGCTGCAGGTCAGCTCCACTGGAAACAATTGACTCGATCGCCTTGAACGTTGCATCGACCTGACCGCTACCGCGTGACTCCGCATCCTTTTCAGCGCCGTTTTCTGAAATAACGACACGTGCAAGCGGTGTTTCACCCGTTTCGAGCTGTGCCTGAATCGAAACCAGCTTGAAATGCTCGTTATCCTGACTGAGGGTGTCGTCAGAGGCGAGCATCATCAGGTCTTCGTCAAAAATCTCGTGCTTCTTGTCGGCAAGCTCCTTGAAACGGGCAAATGCCGCGTTCAGCGCTTCGACAGATTCCAGCTCGATCCCGAGTTCTGAAAGGCGTTGCCGGAAGGCGTTTCGCCCGGAATGTTTGCCAAGCACCAATTTGTTTGCCGTCCAGCCCACGTCCTCTGCGCGCATGATTTCGTACGTTTCACGATGCTTGAGCACCCCATCCTGGTGAATGCCCGCCTCATG
>Ga0316187_10000771_pt1 | contig 26253 bp, 18 predicted proteins | sample CroRivburrow1_MG_FD_204927 | JGI IMG/M metagenome (GOLD analysis project Ga0316187, IMG submission 204927) | Coastal sediment microbial communities from Maine, United States - Cross River worm burrow 1 | ecosystem: Environmental > Aquatic > Marine > Coastal > Sediment | place: USA: Maine...
CCATCGAGTTTTTTGCGGCACGACAGTGACCTGCTGACGGGTGGATGACCCGCGATCTCTCAGGAATCCCCGTGGAAGTCGCTCCGCTCCTTCCTTCCCCGTGAATTCCTGGGGCATGAGGTGAACGCACAGGGACGCTCGAGCTGTTGGCCTTCCGGGTGACCACGGAACGCGCTACGCATCCTCCTCAACGAGAACGAGTTCGAGCACCTCTTCGGCGGTCCGGACATAGTGGACCTTCGCCTGCCGGCGCGCCTTGCGTGGGAGTTCGAGAAAGTCCCGTTTGTTTACAGCCGGGAGGACGATCTCGATGATCCCGGCGCGCAGGGCGGCCAGCATCTTCTCCTTGACCCCGCCCACCGGCAGCACGTCTCCGCGGAGGGTCAGCTCGCCGGTCATGGCGAGATCGTGGCGCACGGGTCGGCCGGCGGCCGTCGATACGATGGCGGCGAGGAGGGTGACGCCGGCGGATGGCCCGTCCTTGGGGACGCCGCCCGCGGGCACGTGGATATGCAACAGGTGGCGGTCGAACCAGTTTTCCGGGATGCCGTACTCTTCGGCGTGGGTCCGGGCGAAGGTCAACGCCGCTGCGGCCGACTCCTTCATGACCTCGCCGAGGGAACCCGTGAGTTTGAGGTCGCCCTTGTCGGCAACGGACGCCGCGGCTTCGACCAACAGGATGTCACCGCCGACCGGGGTGTAGGCGAGACCGGTGGCGACGCCGGTGCGGTCCTCCTGGAGCCGATTTTCGGCGAGATGGAGGCGGGGGCCGAGCATCTTGCCGACCACCGACGGGGTGATGCGCCGGGGATGGCGGCGATTCTCGGCGGCGTAGACCGCGATCTTGCGGCAGACGGCTCCGATCCGGCGCTCGAGATTTCGAACCCCGGCCTCTCGTGTGTAGCCATCGATCAACTCGCGCAGGGCTTTCGGGGTGAAGGTGAGCCCAACCTCGGCCAACCCATTCGCCGAGATCTGGCGTGGCGCCAGATGCCGGCGGGCGATCTCGACCTTTTCCTCTTCGGTGTAGCCCTCCAGGTGGATCACTTCCATGCGATCGAGGAAGGCGGGCTGGATGGTGTCGGTGACGTTGGCGGTGGTAATGAAAAGCACGCGTGAGAGATCGAAGTCCACGCCGAGGTAGTGGTCCCGGAAGGCGTGATTCTGCTCAGGATCCAGGACCTCGAGGAGGGCCGACGACGGGTCGCCCCGGAAGTCCGAACCGATCTTGTCGACCTCATCGAGCATGAAGACCGGGTTGATGCTGCCCGCCTGCTGCAGGCATTGAACAACCCGCCCGGGCAAGGCGCCGACATAGGTTCGCCGGTGGCCACGGATCTCGGCCTCGTCGCGGACGCCTCCCATGGAGGTGCGGACGAAGCGGCGGCCCATGGCGCGGGCGATGGAGCGGCCGAGGGAGGTCTTTCCGACCCCTGGTGGGCCGGCGAAACAGAGGATCGGTCCCTTGCTTTCGGGTTGCAGCTGGCGCACCGCGAGAAACTCGACGATGCGCTGCTTCACCCGATCCAGATCGTAGTGATCTTCGTCGAGGATCTTTCTCGCGGCGGCGATGTCGAGGGTGTCGTCGGTGGCTTTCTGCCAGGGGAGGGTCGTCATCCAGTCGAGCCAGGTTCGCACGACTGAAGCCTCGGCCGAGTCCGGGTGCATGGCCGCGAGGCGGCGGAGTTGGGTGTCGAACTCGCTTCTGGTCTGTTCGGGAAGACCGACCTCGTCGGCGAGCCGGCGGTAGTCCTGGATCTCGCGTTCGGTGTCGTCGATCTCGCCGAGCTCGGTCTGGATGGTCTTCAGCTGTTGGCGGAGGAGATACTCTCGTTGACCCTGGTCCATCTCGTTCCGCACCCGGGACGAGATCTGCTCCTGCATCTCGAGTACGACGACCTCTCGCTCGAGGAAAGTGTGGACCCGTTCGAGGCGGGCCTCTACGGTTTCTGCTTCGAGCACCTCCTGGGCGTCGGCGACGGCCAGGCCGAGATTGGCGGCCGCCAGATCGGCGAGGCGCACGGGATCCTCGAGGTCGGCGGCGAGGACCATGATCTCCGGAGAAATGGCCTTGCCCAGAGTCTGAATCTGCTCCAGCCCGTTGCGAACGCTCCTCACCGAGGCTTCGATCTCCAAACCGACCGGCTCGGGGGCGGGTTCTTGAAGCAGCCGTATTCGAGCGGCGAGATGGGGCTGGTCGGTGGTGAAGTAGTCGGCGCGGGCTCGGGTGAGACCCTGGACCAGGATCCGCTGGCTGCCGTCAGGGAGCTTTACGGCACGCATGATGGTGCCGACACAACCGACCTGGTAGAGATCGTCCTCCCCCGGCTCGTTCACCCGGGCATCTCGTTGGGCGAGTAGGAACAGCGCGCGATCGGAGGCGAGGGCCTGGTCCACCGCCAACGACGAGCTCTCTCGGCCGACCGAGAGGGTCAGGATGGCGTATGGGAACAGAACCGCGTCGCGCAACGGAAGAACCGGCAATTCATCGCCAATGTGGACGATGTCGGCCTCGAAATCGAGACCTTCGGCTCTCACATCGCTGCCGTCGGAGCCGTTGTTCATTCGTCGTGGTTGAGGAGCAAGCCCTTGAGCTCCTCCATGAACTGGTTGACGTCTTCGAAACGGCGGTAGACGCTGGCGAAGCGCACATAGGCGACCTGATCGAGGTCGCGCAATCGTTCGATGACCAGATGGCCGATCTCCTCGGTGGACATTTCCCGGACCTCCTGCGACGCGATGGCGGTCTCCACCGCATCCACCACCACGAGGAGGTCCTTCCGCGGGACGGGCCGTTTCTCACAGGCGCGAAGCATGCCGTTGAGCAGTTTCTCCCGGTCGAAACTCTCGCGCCGACCGTCACGTTTGACCACCGTGACCGGAAGCTCGTCAACCCGTTCGTAGGTGGTGAACCGACGGTTGCAGTCCATGCACTCGCGCCGCCGGCGGATCTCCGCCCCCTCGCGCACCTCGCGCGAGTCCACGACCCGGCTCGAGGCGCAGGCGCAGAACGGGCAGATCACTCGGTGCTCCCCTCTTCGGCCAGGTCCTTGACGTCGGAGAAACGCATGCCCAGCAGCGGTAGACAGAGGAGCCCGATCACCGTGATGGGCACGAAACAGATGGCGTGATAGACGATGGCGATGGCGGTGGCGAGATTGAGCTCGACGCCGAAGAAGGTGGTCAGTCCGACCTGGGTGGCCTTGTGAAATCCACCGACCCCGCCGGGGGTCGGGATCGCGAGGCCGATGACGGCAAGGGTCACAAGAAGGAAGGCCACTCGGAGCGGCAGGTCGAGGTGGAAGGCCAGGAGCGTGACCTTCACTTGCCAGAAGATGATGTACCAGAGAACAAAGGACGCAGTCATGGTCACGAGAAGATCTCGAGGGCGCTGGAGGACCCGCAGTCCATCGAGAAAGTGGTTGAGAAAATTGGCAAATGGCTCCCGCCACGATGGGGCGAAACGCGCCACTGGTTTGCTGAGGATCGCGACGAACCGATCCTGATAACGGAAGAGGCCGAGCAGCATGAGGGTACCGAGAGCCAGCGCGATCCCAACACCATAGCCGGAGACCTGAAGGAGTCGGAGGTTCGCAGCGGCGCCGGCGTCGAGGTCCATCATGGACGGCGGCCAGATCAGAAACACCAGAAAAAAGAGCACCACGGTCCAGAGATCGAAAACCCGTTCGGTGAGAATCGAGGCGAGCCCTGCGGAAACCGGGAAGTGATCCCGCTTGGCCAACAGCACGGGTCGGATGATGTCTCCCATGCGTGCCGGAAGAAGGGTGATGGCGGCGTAACCGACCGCGGTGGCCAGGAAAGCGCTCGAGTGACGGACATGGGCCACCGGTCGGAGAATGAGCATCCAACGAATGACGCGGGCCCAGTAGGAAACGAGCGCCAGCAGGGCCGCCAAGGCGATTAGCCAGGGGTTGGCCTTCGCCAATCCGGCCATCATTTCCTCGAAGTCGACATTCCACAGGAAGAACGCCAACAGGGCGACCATGAGCACCAACGAGACTCCGATACGAACGGCAGGGCTCTTCATCGCCCACAGGGTAGTATGATGACGCTGTCTTCACAACAGCGGTCGGACCGCTGAGTCGCGGGCCGGGAGGATCATGGCCGAGATCTCACCAGTTTTCGTGCGTTCGAACCCGCGGGTTCTCGGCCACGACCCGGGTCTGGGTCATCCCGAGTCCGCTCAGCGGGTTCAAGTGATTCTGGATGCGCTCGAACCCGGTGCAGCCGGCCGATGGACGGTTGATCGGCAGGCGGCCGTGCCAACGGACGAGGATGTGCTCGGGGTCTTGAAGTGGATCCACGACGAGGACTACATCGAGCGTGTCCGCGCCGTGTCGAACGAGGGTCACGGTTGGCTTGACACCCACGATTGTCGGGTATCGCCGGAGACCTTCGACTCCGCTGTGGCCGCCGCCGGCCTGGCCATGAACGCGGCCCTCGATTTGGCCAACCGTAGGCTCGATCGAGCATTTATCGTTCTTCGCCCGCCATCCCACCACGCTGAGCGTGACTCGGCCAAGGGCTATTGCTTCTTCAACTCGGTGGCCGTGGCCGCGGAGGTGGTGGTGGGGAGTCTGGGCAAGCCGGTGGTGGTCGTCGACTTTGACGCTCATCACGGCAACGGGACCCAGAAGCACTTCTTTGATCGGGGAGAGGTCGGCTACGTGTCGGTTCACACCTACCCCGGTTTTCCGGGGACCGGGACCGCGGATGAGATTGGGGTGGGCGAGGGTTCGGGAACCACTCGGAACATGCCTCTCGCCGCCGGGGCTGACGACTCGATCTATTGCGCCGCATTCGAGGAAGCACTCGACGAGGTCGCATCGAGGCTTCGGCCGGCGGCCATCATCGTGTCAGCCGGGTTTGACGCCCATCCCTCGGACCCCGTCGGCGGGATGCGAGTTTCGGAAGCGGGTTTCCGCCGTTTGAGCGCGGCGGTGACGGCAACGGCGCACAGGTGGGCGAGCGGCCGGGTTCTCTCGTTTCTCGAAGGCGGATTCGATCTCCAAGCGCTGGCGAATTGCGCGCGGATTCACGTCGAGGAATTAGCCTCTGGGGACGCAGAGAAAGCCGATGCGTAATTGTTCGAGATTGTGATCGAAGGTTTCTTTCAAAAAATGAACCCGGTTACTCACAGAAATCAGACTGAAGAAGTGCCGTTCATCACAAAATTCGTTGACCGTAGACTCACATTTGGTATATCATCGAACAGGTTAGATTTTCGTGTGCGTGGACCTGCGCTTCAGAGGAGGACAGCTGATGCGTCACAGAATTATCGTTGCGACATTCATTCTAGTGACGGTTTTGTTCGCCGGGAACGCCGTTGCAGAGACCATATTCCGCCTCGATACACCCGATGATGGGGCGACTGTTTTCGGTCTCGTGGCGGTCACGGGCTATGTCCTCGACGACGGTCAGGACTGCGGCCCGCAATGGGCGTGGCGAAACTGTGATTGGGGTCCCACTTTGGTCGACAAAATCGACCTCTACGTGGACGGCGCGTACGTTGCCACGGCCGATCTCTACCAGCCACGCTACGACGTGCTTCAGGCCTACCCCTGGTACACGGGCACACCGTACGCGCGCCCCGGATTCGCCACCTCATTCGACTCTGTCGCCCTGAGCGACGGCAGCCACGACCTCTTCGTGCGGGTCTCCTATGTCGATGCGACGGCGGAGGACTTCGGTCAACGCTCGGTGACCGTGGACAACAATCTCAACCAGTCGCCGTTCGGCGAGATCGAGCTCCCGGGCGAAGACCAGCCCATGAGCGGTGTCTTCCCGGTCACCGGCTGGGCCCTCGATGATTCCGCAATCCGTTTCATCGAGATCCTGGTTGACGGCGTGTCGGTGGGAAATGCCGTGTACGGTATTCATCGGCCTGACGTCCTGCACAAATTCCCCTCCCATCCTGATGCCGAGTACGCGGGTTGGGTCAAGATGCTCAACACCACGCTCTGGGCCAACGGGATCCACGTTCTGTCCGTTCGCCTGGTGGATGACGAGAACGCAACACGGGTCATCGGTACCCGCTACGTCCAGACCTTCAATGTCAGCTACAACCTGCCTCCGTTCGGCGCCATCGACTGGCCCATCGCCAACCACATCATGTTTGCCAAGGGATGTTCGGATCCCGGTGGTTGGTCGAGCCCTCCCTACGAGGATCCGCAGGTGACCGAGTTGATCACGGGTTGGGCGCTCGATGTCGGCTCCCAGGTCGACAACGGTGGCGTGGGCTATGTTCAGCTGCTGCTCGACGGGACGATGCTCGTCGACACGAGCTTCCCGGGCTTTTGGCATGGCTGGCTCCGGATGGACGTCAACTACTATGGCCTCCCGCGGATGGACTTGCTCCAGCTCTTCACGGACGTGCCCAACGCCAAGGACTCTGGTTTTGCATTCGTGGTCGATGTTTCGGATCTCATCATCCGCCAGGGCTTCCGCCAGGGGCTCCACTATTTGAAGATCCGGGCGGGCGATCTCGAGAACAACGTGGCCGACATCGCTCAGATCCCGGTGATCTTCGACTGTGACGATGACCCGGACCGTCCCTCCTGGGGCGATATCTACACCCCGGCCGCCCCATCGGAGGTCGTGACCGGAACCGTGGACGTCACCGGGTGGGCGATCGATCTGGACTTCATCGAGGAGATCGAGGTCTGGGTGGACGGAGAATTCGTCGATTATGTTGACGAATTGTATCTCCCGAGCCCGGAGGTGGTTGGACGCTATCCCTGGTTCCCGAGTTACTTCACAGCGAACGCCGGATACGCGTATGCATACGACACCGTCGCGGCGGACCTCGCCGATGGCGATCATGTGCTCGTCATCTGGACCGAGGATCGCTGGGGCGGACGGACCTTTATTGGCGAACGTCGTTTCATCGTCGACAATCCGCAGGCCAACGGCGGTTCGGTAGGACTTTCACTCAACTGATCCCGCCGGTCGACATCGCAAAAAAATCTCCCTCCGGCCGGGCATCACGCCCGGCCGGTTTGATAGGATCGCCCTTGCGCCGGTGACACCGATTCCGGAGCGCGGCCGCTGGACCAGGAAAATCGAACCCGCGGACATCAACGAGAGGGGCGCAGCGGCGATCACGAGGTAGTTCATTGCGATCAATATGTGCGTGACAACGTGATGATGACCGAGGATGCGGTCCCGAGGATCCTGGCGCGACCCGACCATTCGGTGTCGCGGGACGGGCTATCGCCGTCGGCCATCAAGGTGATGTATCGGCTCCACCGGTCGGGGTACACCGCCTACCTGGTGGGCGGCGCTGTGCGGGATCTTCTTTTGGGAGGAAAACCCAAGGACTTCGATATCGCGACGAACGCCCAGCCGCAGGAGATCAGGCGGCTGTTCAGGAATTCACGCATCATCGGACGTCGTTTTCGTTTGGTACACGTGATGTTCCGTGGTGAGATCGTCGAGGTTGCGACCTTCAGGGCCAGTCCTGAACCGCCGGAGGGACCGGACGACTGGGAGGAGGCGGAGGCCGAAGCGGCCGAGGCCGATGCCGATCCGGATCGGACGCCGGCTCCGACCCGGGTGGATCGTGCGGTCTACGGCACTCCGGCCGAAGACGCACTCCGTCGCGACTTCACCATCAACGGCCTTTTCTACGACATCGCCGATTTTTCGGTCATTGACTATGTTGGTGGCCTCGACGATCTCAAGGCTCGCCGGGTCGGGACCATTGGCGAACCCGAACGACGTTTTCGCGAGGACCCGGTCCGGATGCTGCGCGCCCTCGAGTATAGCGCGAGACTCGATTTCGAGATCGAGCGCAGAACCCGCGAAGCCATCGCCGAGTGCCGGGACGAGATCTCCGAGGCGTCTCCGGCCCGACTCAGTTACGAGCTCTTCGAGACCCTGCGGTCGGGCGAGTCGGCGACCATTTACTCGGCTTGGAGAGGAGCCGGCCTTTTTGATCGCGCGTTTCCCGATGTTGCGGGTCGCACCGATGAAGATATGAAGGTTCTGAAAGAGGTTGACAGGGCCGTTGCCCAGGGCGCCCGGTTTGGCGATTCAACGCTGATCGGTGCGTTCTATCTCTTTCCCTTCTACCGGGAGTTCGCCGAGCTCACCGGCGATGGGCGGAAACTCGACAACGTGGAGATGCTCCGTCGTATCGCGGTGATGTTGGAGCCTGCAGCCACAAATCTGCGGCTCTCCAATCACACCCTCCACCTGCTCATGCAGGGGCTCTTCACCCTGACCAAGATGAATCGCGCTCCCGATCGCGGCCGCAAGGTCCTCAAGTTGGCCCGGCAGGAGTACTTCGGGGTCGCGTGGGCGCTCTTCCGACTTGCCGGCGCGGCGGGACTTGTGCCGACGGACGCCCTTCAGGGGTGGTCGGCCGCCGTGTTGCGGTTGGATGAGACCAACGACAAAGCCGCCTCCGAAGAGGGTCGGCCTGAACCGAAACGGCGACGGCGGCCTCGGCGCCGGAGGCGACGATGAGCATCGGGCGCCGCGTCGACGAGCTGCACCGACTCCTCCGCCGACACGATCATCTCTACTATGTTCTCGCCGCTCCGGAAATCTCGGATTTCGAGTACGATCAGCTCTTCAAGGAGCTCCAGGGGCTGGAGGAAGCCCACCCCGAGCTTCGGAGCCCCGACTCACCGACCCAGCGGGTCGGGGGTCGTCCGCTGGACGGACTCGAACAGGTGGCTCACGCACATCCCATGTTGTCCCTGGACAACTCCTACTCGAAGGACGAGCTCCGCGCGTGGTACGCAAGGGCCGCGCGTGAGCTCGGGCGCGAACCCGGGAACCTGGCGGCCGAACTGAAGATCGACGGGGTCTCCATCTCATTGATCTACGAAGATGGGCGTCTCGAGCGCGCCGTGACTCGCGGCGACGGAAGTCTGGGCGATGATGTGACGGCCAACGCCAGAACCATCCGCGGCTTGCCCCTGGTGCTCGAAGGAGCGCCCTCGCTGCTCGAGGTCCGGGGCGAGGTCTACATGGCGCGGTCGACCTTCGATGCTCTCAACCGAATTCGGAGCGAGGCCGGTGAGCCCGAGTTCGCCAACCCGCGCAACGCGACCGCCGGGTCCATCCGCCTGCTCGACAGCCGTGAGGCGGCGCGTCGTCGGTTGTCGGTGTGGTGCTATCAGCTCGCGCGGGCGGCGAATCACGAATCCACCGGTCACATCGAAGATCTCCGTTGGTTGACCGAACTCGGCATGCCGGTGAGCCCCCACGTCGAGTCCTGCGCGAACCTTGTCGAGGTCGAGAGCTTCATCGATCGTTGGGAAGAGGGGCGCAAGGAGCTCGACTTCGACACCGACGGGATCGTCGTCAAACTCGACGCCGCGGCCGAACGGGCGGCGCTCGGCGCCACCGCGCGCGCCGTGCGTTGGGCGGTGGCCTACAAGTTTCCCCCTGAGGGGCGGACGACGGTGGTTCGAGATGTGGTTGTGCAGGTCGGCAGGACCGGGGTCTTGACCCCGGTCGCCGATTTGGAACCCGTGGCGCTCTCGGGCTCGACGGTTTCGCGCGCGACCCTGCACAATTTCGACGAAGTCGAACGTCTCGATCTCAGGATCGGGGACACGGTTTGGGTGACCAAAGGCGGCGAGGTGATCCCCAAGGTGGTCGGAGTGGTGAGCTCCGAACGGCCGGCGGATGCCGAAGCGGTGGCGGTCCCCACCCTCTGTCCCTCCTGCGCCACCCCGGTCGTGCGTGAAGAGGGTGAGGTCGCGCTGCGCTGTCCCAACCCCGGTTGTCCGGCGGTTGTTGCCGCGCGGCTGCGTCACTTCACCTCGCGTGGCGCCATGGAGATCGAGGGTCTCGGCGGGAAGAAGCTCGACCAGCTCGTAGCCGCCGGACTGGTGACCGATGAGGCGTCGTTGTGGGATCTCGATGCTGAGATCCTGGCAGAGCTGCCGAGATGGCAGGAGACCTCTGCGAACAAGCTCGTCGCGGAGCTCGAGACCGCTCGCTCGCGTCCCCTCCATCGGCTGCTTTTCGCCCTCGGGATTCCCGGCATCGGTGAGCGGGTGGCGAAACAGCTCGCGCATCGGTTCCCGACCTTGGCGTTTCTCGCCGCCGCCGCCCCCGCGGAGATGGAAAGCATCGGTGGGGTCGGACCGTCGCTGTCGAATTCGGTGACGGCGTGGTTTACCGATGATCGCAACCGCGCTCTCATTGACCGCCTTCGTGCGAGGGGCATCGACCCCGAGGACCTCGGGGCGGAGAACTCGGGGGCGCGGCCCTTGGCTGGAATGACCTTCGTGGTCACAGGCACCCTGAGTCGGTCTCGGCGTGAGGTCCAGGCGCGTCTCGAGGCTCTCGGCGCCAAGGTTGCGGGGTCGGTCTCGAGCAACACGACCCATCTCCTTGCCGGTGGCGGGGCCGGGGGCAAACTTGCCAAGGCGCGGACCCTCGGAGTCGAGGTCGTGGACGAGGACATGCTTGATGAACTGCTCGAAGAGAATGGGGGCGATCCACTGTGGCCGATGTGATTTTCCTGGTCGACGACGACGATGGTTCTCGCGAGGCCATGGCAAAGACCCTGGAGCGGGTCGGATATGACGTTCGGGCCTTCCCGGACGCCGAAGAAGCGCTCGAACGGATGCGATCGGGTGATCCCGTAGACGCAGTGGTGTCCGATGTCCGCATGCCGGGTATGGATGGCTACGAGTTTCTTCGCCAGGTGCGCGTGCAGTGGCCGGGATTGCCGTTTCTGCTCGTCACCGCGTTCGCGGACGTCGAAGACGCGGTGGCCGCGCTGCAGGAGGGCGCGGATGACTACCTGACCAAGCCGGTCAAGGTGCAGGAGCTGAGGCAGAGAGTCCAGCTGCACCTCGAGCGGCGAGCGCTTTCGACCGAGAATCGCAAGCTCAGAGAGCGGCTCGACAAGAGCTTCGGTTTCGAGGGGATCGTCGGTCATTCGCGCGGGATGGAGGAGGTGTTGGATCGTCTTCGAGTGGTGGCGCCGACTCGATCGACGGTCCTCATCGTCGGTGAGTCCGGGACCGGCAAGGAACTGGTGGCCAACGCGCTCCACCAGAGGTCGGACCGCCAGGCCGGCCCCTTCATCGCGGTCAACTGTGGGGCCATCCCGGGCGAGATCCTCGAGTCCGAGCTCTTCGGCCATGAGAAGGGCGCCTTCACGGGGGCGCACCAGCGTCGGATCGGCCTCATCGAGTCCGCCTCGGCGGGGACCCTCTTCCTTGACGAGATCTCCGAGCTTTCGGCGGATCTCCAGGTCAAGCTCCTGCGGGTCATCGAGGAGCGGGTGGTGACGAGGGTCGGCGGGACCGTCCAGTTTCCGGTGGACTTTCGGCTCGTCGCCGCCACCAACCGCGATCTCGAGAAATGGGTCCAAGCCGGGAGCTTCCGCCAGGATCTCTACTACCGCCTCAAGGTCGTGACCCTTTCCATCCCTCCGTTGCGTCAACGGATCGACGACATCCCGCTCTTCGTTCAGCACTTCCTCAACTACTTCAACGACGAGATCGGACGAGATGTCGAGGGAGTCCATCCCGCCGTCGTGGCCGCCCTCAAGAGGCAGAGCTGGCCCGGCAACGTCCGAGAGTTGCGCAATCTGATGGAGTCATTGGTGCTCTTCGCTGAGGGCGACGAGATCACCCTCGAAGATCTTCCAGTGGAGTACCGGGTCCCCTCCGCTGCAGCACCCTCGGTCGGTGGTGATCGATGGCAACCGCGCACCATGGCGGAGATCGAGAGGGAGGCCATTCTCCAGACTCTCGACTACACCGAAGGGCACCGCGCCCGAGCCGCCGGCCTGCTCGAAATCGGACTGCGGACGCTCCAGCGCAAGCTCAAGGAGTACGGTGAGGTCAAGTCGGACGACGACGGCGATCTCGACGCGTGACGCGGTACCATGGGAGTTGAGTGAAAGGAGGGGTCATGGAGATACCCGGCAAGGTTTCCGTCTATTGTCCTTTGATCGACGCCAAGGGCACGGCGGCGAAGCTGGTGGCGATCACGTCTCAGGGTTACTATCACCTCGAGGTGGAGATCCGTGGTCGACGACACACCATGTTCCTCCCCATCGCCCAGGCCGCGATGTACTTTGCGGAACCTGAACCCGAGATCGAAGAGGGCCTCGAGATCGAGCGTTAGCGAATAAGGACCATGCCTTGCGTGTTACGTGAGGCGTGAATCGAGAGAATGATCTGGGCTCGGTGCTGGCGGCGAGGTGGTCGGAGGTCCTGCAACGCGTGAACGACGCGGTGCTGGTGCTCGACCACCAGCGAATCCTCCGTTTCGTCAACGCACCGGCGAGACGCCTGCTCGGCTACGCTGAGGATCAGGCCATCGGGGGCCGCTGTCGTCTGACCACCAAGGGGGTCGATTGTGAGAACGCCTGCCCCCTGACCTTTGCCCTCGAGAGCGATATCGAACAGGTGGACAACTTCGCCACCGTCTATCGCACCAAGGACGGGCGGGCCGTGCCCCTGACCGTCACGGTCATCCCGCTGCGGGACGACGAGGGGAACTTCCTGGGGGCGGTGGAGATCCTCCGCCCGAGGGACCCGGATCCGGGTTTTTTTCTCGCCGGTTCCTCGCTCGCCGTGTCGGCCCTGAGGGCCCGGCTCGTACGTCACAGTCGAGGGCGCGGCCACCTCATCCTGGTGGGCGAGCGACCGGCGTGCCGAGACGTTGGTCGCGCGATCCACCGTTTTGCAGATCTTCCCAACGAGCTTTTCGAGGTGTGGAGGGGTTCGTGGGAGTCGACGCCGTCGTGGCCTCCAGGAACCATGTATGCCGATGGAGAGTCGGCCACCACGCTGCTCCAGAGCGATCCACCTGACGGATGGCGGATCGTGGCTGGAGTCGCGCCCGGAGACCAGCCGTTGGACGGGCACTTGCCCGCCGAGGTGGTTGAATTGCCGAAGGTGGATGAACTCCGCGATGACCTGGCCTTGATGGTGATCGCCTGGGCGAACGCCATGGCGCCGGGGATCACGGTCTCACCCGGGGCCCTGCAGCGTCTCGGCAGGCTTGCCTGCGGGAGTGGTCTCGAAGGCCTCGAGAAGGCCCTGGTCGCGGCGGTGGCCGCCGCCGATGGAAGGATCGAGGATGAACATCTGCCGGGGGATGGCTACACCAGCCATCTGGTGGATGAGCTGTTGCAGACCGAGAATCCGCTGGCGGCGCTCGAAGGTCGCCTGCTCACCGAGGTGCTCCACCGAAGCGATTGGCGGATGCAGGAAGCCGCGGATCGCCTCGGGGTGTCGCGCGTGACCCTGTGGAGAAAACTCAAGGATCACGGCATCGAACGCCCGGAGTGCGGCGGCGATTGATTCCATCAAGCGCCGGAGGCGATACAATCGTTGAAGAACAATGGCTTCAACCGATCCTCCCGCCAATCCGATCCGCCTCCTGATCGTCGAGGATGACGAGCATCTCGCTCGGGGTCTGTGCAGGAATCTCGAGCTCGAAGGCTTCGAGACCTCCAGTGTCGGCGACGGAGAAGCGGCCCTGGCGGCCCTGGACGGGAGTTCAGCCCGGCCGGATCTCCTGGTTCTCGACATCATGCTCCCCGGTATCGACGGGTTGGAGGTCTGTCGACGGCTGCGGGCCGGCGGCAACACCATCCCGATCCTCTTCCTGACGGCGCGCGGCAGTGATGCCGACCGTGTCCTCGGGCTCAGACTCGGAGCCGACGACTACCTCACCAAGCCGTTTATCATCGAGGAGCTGGTTCTGCGGGTGCGTGGGATTCTCCGCCGGGCGGCATGGTCTCAGACACCATCCCGGACCGGTCCCATGGTGTCCATCGGAGAGTTCCACGTCGACCTCTCTACCATGAGGGCTTCCACCAGGAGCGGTGAGGTGTCGCTCACCGAACGTGAGGCCATGCTGGTGCGATTCTTTGCCGAAAGCGACGGTCGTGTCCTGACCCGAGGAGAGCTTCTGGAGACGGTGTGGGGCTATACCTTCGACACCGCGACGCGGACCCTCGACACCTTTGTTCATCGCCTGCGAAAACACTTCGAGAGCGATCCGAGGCATCCGAACCACTTTCACACCGTCCGCGGCGTCGGCTATCGATTCACGAGTGAAGCCGAGGAGTGAGGAGGTTAGGAGGTCAGCCCTCGCTTCGCTCGCTAGCAAGAAGGTGAGCGCTCGCTTTGCTCGCTGCGAGGAGTTGAAGACAGTCTCCCGCGACCTCCTTTCGACGTCTAACGTCTAACGTCTAACGTCTAACTCCTCACATTCTGAGCTTCTGACCTTCTCACCCCACTCCCGTGATACAATCCGCCGTCTTTCGGAGGTGTCCCATGCGTCGATTGATCGTCCCCATCATTTTGGTTGTGCTCCTCGCAGCAGTTCCGGCCACGGCGGGCAAGATCGGTTTCGTCGACGCCGAGCGGGCGGTGGAGCTCGTCGAGGAAGGCAGGCAGAAGTTCGAGGATCTCAAGGCCTGGCAGGCTCCGCAGCAGGCAAAGCTCGACGGCCTTCGTGATCGGGTGCTCGTGCTTCGCGAAAAACTTTCCCGTGCGCAAGATTCGGCGGCGCCCGAAGCGATCCAGACCATTGAACGCAACGAGCTCGCTGCAAGGCGCGCATTCGAAGACGCCCGACTCGACTATGAGCGCGAGCTCGCTGAGAGGACAGACGCCTTTCTGGCGGAGATCGCTGCGAAGATCGGCACCGTCGGCGCCGACTATGGCAAGGCCAACGACTACGACGCGGTCTTTCTGCTCACGGCCCAGCCGATGGTCTATGTCGCAGAGTCGGCCAATATCACCGACCTGGTCGTCGAGATGTACAACGAGCGCTACCCGGTGAGCGGTCAGTAATTCCTCGTCCGCTTTCCCGGCCGTCCACCGGAGCCGATCCGTGGTGTCGATGAGAACGTGGCTCGTCGTATGGACCCTGGCCGCGTGTGTGATCGTTCCGGCCGCCGGTTCGGTTGAGCCGGCCGCCGGGTTCGATCTCGAGGTCCGGTCGTTTCGGATCGAGGCATCCATCGAGACCGCGACGACCCAGACCGTCGATCTCGAGATGCGCAACCGGGGCGACGTCACCTGGTCGTCGGAGCTCGGTTTCGCCGTCGCTTACCACTGGCTTGGAGCCGATGGTGAGGTCGTGGTCTGGGATGGTGTCCGCAGCCCGTTGATCGAGCCCCTCGGGCCGGGAGACAGCCGGGTTGTAGAAGCGACTCTCCGGAGTCCGGACAGGGCCGGTGAGTATCTTCTCCAATGGGACGTGGTTCAGGAAGGTCGGCTGTGGGTCTCGGAGGTGGATCCGTCCCCCGTCGCTCTCAAGCCGGTCACCGTGGTTGCGACCCACGCCTTCTCACTGTTGAGGGTGGAGACCCCGCGGGTACTTCGTGCCGGTGGCGAACGAAGCACCGGAGTGGTCGTGCGCAACGATGGGACGCGAGCCTGGCCGGGCGATGGGTCGGTTGCCTTCGCCTCGCACTGGCGGACCTTGGAAGGCGAGGTGGTGCTCTGGGAGGGCCACCGGACCCCGGTGACCCGGCCGGTGGAACCGGGCGAGTCCGTCGAGCTCGAAGCTTTGGTCGTGGCCCCACCGTCTGCCGGTCGCGCCGCCCTGCAGTGGGACATGGTGGAGGAGGGGGTGTGCTGGTTCTCGGAGCACGACCCCAGCCCCGAACCCGCCGTCGTGGTCCTGGTTCTTCCCGCCACCGTCGTCACTCCCTTCATGTGGGCCGTCCTGGTTGCCGTGGCGGCGGTCGCCGCGTTTCCCGGTCGGTGGACCCGTTTCGCGGCCGGGTGGGCCGTGGCCGATGTCATCTGGTGTCTTGCCGCCGTCATCCTCAAGCAGGGGTGGGTTCTCGGGGGCGCCGGCCTCTCCTTCTCGGTTGCCGGCTGGTGGCTCACGTGCGCCACCGCGGCGCTCATCGGCTCGATTCTGATGCTGCTGCCCGAGCGAATTCGTCCGTGGTTGTCTTGGGCGACCGCAGCGGTGGTGACGGCAGTCCTCTTCGTCGATCTCATCCACGAACGCTTCTTCGGCGATCTGGTGTCGTTGGCGGCTCTCCAATCCGCCGGTCAGGTCGGCAGAGTCGGGCCCAGCGTGCGTTCTCTTCTCGAGCCCGGCGACCTCTGGTTCTGGGCCGATCTTCCGGCAGCTCTACTGCTGGTCTTGGCGGTGACTCGGATCCAGCCTGGGTTGGTGAGGTGCCGGAGGCTCGCGGCGGTGTTCGGGTTGGCGGTCGTTGGCTGTGGCGCCATCGGCATGTATTGGTTGCGTGGAGCGCCGGTTTCTCTCCGGCAGGTCTTCCACACGACCCACCTCGCTCGTCAGATCGGTGTGCTCAACCTCCACGCCTCGGATCTCGGCAGAAGCGTGGTGCGGGGCATTGTGCGGCCCGGGCTCGACGACGAGGAGCTTATCGCCGTCGAAGAGTTCTTCAACGATCGGCGAGGGCTGAGGGCCGGATCGGGGCCGTTCTTCGGCGCCGCCCGAGGTCGCAATCTGGTCATGATCCAGGTGGAATCCCTCCAGGCCGTCGTTATCGATTTTCGCGTCGGCGGCCGTGAGGTGACCCCCTTCCTCAACTCCTTCGCCGCGGGAAACATCTTCTTTGCCAACGTCACCGACCAAACAGAGGAGGGACGGTCTTCGGACTCGGAGCTCGCCACCCAGGTCTCGTTGTTGCCGCCCGATCGGGGAGCTGCAGCCTTCCTGTATGCAGACAATGACTACAGCGGTCTTGCGTCGGTTCTGGCCGAGAACGGCTATGAGACCGTGTCCGCGGTGCCCTTCGAGGGCTCGTTCTGGAACCGTCGCGCAACGCACCGGGCCTACGGCTATGAGCGCAGCCTCTTTGTCGAGGACTTCGGCCCCGGCGAGGAGATCGGCTGGGGCCTCAACGACCGGGCCTTCCTGTCCCAGGCCGTCGCTCGTCTGGCCGAACTGCGCGAGCCCTGGTGCGCGTATCTTCTGACCCTGTCTCTCCATCATCCATTTGACGGGTTTCCGGATCACCTGAAGCTGCTCGACGTCGGCGACTGGGAAGGAACCCCCTTCGGTAACTACCTTCACACCATGCACCACTTCGACCGCGCTCTCGCCGACTTTGTCGCCACCCTCGATGAAGCGGGCCTCGGCGATCGGACCGTGCTGGCCCTGTGGGGCGATCACGATGCCGGTTTCGAGTGGCGGTCGGAGATCGCCGCCGCCATGGGCGCGACACACGACGCCACCGGGTGGTATCTGAGCCAGCGGGTGCCGCTTCTGATCCGGGTGCCCGATATCGAGGCGCCGCCCGAGGCCCTGGAGTTGCCGGCGGGCCACGTCGATGTTGCGCCCACCTTGCTCGCCCTCCTCGGGGTGGATCCGGCGCCGTACGCTTTTACGGGCCGGAATCTGCTCGGCTCGCCGGGAACCGGGCCGGTGGTCGGTGAGTACCGATGTTGGCGCAGTGAGACCCACCTCTACCTGCGCCGTGGACCACTGCTGCGCGATGGTGAGTGCATCGAGCTTGCAACCATGAGAGAGGTCGACAGCGAGGCGTGTGCGGCGAGCTTCGAGGCGGCCCGGCGCGAGGTGGAGGTTTCGCATCTCGTGCTCGAGCACGACCTCCAGCAAAAACTTCGTAAATCGTTGGCCAAGCGACCTTGACGCGTCGCCCTCCCGGCCCTACGATGAAGCGGTCCCACCACGCTGCATTCTGCAGAAGGAGAACCTCATGAGTCCCGAAAAAGACGACAAACTCAAGGCGTTGGAGACGGCGATCGGTCAGATCGAGCGTCAGTTCGGCAAGGGCGCGGTCATGCGGCTGGGAGAGAGGCCGAAGATCCGGGTCAATGTCATTCCCACCGGTTCAATCGCCCTCGACGCCGCTCTCGGCGTCGGTGGCATGCCCAAGGGTCGGGTGGTCGAGGTCTACGGTCCCGAATCGTCGGGCAAGACCACCCTCGCGTTGCACATCATCGCCAATGCTCAGGCGGCCGGGGGCCTCGCGGCCTTCATCGACGCCGAGCACGCCCTCGATTCCGAGTACTCGGGCAACCTCGGGGTCAACCTTGACGAGTTGCTGATCTCGCAGCCGGACTACGGCGAGCAGGCGTTGGAGATCGCCGAGACGCTGATTCGCTCGAACTCGGTGGATGTGGTGGTCATCGACTCGGTTGCGGCGCTGGTGCCTCGCACCGAGCTCGAAGGCGACATGGGCGACGCGGTGGTCGGCCTGCAGGCCCGACTCATGTCCCAGGCCCTGCGCAAGCTCGCCGGGATCGTTTCCAAGTCCAACACCTGCCTGGTTTTCATCAATCAGATTCGAGAGAAGATCGGGGTCATGTTCGGCAGTCCCGAGACCACCAGCGGCGGCCGGGCCCTCAAGTTCTACTCGTCGGTCCGGGTCGACATTCGGCGGATCGCCTCCATCAAACAGGGCGACCAGGTCATCGGCAACCGAACCAAGGCCAAAGTGGCCAAGAACAAAGTTGCGGCGCCGTTCAAGATTGCCGAGTTTGACATTCTCTACGGCGAAGGCATCTCCAGGACCGGTGAACTTCTCGATCTCGGTGTCGAGCACCGGCTGATCCAAAAGTCCGGCTCTTGGTACTCCTACGGCGAGGAGAGAATCGGTCAGGGACGTGAAGCCGCCCGAGCCTACCTCAAGGAACACGAAGACACCTCGGGCGAGATCGAAGTCAAGCTGCGCGAGGCGCTCGGGCTGATTCCGGGTGCGGACACTGAAGAGGACTGAGCGAAAAACCACGTTTTTTCGGAGCCGCGGCCGGAATCGGCCGCGGCTCCCGGTGGTTGGGCTATGTCGGGAGGCCGGATGAAGGTTTCGAAAATCATGTCGGGCGTGCTGGCGATGCTGGCGGCGGCCGGGAGCACAGTCGTGATGGCTGCGGGCGATCCGCTCATCGAGCAGGATCCGGTTGTTCTGCGTTTCGTCGAGCGGGCCATCCCCTGGCACCCGGACTCGTCTTTCAGAGTGGTGGCCGACGATCGTCGACAGACACCTTCCGGGTCGTACCGGATCGTGAGGGTGTCACGGACCTGCGACAACAAGATTCTCACCGGTGAGCCCTCGGTGGTCATCGACGAGGTGACCGGCCTCGCCTATCTCGGCAGCGTCGGTGAGCTCCCTTTCCAACAGTCGGGTGCGGCTCCGCGGTCGCTTCGGTCGTTCCTCGAGGGTTTTCTCCCGGAAGTCCTCCTACGAAACATGAACATGAGGGTCCGGGTGAGTTGGGATGAACCGGAGGGGTCGACCTCCGGCGCGGTCATCCCTTTCAACCTCATGGTGGAGACCGGTTACGGCGAGTTCGCCAAACCGACCGCGGTGACCTCCGACGGCAGCTACCTCATCATGGGGGCCGGCATGCCCTTGGATGGAGATCCGGTGGCCATTCGTCGGGCGCTCTTCGGCGACAGCGATTTCGTAGTCTGGGACCACGACGGCGGTGACAAGACTTCCGTCGAGATCGTCGAGTTCTCGGACCTCGAGTGCCCGGCGTGCAAGGCCAAGTGGTCCATGGTCAAAAGGGTCCTGGAGGCCAACAGCGGTGCGGTCAGGCACGGCATGGTCAGCTTTCCCCTGACCTCCATCCACCCATGGGCGTTCCGCGCCTCATCCGCGACGTGGTGTATTGGCGAGCTTGACGGGAAGCAGTTGATTCCCTTCAAGGAGCTCTTCTACGATCTTCAGCGCGAGATGGAAGTCGGTCTCGTGACCCAGACCTCGGTTGACTTCGTGGCCGGCCAGGGCCTCGATGAAACCCTCTTCCGTGGCTGTTATCTGCGGAACGCCTCCCTGGCGGCCGTTCATTCGCAGCTCGCTCTCGGCCACCAGGTCGGGGTGAATGCCACACCGACCTACTTCGTCAATGGCTGGATGATCCAGATGCCCGGTGAGGAGTGGTTTCCGGACCTCATTTCCCGTCTCGTGCAGGGAGAGGAGCCCTAGGATTCTGTAGTGCAAAAGACCGGTGGCGCCTTTCGGGTGTCGTTTGGCCCATTTTCCGGCGTATTCTTGGCCCATACCACCAGTATGAACCTGCAAATCCGCCAAAAATGACCTCAAACGCCCCTCCGAAATCCATCCACCATTTTTGCGCTACAGGCTCCTAGCTCGGACGCCTCGTCCGACGCCGAGCTTCCTCGGCACACAACTTGCAGCGTCTCCTCGAGAGAGGTGAGGCGTGCCTGTCCGAACTCCCAACGGGTCGTGTCGTCCCGGTGACCGGCTGACGACCGGCGACCCGCACCGGCTGGTTGATTGCCGTCGTGGGCCGCGCTGGCCAATACCAGCCGCGGTCCCGAGTCGGGAAGGGTCTGTCAGCAGACCCGTAATTGCGGTCTACCGGTACCCGGGTGAGGTCTTCTCAGGCAATGCATCGCCCCGGGCGGGTAACGTGGACGGCGCGGGACATGTTACGCCTGGGTGACGGTCTCAGGGGTGTCCGGGGCAACGGTCGACCCCCCGAACGGGAATCGCCGGAGCCCATGCGCCGGCGCGTGGTCGAGATGGCCGATCGAATTCTCGAGCGGTGCCGTGGTGAGGGGCCCGCCAATTGCGAGGCGCGATGCCCGCTCCGGGTGGATGCCCATCTCTATGTCCAGCTCGCCAGGGCCGGGCGTTTCCGGGAGGCTTTGCAGACCATTCGGGAGAAGCTCCCATTCCCCGGAATCCTCGGATATGTCTGCCCACACCCGTGTGAGCTGCACTGCAAGCGGCTCGAGCTCGACAGGGCGATCAGGATCCGCGACATCAAACGATTTCTGGTTGATTCGGAACAGGGAGAGCCGGAGCACATCCTGACCTGCGCACCGAACCGATCGCAACACGCGGCGGTTGTGGGAGCCGGACCGTCAGGGCTTCTGGCCGCCCATGATCTGCGGCGAGCCGGTTTCAAGGTGACCCTCATCGACAGGGAACAACGGGTCGGTGGCTGCCTGACGACCCGGATCCCCGAGTGGCGTCTTCCGGCGGCGGTCCGCCAGCGCGATCTCTCCATCATCGACGCCCTCGGAATCGAGGTTCGAACCGGGATCCAACTTGGACGTGATCTCAGCCTCGCCGAATTGCGCACGAACCACGACGTGGTCCTGCTGATGCTCGGCTTCGCGGGCGGGCAGAACCTCCTTCGATCGGGCGCCGGTGTCGTCGAGGCCACGGTCCGCGACACCATCTGGGCCGACCCGGTGACCTGTGAGACCGGTGTCGAGGGGCTCTTTGCGGGTGGAGATGCCGTCTCCGGACCGACCTCGGTGATCGACGCCATGGCCCTCGGCCGGCGAGCGGCCGAGTCGGCGCGCCGTTTTCTCGACGGTGAAGAGCTGATTTACCCGGGCCCGGCATCCTCGCCGCCTCCGCTCTTGTGGGAGCTCGGAATCGATGAGAGCGAGCGACGCCGCCGCGAGCGGACGCCGGTGCTCCTCGAGCCGGCACCCGCACCCATGACTGAGAAGGAGGTCCGCGGCGAGGGTGAGCGCTGCCTCGACTGCAGCTGCGATCGGTGTGTTCGAGACTGCGAGTTTCTCGCCTCCCACTGCAGCTCACCGAGAGATCTGGCGCGACGAGTGGCGGCCGGTATCGACGATCATCTGGAGACCGTGTATTCATGTAATGTCTGCGGTCTCTGCGCCACCCTCTGTCCGGTCAATCTGAACACCGGCGAGCTCATGCTGGCCGCGCGCCGAGAGGCGGTGCGTCGAGGACTCGCTCCTCTCGCCGAACACCGACAGGTTCGACGCGAGCTTCGCGCGGGTGTCTCAAACACCTTTTCCCTGGCGTCGGCGGCACCCGGTCGGCGGCATGCGCGGCGACTCTTCTTCACTGGCTGCGAACTTCCCGCGGCCTCTCCAGGGCACACCCGGTCGCTCTATGAGCACCTGCTGCGGCAGGATCCACGGATCGGTGTTCTGATGTTCTGCTGTGGAGTGCCGGCGGAGATTCTCGGGCTGGAGGCCGAAGGGGCGCGTGCGCGCGAGCAGATCACACGGGCCATGGAAGATCTCGGTGCTGAGGAACTGATCGTGGCCTGCCCGCAGTGTCAGGAGACCCTGCGCGAACACTTTCCCGAGCTTCGGCTGAGTTCGGTGTGGGAGGTTCTGGCCGAGAGTTGGGATCCGACGCAGCGTTACGACGAGCTGCGTCTGGCAGTCCATGATCCGTGCCGGAGCCGACACGACCCCGAGGTTCATGCCGCCATCCGCACCCTGGTCAGAACGTGCGGCGCCGAGGTGATCGAGACCGACTACTCGCACGAGCGGACGAGGTGTTGCGGTTCGGGCGGCAAGGTTGAGAATGTCGACCCCGAGCTCTTCGCCAGGATTGCCGCCCGCGCGTCAGGTGAATCCGAACTGCCGATGGTGACTTATTGTGTCGGTTGTCGCACCGCGTTGCGTGAGGCCGGCCGCGAGACGATCCACGTGCTCGATCTCCTGATGGCGTCGGACCCTGTTGATCGCGCTCGTGAACCGGAGGCCGGTATTCTCACTCGACTTGTCAACCGACTTCGAGCCAAGTGGGCCATTCGCCGGATGGCCCCTCCGACGCCGGAGTGAAGCTGACATGGATATGACTCCAGTCTCCCTCACGGTCGATGGCCGGCCCGTACGGACCGCCCGGCGCCGGCTGCTCATCCACGTTCTGCGCGAGCTCGGAATCCAGGTTCCCACCCTGTGCCACGATGACCGCTTGACGCCGTACGGTGGTTGTCGACTCTGCGTCGTCGAGCGGGTGGACGGCCCTGGCGGGCTGGTTCCGGCGTGTTCCACCCGCATCCAGGATGGGATGGTCATCTCCACCGGCAGCCCTTCGGTGGTCGAGTCACGTCAGCAGCAGCTCCAGCTCCTGATCCTCAACCACCGGATGGAGTGTCCGGTCTGCGATCGCAACACCGACTGCCGGTTGCAGGATCTGGTGCACGAGATCGGTATTCCGGTCGAGATTCTCCCCTTCGATTTCGATCCTGCACCCCGTGATGCGGCCTCACCCGTGATCATCCGCGACCCCGGGAAATGTGTCGTCTGCGGTCGTTGTGTTCGGCTCTGTGAAGAGGTCCAGGGGGTCGCTGCGCTGGCTCTCATGGGGCGCGGGATCGAGACTCATGTCGCGACCTTCCGGGATCGACCACTGGACTGTGAATTCTGCGGTCAGTGCGTCAATGCGTGCCCGGTGGGCGCCCTGGTGGCGCAGCCGTATATCTCGCCCGTTCCGGCATGGCGACGCACTCGGGTCAGCACCACCTGTTCGTTCTGCGCCTGCGGCTGCGAGGTGTCGGTGGAGAATCACCGGGGTCGGCTGCAACGGGTGACCTCAATGTCCGACGATCCACACAACCGCGGCAAGTTGTGCGTCAAGGGTTGGCTCGGCCTCGACGTGGTGGCGAATCCCGAGCGCTTGAGATCACCATTGGTCCGAAAGAACGGCGTTCTGGTGGAGGTGAGTTGGGAGGAGGCCCTGGCGTCGGCTGCGAATGGTCTGCGCCGGGCCGCAGGGCGTGGCCCGGTCATGGTGGCCGGTGGTGGGCGCCTGAGCTGCGAGGATGGCTATCTTCTGCAGGCGCTTGCGCGTGAGGTTCTCAAGAGTCCCCATGTCGACATGGCGCCGGTGGGCGGAGCGAGAGCGCTCGTGGAGGGAGTGTGGGACGTCTTCGACCGACCGTGCTCGAGCGCCGGCTTCAACGAAATCAGGCAGGCGGATCTCGTGCTGGTCTTCGGGAGTGATCCCAGTCGGAGCCACCCACTGGTCAAAACCGAGCTGGTTCAGGCGGCGGTGCAACGACAGGTGCCGGTGATCGTCGCCAACCCGGTGGCGGGGGGACTCGATCGGCACGCGGTGGATGTTCTCCGTCTGGCCCCCGGGTCGGCGGGCGATCTCCTTTCCGGAGTGGCGGCTCGGTTGGTGGTTCTCGAGAGAACGAGCGCACACAGGATCGAGAACCTGCCGGGTTTTGACGCCTGGCGGCGATCCGTGGAGGCTTTTTCGCCGGAGTCGATTCGGCGAGCAACCGGTATTGCGAGCGAAGCGGTGGATCGCCTGGCGCTCGGGCTGGCGGCCGCCCGCCGCCCGGTGTTGGTCATGGGCACCGGGTCCGGCGTTCCCGGTGACGAGGCTGCGGTCGCGCGGGCGGCCGCTGCGTTGACCGCCCTTCTCGGGAGCGATGCCGGGCTTCTGGTCTTGGGCGGACGCTCCAATGTCCAGGGGTTGGTCGATGTCGGTCTCCACCCGCGGCTCTTGCCCGGCCATCGGCTGGTCGGACAGGCTGTCGAGCTCGAAGACCTCACCGGACGTGCGACCCTGTCCGGGGAGGGCTGGACCGTTTCGGAGTGGGTGGCAGCCGGTCCGGAAGCAGCCTCCGGACTGCTTCTCGTTGGTGTTGATCCCGTTGATCTGCTCCCGCGCGGCGAAGATCCTCGACGGGCTTTGGAAGGTGCGAATTTCTGTGTCGCGGTCGACGCGTTCCTCACCAGCACGGCTCAACGTGCGAACGTCGTCCTGCCGGCGGCGATTCTCAGCGAACGCGAGGGAACGACGGTGGGTGCGGACGGTGTACGCCGTCCGCTTCGGCAAGCGCTCGATCCACCTGACGGGGTCCGTTCCGACACGGTGATCCTGACCGAGATCGCACGCCGGATGGGGGCCGCCCTGCCGAGTGGCGACGATCTCGAGCGCGAGATCGATCGGGTTGTGGGCTGGAACTGGGGACGAGCGCAACCTCGGCGGCTGTCACCGGTCGCCCAACCTCGCGCAGCGGCGGCCGTGTCCGGTTTCCTGCTCGACGCTGCGCCGCAGCTGTTCCACTCGGGCTCGGTGACAATGCGAAGCGCCCTCCTCCAGGCGCTGTCACCCACGGTGGCGGTTCGACTCAACCCGGCCGATGCTCGCGCCCTCGGGGTGGCCCGGGGCGAGGTGGTCGCGGTATCGAGTGAAAGAGGAGAGGTTTTGCTCCGCGCCCGGCTCGATCGTGCGGTTCGTTCGGGAACCGTGGTTGTTCCGTGGGTCGGGAGTCGCGACGGCGCCTCGACGCTCTGCGAGGAGACCGGCGAGGTCCTGTCGGTCAAGGTGAGAAGGGCCTGACGATGGCTGACGATCTGAGATGGACCGACGAGGTCGTCGACTCGGGGTTCTTTGGAACCGAGGGCGGTGACGGCGCCGAAGCCCTCGACCCGGCGGTGATCGACGTGATTGACGAGTTGTTGACCCAGGCGGGACCCGGACGCGAGGGGTTGATTCGGGTTCTCTTGGCGTTCCAACAGACCTTTGACAGGGTGTCGTGGAGAGTGCAGGAGTTGGTGGCCGACCGGTTCGGGCTTTCGCCTGCCCAGGTTGCGGGCGTCGTGAGCTACTATCCCAAGCTCAGCGCCCAGCGTCGTGGTCGACTCAAGCTCGATCTCTGCGCCGGTTGCGGTTGTTTTCTTCGTGGCGGGGATCGAATTCTGGAGAGCGTCACTCGAGAAGCGGCTGAGCGAAGATCGTCGGCCGACGAGCCGCGGCTCGCTGTCCGGCGGGAGCGGTGCTTGGGGGTCTGCGGTCTCGGGCCGGTGGTCAGGGTGCGAAATCGCATTCGGGCGAGGGTCGAGCCGGGCGAAGCCGGCGCGCTCGTCGATTCACTGCTCGGTCCCGCACCTGAGGGGGAGGACGAGCGGTGATGTCCGAGGCGATGGATCTCGACGGCCGCGGTGGTGTCGGCGACGACGACCCGGTCGAGATCCGCATCTGCGCCGGCAGCGGGTGCATCGCTCTCGGCGCCCTCGAGGTGCTCGAGACATTGCAGGCGGGCGCGGATGACGCCGGAGTGAGGCTCGAGGTCGATTCGCGGCCCTGTATCGTCGGGTGCCGGGGATTCTGCAGCCAGGGCCCGTTGGTCTACCTTCCGCGATTCGATCTGCTCTATTGTCGGGTGCGGGCGGCCGATGTCGATGAGATCGTTCAACACACTCTCGGCCGCGGGAAGATCGTCGATCGACTGCTCTACCAGGACCCGGTGAGCGGCCGCCGCTGCCGGGGTTTGACCGACAACCCGTTCTTCGCCGGGCAGCAACGCCGGGTCCTCGCGCGTTGCGGGGTTGTTGATCCGGAAGACCTCGACCACGCGCTCGCCCTCGGCGCCTACGACTCTCTCAGGCGATCACTCCTCGAGCTCGACCCATCGGGCATCATCGAACAGGTCAAGAGATCCGGGTTGCAGGAAAGGGGAGGATCGGGTTTTCCAGTCGGTCTGAAGTGGGCCGTGGTCGCCGAGGCTCCGGCCGACACTCGATATGTCGTTGGCAACGGCGAGGGGGAAGATCCGGGAC
>Ga0316187_10000773_pt1 | contig 26239 bp, 24 predicted proteins | sample CroRivburrow1_MG_FD_204927 | JGI IMG/M metagenome (GOLD analysis project Ga0316187, IMG submission 204927) | Coastal sediment microbial communities from Maine, United States - Cross River worm burrow 1 | ecosystem: Environmental > Aquatic > Marine > Coastal > Sediment | place: USA: Maine...
CGGCAGCGGCGGACCGAGTCTCTCGAACGTCGCCTACCGCCAGCCCCGCCCTTCGCAGCACCGAGTCGATACTCGACCGCTCAGTCGTCGAAAGATCGGGAATAGCGACTCCCTGAGCGACTGTGATGTCGACCCGCGTTCGCGCGGGAACCTGGCTTCCGGGCTTCGGGTTCTGGTCGACAATCGAGCCGACCGGTTGAGCCGAGCGCTCTTCTCTCACTCGTCCGAGCCGCAAAGGTCGACCCCGAAGCCGAGCCTCGGCTTCCCGCACATCGAGACCGATCAACGGAGGGACTTCGACGCCCAGCGCAACGACCACGTTCACGGCTGTTCCCGGCTCGACGCGAGTACCGGCCTCTGGAGTCTGGTCGATGACTTCACCCGGTGGCGCGTCGGAGGGCCGCTCCTCGACTTCTCCCAAAATCAGGCGCTCAGCAGTAAGTCGACCGCGAGCGACCTCGACATCGAAGCCCACTACCGGTGGCACGAGGACCGTTGTCTCCGCCGGTGCCTGCGGTCGCCCGGGCTCGATCACTTCCCGGTCACCCTCGTCCGGTGCACGCGGCGCCCGACCGGTACCGAAGCGGAAATCGTCGACGTTGACGTGGCCCCAACCACCGGTGGCCTCGTCGACGATGCGAATGAGGCCGGTGCGGCCGGCAAACGGATTGAGGTCCCACTTCACGGTGCTCATCGTCTCACTGTTACGCCCGCTGGCAGACAGCGCCGTGTCGGTGCGCTGTTCGATCTGGTCGTGAATCAGGAGCTCGACTCGGGTCTGGCGGCTCGAACCGCCACCGATCCGGAAGCTCAACCAGCCTGCCGGGATCTCGAACGCCCCAGAGGTGAGGGTCCCGGTCGGGCGATCGCCCTGGGTGGCGCCCGGCTCTCGTCCCGGGCCCTGGTAGCACTCGAAGGTGCCAATCCAGAACCGGCCCTGCTGGTTTGCGGGCTGACTCAGGCCACGCGCCGTCGGATTGTCCCCCAGGGTCGGCTGACACTCAAAGGCGCTGCCCGTGGCCTTCCACCCTCGCAAGTCGCCTTGCTCGAAGTCGAGGGTGAAACCGAGGCCAGATGGAGCCGCTTGTAATCGTCTTGGGTCCACTCGGAGCTGTCGGGGATCGACCTGAGGGCGGCCCTCGGTTTGGAGCGTGGGCTGGGCTCTCTGAATGCGTGCGGTTCGATCGTCGGTTTGGCCCGTCGACGGCTGGGCGATCGCGAGCAACACGCACACAGCAGCGCTGGGCAGGCACAAGAAGTGCCTGCAGGCACCCAATGGCTTGCCTTTCAGCTTAATACACATCGGCGTGATCCGGACTACCATCACATCAGGACGTCCAAGTCGCCGCATTGCTACTGTCAACTTGAGTCCCTGGGGACGATTCGGACTCCTATGCCTTGTGACTCTGAGGGATCCGACGCCTACATCTCTTGGTCGTCCCCGATCATTTGCGTTCAAGTTGACAGTAGCCAGCCGAAGACCCACAGCTCTGTATGCTCAGCCTTGCGGCTGAGTTTCCTTTACGAGGTAGTACCTCGTATGGTGCGAAAAATCGGCCGAGGGACCATAGGCCAACTAATGGCACCCTGCGGCGCCGTCGGGTTCTTCGCATCACCTTACGGCCTTGAGGAAGGAAGGCCCTTCCCTGGCCAGCTCCAGCGCAGCTGCGACGCACGAGAGAATCGTCCCCTACCTCAACGTTGGCGGAATATCTGCACCAGAGATGGGGCCGACTTCCTTTCAAGAACGAGCCTCCAGCGATGACCCAATCGGCAGACGAGAATTGAGGAGGCACAACTCTTACCGGAGCCGGAAAGATACGGGCTCTCACCCCGACGATCCGCCCTTTTTTGCCCCCGGCCCCCGTGGTTGAGCTCAGATTTCGGACCAGATTCGTTGCCCCCCGACCGACAATCTAGCTCTCCTCTTCGCCGACGGGCTCGCTGTGCGTGGACACATAGCCGAGCTGGTTCGTGTCGATGAAGCCGAAGTAGAGAGGCTTCTCGTTCTGCATGAGGTTCAGGACGCTGTCAAACTTCGACATCGGGTATGCGAGGTTGACGCGGTGAGGCGGGGTGTGGTTGTTCGATGGCACGTTGTCTTCGTCGTTGTAGAAGACGCAGCTCACTACGTTCTTGGCCCCGTGGTAGCAGTGGATGAAAGCCCCGATCGTCGACTGGGCATTTGTGCCGTACAGCACCACCTTGTATGAGCTAATTGGTGAAGAAACAAATCCCATTTTGACCTCCTGTCATTTCCGGGTAAGAATCCGCTCTTCCCGCTCGGGGGCGGGGAAGGCAGAACCGGTTCCTTTGCGCACGCCTGTGCGTTTGCTGGATCACTAGCAAAAAGTCTAGCACGCGAGGAGTTGACACGAGAGGCGCTACGGCCGCTCGGCTGCTGACGTACGCCTCTCGCTTCCTCCTGAAATCCTGGGCTTCCGTTCCGCCGTGAGTGACCGGAGGCGCGACGTCGATGATTGATTTCGCCCCCTGGAAGCTGCCGGCCCTGACCGTGCGTTTCAGTCGTACGACGACCCGGACTCCTTGGCCTGAGAACTGTTCCGAGCAGATCTACGGCGACACGCAGCCCTGCTATCCCGTAGGGTGCGAACAATGGGCCGCATGAACTATGGGCCGATTATTGGCACCCTACGGGCAAAGTGAACCTGCTGCGATACCTGCCCGACCGGTCACCTCATGCGCCCACTCAAGTAGGCCATCGCCTCCTCCGCCTCCCTGCTAAGTTCAGCAAGGTGCAGGTGCGCCCCTTTCATTGCATCGTATAGACCTTTCACCTCGCCGATATAGTCAGGCCGCGGCACAGGTGGCACTGCATAATAGACTCCCCAAAAAGCCTGCAGAAAAGCGGCGTCCGAATCAATGCCACTTTCTAGTAGTTCCTGAAACTTCTTGAGCGCTCTGAACAGATCGAGAGCGGCCTTGGTCTTCATCGTTCTCTTAAAGGTCTCTTCTGGTGTTGCCATGTCTTCTCCTCGTAGTTTGTCCGCCTCTCATTCAAGAGGCCAGTTCGATGGGTTGAAGGGAAGAGCTCTTCAGAGGTGGACCCCATCCTTCGGACAGTTCCCGGCCGCAGCCAGGGCGGGCCCCCGTGGCCTCGCTGAGCCTTGCGACCCATCACCCATGTCAAGGCATAAACCCCCGTAAGTAAAGTTCCCGGGCGGAGCCTAATCCTGACAAGAGTGAGCGATCTCGTCGAAATTCCGCCCTTTGGATTAGACTCGGACCTATACAAAAGGGTGGGCTGGACTCCTAGGATGAGCGGCGACCTCGTACGGTGCCCAGATTCGGCCGAGCGGCTCTGCCCCATCTGCAGATGGACTACGCGACAGTCCTGTGCTGCTTCTGGACCGCATAGGGTGCCAAAAGCCCGCCGACATTGCTTCTTCCTACCTGTAGATGAAATGAGTGCCTTGGGCCGACACTCGATTCTCTGGCAGTGTTTCTCCGGGGAATCGCGCAGTCAGGATGAAATCCAAAACCAAAGCCGCAAAACGCAAGTAGTGGGCCCTTAAGCCGTGGGCCGACTCCTTGCACCCTGCCGGGTAGAAATCGGCTCTCATTGACGACGCCTGACCTCACGTAGCCCACTCTCAGATTTCAAGTTGCAGGACGATCCTGTTTTCGGATGGGACGGGGTAGCTCGCCCCTGGACCCCCCTGAACCAACCAATTAGCGATCCGTCAGGTGGCTCAGACGGAAGGAGGACTGGCCCACCTGATCAGGCGACTTTGTCAGTCCTGCTCGCGAGCGGGATCTTTGAGCTTGGCCAGCATCCGGTCGCGCTCGAGCGGGTCTGCCGGAATCTCGGTCTGATCGCCGGCGATCTCGAGCATCAACGCCCAGGCATAGTCGCACAGCCGGTAGCCGTACTCCCTGGACGCCATCACCTCTTCGGAGCCCCACAAGGGGGCAGGCCGGCAGTCGTCGAGAAGCGGGCGCAGAGCCTGGCTCGCACCCGGACCCTCGGCGATTAGAGCCTTGGCGGCATCCTCCCAGTACTGGTTGGGGAGTCCCCAGGCGTTCAAAGTCTCAGCCGATGCGAGAGCGTCGACTAGCAGCGCGGTTCTCAGCACCGGGTCGAGCTCGTCGTAGTCCGTGGGACTCAAGGCGCGGAGCGCCAACAGCGCCAGATACGATCCACGCTCGCCGCCCTCTAGCTCAGACTTCAGTGCCGAGGCACCCGTCTCGCCCCTGGAGACCATCTCGGCGAACGGCATCGAGTTGAAGGGCTCGACGCCGCGGGTAGCCTCGGAATGGAGCTCGGCGACGAGCTCGGCGACACTCATTTCCCCCAACTCTTGCAGGCGCGCCTGGCGCTTCTGCTCCAGCTCTGCGGACATGGCTTTTCTCTCTTCTTGTGCCCGCTCCGCCTCTGGGTTCCCAGGATCTGCGGCGCGACCACAATTGAGGAGCATACCCGCCGCCAGCAGTGCCGACAAACAGGTCTGAAGTGATTCTCGCAGCATCTGTGGCCTCCTTGTAGCCGCTTCAGGGCATCCGAGTAAATGCCGGGAATGTGTTCTTGCCGAGCCCCGGGGCATCCGCATCCCACTCGATGACCGATTCGTCGAAGGCGTCTCGGTGCCACTCGACCGCGACCTTGTCGAAGGGATCGCCCACCGTGCCGCCAACGCCGACGGTGAACAGCCAGTAGTAAAAGCCGGCAAGCTCATCGCTGCAGCTGGCCGCAGCGTCAATACATACCGGCACGGACACGGCGTCGAACCAACTGCGATCGGGCCAACCGCTGGGCGTGTCGCCCAGCACGGCATCGGTGGCGTTCGTGCCCGTAGTCACGTAAGAGGCGAACGTGCCGTTGTTGTTGCGCCCGTAGTAGCCCCATACCCGTCCCGCCAGGCGGTCGATGGCCCAGCCGTTGAGCCACGCGTCGGAACGGCCGGTGACCATCCGGTTCGTCTGATCACCGTTGGGGGATAGGAAGTTGCCCGTCTGCAGGTCGACGATGCGGACGATCTGTACCCAGGCGACCGTGTTACAGGTACAGGCCGGAGCGCCGCAAGCTGCCGGATCGAAGTCGAAGTCGAGGCTCATCGTGATGCCCCGTGAGGCGTGCGGCGCCCCCGTGAAGTCGAACGTGCCGCACGGCACCGTGCTGGGACCGCAGCCCACGACGACCAGGGCCGCCACCGCCCAAAGGCCTTGTCGCTTGACCATAGTGCGCCTCCGTTCCAGGTCAGGGATAAGTTGTAGTTCAACAGTAGCATACGGGATGTGATGACGACTCGTCTGGCAGCGTAAGCGCCGACTGGGAAGCGCGGCAAAGGCGCGTTCTGGCTGAGCCTTCCTACTCCCGTAGGGTGCGAATAGTCGGTAGCTCCAATCTCTCATTCCGATTGCGCAGAAATGGGGATCAGGCCACGAGATTCTGTCTTCGGATAGGACCCGCCTGAAGGCGAATTCGAGACGGACAGGAGCGCCTAGCGCCGGAGGTGCCGTATCAGTTCATGATCCAGTACACCATTCTGACCCTCGTCCCCGGCTCCACTGTGGGTGTCATGTGCAAGGCGATGTAGTGTCCTCGACCTGGCGTGTGTGAGAGGGGCCCATCAAGCTCACCGACAGAGTGGGAGCACGGCGTCCCAGTGTGAGGTGTCACAAACACGATCGAATTGTCATGCAGCAACGGATTGAATATCAGAACTCGCATTAGTTTCTCGCGATCACCGCGCGCCGGGTCGTGAGTGTGGGTGAATTCTATGACTCCATAGCGCTGCGATCCTTGGAAGTGAGACGACGCCCCTTCGTCTACGGAATACCCGCCCAGCAACTCATCGCGGGCAGGGCGTCCTTTCGGGACGAGGCCGCCTTGCAGGTTGATGTTTCCCGTATCTCCATCCAAGTGCATCGTCGCTTCGGCAACGTCCTCCCTATGTGTGGCGTCCTTCGGGAAAATCACAATGTCACCATCCGCGTCATTGCCGCCCACCCAAATGTTCCCTTTCCCAGCGTCGAGGCGCATTCGATCCCGCGGATTGTCACCGCCACTCTTCAACGTTAGATGGCCGTCCTGGCCCCGGCCGCCGGCGCTGATCAACGCCTTGTCGGCGTCAAGGTGTATTCGATTCGCAGGATCAGCATCTCGGCTTCTCAATACCAGGTCACCATCTGCACCCGTGTGACCTGCGGTGATGTTTCCCGAATCACCATTGAGGGTAATACGCACGTCTGTGCCGCTCGTGTCTCGTACTTCAATCTTCCCGTCGAATTGCTCAACAGCCATAATAGACTCCTCTCATTTGAACGTTGATATCGAGGTGCTTTCAGACATGGTGCAGAGTGCCAATGATCGGCCTACAACCCACAATGCCCATTTGTCTCACCCTTCGGACCTTCGAATCGGCTCTCATTGGCGAGTTTTGCCTCCGCGTAACCCATTCTGGAAGTTCAAGTTACAGCCACGATCCTAATTTCGGACAGGGCGACCTCCTACGCGATCGCGATGCCGTCTACGGAACTCACTTCCGGCGCCGGGTGGCAGGGTTCCAGGTCACCGAAGTGCTCATCGCTCCCCGGTCTCCCTGGCAGAATCCGTACGTCGAGCGCCTCATCGGTTCTGTCCGGCGCGAGTGCCTCGATCACGTGATCGTTCTTGGCGAGGCACATCTCCGCCGCGTCCTGAGTGCCTACTTCGCCTACTACCAGCGCTCGAGAACCCACCTCTCCCTGGACAGAGATGCTCCCAACCCTGGAGACGTCCAGCCTCCGGCGATGGGTGAGGTCATCGAGCTGCCCGAAGTCGGCGGGCTCCATCATCGCTACGAACGCTGGGTGGCGTGACCGCCACACACCCATCTCGGGCCCGTCACCCTCGAGCTCGCCCCAAGGCTGGAGCGCCGTGCCCGAGCCCCGCACCCCGGCCTGCAGAAGTCGCCGCTCCGACCCAGGCACGGGCCGGCCGGCGTGCGCCCTTCGAAGAATAGGAGTCCAATCCCGCGCACAATCTCTGCCAGACGGGGTTTACGACACGGACACCCGACGACGGATAATTACCCGCAGTTCCAGATTAGGCGGCACGAGCCAGCTTGACATCTCGAATCAGGTCCCTGAGCTGTTTCTGAAAGCCCTCGTGTGCCCGATGGGTGGCCCGATGGGCTCGACGGAAGAGCTCGAAGCTCGCACCCCCAGTCTCCAGCCAGTCGCACGCTCCCCTGACCTGATCCAAAGCGAACCCGTTGCTCTCCGCGACTATGGCTCTGGCCCGAGCCTCAAGGCTTGCGAGCTGGCCATCGCTCTGGGCAAATCGTCCGAAGGCACTCAAGTAGTACCTAACCCACTTGGCCAAATTCAGGACACCGTCGCGCTCACCAATCCATTCGTCGAAAGAGTGCAGCAGCACCGAGTACAGCTCGTTCACCGCGTCGTCCGGGAACTCGTAATCTTCGCGGCCCCTGGGCCCGACGAGTCTTCCCTGCTCTCTGAGCTCCGCCTCGATTCGCGTTTCGGCGTACGGGCGCATCTTGCAGAACGTCACCGGCGCTGACCCGTCGCCAACGATCTGCTCCAGGAAATCTAGATTGCGGCGAATACTCTCGCAGGTGCTCGACGGATCGAAGAGCATGAAACCGTAGTCGAAATGAATCCCGAGATCCTTGAGCGTGTCGACGCCTCGGAGAACCCGCGCTACATTCACCCGCTTGTTCATCAGCCGCAGTCCCTCGTCGGTTCCTGACTCGATCCCAAGGTAAACGAGGAAGAGGCCGCAATCCTGCATTTCACTGAACAGCGCCGGATCCACTTCGTCCGGCCTGCAGTTCACCTTCCACAGAATCTTGTCGGCCAGCCCCTTTTCTCGAAGGTGCCGACAGAACTCCAACGCCCACTGCTTGCCGTGGGGTCTCGCCACCGGAAAATCGTCGTCCTGGAACATAAAGATTGAGCAATTCATCTCTTCCCGAAGCAGCTCCATCTCGCGTGCCACTAAATTAGGGCTCCGCAGCCGCTTGACCGGACCGGGAGGAGCCGAGTAAAACCGGCGAATGCTGCAAAAGCTACAGTCGTAGACGCAGCCCCTGCCGGCCAACAAGGTGGCGTGTTTCTTTCCCAAGACGAAATCCCTGAGAGGGGGGCGCAGTGGGGGCGGAAAGCGATCGAGGTCCCGCTCCAGATCACGGAGGGAGTTCTGAGTCACAGAGCCATCCTCCAGGTGTGCGATACCGCGGATCTGACGCCAGTCGCCTCCGGCGGCGAGGGCCTCGACGAGCTCGAGACAGGTGTGCTCGCCCTCGAAGAGAACGATGGAGTTGAGATCCGGAACAGATTCGAAGATCTCCGCCGGCCTTAGGCTCGGGTAGTGTCCGCCAGCGGTAAAGTGGCCTCCGACACCTTTCTCCCGCAGATAGCCGATCAGGTCCCCGAAGCGCTCGAGGTGATACTGGAAAATGATGGAGAAACCCACCAACAGAGGCCTAATTCGCTGAAGTTCCTGAAGAACTCGCTCTCGGCCAAGCTGGAAATCGATAACTTCTACAGAGTAGCCAGCATCCATCAAGACAGAGCTGAGGTAGCCGATCCCCAGATTCGGCTGCTCCTGAAAGGCCACGAACGCAACGATCTTAGAACTCATCTTCTCGCCGAGAGCGGCAGGCCAGAATCTCGCCCACTTGCACGCACCGCTCCTCCCGATGACGCCTGTCGACGATTCACATAGACAATCGTGATACTCAAACCGCCAGGTCTACTGCAGGGCCTTGGCCTTGGCGTTCAACATTTCCGCCTGGGCGGCGAGAATCTGGGACTGCAGCTCGGCCTTGCGCGCCAGATACTTCAAGGTATGCTGGGTAAAGAGTGTCCTCACCTCGTCCGGAACCCGGAAGTCCGGGGGGTCCATTTCGAAGGCCCAGTCTTTGATCGCGAGGTGAAACCCCGCAGCCTCCGCATCGGCAAGCTTCATTTCTTTCGGGTCCATACTCCAATCTCCTTTCTCGCCAGGTAACTTCAATTGTTCGAAGAGCCTTAGAGCTCAACGAAGGCCTAACTGGATTCTGGCAGCGGCTGGCGGTGGCAACAACACCCGCGTGGGTGGGATGAGACAGCCTCTTCAGGTGGCGACAGGTCTTGGGCGAAAGACGACAGTTCTTGGGCGCTTCCCGAGAGCTGCCTACGATGGTCGAACCATGTTTTTGAACTCAATGGGAGGGTGGCCAGACACTGTCCCTGGTCAAGACCTCATTCGCGTTGAGATTCATTGGTTTATTGGCCGGGATCTCAGTCGTGGAGGATTCCCCTTCACCCGGAAAAAGCCCCCAATCCCCAGACGGATGAGTTACTGGTAGGGACACGTTGCTTCAGGCCGGCTGCAGCTTGAGCTGACGCGCGGCGACGAGCTTTCCGTGGGAAAAGCCCTCGAAACGCACGGTGGCTTTGCCCGAGGCAGGCACTCGCACCTCGAAGCGAGTAGTTCCGTCCGGCGTTGACTGCGAGTCTTGGGGCCGGCCGTTAACGTAGACGTCAGTGCTCGGTACGCTTCGGGTTGTCACGTCGATCTCGACGTTTCGGCCCTGACCGCCCGCAATCTGTGCGCTGAGCTTCCTGACGGTCCCCGCTGCGAGGACCTCGCCCGCGCGATCCAACAGATCACGGTTGCCGTGCAACAGATCATCACTCGTCATGTCGTAGAGAATGTCGGGCTCTACGCCAAGATCCTCTACTGGCTGGCCAGCCCGCGACCCCACGCGTAGGGTCCGGCGCAGCGAGACGCGCATGTCAGCGCCTCGGGGAAGCGCCTCCAGGGGACCACCAGTCCAATCGGCACGGAGGCCACCGTGTGTGAGGACGTTGGCTCCGCCAGCACCGGTGGCGTTGTCGACCCCGATGATGGTGCCGATCTCGTGGTCCTTGAACCCAGCAGCAAACATGTCGCACGCGCTGTAGCAGAAAGCGTCGGTCACTAGTACGATCGGGCCGTGGTAGATCTGACCCACGCTGTTCACCAGATCACGATCTGAGAGAGGAATCGCGGTCGAGTACTGGGCTCCAGTCTCTGTCGCCTGCTTGATGGAGTCATGCCATGGGCGCATGGACTCCACCCGCTTGGTCAACTCCCGGGTCGCTCCCGTATTGATGAACTGTGTCGGCTCGGGTTCGATCGGTCTGGGTGTCAGAAACTGCAGCAGGAACTCCGCAGCAATGATATAGCCACCACCATTCCCACGGACGTCGAGGATCAAGCCCTCGGCTGGACACTCGTCCTCGAGGAGCCGGATGACCTCCTCCAGATAAGCACCGATCGAACCGTCCTTCATGTGAAACGTCCACAGTCGAAGGTATCCGAAGGTCCCGCTGGAAGTGTCGACAGTTCGGGCTGTGAGATCGTCAGGGCGGGAGGTGGCAATGATCCCGGCCCCCTGCAACGCCGCTGTGCTGCGTGGCGTCTTACCCTGATATTTTGCAGCGCGTCGCTCCTCCTTCGTGGCGGCCGGCGAGAAGAGCTGTTTCTTGGCTCGTCGAACAACCTCCGTCCGCACATCGACCCCCACCACGTATCGCAGTGGAGTCCGCAGGCGCTCGATCAAGCCCTGCGGGTCGGGCGCCCCCGCTAGCAGCTCCTGCCCGCTGTCGAACACGCGCCACATGAGGCGCGACTCGTGCACGCTTCCATTGGCCAGATAGCGAAGATCGACCCAGTCCTCGTCTGGGGGCAAAGAAAGCGACAAAGGTCGCAAGGTCAGGTTCTCTAGACCCCGTGCAAAGCGGGCGGCCAGGTTGCTGCCGGCTTCCAGGTCCGCATTTCGCCAGACGGCGAGATCCATCGGCATTCCGTTCCAGTGGGTCACCACGACCCCAGCCTGGAGGGTGTTGTCCGTCACCAGATGTCGCGCGACCTTCGAAACCATCCACCGCGACTCCCCTGCTTCGTGGTAGCGCTCCAACAAGACACCCAGGAAGGCGAAACGGCCTTGGTAGGGATCTGGGAGTACGTAGTTTGTGTGTAGGTCACGCAGCTCGACAAAGATGTCACGCAGCTCGACATGAAACTCCCAGTCGCTCAGCCTGTCCAGTCGGTGGCGAAGCAGCTGCAGCCGCTGCACCGGAGCGGTCGCGTGGCCCGCCTGTTTCAACGGTAGATGAACATACAGATCGCGGATCAGGATCTCCGCCTGATCAACCAGAGTCTCCCGCTGGTCCCTCGTCAAGCCGGTCGTCTCGACCAGAAACTCGCGGAACTGCGGAATCGTCCGCACGGCACCGAGGCCATGTTGTCCTCGGAAGCTCGAAGCCTTTGGTATCGCCATGACCTCCTCCTCTCTGGGGACCGTTGGCTCGGCCCCGATCGGTGCTTCTGTGCACCGGGCGATTGCCCGGGAGCTCTGACTTTCCGCGGGACCTTAATATGACCTCTACGCGGCTCAGCTTTTCGGATAGGACGGGGACAACGGTAGAACCTAGGGTCAGACCTGATCGCGGCCGCAGAGTCACTAATTGGTCTACCTCAAACCGGAGAACACCTCCCGGTCTCGGAACTTACGACTGCGCTGGGTCTTGCGATAGTAGATGTCACTCCAGCTTGGACTGTCATCGAGGAACAGCGGAGCGCTGTTGCCCTCCTCTTCCATCTTGTTGATCCAGAACCGGATTTTGTAGTGGTCGTACATCCGGAGGAACTCGGTCGCGATCACCGCTGCAAGGCGCTTATCACCCTCGATCAGCAGGGTGTTCTCGTCGTTCATTCGACATGAGCCGTCGCTGAAGTTGGCCGAGCCGATCAGCACCGCCGGGTTGTCTCCCCACGGGTCAACCACCAGCGACTTCGCGTGTATCTTGTGGGCACCGAAGGCCTTGGCGTCCCACTTGCGGCCCATGTATGACCGAAGGCGCGACGGGGTAAAGAAGCGCGTGTTTCGACGTCGCAGACCTTCGATCTTCCGTTTGGCCGTGCTGTTCGCCAAACCGTATTCGAGGATGTCAGCGTTGTTGGAGCTGATGGCATTGACGATATCGCCGCCAACGCCAAACGGCGCGCTGAGGAAAATCGCCGACTTGGCACGAGCGATCAGCTCGGTGGCGGTATCGATCACGTGTAGGTTGCGCACAGGCGAGAACAGAACACGGTCCGCGTCGCCCGGTGGAGTGGCGGCGAGCTTGTCATGGAGGGCGTCGATTTCGTCCTGTACGAAAACCTGACCGGCCTTCTTGCGACCCCTCTTGGGATCCTTCAGCAAGATCTGGAAGTAGGTCTCGTACACCTTGCATATGTCATTGGCTTCAAACACGAGCCCGATGTTGGTCTGAAAATAAAACGCGTTCGAAGAGAAGTTGGCCGATGCGGTCCACAGGCGCTTTGGCGTACCGGCCGCAGTCAGATGGATGACGAATTTGTTGTGACTTATGTTTCCCGTGTTCTTGCGGGCCGTTGCTACTCCCTTGAGGTGAGCGTGCTCCAGAACTTCTTCGTTCTCGCCGGTTGCCTTCTGATTCTGTTTTGCGTGATAGACAATCTGAATCCTTACGCCTCGCTGCTTCGCTTCCTTCAGCGCACCGGCAACCTGGGCATCGAAGAACTCGTAGATACAAACATGGAGTTGTTCGTCCCTTCTAGCTTTGCGGATGAACTCCAGTAGAGAACCTTTGAGGCCACGGTCGAGCCAGTGGAAGGCACTGCCGTCCGGAATCTCGTCCGGGCGCTTGCCCTGGAAGCGTTGCAGGTAAGCCATCGCCGCCGTTACGCCTCGATTGGCGTAGATCCCGACTCCATCCATCATTTCCTGCGAGGGACACAGGTCGAAGGTGAGTGGCGTCTGGCGTGTTAAGCGGTCTGGGGCCCCGACCATCGGGAACACCTCGTAGCGGTAGGAGCGCCCCGCGCTGACCGTATAGTCGCTCCAACGAAAGCGTTGGAGTGGGGCTTGGTCGAGACGCACTTCACTGCCGTGGTCTGCGTCGGTAAGCGCGAAGCGTTTCTGTCCGCTGAGCCAATCGATTCGCTCAACCTCACCAGTTGTGGGATCCAAATCGGTTCGCCGCACCGCGAAGCCCATCAGCTGATCAGGCACCTTGGAATGCGGCACATTCCAGCCCAGAATTACCGAGTGAGTACCGACCAGAGCTGCACCAAAGTAGTGGCCCTGTTCGGAGCGTACGACCGGTTCATAGACTTCAGCGATCATACTCATACCCCCCATGCCCACCAGGGCTAATTGAACTATTAGTACCAAATTCTAGACATATCATTGGTACCGGCAATAAGGTCGCCTGGCAACACCTGCCAAGATAGAAGGGTCAGCTGCATTCGAAAGAACCACTAATGGGGTCTGACCGAGTTCTTGAACTCGATGGGCGACCAACCGGTAACTCTCAAGAAAACACGCTCGAAAGTCCGTACATTCTGGTACCCGACCAAGGCTCCTACATCACGAACGGAGAGGTTGCGTTCGGCCATGAGCGCCATTGCCTTCGCCACTCGAATGGCAGCGAGCCAGTCGCGAAAGCAGATTCCCGTAGTCCGATGGAAGAAGGCGGAGAAAGAGGTTCTTTCCATTGCCGCCACTCTGGCTACGTCTTGCAGGCCAATAGGCTCGGCGTAGTGGTCTAAGACGAATCGCTGAACGCCCCCAAGCCTTCGGTAGTAGGAGAAGGCCTCCTGGCTGACCCTCGACTCCAGCAGGTCGCGGACTTCAGCCGAACTCGCCTCCCACCCCATGTTTTTGCTCCCTATAAATATAGTCACCGCAGGGGGCACTTTTCTGACAAGAATCTCTCCGATCACCCCTCGGCCGGTCATCCCACGGGCACTGGCCCAGAGGAATCAGCCGTCTACCTCCTATGAGGTTAGTCAGCTTGATCCAAGAGTCTCAGACAGAGAGCCTGGCGTAAGCCCTTGATCCCAAGAAGAGCACAGCCAGCATTGCCAGCACATAGAGGGTCGCTGCAATCACAATGGCGAATTTAGTCAAGGCGGCCAACCACGCACTTACCGTGTCGCCCCACCGAATCCCCACACCGCTTCCTCTGTCTTGACTGTAACTGCGGAGGACCCGAAGCAGCGCCCAGTTCTCGAACGCGTCCAGCATCCCTGCAACCAGCGACAGGCCGGCGAACCACCACCCGAGGGTCACCACCCACTCCGCAGTGTACTGACTCGAGATGGAAGCCAGACCGCTAGTGGCCAGACAGAGCAAGACGGAGTAGGAAACGAGCACTCCAGAGTCGATATGGAGTGCCTGCCGAGCGGCGTCACGCCCCTGCGGTCCCCACAGACAGAGGATCCAGCGGGCCATAGCCGGCGTGCGGGCTAGCTCGAAGTCAACGATGCCCTCGCGGCTCACCTTCTTGATCGGCTGTATCGCCCTCTCGTGGCGTAGGATGAACCAGATCAGAGCCACCGCAGCGCCGGCCAATAGTAGGACACGCCAAACACACGGGATGGCTTCGATCAGAACCTGCATGGCTACCCTTTCGTCGAAGACGGGCTGGTCGGTGTCTCGATCTGCCGGGATTCCATCCTAAGCAACGGGCTGGGGGAAGGAGCATCGTCTCGAGCGATATTGCCTTTCTCAATCCATGACTCAGCGACCTTCATCAGTTCTGTCGTGTTGGCGAGATCGACCTGCCGCCAGGAAGGATTGTCGGGGACGAAGGAACCAGTCTCATAGTTCTCGATGAAGTACCGATAACTCGACTGCTCCTCACCAGAGGGAGACTCGAACCTCCGCTGAAGGACGGTGAGCACGCAGTCGAGCTCGGACATCGAGATTCGGTAACGCTCCCATTTGTGGTAGCTCAAGCTAAAGTCCTGGAACTCGGCCGCAGCTTTGCCACCCCGCTCTGCGAGGTCACTGATGACCTCTGGCGGCATCAGGAGATTCATCCCGCCTTCACCGGCCTTCTGGTAGATGGCCACGATTCGATTCGAGTAGCCAGGAGTAAGAGCCAGTGACCGGTCGCGCCAGTTTTGCATCGTGGTGATGATGCGGCCGAGGAATTCGACGACGGTCACAATGGGCAGCGTCCGGGGCTGTGCGCGACGACCTTTCGGTCGAAGATAGAACTCGCTTTCGGGGTAGTCGGGATGCGTCGGTTGCAGGTCGATCCCATACGTCGGGCGTGTTGGCCACAAGGAGTCGAAGAAATGGATAGGAAAGTTACTCCCGATTCCTCCATCAGAGAACCAATGAAGCATCCAGTTCTGTTGGCCAGCAGACGCGCTGCCTTGGCCTCCCTTCCGATTGAAGTCGCGTTTATAGAGTGGCACCGCGCTGATCAGCAGGGGAAAGCTGAGACTCATCCGCGCCGCGACCAGAACTGGCAGATCGGGGGCCGGAGGCAGGTGCCTCAGATCAACGGGCTGGCCGTGGAGGTTGCAGACGGCGGTGCCGTCATCACCAGGGTTGGGTTTGGGTCCCGCCTTCTTCACAACATAGTCAGCGACGTCTGCCGGAAAGAGATCGCTGAAGCACCTCGGGCAGAACGCAAATCGGCGGCCCTCAAAAGGCAGACAGTAGGGCAAGCCCTCCGTCAGGTCCGTGGTCATGACCTTCAGGTCGATCTGTTTCCCCGACGGCTCCCCGCACGGTATCGCCGGTGCCCCGGCGACCCCCTCATCGTGCCTTTGGCGCCACTCCTCCGTCGCCCTTGGGCCCCAGAGGTCACCGAAACTCAGCGGTGCCGACCCCGAGTCCGGTCGGTCAGCAATGTCCTGGATCATTCTGTGCATCCAAGGAGTTAGCGCCTCGCCCTTTTCATGCTCGGACGTCATGCCGTTGGCGAGCCCGAAGTAGTTGTCCGGCGTTTGCTTCAACACGAGCAGCACCAACCCGATCAGAGCCGACACGATCCCGGTGGGCAGTGCCAGGGTGACAGCCGGCAATGCCCACGCCCGCATCAGGTGGGGCCAGTCGCCCTCCTCGAGCGGCATACCCAGGAGTGCCATCAGGCTGAGCAGGCTGATTCCGCCCACGATGGCAAAGCCGAGCAGGAACCAAGAAAAACGCGATGTCACCAGGGCGACAAGAGTCCCAAGCAATCTCTTGAATGGACCACCAGGTGCCAGGGTGGCGAGAAGAACCCTGATCGCCGGCCGAGTCTTCCTCGTCGGCTGAAAAAGGCGATCAAGATTCTGGCCAATTTGGGCGGGAGCCTCGGCGAGCTTATTGAAACCCTTGCGGTCCCGGGCGTACTCTGCCGCCGCCGCCACCCCCGCCGCAATTGCGCCGGCTGAAGCGCCGCCGATGTTCTTGAGCTTGTGTTTCATCGCGAGCTTGCAGACGGCCAGCGGATAAATCACCCCGCTGCTGATCCCGCCCTTCATCACAACGTCGCACTCCTTGTTCGGATTGCTGTAGTCGGCCTGCTTGAGTTCGTCGGCGATGGTTGAAGCCTTCATGAGTGCCTCCGTGTCACGCCAGGGCGGATTCCCAGAGCGAACGCAATCAAAATGGTAGTGACCACCTTGCCAGAATCAAGAATGCTCCTCGGTAAAGTCAGAATCCGTCCTGAAATCAGTCCGGCCCGTTGAAGCGGATACGCCCAAACCCTCAGCATGCCGTTGAGTGGCGCGCTCCCGGTCGATAGGGAGCGCTACTCAACTTCTAGTCCGGCACCGCCGCGAAGGGGTCCGGTACCGAAGACGGGAGATCTAGGACGCTTGCGATCTGTTCCGTACTTCGGTCCACAATGAACTCTGCCCAGAGCGGGTAGTGATCTGAGAGCCGAGATGGCAGCGATCTTCGATTTCGCAGGTCTCGGTATACAGCACCATCGAAGTCGACCACACCAGCGTTGCCACTGAAATTCAGATCGAGAGCACCCATGAACCACGCGATCTGGTCATAGAACTTGTCCTCCCTTCCCGAGGTCGTCTTCAGTCCTCGTAAGGCTGGAGGGACATTAAAACCATGCTGAACGAAGGCTTGAAAGAGCGGGTTGTCTCCACGTGCGTCGATGTTGAAGTCTCCGAGAACGATGAGATTCCGCTCCTCCGAGGTCGGACTCGAGGATCGATCGCGGATCTCGCTCGCTGTGAACTCCGCAAAGGCCTGCAGCTCCTGGAGTCGGGCGGAAGGTTGCTGAAACCGAATGTGAGCCGTGAGCAGCACGAAGCGCTCCCCGCACGATCGGAAACCAACCATGTAGGGCGTTCTGTCGAACTGCTCCTGGGGCTCTCCCGCAGCCGCTGGCAGCACAAGCTCTCCGGCCACCCCGGTTGCCTCCGCCCTGCGCCGGTCCCAGATGTATGCAAGCCGCTCTCTGTTGCCGGGGGAACCCGCGGTCACATCGCTGAAGAGGACATCCCAGTCCGGACCAAGAAATCGCTCGAGGAGCAGGCGGATAGCGGTCGTGTCCCGCTTGAGCTCCTGAATGGCAATGATGTCGAAGCGCCGAATGATTTCCGCGATGTAGGCGAGGCCGCGAAGATTACGCTTGGGACTTTCTGGGTTTTCTTCGAATGACTCGAAGATGCGTCCGAAGGACTGGATGTTCCAGGTTGCGATGAGCAGATTCTGATCGGTGACCTTCGCAGGGACCGGAAGCCTCGGAGGGTCGGGTGCGTCAAGGCGTCGGCGAAGGCGAACGATGTCCTCGGCAACCTCCTGAGGGTACTCCTCGTACGAGATGAGCGTCATGGATATCTCCAAGAAAACATGGAGTGGCTGGCTGCTACTCCGCGTCAATTCTCCTGGCGGGAGATGCTGAAAGACATATCAGCTCCAATCAAATCCACGTTGCAGGTAGTGCAAACAGACCTCGCCGGCGGGTCTGATGATCACTTCGACCTCGGCGTGGCCAAGAGAACCATTCTTCCCATGAGTACACTCCCTTCCTGCTCGATCGTCCCAGCCTCACTTCAACAATCAGCCTCCGGGTGTCTTCTTCTAGCCATTCGAGAGACAGTTGCCCTTCCTAACCGGATGGGACTCTCAGCTGCTGCAGCGCGCAATCTGGACCTGATGTACCGCCTCTTTGATTGACGGTGCCGAACCACTCCTGGAAACACAGCTCGACTTCGTCCAGGTCATTCGCGTCGAGGACTTCTCTAAGAAGCGCTGCCGAATCCTCGCCGATCTCGCGAGCCTGGAACCGCCTGTAAACTGCGGTCAGCTGCCCAGTTTCCTGAAAGAAGAGCATTAGGTAGCGGGCCTTTGCGTGGTTGGCCGCTTGCATCTCCGTATCGTACTCGCCTTCGGCGCTGCTGAACTCAAGCCAATTCATCTCGACCAACTCCTCGACCGAGGGCTGCAAGTCCGAGAGTTGCTCAAGAACCTCGCCCCGCCAGTTCGGTGTCCCTCTCACAGAGTCTTCGGTGACCGCTGAGACCTCGTAGAGTGCCGCCAAACCCTCGTCGAGCCACGGAGGGATGTCGCCGAAGTCGTTGCGGACCATCAGATGGAATAACTCGTGCAGCAGGGTTCCGATACCGGGCCCGGGGACGTAGCCAACCATGCTCATGTCATCGCGGTACGAGTAGCCCAGGCTTTGTGGGGCGACCTTGATGCCGTGCAGCGACTCCGCGAGCTGCTGCAGCGTATTCAAATCCGGCACCAGGTAAGCGGTGATCAGTGAATCGGGCGCGCGCATTCCATACTGTGAGATGAAGAATGAGTAGACCTGGTCCAGTTTCTTGGCCATCAGCCCGAGCTGCGATGGCGAGTGGACAACCATGCTGGCGAGTACGAAGTGCTCGCCGGCTACCGTCTCCCCCTCGGAGCCCACCACCGTGGCCGCACTGGCCAAGGCATCGTCTACGGCAGAGGGTGCGAACAGTCGCCCGGTCAATACCTCGCGGGGAATGTCCCGAACCACTTCAACGGGAACACTGCGGATTGCGTTCTCTTGGTCCACGAAGTAGAACATCTTCGTGCTACCAGAGACGCCGGCGGTGGCGGCTGTCGTGTTCCAGGCCACTTCTATCGGACCTTCCTGGATGGCTGGCGGGCATTTCGTCCGCTGTTCTTCCACTACAATTCGGCGGGCGGGGTCACCGAGTCTGTAGTTGTCCAAGATCCATTGAAGGTACTTGCGGCCCACCTCCGCCTTGCCGTCCAGCCTACAGAGGCTGGTCCCGGCCATGTAGTACACCTCGAAAGTCTTCCCGTACGGCTGCTTCCGGTACTGCGTGAGGCCGTCGTACGCCTCCTGATAGTTCTGGGCATCCCAGAGCGCACGAAGTTCTTCGATGGTGCTCTGGGCCTGCGCCGCCGACACGCTCGAGGCGAGAACGCTAAGAAGAAGGACTCGACGCACGGAGTTCTGCATGACACCGCCCTCCACTCAATCACTCACTGTCCTTCGCTTGAGCTGCTCCTGACTTCATTGTCCAATTCATCGAGTTCCGAGTCGTCCGGGGGTTGCGAGCCCGAAGTGTCGCCAGCATCGGGCACATCCGCCGGGGGTGGAATCGTGGCACTGCGGAACCCGCCCCCCGTAACCCGAACCGCCGGGCCTACGTAAAGCGGGGCGTCCGTGACCGACACCTCCGCGCGGATGATTATCGTCGTCAGCATCAGTGCAGTTCCGAGCACGGCAAGGATAAGGCCAGGTGAGGCGCTCGCAATCGAAATCTTCAGGAACGAGCTTTCCGTGCCTAGCTCGGAGACAGGCTCCCGCAACTTGCCCAGGATGAATGCGGCGCCAACCAGCGCCAGGATCATCCCTGTGACAAATCCGAGATAGATGATCCAGACACGGGACATCAGGATCAGACTGGCCTGTTGGTAGCGGCTGCGAATTGCGTATTGCTCGAGACGCACCATCGCGTCCCAACGAGCGTGCTCGAACGTGAGGCCGCCCTCGTCGCCCAGCTGGGTGACGCCCACTACGCTGGGGATCGAACGCCCCACCTCCTCGATCCGCTGCTGCATCCTCCACGCCTGGACCAGCGTGGCGACAATGAAGAACACCGTCAGGAACAAAAGGAGTCCCGCCATCAGCGGTAGTAGCCTCGACTGCCAGGCCGCGAGTTCCGGCTCCCGATCTGGGTTCGCGCCACCGGGTGCAGGTGTTGGATGTGTCACGGCCACCTCCCTTTTCCTCCAGGCTACAGCAAGGAGGGGGCATTTGCCAGAACACAGTGGTCTTCGACCACGTGGGCGATCACGCCCTTCGGGTGACGGTTCACCCAACCAGAACCCATGAGGCGGAGCACCCGCAGTTGGCACGAATCGGTGCTACTTCGGGCAGTCCACCCTCACGTAACCCCATGCTCTGAAAAGTCGGTACAACACAGTCCTATTCTTGGATTGGACGGGGTATGCGACTGGTGTCGACTTGCCTGTGGGTGGACTCAACTTACAGGGGGCCACATAGAACGATCCCCGCAGTCGTTCCTAAGCCTGCCTCGGGTCTTCGTCTGGATTCACTTCCCAGTAGTCGACGAGGTTACCGGGCCGATACTCGGGCACGCTCTCCCATCGCTCGAAGGCGCTCGGATGCACTGATTCAGCTCTGCCCGGCTTAGCGCCGATGGAGCGATGCAATGACCTCGTGATTCGATATAGACCCTTCTTCGAATAGTGGATCGGCGCAGTCGACTCCGGGTGAATGTCCAGATGCTCGCGAGCAAAGGCCGTTTCGACAAACTCCAAATTCGCTAACTTGGCCTTCTCCACCATCCAGCGGAAGGCTAGATCCGACAGGCCGCATTGAGGATAGCCTCCGCCAACATCGCTGTGAACGCCGGCAAACCACACTTGCTCGACGTGCTGATTCGGATTTGAACTTGTTTCCCACAGAGTTGGTCGAAAAGGCTTCCTCTTCTCATCGATTGCCAGCGCGTGGAAGCCGAAATCGACATATCGGCTCAACTGTGTGTCGTGGAACCGATGGAGCTTTCTTGTCAGAAAACGCAGGCCACGGCCAGGTACTCCAAGGCTACCGACAGTGTCCCAGACTCCAATGAACCTGATTCTAGGGCAGGGATCGTATTGGCCTGGTGGGGGGTAAGCGTACTCGGCTCGAAACTGCTTGGCCTCGCTGGAGTCGGGACTGTCATCCCTCTTCTTATAGAGCCTGTATGCCTTATTTATGAGTTTGGCGTTCTCCTTTCGCAGGATTCCACACTTCCGAATCAGGCCAGCGGTGCTTCGGACCGTGAAGGCTCACCGACAAGGCCTCAAAGTGAATCGCGAAGCCTAGGTCAGAGGCCGCTTGTCTCTTAATACTTCAAATCACTCTTAGTGAACTCTCGCTCTGGCGCTTTTCTCAGCACGGATCGCAGCACGTCGTTCATCGTGTCCACATCGTTGTCGAAGCCGCCGTGGGTCTCGCTCGCGGTCTTGGTCGAGCTGGTGCTGGTGCCATCGCTGGTGTGAATCTGGAAGACCGGCCGGTTGGGCAGGCTGCCGAGCCGACTGCGGAAGACCTGCATGCCGAGAATGCGCTCGGCGTGCTCCTCCTCGAAGGCGTTCGACACCAGATAGAGCAGCGACTTTCGATAGAGCGGGGTCACCGTATCGTCGAGCTCGAGCTCGGCATCGAGGTTGTAGATCGCCATCCGACTGATGCCGTACTTGCCGCTGTCCCTCTCTTTGAGCAGCGGCCGGTATACCTGGTTGAACGTGTCGTGGGTGCAGGCCGGAGCCATCAGTAGACAGGTCTCGATGCGCGGCGGATCGTCCAGCTCGCCCAGGGCTTCGAGCAAGGAGGCGAGAAGAACGGCACCGGTACTGTGGCCCACCATGTGCACTTTCTTCGGCAGTGCGCCTGGCTTTGCCATAGCGTTGAGGAAGGCTGCGATGGTCTGGGTCCCGGCGCGATTCGGCTCGAAGGGCTTGCGAGCACCGCTCTTCATCTCACGCCACATGGCGCGCCCGGCGTAGCGCGTCGACTTCTCGATCAGCTTGTCGGTGAAGTCTGTGAAGCCGCCTGCTCGCGCTTCGACCTCCTCCTTCTTACCCAGCACCAGATCTTTGATCTCTTCGAGAAGGCCGGTGTCGTACATGAAGTGGAAGGGATAGATGCGATTGGCCTTGAAGACTTCCTTCATGGCGACGATGCGTCCCGCCGAGGCCTTGATGTTGTTCAGGCCGCCATGGGCATAGAGCAGCAGGTGGTCGTACTTGGTACTGGTCGCCAAGAAATCGGCGGTCTGCTTGACCGTCGTCAGGTCGGCCCAATATATGCCCTTGTCGTCGAAGTTTCCGTCATCAATATGCACGAAGTGGCCGACGATCTCGGCACGCTTCGGGCTGCGTTTGAGGAAGCCCTCTTCGGTGCCCAGTTGGTCGGACGTCGGTGGCGTCAGGTGCCAGATCTTCGGCGTCGAGATCGCCAGGCGCACTACCCAGGCATCGCGCACGTTCTCCAGCCAGTCTTCGTAAGACCACAGCGCCACCCCGTTGTCGCCCCAGCTGTCACCCCATGAGTTCTGCACCCAGAAGCCGTCCTTGTTGTAGCCGACGATGGCGAAGGCATGGCCGCCGATCGAGCCCGCCTTGAAGGGGATTCTGCCGTTCTTCACCGAACCCCGCTGCCAGCCCTTGTGCACCCGGGCGCTGGCATAGAGTGCATCGGCCTCGTTCAGGGCGGCGTGGTAGTCCGACAGCCGTTTGTTGACGCGATAGTAGGCGCCGACCGTCGTGGCCCGAGCGTCCTTAGACTGGTCGATGTCGAGAGACCAGTTCTTTTGTGACGCCACGTAGGGAGCCAGATCTTCTGTGCAGACGCCCATGCTGTACCAGCCGCGGATGGCACCGCGACAGCTCGAGCCCGAATAGTCCTCGCCCTTCCACTCGTCGTACTTCTTGGCCATCTCGTAGAGCATGCGCGGGCTGACCCGCCGGGGGCTGTCTTGGCGGCTCAGCTGCAGATTGATCACCGCCGCCAGGCCGAAGCCGGTGCAGGCGCCCTCGCTGCCCTGATCGAGCACGGTCCGCTCCTGCGGAGGATCCCACTCTGGGTTCAACTGCAGCAGCGCCGGCTGATAGATGAAGTCGCGAAAGTCGGGTGCGTCCTCGACGGCATTCAAAAGATAGCCGTTGACGCGCTCGAACTGGTCGTCCGCCTTGGCCTGTTTTGGCTTGGATTTCCCACCCTGCTGTTTCTTCGCCATTCTCGCCTCCAGTCCTGTCGAGCTCTCTTGCTACGGCCCCGGGGGAATCGAGCAGGAGACCGCGGCCTTGCGGCCTGAGCAGAGGCCCGGCATCTTCAGATCATACTCCGTTGCGCGATGCGAAAGTCCGACCGTCAATGCTGTCTAGCCATATCCGGCAGCCAAGCTTGGATTCATGGGAAGTGCTGGATCGACAGTTGGTCCGTGGAGGGTCGGCATTCACCCTGACTGTGGCAAGTGAGCCGACATCAAGATCGCGTGGAGGTCAGCTCCCGTCTTACTGCGTGTCCTGCGCAGACCGTGACTCGCCAGCAAGATCTATCGCCAGCTGACCCCAAAGTCAGCTCGAGTGGGCCCGAGGTTTAGCACTTTTCCATCGGCTAGTTAGAATCTCTGCCGGCATCCTCTGTAACATGTAGGCACACGGAGCAGGCAATGCGCTGGACAACCGAGCGTCAGCTGAAACGCTGGCAACAAGAGGGCCTCCTGACCGAGGAGAAGGTGGCGGAGCTGCGCGAGAGCCTCGTGCGTGGCGAGTCCGCCGGAGGCATTCGCATCTTTGCCGTCATTGGGGCTGTGCTGGTCGGTCTCGGCGTCATCCTGTTCGTCTCGAGCAATTGGGCAGGGATGGGGCCGGCTTCGCGGATCTCCGTGCTGCTAGCAGGGTTTGCGGTGGTCGTGGTCGGCGCCGTTGCTGCCGGACGGCGTGATCAACCGAGGGTGGCCGAGGCCCTGTGGTTGCTCGCCACGCTCGTCTTCGGCGCCAACATCTTCCTGATTGCGCAGATCTTCCACCAGACACTCACCTCTTGGCAGGGGACACTTCGCTGGATGCTAGGGGCCCTGGTGCTCGGATGGGCGCTCAAGAGCAGGTTGCAGGCTGCGGTCGCGATTCCGCTGGGGCTATTGACACTCGGCTGGATGGGCAACAGCAGCTGGCTCTTCGACCAGCAGATGGAGTTTCTCTTTTCTGCTGGAGGCCTGCGGCCCATATTGCCGCTCATCGGCGTCGGTCTGATCTCGCTGTCCCTATTATCGGCCCGTAGCAAGAACTGGGCATTCGTGCAGGACAGTTGCTTCCGTTGGGGTCTGCTGCTGATCGCCGTCCCAGTGGTCATCTCGACCGCCGGGGACTCGGTGGCCGAGTGGTTCTACGGCATCGATGGCACGGTCAAGCAGTTCACGATCCTGGCCGCGGTCGCCCTTTTGCTGGCTGCTGCCCTCGTCTATGGCGAGTTCCGTTCGCGAATCTCGCGACCTGTCCTCGGTGCCACGGCCGCGTTCCTGGCACTGATGCTGGTGCCGGTCGCGGGAAAACCTTGGGTCGCCGCGGAAATCGGCGGCTTGCACCTTCCGTTCGCCGGCTATGTCCTGGTGGTGTTCGCCCTGGCATTGGTGACGATCTGGACGGGAGTCCGGGCCAGTAATCGGCGACTGCTCAACGTTGGCATGTTCAGCAGCGCGGTCTTGATCTTCATCCAGTACTACAGCTGGTCCTTCGCGATGCTCGACCGATCGTTGGCCTTCATTCTCGGCGGGCTCGTTCTGCTGGGCCTGACCGTGGTTTTGGAGAAGAAGCGACGCGCCCTTCTCGGGAAGATGACGCCGATAGAAGGCGAGGAATCATGAGCAACAAGATCCGGATCGCGTTTGCCGCGCAGGTCGTGCTGATGTTGGCGGGACTGGTCTCACCACTGCTGATCAGAGCCACAGGCACGACGGCGTACCTGGAGACGCGGCCGGTCGACCCTCGAGCGCTGTTCCGCGGCGACTACGTGATCCTGAGCTACGCCGTTGGTGTTGGCATACTGGGAGCAGAGGACGCACGACAGGCTGATGAGAGGGGCAAGCCCCTCTACGTCACCATCACCACCGATCGACCAGCCCGCTTTGTGAAGGTCGGCCTCGAACGTCCTGACCTGCAGGATGGACAGACCTGCCTTATCGGTCGGGTGCGCAGAGCGGACGGCCAGGCCTCGGTCGACTTCCCGCAGGTCGCCCAGTACTTCGTGGCCGAGGGCGAGGGCCGCGAGATCGAGAGCCAATTGGGCGAGGACCAGCTCGCAGTGGTCAAGTCCAGCCGGCGCTGCAATGCTGTGCTCGTCGGCCTCGAGCCGCGCTGACTCCGTAGTGCTCCGGCAGACGGTGTCGAGGCTGTACCGCGGGCGGGGGTAAACCCCGCCCCTACAGTGATCGCTAGTCGCTGTCAGTGCTTCCGGGCGGTTCGTCACCAGAACGAGCGAGATGGTTGGCTGCTTCGATCACGGAATCGAAGATCGGGATCACCCTGTCGAGGTACAGGATCTCGAAGATGTCCCGAATTCTGGGCTTGAGACCGGCCAATACCAGCTCGCCACCCCTGTTCTTGGCGTGCTGCCAGACCGCGACAATCTCTCCAACCCCACTCGAGTCAATCCGTTCTACGGAGCTCAGATCCAGGATCAAGTGTGGACGCTCCTTTTCAATCTGGCCCCGAACGAGATCTCGGAGTCCTGGGTATTCCTCGCCACCGAGTTCGAGCACTTCCAACTCGGTCTCTTTCCCGTCAGTCGTGACGCGAAGAACCGTGACTGGCCTGCGGGCTCCGATCGTAACCTTGGTGTCGGAAAAGCGAAGGATCCATGCGCTCATGCGGGCGACCTTTCTCTGAGAATGTCCACCACCCCATCCGGGGGATCGGTCGGGCTTGGCCTGCTCGATCTCCACTGGATGAAGACGAGTTTCTCGATAGATGTTACCGCCGCCGAACCGGGTGACACCACCTCCTGGTCCACGACCACTCCGTGATCGACGAATCTCGAATCGGGGCTGCCGGTCTCGAATCCCGGATGCGACTCGTTAGGGTCGACGGCTTCCCACCCCATTGCTTCGACCCAGAAAATTCGCAAGCTGCGGGCTCGTTTCGGTCCGGAACCGGGAAGTAAGCCCCTGCGCCAATCCCTGTTACTGTAGGTCTGGCTCCTGGTGGTCAGGCAGTCAATAGACAAGGAATTCGCGATGCCCAAGAGGAAGGTTGACGTAGAGGAAGCTCAGGCCATTGGGACAAAACTGGGTATAGATTTCTCGCAGATCGATCTCGACGAGTTTCGACGCGGTCTCGAGATCGAATTCGAACATGGGGCCCACGATCCAGAGACGAACGTCACCAATGACGATCCCATCATGACCGGGAAGATCGCCTGGGCTCATCTCAAAGAGCTGGCGGATTACTAC
>Ga0316187_10000776_pt1 | contig 26137 bp, 25 predicted proteins | sample CroRivburrow1_MG_FD_204927 | JGI IMG/M metagenome (GOLD analysis project Ga0316187, IMG submission 204927) | Coastal sediment microbial communities from Maine, United States - Cross River worm burrow 1 | ecosystem: Environmental > Aquatic > Marine > Coastal > Sediment | place: USA: Maine...
TAACCGGGTCGTGAAAACACCAGCCCGCGACAACCCACGGCACGGCATAAATGTTCAGGAAAGTCTTTCCACATCGCGAGCGATCCGAGCCCCTCGTGCAGAAATATTATCAGTGGAGTCGAAGGATGGGCGCGTTCGATCCACTGGTATTCGATGCTCACCGGGCGGTCTTCCCAGTCGACGGTGATAAATTCAACCGTTGAACTCATACGCCGGCTTCGGCTTCGCGCAGACGGAAACGCTGGATTTTGCCGGTCGCCGTTTTGGGCAATTCATCGACAAACTCGATAAAACGCGGGTACTTGTATGGTGCGAGTCGCTCCTTGACGAACGACTTGAGTTCATCCTCGGTCGCCTGCTGCCCCTCAGCCAGTACCACGAACGCCTTGCTCTTGACGAGGCCTTCCTCGTCGGTCTTGCCGATGACCGCTGCTTCCAGCACTGCAGGATGCTCGGACAAGCTGGCTTCAACCTCGAATGGAGAAACGTACATGCCACTAACTCTCAACATATCGTCGCTGCGCCCGGAACAGGTGTAACTACCGTCTTCGTTGCGGACATACTTGTCGCCGCTCCTGGTCCATTCACCCCGGAAAGTATCGATGCTTTTGGCTCGATTATTCCAGTACATCATGGCCGCGCTCGGCCCCCTGACATAAAGATCACCGATCTCCCCGTCTGCAACCGGCTGTCCATCGTCGCCGCGTATTTCGACGTCATATCCCGGGACCGGTGTTCCACTCGAGCCGTAACGGACCTCGCCTGGCCGATTGGATATATAAATATGCAGCATCTCGGTGGAGCCTATGCCGTCGATAACGTCAACGCCGAAGTGCCGTGTAAATCTTTGCGCGAGGTCTGCCGGCAGGGCTTCGCCCGCAGACACGGCCAGGCGCAGGGCAAGCCGGTCTCGGCCTGGCAGCCCTGGTGCGGCGAGCATGCCAACGTAGCCGGTCGGAGCGCCAAAGAAAATCGTGGCCTGGTGTTCGATCAACTTGTCAAAAATCAGCTCGGGTGTCGGGCGGCCCGCAATCAGCACGCTGGTCGCACCGACACTGAGCGGAAAGGTCAGCGCATTGCCCAGGCCGTAAGCAAAGAACAGCTTGGCAGCGGACAGGCAGACATCCTGCTCATCGATGCCCATGACTTCTTTGCCGTACAGTTCAGTTGTCCAGTAAGGATTGCCATGGGTATGCACGGTTCCCTTGGGTTTACCGGTAGAACCGGAAGAGTAAAGCCAGAAACCGGGATCATCGGGGCTGGTTGCAGCCGCTTCCGACAGTGGTGTCGCAGCTTGCAGGACGCTTTCCAGTAGCACCTCAGCCTGCTCCTGCTGATCGAAAGCCCCGCATACGAGCACTGATGCGACTTCATGGTGACCCTTGCCCATGGCCTCGCGCAGAACCGGTAACAGCGCACTCGAGACCAGCGCCGCACGCGCTCGGCTGTGCTGCAACATGTACAGATAGTCATCCGCTGTCAGCAGGGTGTTGACCGCGACCGGCACGACACCGGCATAGATAGCCCCGAGGAAAGCAACCGGCCAGTCATTACAGTCGTGCATCAACAGCAGGACCCGTTCCTCGCGTCTGATTCCAGCGTCGAGCAGGGCATTCGCCATGCAGCGCACTCTCGCGGCCAGATCGCCGTAGGAGAGAATGCCCTGGTCGTCGATATATGCGGTTTTCTGCGCACGCGCCTGGTTTAATCCCAGCAAGTACGCGGCATAATTAAAATTCTCTCCCGGTGAGGGGATATGGTCGATACTCATGACTTCCTCCAGGGGCACACCCTGTCCTGGCGCTGCAATAACTTATCGCTGCGTTCTGCGCATTTCTTATGCCGTGAATTCTATACTGCCACCGGGTAGTAAATACAGCACCAGGGCGCGCCCGTTGGATACCGTCGGCCGATGCGCACTACCGGGAGAATAGACCACCCATCCCGCCGAATGGTCATCGAACAGGGCATCGCCTTCGAGCGGCATTACCAGGTCGATTTCGCCCCCGGGGTGGGCATGATGCGGACCGACGACATTGTCCATGTCGACCACATCTACGGAAAAATCCTGCAGGTCTTGCGCGGGTTTAAACACGCGGCCGTAGCGAATACCACCCGCCTCGCGTTCACACAACCAGCCTTCCGCGACACCCTGGCGACAGGATTGCTCGAGTTGCTGGTAGGTGGGGCTGTCGACCCCATGCCTGGCATTGAGCCAGATCTGTAGATCCTGGTCCAACGCTTTTCCAGCCAACTGGCTGGTCAATGCGACGATCTGCTGACGAAACTGGGTACTAGGCATCTCTGATTATCCCCCGATCAGGTAAAGCAACAACCCGACTTGCTAACGTGGCGAGTATGAATTATTGTGCATCAAGAAGCAATATACTGCATATTGGTAGACCTCGAGAACCTGCATGGCGAATAGTAGCAAACCAGGATCATCCGCGGCCGCAACCCGCGAGGAGCGGGCCAATCCGTTCCTGGTTGCGCTCGGTCAGCGCGTGCGTGCGCTGCGGGCTCGCGGTGGCATCACTCGCAAGGCGCTCGCGGTCGCCACCGGCGTATCGGAACGTCACCTGGCCAACCTGGAATATGGAGAAGGTAATGTCTCGGTGCTGGTGCTGGACCAGGTCGCGTCCGCGCTACATTGTTCGCTCGCCGAATTGATCGGGGATTTCACCACCACCTCCCCGGAATGGCTGATGATACGGTCATTGCTGGAGAATCGTGACGAACAAACCCTGCATGAGGCACGCCTCGCTATCAGCAAGACAATGGGGACCGCTGTGGGTGGCGAATCGAGCAGTGTTCGAATAGCGCTGATTGGCCTGCGTGGCGCCGGTAAAACGACGCTTGGGCAAATGCTGGCCGAAGATCTCGACGTTCCCTTCGTCGAGTTAAGCCGTGAAGTCGAAAAGTTTGCCGGCTGCACGATCGCCGAGATCCAGAATCTTTATGGTGCGAAAGCTTATCGTCGCTACGAGCGGCGCGCGCTGGAAGAGACTATCCAGGCTTACCCCGCTGGCGTGATTGCCACACCCGGCGGGCTGGTAGCCGATGCGACTAATTTTAATCTGCTACTCTCCAGTTGCACCACGATCTGGTTGCAGGCGAAGCCGCAGGACCATATGCAGCGCGTCATCGAGCAGGGCGATCTTCGGCCCATGGCGGGGAACGATGAGGCGATGGATGACTTGAAAACTATCCTGGCCTCGCGTAATGCTTTTTATTCCAAAGCCCGGTTCCAGCTGGATACCAGCCAACAATCACTGGCGTCCACCTTCACAAAACTGAAGAGCATTGTGCGTCATCACCGGCAGATAGATATTCAACACAAAGACGCAGTATAATGCTTTACACGTCAATATTAATGCAATATTGTGCATCTTTTAGCCAACCAGAGTCGTGGAGAACCAGCCGTGGCCCATCCTGAACGTGTCGATTATCAGACCGACCCTGCACAATACAAACACTGGAAACTGCAGTTCGACGGCAACATCGCCACTTTACTCGCCGACTTTGACGAAAACGCAGGCCTGCGCCCCGGTTACAAGCTCAAGCTGAACAGTTATGACCTCGGCGTCGACATCGAGCTGAACGATGCCATTAACCGCATCCGCTTTGAGCACCCGGAGGTGCGCAGCGTGGTCATTACCAGCCTGAAAGACAAGGTTTTCTGTTCCGGCGCCAATATTTTCATGCTCGGTGTCAGCAGCCATTCATGGAAGGTCAACTTTTGTAAATTTACCAATGAAACCCGCAATGGTTTCGAGGACTCTTCCCGGCACAGCGGCTTGAAGTTTATTGCCGCGGTCAACGGCGCCTGTGCCGGTGGCGGTTACGAACTCGCACTGGCCTGTGACGAAATTATCCTGGTAGACGATCGTTCCAGCGCGGTCAGCCTGCCGGAGGTACCGCTACTGGGCGTACTGCCGGGGACCGGGGGACTGACGCGACTCACCGACAAGCGCCATGTGCGTCATGATCTCGCCGATATCTTTTGTACCACCAGCGAAGGCGTGCGCGGTCAACGAGCAAAAGAATGGCGCCTGGTCGACACAATCGCGAAACCCGCGGCTTTCGATGAGACCGTGCGCCAGCGTGCCCTGGAACTCGCTGCCGCAAGCGACAGGCCGGCCGACGCAACTGGCGTCGCCCTGACCTCACTGCATCGCAGCATCGAGGACAACGCGCTGCACTATCGCCATGTCAGCGTGGAAATGGATCGCGGCGCGCGCACTGCGACCTTTATTATTAAGGCACCGGGCGCCGACCAGCCCGGCGATATTGCGGCAATCGAGGCCGCCGGCGCCGACTGGTACCCACTTACCCTCGCACGCGAACTGGAAGATGCGATCCTGTCGATGCGCACCAATGAACTCGATCTCGGCACCTGGCTGATCAGGACCGAAGGCGACTCCAACGCGGTTCTGGCAATGGATGCAATCCTGGTCGAACTCCAGGATCACTGGCTGGTGCGGGAAACCATCGGCCATCTGCGTCGCAGCCTGAGCCGCATCGATGTTTCGTCACGCAGCCTGTTTGCGTTGATCGAGGAAGGTTCCTGCTTTGCCGGCACCTTGCTCGAGCTGGCTCTGGCCTGCGACCGCAGTTACCAGCTGGCCTTGCCCGACGATCCCGATGCCGCACCCCGGATCACCGTCGGCGAGGCCAACTTCGGGCTTTATCCGATGGTTACCGGAGAAAGCCGCCTGGGCAGAAGATTCTATAACGAACAACCCGCGCTCGATGCCGTGCGGGCCAGCGTATCACGGCCACTCGACGCTGACGCCGCATTCGAGCTTGGCCTGGTGACCAGCAATCCAGATGATCTCGACTGGGATGATGAAATCCGCATCGCAATCGAAGAACGCGTCTCGATGTCGCCCGATGCACTGACCGGCATGGAAGCCAATCTGCGCTTTAACGGCACGGAAAACATGTTTACCCGGATTTTTGGCCGCCTGACCGCCTGGCAGAACTGGATCTTTCAGCGGCCGAACGCGGTTGGAGAAAGCGGCGCGCTCAAGGTTTACGGCACCGGCGAAAAATCTGCCTTCGACTGGAACCGGGTCTGAATTAACCCCAGGAGAACGATAATGTCCTCGATCGATTACAACGAAAAAATCCCCAACAACGTCAACCTTGGGGAAGATCGTGCCCTCAAGCGCGCGCTGGAACACTGGCAACCCAACTACCTCGAATGGTGGCAGGACATGGGACCCGAGGGTTCACATGACTTCGACGTTTACCTGCGCACCGCAACCAGCGTCGACCTTGAAGGCTGGGCGCAATTCGACTACGTCAAGATGCCGGATTACCGCTGGGGCATTTTTCTCAATCCCGCGGAGCCGGAGCGCAAGATTCATTTCGGTGACCACAAGGGCGAAGACGCCTGGCAATCGGTACCCGGTGAGTACCGCGCCAACCTGCGACGTATTATCGTAACCCAGGGCGATACCGAGCCGGCTTCGGTCGAACAACAACGCCATCTCGGTTTAACCGCACCCAGCATGTACGACCTGCGCAACCTGTTCCAGGTCAACGTCGAAGAAGGACGCCACCTGTGGGCAATGGTTTACCTGTTGCACAAGTATTTCGGCCGCGACGGCCGCGAGGAAGGCGAGGCCCTGTTGGAGCGTCGTAGCGGCGAGGAAGACAATCCGCGCATCCTGCAGGCATTTAACGAGAAAACCCCGGACTGGCTGTCTTTCTTCATGTTTACCTATTTCACCGATCGTGACGGTAAATACCAGCTGCACGCGCTGTCCGAGTCCAGCTTTGACCCGCTGGCGCGCACCACACGTTTCATGCTGACCGAGGAAGCACATCACATGTTCGTCGGTGAATCCGGCGTGGCACGCGTGATCCAGCGAACCTGCGACTTGATGAACGAACTCAAAACCGAGGACCCGGCCGTGCTGCGCGCCGCTGGCGTCATTGATCTGCAGACCGTCCAGCGCTACATCAATTTTCATTTCAGCGTCACCATCGACCTGTTCGGCGCAGACGAATCGAGTAACGCGGCGACCTTTTACTCGACCGGGCTCAAGGGGCGTTATACCGAGCGCAAGCGTAAAGACGATCATGTATTGAAAAACGACGGCTACCCGGTACTCGAGGTACGCGACGGCAAGCTTGTCGAGAAAGAAGTGCCCATGCTCAACGCGTTGAACGAGGTTCTGCGCGACGATTACATCAGGGATACCGTGTCCGGTGTCAAGCGCTGGAACCGGATCATCAAGAAGGCCGGCATGGACTATGAATTGACGGTTCCGCACAAGGGTTTCAATCGTAAAATCGGTGCCCTTGCCGGTACCCGTATCAGCCCGGACGGCGAGGTATTGACCGAGGCACAGTGGCAGCAGCACGAATCCGCGTGGTTACCGTCCGAGAGCGACCGCGAGTACGTCGCCAGCCTGATGGGGCGCGTCGTCGAAGTGGGTAAATTCGCCAACTGGATTGCGCCGCCACCCATCGGCATCAATCGTCAAGCGGTCAACTTCGAGTACATTCGCTTTAACTAGGTACGGTTCGGATCGACATTTTCACTGCATCCGGTTTAACATCAAGCCGGACACAAACGATCCCGATATCCCGGATAAACCTCGGCGACGACCGCCAGTATCGCGGGGACCTGTACCTGGAGACCTGGCAATGAACGACCCGAAAACTCTCGAAATCACCCCGCGCGGCAATGGTGTGGCGCAGATAACCATGTCGCGGCCCGATGTTTTCAACGCCTTCGACGAGGTGATGATTGGCGAACTGGATGCCGCTTTCGAGCAGCTGATTAATGACGCCGGGGTGCGCGTCATCGTGCTGGCCGGCGCGGGCAAACATTTCAGCGCCGGTGCCGACCTGAAGTGGATGCAGCGCGTCAGCGAGGAATCTCGCGAATGGAACCTTGCCGATGCGCGGCGCTTCGCCGCGATGCTGGGCAAGATCGATGCCTGCCCCAAGCCGACGCTGGCGCGCATACAGGGCGCGGCGCTGGGCGGTGGCGTCGGGCTCGCCTGTACCTGCGATGTCGCGATTGCGGCCGACAATGCCAGCTTCGCGGTCAGCGAGGCCAGGTTCGGCATCCTCCCCGCGGCCATCAGTCCTTACGTGATCAATGCGGTCGGCAAGCGCCATGCCCGCCGACTCGCGTTAACGATGTCGCGCATCCGCGCCGCGGAAGCACTCGCGCTTGGCCTGGTACACCAGGTCAGCACCCTCGAGGATCTGGATACCGCGGTCGACGCCGCCATCGCAGAGCTGCTCGCTGGCGGTCCGCATGCACAGCGCGAAATCAAGGCCCTGTTCGCGCAACTGGAAGTCGGCCCGGTGACCGCCGAGGTGCGCGAATTGACCGCACAAACCATCAGTCGTGTGCGCGGGACCGCGGAAGCCCGCGAGGGTTTTGCCGCGTTTCTCGACAAACGCCCACCAGACTGGATCGCTGAATGAGCGCTAGTCTCGACAACGCCTCAGTCCTTGTCGTCGGTGCGGGCATCATGGGAACCGGTATTGCGCAGGTTGCAGCACAGGCCGGTCACCGCGTCATGCTTTTCGACGTCCAGTCGGCTGCGGCCGCTACCGCCAGGACCCGACTCGAATCCACGTTCGAAAAACTCGTCGCGAAAGGCAAGTTCACTAACGCCGAGGCCGCCGCAGTTCTATCGCGGATCGCACCCGTAGAATCCCTCGATGCAGCCGCCGCTGCGGGTCTCGTAATCGAAGCGATCGTCGAGAACATCGAGATAAAACGCGATCTGTTCCGGCAGCTAGAGAACATCGTCACCGCTGATTGCGTGCTCGCAACCAATACCTCATCGATATCTGTGACTGCTATCGCCAACGGACTTCTGCACCCGCAGCGCCTGGTGGGCATGCACTTTTTCAACCCGGTACCATTAATGAAGCTGGTCGAGGTCGTGTCCGGACTGCAGACCTCGGCTGCGGTAGCCAACGCGACATTCCAGCTATCCACAGCCTGGGGCAAGGTGCCGGTGCACGCGCGTTCGACACCGGGATTCATTGTCAACCGCATCGCAAGGCCATTCTATGCCGAATCGCTGGCGCTGCTGCAGGAACAGGCCGCGACACCCGCGGTGCTCGACGCCTGCCTGCGTGGCGCAGGGTTTCGCATGGGGCCCTGCGAATTGATGGACCTGATCGGACACGATACCAACTTCTCGGTGACACGCTCCGTCTACGAAGCCAATTTCTACGACAAGCGCTACACGCCATCGCTGCTCCAGCAGGAACTCGTCGACGGCGGCCTGCTCGGACGCAAGAGCGGGCGCGGCTTTTACGATTATTCCGGCGACACGCAATCACTGGCGCCGGATTTCCCGGCGCAGGATAGCCTGCCGTCCACCGCTAGCCTGGCCGTGCATGGTGCAGGGCCGCTCGCCGAGCGCATCGTCGCCGTACTCGAGTTACACCACTGCCACTTCGATCGCATCATCGACAGCAGCTGGATCGGCCTGCAGGCGGACAAGGCCTGTCTGCGTCTGACCGACGGCTGTGTCGCCGCCGAGCTCGGTGACGACGTCGCGGTGTTCGATCTGCCACTGCGCGAAGAACCCGGGATCGCATTGGCCTGGAGCCGCGCCGCGCGAGCGTCGACGCAATGGATCGAGGCGGCGCCGAAGTGGCTCGCCCTGCTCGGCTTTGTCCCGCTGCAGGTCGGTGACGTGCCCGGCCTGGTGGTGGCGCGCACCATAGCCATGCTGATTAACGAGGCAGCCGACGCAGTACATCAGGGCGTCTGCGATGCTGCCGGCGCCGATGCCGCGATGAAACTCGGCGTCAACTATCCAGCCGGGCCGTTCGAATGGCTAGAGGGCTGGAACACGCAGGCCGTGATCGAACTGCTCGACCGGCTCGACGCGCATTACCGCGGCGAACGCTACCGTGTCAGTCCCTGGTTACGTCAACGCGCATGGCGCTCGCAAGCCCAATGAGCGGTGTGATCGATCCGGTCGCGACCAGCTTTTTAGACCTGACAGTGGATAAACCATTATGAACGAAGCCTATATCTGCGACGCAATTCGCACCCCCATCGGTCGCTACGGTGGTGCGCTATCGGCGGTGCGCACCGACGACCTCGGCGCAATCCCGTTACAGGCGCTGATGCAACGTAACCCGAATGTCGACTGGGACAGGATCGACGACGTTATCTTCGGCTGCGCCAACCAGGCCGGCGAGGACAACCGTAACGTCGCGCGCATGTCGTCCCTGCTCGCGGGACTACCCGAGAGCGTACCGGGATCGACCGTAAATCGCCTGTGCGGTTCAGGTATGGACGCGGTCGGCAGTGCAGCGCGGGCGATCAGGAGTGGCGAGACTCGCCTGATGCTCGCCGGTGGTGTCGAGAGCATGAGCCGCGCACCGTTCGTGATGCCGAAAGCAGACAGCGCGTTCAGCCGCAGCAACGCAGTTTACGACACCACCATTGGCTGGCGCTTCGTCAATCCGGTCATGCAGGAACGCTATGGTATCGATTCGATGCCGGAAACCGCAGAGAACCTGGCTGCAGATTTCAATATCGAACGCGACGCGCAGGATCGCATGGCGCTGCGTTCGCAGCAAAATGCCACCAGGGCCCAACAGTCGGGATTCTTTGCCGCTGAAATCATCCCGGTCAGCGTACCGCAACGCAAGGGCGATCCGGTCATCGTCGCGCAGGACGAACATCCGCGCGAAATCTCGCTAGAGAAACTCGCCGCACTACAACCGATTGTCAGGGCCGACGGTACGATCACAGCGGGCAACGCTTCCGGCGTCAACGACGGTGCCTGCGCACTGTTGCTGGCTGACGAGACGACTGCCGAGCAATTCAAGCTGACGCCGCGAGCACGCGTGATCGGCATGGCCACCGCCGGCGTCGCGCCGCGTATCATGGGCTTCGGTCCCGCACCGGCCTCGCGCAAGGTGCTGGAGCAGACCGGCCTGGGTCTGGAGCAGATGGACGTAATTGAATTAAATGAAGCCTTTGCCGCGCAGGGCCTCGCAGTTTTACGCGACCTCGGACTCGACGACGACGATGCGCGCGTGAACCCCAATGGCGGCGCGATCGCACTCGGTCATCCGCTCGGCGCCAGCGGCGCGCGCCTGATCACGACCGCAATCAACCAGCTGCATGCCGGCGGCGGCCGCTACGCGCTGTGCACCATGTGCATTGGCGTCGGCCAGGGCATCGCAACGATCATCGAACGGGTCTAGTATACTGTCCCCTCTATTTTTTGACCCTAAACCGCGAACCCCATGAATCGATCCTCCTGGCCCAGGATATGGGTCGCCTTTATCGCGGGTTGCATCGCCGCGTTTCAGCTCGGCAAGACCTTCGCGTCGCTGGCGCTGATTATCGATGAACTGAGCTTAAGTCTGGTCCAGGCAGGACTGATCCTCTCGTTGTTCAGCCTGATTGCGGCCTTTGCCGGCGCGGGCTTCGGCCTGCTATCCGATCGTATCGGTCATGTGCGCATGGCCCTGACCGGGCTCGCGGTGTCGGCCGGTGGCGCTTTTCTCGGTGCAATCGCGCCGGATATCGAGGTTTTGCTGCTGTCGCGCCTGATCGAGGGACTCGGATTTATCCTCGCGATCGTCGCCCTGCCATCGCTGATCAGCCGTTCCGCCAGCGATCGCGACCGTCCCCTGGCGATGGGCCTGTGGGGCGCTTTCATGCCGGCCGGGATCGGCCTGTCGATGATCATTACCCCGGTGCTGATCGACTGGCACGGCTGGCGCGGCCTGTGGAACGATATCGGCTTCATCATCCTCGCCTGGGGCGCCATCCTCGCGCTGACATTCCGCGCTGCGCCGACCAGGGCGGGCATTCAACTAAGTACCGCCGACTTCATCAGTAGTATTCTGCGCACCGGCCCGCTGCTCGTGGTCACCGGCTTCGTCTGCTATTCCAGCCTGTATCAATCGCTGACCGCGTTCTTGCCGACCATACTGGTCACCGATTACGCTGTACCGTTCGCGCAGGCGGCACGCTTCGGCGCCATCGTCGTGGTCGGTAATATCATCGGTAACGTCAGCGCCGGCTGGTTGATCGGCCGGGGATTCGTGCCGTGGAAGTTACTCACCGTGTCATTCATCGCGATGGGCCTATGCGCAATGCTAGTGTTTGCAACCTTCAGCGAACCGGTAATTAAAATCGTTGCCGGCTTCCTGTTTTCCGCGTTCGGCGGCATGTTCCCGGGTACCGCTTTCGTGCTCGCCGCGCGCTATTCGCCGAGCCCGTCGCACATGGCACTGATGGCCGGATTCATGTTACAGGGCGCCGGCATCGGCCAGACTATCGGCCCGATGATGGTCAGTTCAGTAGTGGAATTTTCCGCCGACTGGAACAGCGCCAACCTGGTCGTGGTCGTGATGGCGGGCATCGGGCTGACCTGCGCGCTGTTACTGCGCAAACGCACCTGACAAATCGAGGACAATAGACTTATTGATATTTGGAAATAAGTATACTGTCCCCAATGGCACTTACATTAGTTCGAAAACATGGTTTATCGAAACAAATCCAAAATATAAATGCCGGGTAAATCTTATGGCCGGGTAATCGGTGAAAGTTTTTGCGAAGTAAACCGCAGGCGGCATAGCCGCCGAGGCATTCGCAAAAACTTTCACCGATTATCCGGTCATTGCTGGTTTGATATAATGATAGTTGCGAGCTTAAGTAAGTGCCATTGTATACTGTCCCCTGAATTCACAGCTCGCGCACTCGTTTGACAAATTTACGCACCTGCGTCAGCGCATCACCGAGCTGTATTCCCGGGGTCATGATTTCATCCCAGTCGATTTCGGGGAACTGCTGTGCGACCAGTACGGGTAACGCAATCCCCTGCTCAACGGCATCCGCGCAGAGTAGCTTTACCCTGGCCTGCGCATCCGCACGTGGCATTTGTTCGGCGAGTCGAAAACTGATTGCCTCGGCGTAGATCAAACCATACTGACCTTCCAGGTTGGAGTGCATCTTTTCCACCGCGGGCTGCAATTGCGTCACCATCGAAATAGACAGCTGTAACCCACGGCCGCAAGCCATACAGATTTGCGGCAATGCGTGCCATTCCAGCATCCATGCGGCGCCATCACGCTGCTGACGATGCAGCAGCGCCTGCGTCATCACGCCATCGAGCGCCGCGGCCAGTTGAAACAGGCTGACGAGGGTCTCGGCCTGCACCGGATTCTGCTTCTGCGGCATCGTCGACGAGCCGCCGCCCGTGGCCAGGATCAATTCGCCGACCTCGGCCAGCGCGCCGAACATGCAGTCTTCGCCGAGCTTGGCAAGCGCGCCGTTGACGCGGGTCAACAGGGATGCAAACTCGGCCAGTGCGGAGCGATCGCTGTGCCACGGTAGTTCGCTGTCAGCGATTTCAAGTTCGACCGCGAGCGCGGCCCGCTGCTCAGCCGCCTTTTCCCCGAGCGCGCTCGAGTTACCCGCGGCACCGGCGAGGCTGACCTTGAGCAGGCGCGGTTCGAGCTGCGCCAGTACTTCGAGCTGACTTAACAACGGTGCACCCCAGGCGGCTACCACCGCGCCGAAACTGGTCGGCGTCGCAGGCTGCCGACGGGTGCGTGCGGCAAGCGGGAGTTCGGCATACATATCAGCGAGATCGGCGAGTGCCGCCAGCAGCAGTTTAAGACGCGCTTCGACAATCTTGCAGACATCACGCAAACGCAGTACCAGGGCGGTATCCATGATGTCCTGCGTGGTCGCACCCCAGTGCAGGTATTGAGAATGTTGCGGTGCCTGCATCGCATCGCGTAACGCACTCACCAGGGCCGGCACCGGAATGCCCGCGTCGCGTGTGCCGGCGGCGAGGCTTGCCGGATCGAGGTGCACATCCGCCAGCGCCCGCTCGATGTGCCTGGCGCTTGCCGTGGGAATCACTTCCAGTGTGCCCTGCACCCTGGCCAGCGCGGCTTCTACCCGAATCATCGCATTTACCTCGGCACCATCGCTGAACAGTTGCCCGACCTCGTCGTCATGCAGCAACTCGCGATACAGCGCTGAATCGAAAGGTGATGTCGCCATGTCTAGCGGTCCAGTCCAGTAAAAACGTCAATAATTTCTGGCATTTGATTTATTCGCATCAGATATCGAAGAAGACGGTTTCATCCGCACCCTGCAGGTGGATATCAAAGCGGAAACAGCCATCCCCTGCTGACTTCGCGATCAGGGTTTTAACCCGTTGCGATGGTTCCACCCGCGACAAAATCGGATCCTCGGCATTCCCGGCCGCCTCGTCGTCGAAATACAGGCGCGTGTGCAGACCGACGTTGATTCCGCGCGCGACGATCCATAGCGTGATATGCGGCGCCTGCGGTCGGCCGTCCGGATAGGGTACCTGGCCGGGCTTGATCGTGTCGAAACTAAACTCGCCGGTTTCCGGGTCGCAGGGCTGGCGACCCCAGCCGCTGAATTCCGCATCGGCATCGCCACGGGTCTCCTCGGGCGAGGGATGCAGACCCGCTGCGTCTGCCTGCCAGGTCTCGATTACCGCGTCGGTCAGCGGCGCGCCGTCACCATCATAGATATAGCCCCGTATCCTGATCCGTTCGCCCTGCGTTTGCGCAGTGACCATGCGGTTGCCGATATCCCCGGGGTACACGCCCTCGATACCGCTGTAATTCGGCATGCAACCGATGTGCACGTACGGCCCGGCGGTCTGCGACGGGGATTCGGGTATCGGTTTATCCGCCGCCATCAAAGTCCCTCCGTACGGTTTTCGAACAGGGTTTGATCGCGCCCGCGCAGCGTGATATCGAAACGCCACGCGAGCATGTCCATCGGTAAGGTCGCATCCATATCCAGTCTCGCGATCAGGCTCTCGACCGCCTCACGCCGCGGGATCGCGTTCACGATCGGGCACAACCAGATCAGTGGATCGCCCTCGAAGTACATCTGCGTGATCAGGCGCTGCGCGAAGGCCGGGCCGAACAGCGAAAAATGAATATGTGCCGGGCGCCACGAATTGGGCCCGTTCGGCCATGGATACGGCGCTGGCTGGACACTGGTAAAACGATAGTATCCCTGGGCATCCGTCAGGCAGCGTCCGCAACCGCCGAAGTTCGGGTCGAGCGGCGCGAGGTAACCCTCGTTGCGATGACGGTAACGACCACCGGCGTTGGCCTGCCAGACCTCGATCAACGCGCCGGCCACGCCGTGGCCGGTCTGGTCGCGCAGCCGACCGTGAACCAGGATGCGCGGGCCGAGCGCGCTCTCGCCGGCGGCAGCGTAGTTATGGATCAGGTCGTCATCCTGTGGCCCGAGCAGCGTATGCCCGAACACCGGACCGGTTGCTTCCGATAGCGTGGTCGGCAAACTCAGTAATGGCTGTTGCGGCGAGCGCAGCCGACTGCTTTTGTATGCTGGCGCCAACGCCGGCGGATGCCAGTCTCGATCACGCGGGATATATCCCCGTCGGCCGGCTGCGTCATTCATAGCTCGACTCCCATTTCGGCGTAAGTATCGCGCGCGATCCTGATGGCGTGATTGGCGCGTGGCACGCCGGCGTAGACCGCGACGTGCAGCAGAGCTTCCATGACGTCGTCGGGGCTCGCGCCGGTATTCGCGGTAGCGCGAATATGCATCGCGATCTCATCGAAGTTACCGGTTGCGGCGAGCAACGCCAGCGTCAGCATCGAGCGCTCGCGCAGTGAAATAGTGTCGCGCGCCCAGACGCTGCCCCAGGCGCCTTCGGTGATCAGGGTCTGAAAGGCCGCGTCGAAATGGCTACTCTTCGCCTCGGCGGCATCGACGTGGGCGTCGCCGAGCACCCGGCGGCGGATCTTCATGCCGTCTTTATAGCGCTCAGACATGACCGCTCTCGCGCATGAATTCATTCAACAGGCGCGCGTATTCCGCGGGTTGCTCGACACAGGGCAGGTGCCCCGCGTTGTCGATCACCTCGAAGCGCGAACCCGCGACCAGTTCGGCAGTGGCACGCACCAGTTCGGGCGGTGCCGAGCCGTCCTCGCTGCCGGCGATAGCGAGCGTCGGCAGGGTCAGCTGCGACGTGCTGGCAGTAAAATCGCCGGCTGCGATCGCCGCGCAGCAGCCGATGTAGCCTGCCGCCGGGGTGCGGGTCAGCATGTTGCGCCAGCCCTGCAGCTCGAGCGCATGCTGCGCATGAAATTCACGCGCGAACCAGCGCTGCATGATGTTATCGGCGATCGCTTCGAGGCCATCCGCGCGCAGCGCGGCGATGCGCTCCTGCCACATCTGTTCTGTGCCAATCCGCGCCCCGGTATTCGAAATCACCATTGCACGAACCAGAGCAGGGTATTTGGCCGCCAGACCCTGCGCGATGATCCCACCGATCGAAAGACCGACGAAAAGGCTGTCCCTGAAATCCAGGGCCTGCATCAGCCGTGCGGTGTCCTCGATCAGTGCGGCCATCGTGTAATTGCCATCCGGACAGCTCGATAATCCGTGGCCGCGTTTATCGAAGCGCAGGATCCGCATCCCGTCGGGCAACAATGGAATAATCTTGTCCCAGAGACGAAAATCCGTGCCCAGGGAATTGCCAAACACAATCGGCGCCCCGTCAGGGTCGCCCTCGAGCAGGTAATGCAGGGTTACATCCCCGAGCGCAATCATCTCCATTCCGTTCTCCATCAGTAAGGCAGGCCGATGTAATTCTCGGCCAGTGACGCCTGTGCCGCAACCGATGATTCGAGATATTCGAGCTCGGCCTGCTGCATGCGCAGTTCGAACGGGGATTGATCCGGAAAACGATGCAGCAATCGAGTCATGCTCCAGCTGAAGCGCTCCGCCTTCCAGACACGCGCCAGTGCGGTGGCGGAATAGTGCTCGATGCCGTAATCATCCTTGTCATGATAGTGCTGCCGCAGCGCCTGCCACAGGTAGTATACATCCGACACCGCGAGGTTCAGACCCTTGGCGCCGGTAGGCGGTACGATATGAGCCGCATCGCCACACAGGAACAGCCGGCCCCAGCGCATCGGCTCGACAACGAAAGATCTTAACGGCGCGATTGATTTTTCGATCGAGGCACCACAGACGATCGCCTCGGCTGCATCATGCGGAATGCGGCGCTTCAATTCGTCCCAGAAGGCATCGTCCGTCCATTGCTCGACCGTATCATCGCGCGACACCTGCAGGTAGTAGCGACTCAATTGCGGATTGCGCATCGAACAAAGCGCAAAACCGCGCTCGTGGCTGGCATAAATCAGTTCATCGCTGACGGGTGGGGTTGGCGACAGCAGGCCCAGCCAGCCAAACGGATAAACCCGCTCGAATTCACATCGCACCGTGGCGGGAATGGTGTTGCGACTGATCCCGTGATAGCCATCACAACCGGCGACGAAATCGCAGTCGATACGAACTTCGCGGCCATTCCTGATGAATCTGACAGACGGAGAATCCGAATCAACATCGTCAATCTGCAGCTGGTCGACCTCGTGCAGTATCTGCCCATCCATCGCGTCACGGGCCTGGTAAAGATCACGCGTCAGTTCGGTCTGTCCATAAACCATCACCGTGTTGCCGGTATGCAGTTTGAAATCGATGCGGAAGCCGCGATTCGAAGTTGCCAGATAGGTCCCCTCGTGGATCAGTCCTTCGCGCTCCATGCGGGCGCTCACGCCAGCCTCGCGCAGCAGGTTGACCGTGCCCGATTCCAGCACACCCGCGCGTATTCGACCCAGCACATAGTCACGGCGGCGGCGCTCCAGAATGATGGTCTCAATGCCGGCACGCTCGAGTAACTGACTAAGCAGCAGCCCCGAGGGCCCACCACCGACCACTACAACCTGGGTTCTGGCGGATGATTTGTTTAGCTTCACCACGTCAATTTCGCAAATTGTCGATTTTTGTCAAACGAAATATGCCAACCGCGCGCAGTTTCGAGGGTCCCCCCAGTGTTCCTGATCAATGCCAACATTCATCCTGCAGGGGGCAGAGCCGTTAGTTTTGCAGTTTATGTCGTTACTATTAGCCCCTGCCCTCCTGATCTCGATCAAGCCTGAATTAACGCCGATATGTTAAAGTTCACACTTGTTCAGAGGAACGCAGGAACAAGTATGCAAGCAATATCCATTATCAAGAGCGAGCACAAAAACCTCCAGGCCGTGCTTTATAGCCTGGAGAAGCTGATTGAAGAAATAGATAGCGGCAAGCAACCGGATTTCAGGATATTTCACGGACTGTTTACCTATCTCGATCGTTTTCTCGATCGCTATCACCACCCCAAGGAAAACCACTACCTGTTCCCGAAACTTCTGCAGCGGGCGCCCGAAACCGAAGGCCTGATCCGGGAACTCGGACAGCAGCACACCGAGGGCGGAATACTTTTTGTCGAGATGCTGAAGGCGTTGTCAGCCTATGAATTTTCGGGTACGCCGGAGTTCCCCCGCTTTCGTGATACCGTGCTCAGGTATACCGGGTTTGAACGCGATCACGCGATCAAGGAAGAGAAGGAAGTATTGCCGAAGGCCAGGGAAGTACTCAAGGCTGCGGACTGGGAAGAAATCGATGCCGCGTTTGGCGACAACGAGGATCCAATGTTCGGTAAAAAACCTCACGACGAATTTGCGAATTTGCTTAACCAGCTGGTTAACAGCCTGCCCGCACCGCTAGGCCTGGGTGAAAACTGGAAGTAAATATGTTGCATGCCGATAAGGGCATGGTCAGATCGGGTACCTCGATTCCGCGTAATATTCCCTAACTGAATTGCTTCAGGGAATGGATCGTTAAACAAAGGAAACTCCTCGGTTGACCCGAGTTTTAATCAGTATTATGATCATAATACTGATTAAATATCCCGGAATTACAGAGCTTATATACCCCATGAACAACTTGCCCGTCATTATCGCCGGTGGTGGTATCGGTGGCCTGGCCACAGCCCTGGGTCTGGCGCGCAAAGGCTTCGCCTCGATTGTACTCGAGCGAGCCGACGAGCTCGGCGAAATCGGTGCGGGAATTCAGATCGGGCCCAACGCCTTTCACTGTTTCGACTACCTCGGCGTCGGCGACGAGGCACGCGCCAAAGCGGTATATATTGACAGTCTGCGCCTGATGGATGCGGTCAATGGTGAGCCGATCGCCACGATCCCTCTCGAAGAGGAATTCCGCAAACGTTTTCGTAACCCGTATGCCGTGGTTCATCGGGCAGATCTGCATGGCGTTTTACTCGATGCCTGCCGCAGCAGCGAGTTGATAGAGCTGCGCACCAGTCATTCGGTCACGAAATACCGGCAGGATGGTGATTCAGTGCAGGTTCATTGCCATAACCGGAAACCGCTACAGGGCTGCGCGCTAATCGGCGCCGACGGCCTGCGCTCCAATATCCGCCAGCAGCTGGTCGGCGACGGCGACCCGCGAGTCTCAGGACATACCACTTACCGTTCGGTCATCCCGACCGGGCAGATGCCCGCGGACCTGCGCTGGAATGCCGCGACCCTGTGGGCCGGACCGAAATGCCATATCGTGCACTACCCGCTCAAGGGCTGGAAGCTATTCAACCTCGTCGTGACTTATCACAACGACGTCACCGAGGCGGTAGCGGGTAAACCCGTGAGCAAGGAGGAAGTCTATCGCGGCTTCGAACACATCGCGCCACGTGCGCGGCAGATCATCGAGTTTGGCGATAACTGGAAACTCTGGGTATTGTGCGATCGAGACCCGATCCTGAACTGGGTCGACGGCCGTGTCGCCCTGCTCGGCGACGCCGCACACCCGATGCTGCAATATTTCGCGCAGGGTGCATGTATGGCGATGGAAGACGCGGTCTGCCTGAGCCATATGTTCGGGCAGTACGAGAACAATATCGACTCCGCGCTCGACCATTACATGCGCCAGCGGCGCGTGCGCACCGCACGCGTGCAACTCGATTCGCGCCTGATCGGCGAATACATTTATCATCCGCACGGCGCCGCCGCCGAAGTACGCAATCATGTCATGTCCAACCTGACCCCGGAACAATGGTTCGACAAGCTCGAGTGGCTCTACGGCGGCACCGGGCTCGATGCCTGACAACCAGGAGATAATCATGTCGCTCACAGAGAAGCCTGCAGAAACACCCGAACGTCTGGCGTTTTACCGCAAAATTGACCAGTTAGCCTATACCCCGCTGTGGGCCGTGTTCGCCGATATCATCACCCCGCAACCGCAAAGTAACTGCCTGCCTAATCTGTGGAAATTTGATCAGGCCCGCGAGTGGCTGCTGGAGGCCGGTGACCTGATCACCGCGAAGGAAGCCGAACGTCGCGTGCTGATCCTGGAAAACCCGGGCCTGCGAGGTCAATCCAGAATCACGACCTCGCTCTATGCCGGGCTGCAACTGGTGCTACCGGGTGAAGTCGCACCGGCCCATCGCCACAGCCAGTCGGCGCTGCGCTTCGTCATCGACGGCTCGGGCGCGCACACCAGCGTCAACGGCGAACGCACCAACATGGAGTTCGGCGATTTCGTGATCACCCCGCCCTGGGCCTGGCACGATCACGGCAATCACAGTGAAGAGCCGATGATCTGGATGGACGGACTCGATATCCCGATGGTTTCATTTTTCGATGCCTCTTTCGCCGAGGGATTGGCGACCGACGAACAACCGATTTCGCGCCGGAATGGCGATAGCTTTGCGCGCTATGGCGCGAATATGCTGCCGGTGGACTTCCACCAGCACGAGCTCGCCTCGCCGCTGTTCAATTATCCGTATAGCCGCTCTCGCGAGGCGCTCGAGGTAATGCAGCGCCAGCAGGACTGGGATCCTTGCCATGGTTTGAAGATGCGTTACGTGAATCCGGTCGACGGTCAGTTTGCGATGCCGACGATCTCGGCCTTCCTGCAGCTACTGCCGCCGAATTTTCACAGCCTCGCCTACCGCAGCACTGACGCCACGGTGTATGTCGCCACCGAGGGTAGCGGTCGCAGTACCATTAATGGCGAGACCTTCACATGGGGACCCAGGGATATCTTCGTGGTGCCCAGCTGGGCCTGGGTAACCCATGAAACTGAAAACGAAGCCGTATTGTTCAGTTATTCCGACCGCACGGCACAATTAAAACTGGGCTTCTGGCGCGAACAGCGCGGCCAGGCCTGACAATTTAACAGGAGCAAGCTGAATGACTGAATATGTAATCGATCCACCGGCAACCCCGTCCGTCGCGGTAGCGGATTCCGCAGAACGTTTTCCAGTACGTAGAATTTTCTGCGTCGGTCGTAACTACGCCGCGCATGCGCGCGAGATGGGCAAGGACCCGGACCGTGAACCGCCATTTTTCTTTACCAAGCCCGCCGACGCCGTGGTTGACGACAATGCAACGGTTGCCTATCCACCCGAAACCGAAAATTTTCATTACGAGGCGGAACTAGTCGTTGCCATGGGTAAGGGCGGGGTCAATATCGACGAGGCAGATGCGCTCGGTCATGTCTGGGGTTACGCCATCGGCAACGAGCTGACCCGGCGCGACCTGCAGCTTGCCGCACGCGACAAGGGACGTCCCTGGGACTGGGGCAAGGCGTTCGACTATTCCGCAGTGTGTGGGCCGGTGCACCCGATCGGCGCGATAGGCCACGTGCTGCAGGGGATGATACGCCTCAGCGTCAATGGCGAGGTCAAACAGGATGCCGATCTACGCGATATGATCTGGGATGTTCCAGAGCAGATCGCGATCCTGTCGCGGACCATGGAAATCAAACCCGGTGACCTGATCTATAGCGGCACTCCCGCCGGTGTCGGTCCCCTGCTACCCGGCGATGTCTGCATGGTCGAAATCGAGGGCCTGGGCAAGCTCACCACGACTATCGGAGAACGCCGATGAGCCAGATGCCGGTACTGCACAATTTTTTCCGCAGCTCGACATCGACGCGGTTGCGCGCCGCGCTGAACCTGAAAGGGCTGAAATACACTTACAAGTCTTATGCGCTAAAAGCCGGCGAGGCGGAAACGCCGGAGTACCTGCGGCTCAATCCGCAGGGTCTGGTGCCTGCCTTCGAACTGGCAGACGGCACCACCCTCACCCAGTCGATGGCGATCATCGAGTGGCTCGAAGAAACCCACCCGACGCCGCCATTGCTGCCTGACGACCCGAATGCCCGCGCACAGCTGCGCGCGCTCGCCTACATGATAGCGTTTGAAATCCACCCACTTAACAACCTGCGTGTGCTGCAATATATCGAGCAAAATCACGGCCAGGATGAGGCCGGTATCGCGCGCTGGTTCACACACTGGGTGCATACGACATTTGTGCCACTGGAACAGATGTTAGCGACGAGCCCACTGACCGGACACTATTGCCATGGCGATTCGCCCGGTCTTGCCGACCTGTGCCTGTATGCGCAAATCTGGAACAACAGTCGTTTTGCCATCGACACCAGCCCCTACCCGACTATCGAGCGTATTTTCGTGGCACTCGACCAGCTCGAAGCATTTCGCGACGCGGCGCCACCCAACCAGCCCGACGCGGTTTCAACATGACGAGTCGAATCGAACACATGATGGGACACCTGCTGCGCCGTTGCCATCAGATCGCGGTCGCAATATTTCATGATGAATGTGAACGCTATGACCTGACACCATTACAATTTGCGGTGCTGGATTGTTTGCTCGCCAACGGTCCGCAGGACCAGGTCACGCTCGGCGGTGCCGCCGCGCTCGACCGCACCACGATTTCGCTGGTGATTCGCAAACTGGAGCAACGCAAGCTGGTGCGGCGCGAAAAATCGGGGCATGATCAACGCGCCAAGATCGTCACCATAACCGCGGCGGGGAAATACCTGGTAGCAGAGGCGCTGGCAGCAGTCGAGGTGGCGCAACAACGGATCGTCGCACCGCTGGATGATGTAGAAACCGGGCAGTTGCTGCGCCTGCTGGAAAAACTGGCGAATGGCAACAATGCGCTGAGCCGCGCGCCGGAAAAACTTCGCCAGCGCAGCGCATAATATGGCTTAGATTGAAAACATCGCTTCGAGGTCATGCTGCGAAAATGCCTTGAACGCGAGCATGGTGTCGGTTTTCTTGATCCCCTTGATCTTCCCCATGCGATTAGCGACCAGTTCGGCAACATCATCGTTGGTTTTGGTGCGCACAATGGCGACCAGGTCATAGATTCCGGTGACCGAGTAGACTTCCGAAATCTCCGGGATGCTCGCCAGTTCTTCTGCGATCTCGGTTATTTTATTGCTCTTGACGTTTAACAGGATGATGAAGGTGACCATAAGTTGCTGCTCCTCGAATTGGTTTGATCAATCTTGCTGGCAATGAGCCTTATTCTACACTGAAGCTTACCTTGACGACGATTGATCACACCGAGACATCAACCGTTTTATCGACCGATAACATCGCCCTGACCTCGTCCGGCATTCTTTGCGCGACAAGTTTCTCCGGATGATCGGGAGCGGAAGATCCCCAGACCCTGACCTCGCTGCCGGTAGCCACGGGCGCCTCGATATCGCCCTGGCGGAATTCATGGGCAACGACAAACGAAGTGTTGCCGAACTTTTCAACGCGCGACGTAAGTACGGTAATGTCACCAAAGTAAAGCGGTCGGCTGAACGCCATGTTGCTCGCCACCAGCGGGCAGCCACGGAACAGGCTGTCCTGGTGCGTGTTACCGATCAAATCGAACCCGGCAGTCTGCAGCAAGGCATGGGTGCCGGAATCCATCCAGATGTAGTAATGCGGATTGAAAATGATTCCGGCGGGGTCGCAATGCGCCCATTCGACGCGGATTCGCTGCGTTGCTGTTAACATTCCGGGGCCTCACTCGTCTTGTTCGATAACCTGCAGGACTGTCGGTTACAGATCATTCGAAATACTAGATTTATGGTTTAAACTGGCGTCAGCCATTAGTGCGCCAGTATATCGGAATCCCGCTCGCTTGCGTCAAGCCAGGATTTTCGTTACGCGTCTGGCAACGCTAATGTGGTACCTCGTGACATGTTTTTTAGGAATTGAAGACTTATGTTTCCTGCAAGTTTCAAGCAGCAAGTAATTTCGGTGAATGGCGTAGAGCTCAATGTCGTCACCGGTGGCAGTGGCCCGCCATTATTTTTGCTGCACGGTTTCCCACAAACCAACGTCATCTGGCACCGGGTCGCGCCCGAACTGGCGCAGCACTTTTCACTGGTGATGCCGGACCTGCGCGGTTATGGCGACAGCTCGGCGCCAGCAGGTGATCCTGAACACAAACTGTATTCCAAACGCGAAATGGCAAAGGACATTATCGCCCTGGCGGATCATTATGGATTTGATCGCTTCGCGCTGGCCGGGCATGATCGCGGTGGGCGGGTCGCTTATCGCCTGGTGCTTGATCATCCGGGACGGGTTTGCAAATACTGCGCGATCGATATCATCCCTACGCTCGACGTCTGGGAAGACATGGATACGGCTGCCACTGTGTCGGCGTTTCACTGGTCCTTGCTCGCGGCAACCGCACCGCTACCGGAAGAGTTGATCGGGCAGAACCCCAATCTGTTTTATCATTTCCTGCTGCAACGCTGGGCCTCCGACATTGCCAAACTGGATCCCGGGGCGGTTGAGGCCTATCTCAAACAATACCGCGATCCGCGCAAGATTCACGCGCAATGCGAGGACTACCGCGCGGGCGCCACGGTCGATCGGCTGTACGACCAGGCCAGCCGCGACGCGGGGGATCAACTGGACTGCCCGGTGCTGGTGATCTGGAGCACAGGGTATCTCGGCGACAAGGCCCATTCGCCACTCGAAACCTGGCGCAAATGGGCCGTGGATGTGACCGAGATAGCGATCGATTGCGGGCATTTTATCGTTGAGGAAGAGCCGCGTCTCGCCGCGAACGCGCTGGTAGATTTTTTCGCCTGAGCGGACTTGCAGCAATCCTTTAAAGGATATTCGCCTTATCGGGAGGCCTGCCCTGGTTCACGCGGACGGTGTCGGAGTAGATTCCTTTCGAGGGTCGGATTTTGCGGCCGGATTTTCACCTGCAGCGCCGCTACCATTGCTCTTCACGGGTTTTTCCGCAGTTTTATCCGCTTCAGGGTTTAGCGCGAGTTTGTCGACGTTTATGACAGGTTCCCTTTTTTCACCCGGCTCTGCGGATGGCTCGACCGAGTCTACATTTCCTTTACCAGCGTCGGCATCTTCGCTGCCAGCAGCAACACTTTCCTGCGCGATCCCCTGATCGGGAATGCCTGATGATTCCATGGGGGTTTCGTCCCGTTCCCCGGCATCCGCTGGCACTTCGCTGACTATCGTTTCCTGCACATTTTTTTCACTATCGACAGAAATCAGTACTTTACCCTGGTGCTGCTCGAGCACATTGGTGAAATCCCTGCCGTCACCGAGGGCCTGCGCACCTTCTGCCAGGTGCTTGTAAACCTTGACATAGTCCTGCGTCAACCCGTTAACCAGTTCCGCAGTCTTATCGAAGTGGCTGTTAACACTGGTTTTGTAAGTTTCCAGCTCCAGCCTGGCTGCATCGAGTTCGGCCCTGAGATCATCGGTTTTCTTTTTGCCCGGCGCCAGGTTTCGATAAACGATAGCGCCGACAATTCCGCCACCGATCAATGCACCAGTTGCACACAGCCAGATTAAATAAACAGGATCCATGGGAGCCCTCAGGTTTCTCGAATTTTCGACTTGAACCCCGAATTGTAAAGTATCCCCTACTTCAATGACAGCAGCGAAACCCGGAGGCCCGGCTGATAGCGATCGCGGTACGACTTTTTCAGGCGTCCGGCGCGCACGATCAGGGTGGCAACTAGCGTCGCCAGTTTTTTGAGCGTTCCACTGCATCTGCGAAACGTTGGAGAAGATGGCTCATATCGGCTTGCGGCTCGTAGTGCGCTACCGATGCATCATCCTGCGTCAGCGATACCCGGCCAGCACCGGCGAGCTGCGCGGTACCGATCGCAGTTAGCTCCGCCATCGGTTTTACGGATACCCGACGACCCAGCACATTGGCCAGGAACTGGCAAAAATAAGGGTTAACCGAAACGCCCCCGTCAATCGATATGCGATCACCGATCGCGACGAACTCACTCATTGCCCGAATCACCTCGGCCGCGCGCAACGCGACACCTTCGAGCAGTGACTGGATCAGGTCTCGGCTGTCGGTCTCGAGCGAGAGTCCCAGCCAGATCCCGGCAGCACTTCGATCCCAATGCGGACAGGCCAGGCCGGACAGGGCCGGCACAAAAACCAGGTCACGTTCGATCGCAGGGGCCCGTTCGAACTGATTGATCTGCGCATAGTCGCTGAACAGTCCCAGTTTACGTCCCCACTCCACCGCCGAACCTGCACAGTAGACGCCGCCATCCAGTGCATACACCGGTTCAGCCGATGCAAATTGCCAGGCAACCGTGGGCAACAGGCCCTGCTCCGGTGAGCGCAGCGGCTGGTTACCGGTTAGCACCAGCGCGAAGGCGCCCGTGCCGAAAGTGATCTTTGCATCCCCGGCCTCGCGGCAACCGTGACCGTAGAGCGAAGCCTGCTGATCGACCACGCTAGCGGTTACCGGTATGCGTCGACCTTGATCGACAATGCTGCCGAAGTCACCGGTTGTGGGCACAATTTCCGGCAGCGTTTCAAGCGGAACGCCAAACAAGTTGCAAAGCTCCGGGTCCCACTGTCCGGTCTGCAGGTTCAGTAACGAGGTCCTGGAGGCCGTGGTTATATCGGTCACAAAACGATCCGCCAAACGGTCAAGGAAAAAAGCATCAGTGGTGCCCATCCTCAGCTTTCCCTGGCCGAGCAGCGTTTTCGCCTCGGCACAGTTTTGCAGAATCCAGGCGAGCTTACTGGCGGAAAAATACGAATCCAGCGGCAAACCGCAAATTTCCAGCACGCGGGCCTCGTGACCATCCTGCTTGAGCTGTTCAATAACCTGGTGGGTACGGTTGTCCTGCCAGACGATAACCGGGCATAACGCCTGCCTGGTATCGGCGTGCCAGGCCAGGCAACTTTCACCCTGGTTATCGATTCCCAGCGCAGCAACGCCCGGGCTTGCCGCAATGCATGATTCGATGTTCGCGACCAGTTCTTCGGGGTCGTGTTCAACCCGGCCGGCCTGCGGATAATATTGTCGATGCTGGATAACACGGGTAATTTCGACTTCACCGTTATCATCGACACGCAATGCTCGTGTGCTGGTGGTGCCCTGGTCTATGGCAAGAACAGACATGATTAAT
>Ga0316187_10000777_pt1 | contig 26135 bp, 20 predicted proteins | sample CroRivburrow1_MG_FD_204927 | JGI IMG/M metagenome (GOLD analysis project Ga0316187, IMG submission 204927) | Coastal sediment microbial communities from Maine, United States - Cross River worm burrow 1 | ecosystem: Environmental > Aquatic > Marine > Coastal > Sediment | place: USA: Maine...
TGTACAGGTCGTCGGGGTCCCGGCCCGCTTCGGCCGCCGCCGCCCGCACCGCCCCGATTGTCCATTCGGCCAACTGGGGGTCGGCCAACTGCAGGATGAAGCCGTCGCTCTCGCGGCCACATAGTCGCAACGCCCGTGGCCCATAGGCCGCCATCAAGACGTCGAGCTTGCTGCCTCGGGACCAGGGGAACCGCTGCTGGGTACCGTTGTAGGTAACCTCTCGCCCCTCCGCCATGCCCTTGATGACGTTCATAGCATCCGACAACGTGGCCAGGGTCGAAGGGGTGCGGCCCAGGGTCCGCATGGCCGAATCGCCTCGCCCGATGCCACAGATGGTGCGGTTGCCGAACATGTCGTTCAGCGTGGCGTACATCGAGGCGGTCACCGTCCAGTCTCGGGTACCGGGGTTGGTGACCATGGGGCCGACGACCATGCGGTTGGTGGCCGCCAGCATCTGGCTGTAGATCACGTACGGCTCTTGCCACAGCACGTGCGAGTCGAACGTCCAGCCATGGCTGAAGCCCAGGGTTTCAGCCCGGCGGGCCAGATCGACCACCCGCCACGCCGGTGGGTCGGTTTGCAGCACTACTCCAAAATCCATCGTTACTCCTGGGGGTCGGATTCTGAGCGGTCAGAGCGTCAGCGGTCGGGGGTTGCGCCGTCAGGTGTTGGTCGGGAAACCGAGGTCGACGGTGCTGCTGGCCGGATCGGGCCAGCGGGAGGTGATGACCTTGGCCTGGGTGAAGAAGCGCATGCCCTCGGGCCCGTACATGTGGGTGTCGCCGAACAGTGACGCCTTCCACCCACCGAAGGAGTGGTAACCCACCGGGACCGGGATCGGCACGTTGATGCCGACCATACCCGCCTGGACCTCTTCCTGGAACTGGCGGGCAGCACCCCCGTCACGGGTGAAGATGGCGGCTCCGTTACCCCACGGGTTGTCCGAGATCAGCTTCAGGGCCTCGTCATAGCTGTCGAGACGCACCACCGACAGGACCGGTCCGAACACCTCATCGGCGTAGACCGACATCTCGGGATCTACCTTGTCGAGCAGGGACACACCGAGGAAGAAGCCGTCACCGTCAAACTGCTGATCCCGGCCGTCGACCACGACCCGGGCGCCGGACTCAGCCCCGGCCCGCACATAATCGGCCACCCGATCACGATGCTCGGCGGTGATGAGGGGGCCCATCTCCGAGTCGGCCTGGTCGCCAGGGCCGACCTTCAACTTGGCCAGGCGAGCCTCGATGGCATCAACCAGGGGGTCGGCAATGTCGCCGACGGCGGCCACCACCGACACAGCCATGCAGCGCTCCCCGGCCGAACCGTAGGCGGCCGAAACCGCAGCGTCGGCCGCCAGTTCGAGATCGGCGTCGGGCAGGACGATCATGTGGTTCTTGGCCCCACCCAGGGCCTGGATCCGCTTACCTGCGCTCGTTCCGGTCTCGTAGACGTAGCGGGCGATCGGGGTTGACCCGACAAAGCTCACGGCCTCGACGTCGGGGTGGGTCAGCAGCCGATCGACGGCTACCTTGTCGCCGTTGACGACGTTCAACACGCCAGGGGGGAACCCGGCTTCGAGTAACAGCTCGGCCAGGAACATCGGAGCCGACGGATCCTTCTCCGACGGCTTGAGAATGAAGGTGTTGCCGGCGGCGATGGCGTTGGGAATCATCCACAGTGGGACCATGGCCGGGAAGTTGAACGGGGTGATACCGGCCACGACCCCCAGAGGCTGGCGGATGGTGGTGACGTCGACCCCGCTGGAGGCCCGGGAGCTGAACTCGCCCTTGAGTAACTCCGGCAGGCCACAGGCGAACTCGATGTTCTCGATACCACGGCTGACCTCACCGAGGGCGTCGGAATGGACCTTGCCGTGTTCGGCGGTCAGGCGCGAGGCGACCTCCGAGGCGTTGTCGACCACGACCTGGCGGTAGGCGAACATCAGCTTGGTCCTGGCGGCCAGGGAGGTGGTCTTCCAGTGCTCAAAGGCGGTGGCGGCATTGGCCACCGCGGCGTCGACCTCGTCGACCGAAGCCAGGGCCACCGAACCGGTCTGGTGCCCCGTTGCCGGGTTGTAGATGGCTTGGCTGCGACCTGAGCTGCTCTTGACCTCTTCGCCACCGATCAGGTGGTGTACATCGTTCATCATCATACTCACTTAGGAGTTGTGGGTTTTCGGGTTGGTGGAGCCGCCCTGGGAGGGCGACAACTCAAATCAGGTACTGCGACAGGCCCCGCTTGAGGTAACGGCCGTAGCCAGCCTCGCCCAGGTAAGCACCGTCGTTGATGATGACGCGGCCGCGGCTCAACACGGTGTCGACGTGACCGGTGACCTTGAAACCCTCATACGCCGAGTGGTCCAGGTTCATGTGGTGGTTGTCGACGCTGATGGTCCAATTGCGGTTGGGATCGTACAGCACGATGTCGGCGTCGGATCCGGGCTGGATCGTGCCCTTGCGGGGGTAGAGGCCCATCATCCTGGCCGGGGTGGTTGCACACAGCTCCACCCAACGGGGCAGCGAGATCTCGCCCTGGACTACCCCCTGGTAGATCATGTCCATGCGGTGCTCCACCCCACCGATGCCGTTGGGGATGGCGCGGAAGTCGTCGATCCCCAACTCTTTCTGCTCCTTCATGCAGAACGGGCAGTGATCGGTGGAGACGACCGACAGGTCGTTGGTGCGTAACCCCTTCCACAGTTCGCTCTGGTGGTGCTCGTGCTTGGACCGCAAGGGGGTTGAGCAGACATAGGCCGCCCCTTCGAACCCGGGCTTGTCGAGGTGGTCCTCCAGGCTGAAGTGCAGGTACTGGGGACAGGTCTCGGCGAATACGTTGGCCCCGTTGTTGCGGGCCCGGGCCACCTCTTCCAGTGCCTGACCGGCCGAGAGGTGCACGATGTACAGCGGAGCGGCCCCTACCTTGGCCAGTTGGATGGCCCGGTGGGTGGCCTCGGACTCCAGCTCGGCCCGGCGTACGTAGCCGTGATTCACCGGGGCGATCTCGCCCCGGTCGAAGGCCTGCTGGGCCAACACGTCGATGGCGAGGCCGTTCTCGGCGTGCATCATGATCAGCCCGCCGTTACCGGCCGCGGTCTGCATGGCCCGCAGGATCTGTCCGTCGTCGGACAGGAACACCCCCGGGTAGGCCATGAACAACTTGAACGAGGTGATGCCCTCGGCCACCAGGTTGTCCATCTCGATCAGGGATTCCTCATTCACGTCGCCCATGATCATGTGGAAGCCGTAGTCGATGGCGCAGTTGCCCTCGGCCTTGGCCATCCAGGCATCGAGGCTGTCGCGGATCTTCTCGCCCTGGGCCTGAACGGCGAAGTCGATGATGGTGGTGGTGCCACCCCATGCCGCGGCCCGGGTGCCGGACTCGAAGTCATCCGACGCTTCGGTGCCGCCGAAGGGCAGCTGCATGTGGGTGTGGACGTCGACGCCGCCCGGCACCACCAGTTTGCCGGTGGCGTCGATGACCTGCGCCCCCTCTTCGGCTCCGGCGGCGAGATCACTTCCCGGCTGGAGCAGGGCGATGATCTGTTCGCCGTCGATCAGCACCTCGGCCGGGTCGGCCCCGGTTGAGGTGACAAGGGTCCCTCCCTTGATCAGTGTGGTCATCTGAAGTTCTTCCCCTCTCGGGCCAGGGCCCGGTTTCGGATCTTTGGCGTTGCAGTCGTGATTGGCAGGTTTGCTGGTCGGGTGACTGGACGGTCAGTCGACGGCGTTGATGGCGGCCACAAGAATGGCGGCCCCTTCGTCGATCTCGGCCTCGCTCGCATTCAACATTGGCGCAATTCTGATGGCGTTGCCGTACAAACCACCTTTGCCGACCAGCAAACCACGATCCTTGCACTCCTCGGTCAACGCCGCGGCCCGGGCCTTGTCGGGCTCGATGCCACCGGGAACCACCGTTTCCAGGGCTAGCATCAGGCCCCGGCCACGAAGCTCGGCGATCCAGGGGGTGGTGTCGACGGTGGCTTGCAGTGCGTTCGACAGCCGTTCGCCCATGGCCTTGGCGTTGGCCTGGATGTCGTTGTCGATTAGATAGCGCAGGGTGGCCACCCCCGCTGCAGACGACAACGGATTGCCACCGAAGGTGGAGAACGAGGTGGCGGAGATGGTGTCCATGATCTCGGCCCGGGCCACCACCCCGGCCAGGGCGGTGCCGTTGCCGACCCCCTTGGCGAAGGTCAGGATGTCCGGGATCACCGAGTGGGCCTGGTAGCCCCAGAAGTGATCGCCGGTGCGTCCCCAACCGGTCTGGACCTCGTCGGAGATGAAGAGGATGCCGTGGTTCGACAAGGACTTCTGCATGGCGCCAAAGAAGCCATCGGGCGGGGTGGCGAATCCCCCGACGCCTTGGATGGGCTCGGCAATCAGGCAGGCCACCCCGTCGGAGGTGACCATGTCGAGCAACTGGTCGAGGTCATCGACGCAGGCCTGGGTGTAGGCCGCATCGTCGAGGGTACGGAATGGGCTGCGCAGCCGGTAGCCGCCCTGCACGAAGTGCACATCGAGCCCGGAGATGCTGGTGGAGGTCCACGAGGCGTGGGAGGTCACAGCCTGGGCCGTGAACGAGCGGCCGTGGTAGCTGTTGCGCATGGCCAGGACCTGGTTCGAGCTGCGGAAGGTCGTGGCCAACATCAGGGCGGTGTCGTTGGCCTCCGAACCCGAGGCGGTGAAGAAGACCCGGGCGTCGGGGATGCCCGACAGTGCGGCGATCTCCTCGGCCAGGGTGATCATGGGCTCGCTCAGGTACAGCGTCGAAGAGTGCATCACCTTGGCCGCCTGGGCCTGCACCGCAGCGGTGATCTCGGGGTTGTTGTGGCCGACCATGGTGGTCAGGACGCCACCGAAGTAGTCGAGGTACCGCTTGCCCTCCACGTCCCAGACATAGCCACCCTCACCCCGATCAATCGAGATCGGCTGTTGGTAGAGCGTGGTCTGCCAGGCGGGGAAGACGGCCTGGTAACGCTCAGCCAGTTCTTGATTTGTGGTCATTGGTAGCTGATCAGGCTTCGGTCAGCGGACCGTAGGACTCGGGGCGTCGATCGCGGTAGAAGGCCCACTGGTCGCGGACATCGTCGATCATGTCGAGGTCGAGATCGCGGATGATCAACTCGGCGCCCTGGTCACTGGCGGTGCCGTCGACGAACTGGCCTCGGGGGGTGGCGAAGTAGGAGGTTCCGTAGAAATCGTTCTCACCCAACGGCTCCACCCCGACCCGGTTGATGGCGGCCACGTAGTACATGTTGGCCGCCGCCGCCGAGGTCTGCTCCAACTGCCAGAGGTAGGCCGACAGACCCCGACTGGTGGCCGAGGGATTGAAAACAATCTGGGCGCCGTTGAGGCCCAGCGCTCGCCAGCCTTCGGGGAAGTGGCGGTCGTAGCAGATGTAGACCCCGATCTTGCCCACCGCGGTGTCGAACACCGGGTAGCCGAGGTTGCCGGGCCGGAAGTAGAACTTCTCCCAGAACCCCTTGACCTGGGGGATGTGGTTCTTGCGGTACTTGCCGAGGAAGGAACCGTCGGCATCAATGACCGCGGCGGTGTTGTACAGCAGGCCCGCCTGCTCCCGCTCGTACATGGGCAGCACCAGGACCATGCCGTAGCGGGCTGCCAGTTCCTGGAACCGCTTGGTGGTCGAACCGTCGGGGATCGCCTCGGCGTAGGAGTAGTAATCGGCGTCCTGCACCTGGCAGAAATAGGGCCCGTAGAAAAGCTCCTGGAAGCACATGACCTGGGCCCCGGCCTGAGCCGCCTCGGCCAGGTACTTCTCGTGCAACTCGATCATCGAGTCCTTGTCGCCGGTCCATGCCGCCTGGACGATGGCGGCCTTCACATTCTGCGACATCGTTGGTCCTTTCGCCCCGAAGCACCGGGGGTGGCTGTTGGCCCGACACTATTCCACGGCCTTTAGTGGACACAAGCATTACTCTGTTGTATACAAAGTTTTCCATGGATCTTCCTGCTGGTCGACGCTTGCCTCGGCCGCCGAGCACCGACACACCCGAATCGGTAGCAGGTGACACCGTGATCGAGATGATCGTCACCCGTATGGATGGCCGCACGGCCAACGACGTTGCCGTTGCCATCGGACGCCTGGTTACCGCTCGAGCACTGGTTCCCGGCGACCGTCTGCCAACAGTGCGGGCGCTGGCCGCGGGTATCGGGGTCAGCTCATCGACGGTTTCCGACGCCTGGCGCATCCTGGCCCACCACGGCACCATCGTCACCGCCCGACGAAACGGCACCACCATTCGTGCCTCGCGGGCCACCCTTACCGGCCGCCACTGGCAGGTCCCGGCCGAGCCGGGCACGCTGGATCTCGATCTGTCGACGGGCACCCCCGACACGGCGTTGCTGCCCCCTCTGGGCCCTGAGTTGCGTCGCCTGCACACCAGCGCCGACCTGGCCATCACCTCCTACATCGATCGTCCCGTGCTGGCCGAGTTGGAACATGAGTTGCGGCGGGACTGGCCCTTCGAACCCGAGGCCCTCACGGTGGTCGACGGAGCGATGGACGCCCTCGATCGACTGGTGGTGTCGCTGGTGCACCTCGGTGACACCGTCGTGGTCGAGAATCCGACCTTCCCTCCCCTACTCGACATGTTGGAGCTGGCCGGAGCCGAGGTCATCGGTGTACCCCTCGACCACGAAGGTCCGGACCCGACGCTGTTCGCCTCGGCCCTGGAAAGTGGCCCTGTGGCCGTCATCCTGCAGCCCCGGGCCCACAACCCGACGGGGGTGACGATGTCAGCGGACCGCGCCCGACAACTGGCCGGAGCCATCCGCCAGGCAGGCGCCGAGGGAAGGCCGTGGATCATCGAGGATGACCACTCCGCAGGCATCATCACCCGCCCGGTGGCCAGTCTGGGCGCCCACCTGCCGTCGACGGCGGTACACATCCGTTCGTTCTCGAAGTCGCACGGCCCCGATCTGCGTATCGCCGCCGTCGGTGGGGCCGCCGATCCCGTGGCCGCGGTGGTCCGACGCCGACAACTGGGGGCGGCCTGGACCAGCAGACTGATCCAACACCTACTCCTGTCGATGCTGCGCTCGCACAGCACTGCGGCGTCGGTGTCGGCCGCGGCCGACACCTACAGCGAACGCCGTCGTCGGCTGCGGGCCGCTCTGGAGCGGCATGATATTGCCGTGGTGGCGGGAGATGGTCTCAACGTCTGGCTCCCTGTGCGTGACGAGCACCGCGCCAGCGTGGCACTGGCGGTGTCGGGTATCGGCGTCGCCCCCGGCCACCCCTTCCAGGTCGACGGCCCAATGACGCTCCACCAAAAAGATCAGGCCTTGTCCGACACGAGCCCCCACATACGCGTGTCGCTGGGCAGCGCCCGCGGCGATCTCGATGTTCTGGCCGCCCAACTGGCCAAGGCGGCAACTTGCTGAGGGCCCGTTGATCCCGTAAATCGACAGCTCCGCAAATCCTCAGTTCAGTGAATCGTCAGCTCCGTGGCTCGTCAGCCCGGAGTTTGGAATCGGTCGGGCAGGCCAAGGCGCGTTCGGCCTCGCGGTGGTGTCAAGATGTTGGCCACCAGTTGGGTGGCCTCGGCTTTGTCGTATGCGGCGTAGTTCAGCGCCTTCATCTTCTGGGTGTCGCCGAAGAAGAATCGCTCGTAGAGCTCCTGACGGCCCCCGAAGCTCGATCCGGCCACGTCCCAGGCCAGGCGGAACAGCGAGACCTTGTCGTTGGCGTTGATTGAGGAGCCGACGTAGTACTTGTCGAGCGCACCCGCCGCCACCTCCAGGGTTGCTTCCTGCGGCACCGACACGTAACCACCGCCGCCGAGTTGGTAGAGGTGGTCGATGATGCGGGGGTAGACCTCGGGGTAGAGCCGCAGGGCGGCGTTGATGGCGGCGTCGTTGGCGTAGTACAGGCCGTTGTCGGGGTTGACCTCGGCCCCCTCGACCGCAGCCAAGGCCAGGGATTCCATGGTTTGAAGCCACATCAAGATATCGCCCAAGCGGTCCTGGACGTTGATGAACTGACTGACCTGCGTCGACTCGGCCAACAGATGGGCCAGCCCGAACAGGAAGCGGGTCTTGGCCACGTTCTTGATCACCACGTGGTGACCGAGCATGGGCATGAACTTCATGGTGGGCAGCGCCGCGTTGTGAACGTCGAGGTCACCGGCGCAGAACACATCGCCCCACGGGATGAAGGCGTTGTCGAACACGGCTAGGGCGTCAACCTCGTCGAAGCGACCGGACACCGGGGCGTCGAAGTGGGAGCGTTCCTGATCGATGACGTCTCGACAGATCCAGCGCAGACCCGGATTGTTGACCTTGGCCTGGAAGGCCAGGGCGTACACCCGCTCCCGGTCGTCGTTCAGGTTGCCCGGTCCGCCGAACGACACGGTCTCATCGGAGAATGGGGCCAGGGTGCCGACGATGCGGGCCCCGGTGACAAAGATGCCGTCGTCGTTGCTGTCGACGATGGTGGCGTTCACCCCTGGTTCCTGTTCGGCCCAGGGGATGAAACGATCCACGTTGGGCGGGATGAAGGTATGGGTCATGCAGACGTCGTTGCGGCGGCAGCGGAGGTACTTTTTGTAGGCGTTCTTGCCGAACCAGGCGTTGTTGCGACCCCAATGTCCGCTGGCTGCACCCAGACCCATCATGCAGGCGTTCATGTAGTCAGGAGCCCGACCCATCAAGCCTGCGGTCACCTCCGACCAGGCAGCGAACGCCGCACCCCGGCGCCGTAGATCGTCGACGGAACGAGGTTCGATGAACGACAGATGGGCCCGGTCGCCATCCTCGGTCTCATAGGTCAGGAGATCCTCCAGACCCGGGGTGTGCTGGAAGTCGTAATACTGAGCCACTGTGAGCGCCATGTTGCGCATGCCGGGCTCTTTTCGAACATCAGCTACAAGTTTGCCGTCATGCCAGATCTGTCGCCCATCATCGAGCCCAGCAAGATACTCGTCACCGGTGCGCAGTCCCATCGGCTCACTCCTTCGGCCGTTTGCGTTGACAACCCCCACAATGCCACTGCCCCGAGCGTGCTGCCCGGTCGAAACGTGGATTAACATCGTGGCACCCAAGATCCGAGGGGGTATGCCGTGTCCGATGAGGTCAAGAGTCGAACCACGCCGGTGACACCACGTGGTATCAACCACCTGGTGTTGAACGTGCGCGATATGGAGGCCTCACACCATTTCTGGTGTGAGTTGCTGGGCTTTGTGCAGGTCGGCGAACTCCAAAACCTCAAGGGGGGCGATCCCTTGATGAACATGCGCTTCTACAGCGGGGTGATCGATGGTGTCAACCACCACGATCTTGCCCTGGTCGAGCGGGAGGGTTTGGGTCCGGTCGAGGAATGGAACATGGTCAGCGGTCGACAAGCCATGAATCACGTAGCCATCACCTACCCCGATCGGGAGTCATGGCGTGAGCAGATGAAGTTCCTCCGTGACAACGGGGTCAAGCTGCACTCCCGTCTCGACCACGGCATGACCCACAGCCTGTACGTCAGCGACCCCGACGGCTACGGGGTCGAGGTGCTCTATGAGCTGCCCCGAGAGGTGTGGGAAGGCGACATCGATGCCGCCTTGAGCTGGGCGCAGGGCTTCCCCATCGAGGAGCTGTTGGAGGACAACACTGACTACGTCACCGACTTCCGCGCCTCTTGAGCATCCTCGGCAACCGGGTCATCCGTCGGGAGGACCCCCGCTTTCTCACCGGAGCGGCCACCTACATCGATGATCTGCGGCCTCCCGATGCCGCCCAACTGGTCTACGCCCGCTCCATTGAGGCCCATGCCCGCATCACCGGCATCGACACCGCCGAAGCGGAGAAGGCGCCCGGAGTGCTCGGCGTGTTCACCGGCGCCGAGGTCGAGCAGCGTCTGGGCCTGGTCCCTCATGTGATCCCCCGTTTCCCCGACGAAATGAAGCGATCCTTCGTGGCCGTCGACGTGGTACGCCATGTCGGCCAACCGGTGGTGGCGGTGGTGGCCGAGACCCGGGCCCAGGCCATCGACGCCGCCGAGTTGGTGCTCATCGACTATGAGCCCCTACCGGTGGTGATCGATCCCACCGAGGCGGCTGACGACCAGGTGTTGTTGTTCCCCGACCTGGGCACCAACGTGGTGAACCGCATGGCCTCGCCCGAAACAGCAGACTTCTCGGATTCCGAGGTCGTGGTCGAGGAACGCATCGAGAACCAACGCCTGACCGCGGCCCCCATTGAGCCCCGGGGTGGGGCGGCGTGGTGGGAGGGCGAAAGGCTCGTTCACTATTCGGCCTGTCAGGGAGCCCATCCCACCCGCAACCTGTTGGCCGAGGTTTTTGGCCTCGACAACGACCAGGTTCGGGTGGTGGTGCCCGACGTTGGTGGCGGTTTCGGGGCCAAGTCCCGGACCTACCCCGAGGAGTTGGCCCTCGGCGTCTACGCCGAACAGCTTGGTCGCCCCGTGATCTGGATCGAGACCCGGACCGAGAACCTGCAGGCTATGCCCCAAGGTCGGGGCCAGAGCCAGCAGGCCCGCCTCGGCGGCACCCGCGATGGCCGTATCACCGCCTACCAACTCGACGTTGTCCAGGATGCCGGAGCGTTCCCCATCATCGGGGCGGTGCTGGCCGGGATGACCCAACGCATGCTGACCGGGGTCTACGCCATCGACAACTGCGGTTTCACCGCGACGACAACGGTGACCAATACCGTCTCCATCACCGCCTACCGGGGTGCCGGCCGACCCGAGGCGACCGTCGCCATCGAGCGCATGATCGATCGTTACGCGGCCGAGATCAACATGGATCCGGCCGAGGTGCGCCGTATCAATCTGCTGCCCCGGTTCACCGAGCCGGTCACCACCGGGATCGGCACCGAGTACGACGTCGGCGACTATCCCAAGGCTCTGGCCATGGCATTGGAAGCCGCAGGCTACGACGACCTACGGGCTCAGCAGCAGGCCCGGCGGGCCGAGGGCAAACCGAAGCTGCTGGGAATCGGCATCGGGGCCTATGTCGAGATCACCGCCGGCGCCCCCTCCAGCGAGTTCGCCTCGGTGGAACTGACCGCCGAGGGCCGCCTCGTGGTTCGCAGCGGTGCCACCGCCTTCGGTCAGGGCCACGAAACCACGTGGGCCATGATCGTGGCCGACGCCACCGGTGTCAGTTTCGACCGGATCGACGTGATCCAGGGCGACACCGACGAAGTTGCCCGGGGTGGACTCACCGTCGGCTCCCGCTCGGTGCAGGTCGCGGGCACGGCCCTGGCCGACGCCACCGATCTGCTGATCACCCGATTGCGCGACCATGCGGCCGAGCACCTGGAAGCGGCCGTCGATGACATTGTGCTCAACCCTGATACCGGGGCCTTCCACGTGATTGGTAGCCCGTCACCGGCCGTCACCTGGAACGACCTGGCCGCAGGCCTTGAGCAACCAGTCGAGGCCACCACCGACTACCAGTCGTCCGGGGGGACGTTTCCCAACGGGGTGCACGTTGCCGTGGTCGAGGTCGATGCCGAGACCGGCGCCGTTGAATTGACCCGCCTGGTGGCGGTTGACGATGCCGGACGTCTCATCAATCCTCTGCTGGCCGAGGGTCAGGTACACGGTGGCATCGCCCAGGGTGTGGCCCAGGCGCTGCTGGAAGAGGTGGTGTACGACGAGAACGGCAATCTCCTGACCTCCAACTTCCTCGACTACCCGGTTATCTCGGCCATGGAGCTTCCCAGCTTTGAGGTCTCCCACCTGGAGACCCCGACGTGGGTCAACCGGTTGGGAGCCAAAGGTGTCGGCGAGTCGGGAACGATCGGCACCATCCCCGCGGTCTACAACGCCGTGATCGATGCCCTCGCCCCCCACGGGATCCGTCACCTGGTCACACCGCTGACGCCCGAGCGCATCTGGAGCGCGCTCAGCGAAGCCTGATCTCACCACCGACCCTGCGATGGTTTGCGCTCGGGCCATGGTTCAGTTCACCGGGCGTTGATCTTCAACCGTTGCCCTACTCGGCCCCCCGTTACGGTCGGTGCAATATGGGGTCAGGTAGCATCAACGGGGGGCCTACTCCAGAGCGGGGTCGGTGCACTTACTGGCCCCCGGTGCCGAGCCGGGGGTGAAAACCCGGGCCGGGTTGCCGAACCCGGAGCCGGAGGCGTCGCTGTTGAGGTAGCGCTCAATGGCGTCGGCCACGGCCTGGGAGGCAACGGTGACGTACTCGCTGGTGGCGAACAGGTCGGCCTCGGGCCCGTTGGCCAGGTAGCCCAGCTCCAACAGCGCCGTAGGCGTCGTCGGACGGCGAATCATGCCGTAGGCGTCGCCACCCCCAGGGAGGTGCACCTCGAGTACCCCGGCGTCGGCGGTGCGGGTCCAGGCGATGTCGAAGCGGTCGAGGGCGGCTACCACCGATTCGTAGAACAGGCCACCCAGGCGGGCCGACGGTGCCGAACCAGTCTGCACGAAGACTTCGGTACCCGGGCCATCGCAGGGGTTGTAGACCGGTGCGTTGTGGTGAATCGAGACCAGGATCTTGGCTCCGAGCTGATCGGCCAAGGCCGCTCGCACCGACAACAACGTCGGATAGTCGCCGGTCCGGGTCATGACCACCGAGATGCCACGGGCGGCCAGATTGGCCTCTACGGCCCGGGACAGCTGCAGATTGATGTCTCGTTCCACCAGGCCGTTTGGCCCCACGGCGCCAGTATCACGCGGCCCGCCGTGGCCGGGGTCGAGCACGACCGAGACTGGCCCAATGGCTTGCCCACCGCGCACCTCCACGGTGTTCGAACATGGGGTCCGCACCAGGTAGCCGGCGTTCGTGGCCTCCAGGATCGCCACCGGCACTCCGGTCGCGGTGAGCAGAGCCAGCGGCGTGGTCGCAGAGTCCGGGGCGACGGTGGATGACGGTGTCGACGTCACCGGCGCGTCTGTGGTCGGTGGTTCGCTCGTCGTTGGCTGAGCGGTTGTTGGCGGCGAGGTCGTTGGCGGCGAGGTCGTTGGCGCCGCGGTTGTTGAGTGGACGGTGGTCGTCGGTTCCGGAGCCGTCGTCGACGATGACGGCTCCGTGGTCTCCACGGCAATGTACGACGGGATTGAGAACAGCGGGTTTGAGGCGGCGGTGACCGACGGCGCCGCGGTCAACGGCTCAGCCTTCGAGGACGTGGTTGGTGACGCGGCCTTATCGGTGGAGGGGGTTGAGGGCGCGTCGGTGGTCGACGCCGCAGTCGTCAACTCGTCACCGGTCGGATCGGTCGAGGACCCGATCGCCCAACCAGCGACGGCGATCGCTGCGGCCAGAAACAGCCCCCACACGAGGTTCTTGGCCCCCACACGATCTTTGGTTAACGCGTGAAACCAAGCCACCACTCCCCACCTCGATGGTTTGCCCAGCGTAGACCAGAGCATAGCCACCGACCTCGAACAGGCGCCCGCAGGCTTGAGCTGAGTAGTGTTGTCGTCGTGATCTACGAGCACTCCCAGACCGCCCGTGCTCCCTTCTACGCTTTCGCCGTAGTGGCCGTGGTCTTCATCGTCGCCCTTGGTTTCGGTGAATCCCCGCTGGGCGGCACCATTGGCTTTGTCGTGTTTCTCGCCGTCATCGCCCTCGTGATGTTGAACTTCAGTCGCTTGACCACCACCATCGATCAGGAGGCCGTGCGGGCCCACTTCGACCAGGGCTGGCCCAAACGGGAGATCCCTCTCAACGAGATCAGCACCGTCGATGTCGTTCGCAACAAGTGGTGGTACGGGTTCGGCGCCCGCCTCACTCCCCACGGTTGGCTCTACAACGTGTGGGGCCTCGACGCCGTTGAGATCACCCTGGTGTCAGGCAAGGCTTTTCGTATCGGCACCGATCGACCCGACGATCTGGCCGCCACGCTGCGTAAGGTCGCCTCATCGGCCCGGTAGAACGGGCAGCCTCGCCGGTTCAGGGCCGATCTGGCCACTGGCATAGGTGGCAACGAACACGTCATGGCCTGGGGTTTGCACAAGCTGAGGACACGGAGCCTGACCCCGCTGAGGTCGAGGTCGCTCGGCTCCCTGGTGAGGTTCCTCAGCGACCGTTGTTGGTGTCGCGCTCGGCCACCAGAGCTCGGATCCGGGGCATGAGCTCCTCGCCGTAGGCGACGGCGTCGGGCAACGGGTCATAACCCCGGATCAGCAGACTGTCGACCCCGATGTCGTAGTAGGCAACGAGGGCCGCAGCCACCTCATCGGCCGTGCCGACCAGGGCCGTCGAGTTGCCGGGGGCGCCCGAGGCGGCAGCCGTTGCGGTCCACAAACAGGAGTCGTGCACGTCGGCCCGATCGGCCAGGCGTAACAGTCGCTGGGAACCCTGATTCGTTGGTGCGTTGGGGCCCCGACCCTCGTGAGTGGCCTGGATGCGAGCCAGGATGTCGTGGGCCCGCTCCCAGGCCTCGGCCGTGTTGGCGCCCAGAATCGGCCGGGTGGAGACGCTGAAGGTCGGGCTGGTCGAGCTGCCCGAAGCCTGGCGTACCCGTTTCATGAACGCCGCGGTGTCGGCCAACGGTTCACCCCACAGCATGAACACATCGACATTGGCCGACAGGGCGGCCACGGCGGCGGGGGAACCTCCCCCACCGTAGATCGGGATGCGGGGCTCCTGGGCGCAGCGGATGGCCGAACGTTGGCCTCGCACCCGGTAGAACTCGCCGTCGAAGTCGAAGGCCCGGGTTTCGGTCCAGGTCTGCCGGAGGACCTCGGCGTACTCCGCCGTGCGCCGGTAGCGGGTGGCGTGGTCGGTGAAGTCGCCGTCGCGGGCCTGGTCTTCGTCGTTGCCGCCTGCGATCAGATGGATGGCCAGACGACCCCCGGTCAACTGGTCGAGGGTGGCCATCTTGCGGGCGGCAACGGTAGGGGCCACAAAACCCGGTCGATGGGCCAACAGGAACTGCAACCGTGTTGTCTGGGCTGCGGCGTGGGCGCCGATGAGAAAGCCGTCGGGGGCATTGGAAAAGTAGCCGATGAGGGCTCGATCGAAGTCGGCGTCCTCGTGGATGCGTGAGGTCTCGGCGATGACATCGGGGTCAAAAACCGGCCCCTGGGGAGCAATGATCTCCGACGACACCCTTGGTGCAATCCAACCAATCATCTCCACCGGCATGTGCTTCCTCCCTGGTCGCTGTGGCGGCGGCCGATACCTCTACCGCACCCCTGCTCTGAGCCTCACACACCACTGGGCGAGACACGAACCCGACGGCGAGAGCCGGGCCCTGAAGCGGTTGGCAACCCCCGCAGCGTGCGGAGCGAACGGTCGGGCCCTAACTTGGCTCCGGACGGCCCACCGATCGAAGGACCAGATGAACGAGCTCGACTATTTTCTGTGGCATCAGCAGGGACCGATCGCCACCATCACCTTCAACCGTCCCGAAAAACGTAATGGTCTCGACCCCCAGGTCATGCTCGAATTCGAGTCGCTGGTACACCGGGTACGGGAGGCCGCCGACATCAAGATCCTGGTGGTGACGGGCACCGGCAGCGCCTTCTGCGCCGGCGCCGACATGACATTGGCCCGCGACGCCGCCGACGATCAGGAGCGGGCCCGGTTGGTGGCCGACATGAACCGGGTGCCCCGCATCATCGGTCGGGTCTTCGATGTCATGGTCCACATGGATGTCATCTCCATCGCCGCGGTGAACGGCCACGCCGTTGGTGGCGGCTGGTCGATGGCTGCGGGCTTCGATCATGTGATAGCGGTGGAGCAGGCCCAGTTCTGGTTGCCCGAGGTCGAACTCGGCATGCCGTTCCGGGGGTTGGCCAACATCAGCCTGACCCAACGCCTGGGGCCGGCCTTGGCCAAGGAGGCCATGGTCCTGTGCCGTCGTTTCAGCGCCGAGGAGTTGGCCCGGTACCGGGTTATCAACCAGGTGTGCGCCAGCGAAGAACTCGAGCACGAAACTCGGCGGGTGGCCGACGCCTACCTGGCCATGCCCTGGAAAGCGGCCATCAGCACCCGCCGTGACATCAACGCAACGATCTACGGGCCCCAGTACTACTGAGATCGCCATCCCATGGCGTCAGCCCGCACCCAGTCGATCTACCAGCCGCTGATGGTCCGGTTCGAGGCCGGTCTTCGGCTTCGGGTACGGCGCCTGCGGATGGTGGTCATGCCCCAGGTAGCCGAAGAGATGATCGAGGGTCGGCTGGCTTCTGATCAGATCGGCCAGGTCCGGGGTGTTGATCAGTGACTCGACGAGGTCGGCATCGATACGGTCGTCGCGACCGAAACGCAGTTCAAGCATGCCCAGTACCCGCCCCCTGGCCATGTAGCGGACCTCGGTCAGCTTGGGACTGAGGTCCTCCAACTGCCTGGTGGGCTGATCATCGGTGATACCCGTGATCGACGCTGACGCGGGATGGTCGGCGAAGCCATCGACCAGCTCATTGTGACCTGGCTGCTTGTCCCAGCCGAGAAACACGTCGACCAGGTCCTCGAGCCGATCCTTTATCGGCGCCTTGTCAGGCTGGGCCAAATGGACTCGATCGTTGACCCAGAGAGCGACGACGATGCCAACAGCGAAGATGTGGCCGTAGATCTCCTCAACGCCAAGCAGCATGGCGGTGATGATCATCGTGCCCAGGACAATGGCGGTTGCGGCCCGGGGAATGAGGTTGAGGATGAGCGCAAGACCAATGACGAGCTCAAGTGAACCGGCGGTGATGATGAACACCCGGTCACCGACGCCGATGTAGGACAGGACGTTCCAGCGATGGACCTCAAGGAACTGCTGGGCCAGGGTGACGTTCATCAGCTTCTCGCTCAAGCTGAGGATCACCAGCCCGATACCAACACTGATCCGGTAGAAATCAAGCGAGCGATTGAGCAGCTCCGGCGAGGTCGGCGGGCTGATATGAAAATAGCCGTCGAGCGAGTAGCGGCCCGGACCCCGAAGCCACAGGTAACCGGCCACCCCGATGTACTCGAAATGGTCGGCCACATCGACCCATGACGGCGCTTTGGCCAGGGCCAGGATGTAGCTGAACAGGAGCATGACCGCTCCCAGACGGGTGACGTAGCCGATGCCCACCATCAGCGCCGCCGAGGAGAACAAGAGGATGACGGCCCACGACATGAACGAGCGGTCTGATGGCACATTCGGTGCCAGGAGGTAGTCGTGACGGATGTTGACGAACAACAACATCGATGTCGACAGCCGCACGATCAATGGGACCCAATCACGCAGCGGTCGCAAGGCGGCATCGAGCAACCGGTTGTATTCTCGGGCCTCGGGACGCATTTCGAGGGTCTGGAATCCGTAGACGCCAATGGCGACAATCAGCACGCCATAGGCCCACTCAACCAGTGTTAGTGCGGGGTACACCGTGTCGCTGGCTGGAGCGAACCACTTGACATGGCCAACAATGGCCGGGATGTTCAACGGTATGAGTTCGGTCATGATGGTTGGCACCACATCAGCCGCGCTGTATGCTCGCAGGTCGAATCGCTAACACGTCCGATGGCAACTCGCCTCCTAACGGCCCATTCTCGACTATAGGCGAGAGGGCTGGGGGTGGGGGTGGACAACGTGGGATAATCCACCCCCACCCCCACCCCCAGCCTCCGATCGAGACCCAGCAGCAAAACGCCAAAGCTGGCCGACCCTCGGTGCATTCGAGGTCGCGACCGACCCCTTGTAGTGTGACGCCATCAGCACCGATCGGGAAGTGGTGGCATGGGTGAATTCAGGTCCTTCAGCCGGCTGATGATTGTCGAGCTGGCAGGCTCGGCGGCTGGAGCCTACTGCGCCAAGCAGTTCGCAAATCTTGGATCCGAGGTCGTGGTCGTCGGCGAACCCTTCACCGATCCCGGAGGTTCATTCTATGACACGCCAAAGCGACGACTCGCCATCGACGACGACCTGCTGTCCAGCGCTGACGTCGTCATCCAATCGAGCGCACCCGACCCGATCGCGAAGCCCGCCCAACAGGCGAACCCCGCTCAGATCGTGGTTCGGATCTCCCCGTTCGCCGCCACCGGCCCCTATTCTTCGTGGCGGGCCACGGACATCGTCGACTCCGCAATCAGCGGACACCTCCGCCTCAGCGGCGACCCACAACGTGAGCCGCTCCAGGGTGTGCCCGACCTGGTTCACCACGCGGCAGGAATGACGGCCTTCATCGGTGCGGTTGCCGCCCTTATCGCCCGGGTTCGGGCGGGACGGGGCCAGGTGGTGCAGACCTCACATCAAGAGGTGCTTGCCGCTCTCCACCAATTCACGTTGTGCCGCTACACCCACAACGGAGCCGTGTTGAACCGGCAGGGAAACCGCTACGCCGGGCCGGGATCGACGGTTGGGGCCTACCAATGCTCCGATGGTTGGATCGGGCTGGCGCTGCCCCAGGAGGACCAGTTGCAGCGGATGCTCGACGTGACGGGGCTGGTCACGATGCTTGAGCACGACGACGTGGATTCGATTTGGGATCTAATGACCGGAACCGATCTACTCAACCGCGAGCTGGTCCCCTACCTCAAGACCCAAAACCGCCAGGACCTCGTCGAACTGTTCCAGGCCCTGCGCCTGCCCTGTGCCCCGGTGGTCGAACTCAACGAGCTGCTCGATGATGAGCACCTCGCGGCCCGAGGCTTCTGGCGCCGTTCTCCCGATGGTGAGATCCTCCTACCCGGTCCCCCGTTCCGCCTCAGTGACCATGACTGGACGGTCGGGCCAAGCCGACGAGAAGGCCGACTTCCCACGGCGATGAATGATGAGGACCGCTCGAGTCCCACCGGCGGGCCACCCGCCGCCGGACCGCCCATCGGCCGGCCGGTTTCACACACTCAGCTCAGCGATGGGCCACTCACCGGTCTCCGGGTGATCGATATGACCAGGGTCTGGGCCGGGCCGTTGGCGGCGCGGATACTGGCCGACCTCGGGGCCGAGGTGCTGATGACCGAGGTGCCGTGGACCAGAACTCCCCGGGAGGTGCCGGACAGTTATGTCGAGGCCACTCGGTTCTTTCCTCTCGACGAAGCAGGCCAACGACCGTGGAATCGCAGCGCCTTCCACAACAAGTACGCCAACAATAAGCGGTCAGCGGTGATTGATCTGGACACCGAACCGGGACGGGAACTACTGGCCGCGCTGATCCCGACCGCCGATGTACTGGTCGAAAACTATTCACCCCGAGTGATGCCGGATCTGGGTTTTGGCGCCGCAGCTCTGCACGGGCTGAACCCGTCGCTGGTGTACGTCACCATGCCGGGCTACGGCCGGTCCGGCCCCTACCGCGACTGGGTGGCCTACGGGCCGACGATTGACGGCCACATCGGCCACACCTCACTCACCGGCTACCGGGGCGAGGAGCCATGGAAGTGTGGGGTGGCGTGGCCCGACCCCATCGGCGGGCTACACGGAGCGGCCGCCGCCCTGGTGGCGCTGCTCGACCGTTTCGTCGAACCCGAACGGGGCGGGCAGACGGTCGAGGTGGCCCAGATCGAGTCGGCGATCAACATGATCGGTCAGCACGTCGTCGCCGCCCAGCTGGAGGGGGTGGCTCCCCGACGGGGTAACCGGCGGCCGGGCCGAGCGCCTCAGGGCGTGTACCGGTGCGCGGGCGATGACCGCTGGATCGCCATCTCGGTGGTCGACGACACCGCCTGGCACGGCCTGTGTGAGGTGGTCGGCTGGAGCGATGTGGCCCACCTCGACCAGGCGGCCCGTTGGGACCGCCACCACGAGCTTGATCAACGCCTGTCAGCGTTCACCGCCGATCACGACGACCAGGAGTTGATGCGGCGCCTGCAAGCCGCCGGTGTTCCTGCCGGCGCCGTGCTTGACGCGTCGCAAGTCATGGCCGACCCGCAGCTCGACGCCCTCGGCTACTTCGTTCAACTCGACCATCCAGACGCCGGCACCCACCCCTGGCCTCGATTCCCGGCCCGGCTCTCGCTGACTCCGGCCACTCTGCGCTCGCCCGCGGCGCTCATGGGTGAACACAATCACTACGCCGCCTGCACCCTGGCCGGTTACGGACCGAAGCGCTATCAGAAACTGCTCGATGACGGCGTGCTGCGCGTCGACCCGCCGGCCTAAACGCCCCGAAGCTGACGGCCGCTGCTAGCGCTTGAGATTGGCGAGGTCCTTCTGCCGCTCAAACTCGGCCTTGGCCTTGGCCCGTTTCTCCTCGCTCGACTGTTCGAGGTTCATGAAATCATGCTTCCAACTGTGATCGCCGTCGTTCCATCGGGCTGGAGTCTGCACCGTCGTGCGAGGAGCGAAGGCCGACTCGAACAGGCGAAGCGCGTACTCCAGGACCTCTCGTTGCGAGTCGACGTCATGCGGTAGCCCGGCAGAGTTGCCGAGGGGTACGTCACTGAAAGCGAAGCGGGGCACACCAACGTGCTCAACGATGTCCCTGGCCGCACCCATCACCACGGTGGGGATGCCCGCCTTCTCAATGGCGTCGGCGATCAGACTCACGGTCTGATGACAAACGGGTCAGGTCGGCACCAACAAGGCCACGTCGGCGCCATCATCGCGCAGCGCCTGGATGATCTCGGGGGCGTGGGTCTCAGTTGTGCTGCGCACTCGCCTCACCGTTGGTGCTCCGTAGAACCGGGCCGTCAGTGACCCGAGCCGGCCGGCCTCCACCGCCTCGTTCAGGCGTGTCAGCGGCAGCCAGGTGTTGGCATCATCGGCCTTGGAGTGGATGCGGTCGTAGCCGATGTGGGAGATGCGAACGTCGGCTGGGTCGTCGGTCGGAGAGGTGTAGACGTCGAAGAACTTGGCGCTGCCGTTGTAGGCCGCCCCCGGGCCCTGATCACCGGTGTCGGCCTGGAGCGGCGCGGCCGTGGTGACCAGTCCAAGGCGGGATTCGGCCAACGGTTTGGCCAACGGCGCAAAGGGAACCTGGTCGTGATGGGGCCAGCGGTACGGCTCGTAACCCAGTGCCGAGTACCAGGCCCGGGTGCGACTCAGGTACTGAATGGGCTGGGTCGGGAACGCTTCAGGCAGTACAGAATCAACGGAGGCCATGGCTCAAACGTTAGGTGGCATTCCCCAACAGGCTCAAGTTATCACCATGAACAGCAACGTTCACCCTCATTCAACACTTACAGTCCTACGGGCGGGAGGTCAGTATCAGGCAAAGGGGTCGACCGGTCATGTTGTTCAACCCGGTACATCCAGGGGTGACTATTGATTTACCCGAACCCGACATTCGTTCTGGCAATCCCAATCGCGCCGACGATCCACATCCCTACTATCAGCACAAGGTCGACACATTTGTGCGCTACGCCAAGCGTGGCGCCGTGCTCGATTATGGTTGCGGACAAGGCCACTACTCGCGCTCGCTTGCGGCCAGGGGGTGGGACGTCGCCGGGCTCGATATCAGCGGCGAACGGTTGAACGAAGCTGCTCAGGAGGCGGAAGCACTCGATCTGTCGGCCCAGTGCCAGTTTGTCGAGATGAAACTGTCCGACCGGAACCTGCCGTTCGACGACGGCCAGTTCGACGCGGTCTTCGCTTCGGAACTCATCGAACACGTGCCTGACCCCTCAGGGTGGATCGCGGAGATCAAGCGGGCCCTCCGACAGGACGGGACGCTGTATCTCACGACTCCGAACACCGTCTCCTACCGTCACATCGCCAAGAACCTGCTCTGGTACCTCCGCCGTGGGCACACCAAGCGGGCCAGGGTGATGGAATCCTGGCACCGGCATGCCCCGGGCAAGGAGGGGCATATCGTGGCCTACGAGTTCGAAACCCTCTACCGGTTCGCCAATCTGAACGGGTTCGAACTGGTGGCAACCAACTTTGCCGAGAAGCACGATTGGTGGCGCCGGTTCACCGCCCTCGTGCCACCAATCAAGCCCCCCGGCACGGGCCTGGTGATGGTGTTGCGCCACGCCAATCCGGAGTTGCTCTACCGCTGATCACGGCAGCATGTGGCAGGATTGGCAGCGATGGCTCGAAACGATGCTCTTGTCCGCGCTGAGCGCTACTTCGATGACGGTGGCTTCTTCCAGGATCTGGCCCGCCGGGTGGCCATGGCCACCGAGAGTCAGGATCGCTCGCAGCGCCCTGAACTGCGGCGCTACCTAGAACAGGAGATGACGCCGACCTTCGAACGGCTCGGGTTCACCTGCTCCGTGTTCGACAATCCCCTGGGGGCCGACGAGCCCCCCTTCCTGGTGGCCCATCGCCATGAGGGCGATGGGCTGACCACGATGTTCGGTTATGGGCACGGCGACGTGGTGCTGGGCTACGACGACCAGTGGACCGATGGTCTCTCGCCGTGGGAGTTACGACAGGTCGGCGATCATTGGTACGGGCGGGGTACCGCCGACAACAAGGGTCAGCACTCGATCAACCTCGCCGCCCTCGACGCCGTGCTGCAAGAACGCGGCACGTTGGGCTACAACGTCGTCTATCTGATCGAGACCGGGGAAGAAGCAGGCTCGCCGGGGTTACGGGAGTTCTGCTCCGCCAACCGTGACCTGCTGGCCGCCGATGTGCTCCTCGCTTCCGACGGTCCCCGCCTGACCCCCGACAACCCGACCCTGTTCATGGGGACCCGGGGCGCGGTCAACTTCGAACTCAGTGTGGACCTGCGATCCGGCGGCCACCATTCCGGTAACTGGGGTGGTCTGCTGGCCAACCCCGGCGTCATCCTCGCTCACGCCCTCGCTTCGATCATCACCGTGACGGGCGAGATCCTCGTACCCGAGCTACGACCGCCCGCGATCCCCGACTCGGTCCGCGCTGCCATCCACCACCTGTCCGTCGGCCAGGGCGAGGGTATGCCCGAGATCGATCCCAATTGGGGTGAGCCGGGCCTGACCCCATCGGAGCGGGTCTTCGGGTGGAACACCTTTGAGGTGCTGGCCTTCACCACCGGCGATCCCGACCGCCCGGCCAACGCCGTGCCGCCCCGGGCCCGGGCCCACTGCCAGATCCGTTTTGTGGTGCCGTCGGACCCCGAGGCCATGCTGAGCGGGCTGCGCCGCCATCTCGACGAGGCCGGCTTCGACCAGGTCAACCTGACCAGCAGCCACCAGGCGATGATGGCAACCAGGCTGAACCCGGATCATCCGTGGGCCCGCTGGGCCGCAGGATCGATCGAGCGCACCACCTCGGCTCCGACGGTGCTTCCCAATCTGGGGGGTTCACTTCCCAACGACGTGTTCTCCGACATCCTCGGATTGCCGACGCTGTGGGTTCCCCACTCCTACGCCGGCTGCTCGCAGCACGCCCCCGACGAGCATCTGCTCGACTGGGTGGCCCGCGATGGGCTGCGCACCATGACCGGCCTGCTCTGGGACCTTGGCGAACTCGATGCAATCCCGGTCTGAGAACATCTGGGCCCGGGAGCGATCACGGCGTTCATCGGCCCGCAGGTTGCGGTGGCGCTCAACCATCGACCGCTGAATCGAACTGCGACCGGATGGCTTCGACGATTTCGGCAGGAGCGTCCTCCTGGATGTAGTGCCCTGCCTCGGGCAGCTCAACCAAGGTGGCGTCTGGAAACTCCGAACGCCAGCGCCCGATGGTGGCGTCGCTGGCCAACGCCGGGTCCTTGCGGCCGAAGATCAGCAACACCGTCTTGTCCCTCAGTTGCTCGGCCACCCGTATCTGTAGTTTTGCCAGCCAGGGGCCAGCGTCAAGGATCTGATTGGGGAAGACGGCGATACCTTCCCGCGACTCCGGTGTCGGGACCACATCGGTGTAGTGCGCAAACTCCTTGTCGGACAGCTTCACCTGAAGCGAACGTCTCATCAATGGGGAGACGAACAGATTCCGGTTCCGGATCAGCCATTGCACGGGCAGGCTGCCCATGGTCCGGCTGAAGATCTTCGAGACACGGTCTTCGCCTGGCCAGAACCAGGTGTTGCCCATGATCAAACCGTGGATGCGTTCGGGTCTGCGGGAGGCAAGGTCCATCCCGATCGGACCTCCCCAGTCCTGTCCCATCACCACCATGTCGGTCAGTTCGAGATGGTCAACGAGTTCGGCCACGACACCGGCCTGCTCCTCAGCCGTATAGCCGTAGCCGTCCGGGTGGACCGAGAGCCCGAATCCGGGGTAATCGAGAGCCACACAACGGTAATCGTTGCGCAGTTCGCAAATGATTTTGCGGTAGATGAAGCTCCAATCGGGATTTCCGTGCAACAACAGCAGCGGCCGGCCCTTACCTTCATCGAGGTAGTGCACGGGGCCGACAGAGCTGTTGAACCATCTCGATTCGAAGGGGTACAGCGTCGGGTCGGGGGTGAAATCGACGACTTCAGGGGGTCGGGGTCCATGGTGAGCCCCTCAGGTTCGATTCCACCGCCAACGTGAGCCCCGCTTGGGCGTTGACGTGGTGACGACCGGCTCGGGTCGATCAAGAAGCCGTACTGCGATCACCTTCTGAGGAACAGCACCAACTGCCACCCGGGCTGATCAGGCAGGCCCAACCGGTGTTGCTCGAAGCGCTGTTGCTCGACACCGCCAGGGCCGACGGGATGGTTGATCACCCTGAGGTGTGGAGCCAGGGGAGCCACATCGTGGCGGGACCAGGCTTGATCAAACTCGGGATGTGCCTTGAGGAGCCGACTGACCAGATCATCGAGGATCGGGCTGGGAAACATGGCCAGGTGGGAACGAAACTGTTGGGTGAGGCGCTCGATCTCCAGGGGCCAGTCGTCAATCGAGGACCGAAGCACCTCCTGTTCCAGGAATAGGCGCAGCAGGTTGGGGCGGGGGCCGGTGTCGGGATCGGCCAGCAGAGGGAACAGATCCTCCTCGGCCTGGTTCCAGGTGACCAGGTTCCAATGATGATCGAGCAGGTAGGCGGGATTGGGGTTGAGGCCTTCCACCAGCCGTAGATGGACCTCGCTCACTGCCGTGCCATCCACCGCCTCCCGGAGGTGGACCCCGGCCAGACTGAACAGGTGGGCTCGCTCCACCGGGCTGAGTTGCAGGGCCGAGGCCAAGCCGTTCAGCACCTCCGCCGATACCCGATTGGCCCCGCCCTGCTCCAGTCGGATGAGCCACGACACCCCGATACCGGCCAGCACGGCCAGCTCTTCGCGTCGTAGACCCGGGGTCCGGCGGGAGGAGGTCGAAGTGGGAAAGCCAACGGTCGCCGGGGCCAGTCGTTCCCGTCGACTGCGCAGAAAGGCTCCGAGCTCCGCAGTTCGCAAACGCTTACCTTCCCTACTGATGGCTAGCTGATCCTACCACTGGTGGTAGCACCATCGTTGAGGACTTCTTCTTCCCGCCACCGGCGAGGAGAGTGACGGTATGTCTCTCTCCCATGTCTCGCCACCGGGCCCCCGACTCAGCCGTCGAGCGTCGTCGACCACCTCGTCGGCCATCCGGGATCTGCTGGAACAGGCCACCCGGCCGGGCGTGATCTCGTTGGCCGGCGGCCTACCCGACGCCACCCTCTTCCCCATCGAAGAGCTGGCCGACCTGGTGCCTGCGCTGCTGCACAACGATGGACGACGAATCCTGCAGTACGGACCGACAGAAGGTACCGAAGAGTGCCGCGCCCTACTGGGAGCGCATTTTGCCCTCACCGACCCCGATGAACTGCTGATCACCACGGGATCCCAGCAGGGCCTCGACCTGCTGGCCCGGACGTTGTTTGATCCGGGCGATGTGGTGATCACCTGCGACCCCGAGTATCTCGGGGCCCGTCAGGCCTTCGCCGCCCACGGTGCCGTTGCCGTACCCATCCCCATCGACGACGACGGCTTGGCCACCTCGGTGCTGGAATCAAAGTTGAGGGCTGGGCTTCGGCCGAAGGCGTGTTATCTGGTGCCGCATTTCCACAATCCAACCGGGATCACTATCAGCCGGGAACGGCGAACCCATCTCCATCACCTTTCGACCACGTATGGCTTTGTGGTCATCGAGGATGATCCCTACCGGGACCTCTATTTCGGTTCGGATCCGCCAACGGAGTCACAGGCGGACCCGGACTGGACGGTGCGTCTACGCAGCACTTCCAAGATCCTGTCGCCTGGTCTCCGGGTCGGTGTGATGTCGGCTCCGGCGCCGCTTCGCCAGGCCATGGTCGTGGCCAAACAAGGCAGCGACCTCCACACCTCAACCCTGAGCCAGGCGGTGGCGGCTGCAGCCGTTGGGGCTCAATGGTTTGAGCCCCAACTGCAGCGACTGCGTGATCGCTATCGGGTCAAGGCGGCGGCCCTG
>Ga0316187_10000778_pt1 | contig 26129 bp, 23 predicted proteins | sample CroRivburrow1_MG_FD_204927 | JGI IMG/M metagenome (GOLD analysis project Ga0316187, IMG submission 204927) | Coastal sediment microbial communities from Maine, United States - Cross River worm burrow 1 | ecosystem: Environmental > Aquatic > Marine > Coastal > Sediment | place: USA: Maine...
TACCGGTGGGCTGAGAAATACACGCTTAACGAGATCCAGTGAGAATTTCTCGTCCCTGTTCCAGGGCATCAGGTACATCATTCTGGCCAGCGGGCAGTATCCCAGGAAGAGATTGGTGGCAAGCCCCACCAGCGTGATGTACATGAGGATGATCAGGTAAGGCACATAGGTTCCCGCCGCGACCCAGATAAAGTAAGCAATGCGCACCTGCACGGGAAATGGCTTAATGTCGAATCCAAACAGTGCCAGAAACAGTAAGGCATGCGCAGCGGAGAAATAAACCACGTATTCGAAGTAAACTCGATCGAACAGGCCACCAACCAGTCCCGCCCAGGTGATGAACCACAGGGTCCAGATCAGTGGTTTCCTGGCGGCCGGCGAAATCCGGTCCCAAAGGGTTCTCTTGTTCTCCGTCATACCCTGATCATAGTGCAATGCCCGTAAAGGTTTGCCAGCTTGTTACTTCTTAGGCCTCAGCTGGAATTTGAATTCGGTGCCGTATTCCTCATTGAACTCTTCATGGAGTTCATCCATCAATTCCAGTGTTTGCCATTCGTATCCCTGCAAGATCCATTCGGGTGTGACGTATCTCTCGCCACCTGGTGCAGCCTGTTGCCGGGGGGTGACGGACGGCGGCGGGAAAGGCTGTGAATTCATCATGGCCACGCGGGTGCGCACTCCTTCGTCGGTAACGTTCCAGACCATGCCGTCTACTGCGAAATCGACCGGCCCGTCGTACACTTTGCGTACTTCGGTCACCACGTCGGGGAGCGTGTCCGGATCGTTTTGGAAATGATAAGCCACAGCATGCTTGGGCTGGGTCAGCGCCATGATCTTGCCAAATACCGGGGCGGTGGTGTGCACCATGGTGCTGACATACATGGCTTCGGCCGGCTGAAATTTGTAACGCTCGACGAACTCGCGGTTGGGTAGAAAGCATTCGTGGATTGCCAGATCAGCACCCTTGGCAGCCTCTGTCCACCACACATTAGCCAGTGTATCGCCGGAATAAGCGATCTTCTTGCCTTTGTATTCGAGAATGAAGCTAACAGAGCCTTCCAGGTGAATGGCAGGAATTGTGCGGATGATGACGTCGTTCTCGTTATAGATCACGTTATTCGGTATCGACCAATCGAACTCGTGCACATTCATTGCCAGCGACCGCGTGTCTAACGCACCTTTGCTGGTTTCCAGCATCCAGTTATAGAACTGGAGGATGCCGTCCATCGCCGCCTTGGTACCCCAGTTGTCTGGCATTCCGCCACCACCTGGGCCCCAAATATCCAGTGGTTTGGAACGCCCGTTCTGCATACCGTAAATCCACAGTGCCGGCAGGTCGCCCATGTGATCGGCATGCTGGTGGCTGATGAAAATCTTGGTCATGTAATCCAGCGGGATGCCCAATGCATACAGAGTGGTAAACGACCCGGTGCCGACGTCGAATATGAATTTCTCGCCATTACCCAGTTCGATCAGGAAACAGGCTGCAGCCTGTTTCAGGCGCGGCATGGGCATGCCGGATCCACAGGCAATCACGCGTATCTCGTCTTCAGCCAGTGCCTCGGTTCCCGGGTAATAGACTTCCTGCACGGGGTAGGCCCCGGTGGGCGTCCAGCCTTGCTGAACGGCCCCCGCACCGGAAGCTTCGGCCTCGGAAATTAGCGGCGATCCCTTACCGGCCGAGCCCAGGAAATGACCGGCGGAATAAGCTACCAGCACCAGAACTCCGATGAATCCTGCAATAACGGAAATATTCTTTTTCTGTTTCGACATGAGTTTGACTCGAGTGGACTAAAAGTAGATTATCGCCCAATCCCGGCTTCATGCTCCAGTTAGATATCGTCGCTATGGACAAATCTGAATCAGAACAGACTTTAGCCCAACAGGAGAGGTTCATGCGCAAGCAGGGATTGATCGGAAAAGTTGTAATTGTAGGGGGCGGTACGGCAGGCTGGATGGCCGCAGCCAGCCTGGCAAAATTTCTGGAAGACTCATCCACGTCCGTCCATGTTATTGAGTCCTCGTCGATAGGAACGGTTGGCGTGGGAGAGGCCACCATCCCGACGATTGTGGGGTTCAATGAATATCTTGGTCTGGACGAAGCTGACATGATGCGACGAACCCAGGCCACCTTCAAACTGGGCATCCGCTTCGACGACTGGGCACAACCCGGTTCCAGGTTTCTCCATCCCTTCGCCAACTACGGCGTGCCTTTGCATGAAATACCCTTTCAGGACCTCTGGCTGAGGTCACGGGCCGCGGGTGATCAGACATCCATGGAGGACTACTGCCTTCCCAGTGTAATGGCACGGTCCGGCCGTTTTGCCAAGCCGCCACCAGACCGGACTAATCCGCTGGGTGATTTCGGCTATGCCTATCAATTCGACGCGACGCTTTACGCAGAGTATCTGCGCGATTACGCCACTAACAAGGGCGTTGAGCGAACAGATGCGCGTGTGCTCGAAATCAATACACGCGCCGGCGATGGATACATTGAGTCCCTGGTACTGGACAGTGGTGATCGCATTGAGGGTGACCTGTTTGTCGATTGCAGCGGCTTCCGGTCATTGCTGATGGGTGAATGTCTGGAAACAGCGCACGAAGACTGGAGTCACTGGTTGCCGGCGAACCGTGCAGTAGCCGTGCAGACTGAATCCGTAGCACCACCGGCGCCTTATACCCGCTCAATCACGCGCGAAGCTGGGTGGCAATGGCACATTCCATTGCAACACCGGGTGGGTAATGGCTATGTTTACTGCAACCAATACCAGGATGATGAACAGGCCTTGGCGACATTGCTCTCGAACATCGAAGGCAAGGTTCTGTCAGAGCCCAACCTGCTCTCTTTCCAGACCGGTATGAGAGAGGTTTTCTGGAAAAAGAACTGCGTGGCACTCGGGCTGGCGGCGGGCTTCATGGAGCCACTGGAATCAACCAGTATTGCCCTGGTCCAGACGGGAATTCATCTGCTTGAGACGTTTTTTCCATCGCGCGGGTTCCGTCAGTGCGATATCGACGAAGCCAATCGGCTGGGCCGGGAGACCTGGGAGCGAATGCGGGATTTCCTGATTTTGCATTACAAGCTGAATCAGCGGACCGGTGATGCATTCTGGGATGACTGCCGGGAAATGGGTGTTCCGGATACGCTGTCCCACAAGTTGGCGGTATACAAAAGCCGTGCCCATCTCGTGGAATATGGCGTAGAGCCGTTCAAGGAAGGGAGTTGGTTGTCGATGTATGCCGGCTTCGATATTGAACCGGAGAGTTACGACAGGCGCGCGGATCGTATCCCCGACCTTGAGTTCCGCAAGTCACTCGAGCACATGAAAGAAATCATCAACCATGCGGCAAACCTGGCGCCGGAGCATTCCTTGTTTCTCCACAATTTCTGCTCAGGTCAGTGAAAGGAAGCCTGGTACGTGATTTTCAAAACAATATTCCGGGTTGCTAGAACGGTTCTGGCGGTATCTCTACTTCCCGCGAGCGTGGCAGGGGGCGTATATGCAGCCTGGAGGGCCATAGACTCGGGAATCGATCCCGAAATGACCGTATTTCCGATCAGTATTGCCAGCCTGGTGCTCGTCGCGATCATGGAACGTGTTCTTCCCTACCGGCGTGAATGGAACCGTTCACACGGTGATTTGCGCACGGATTCTTTGTATTACCTGACCCAGATTGTGGTTGGCGGATTGATGGCGCCATTGCTTGCTGTGCTTACCATCTTCATAGGTGGTTGGTTGTCGGAGCAACTGGGCGGTTCGTTGTGGCCGGTGCACTGGCCGATATGGGCCCAGGTCGTGCTGGCGTCTGTCGTTCGCGAGTTTTTCGACTACTGGGCACATCGCAGCATGCATCGCTACGACTGGTTGTGGCGCCTGCATGCCACTCATCACAGCGCGAAACGTGTTTACTGGTTGAACGCCAACCGGGCCCACCCGGGGGAAATTGCTTACCGATTCGCCCTGGTGTGGGTGCTTCCGCTGGCCATTCTCGGTGTTCCCAAGGATGTACTTGCACTTTCAACCGTCGCGGCGGTGGTGGCAGATGCCTTCCAGCATGCCAATATCGCGATCCGGCTCGGGCCGCTGAGCTGGATTTTCAGCGTTGGCGATTTGCACCGCTGGCATCACTCACGCGAACGCGCCGAGGCGGATTCAAACTACGGCAACGTATACATCTTTTGGGATGCCGTTTTTGGCACACGCTTCCTGCCCCGTGATCGTAAGCCGCCTGCGGAAGTCGGAATCGATGGATTGGACGCCTTTCCGACAAGTTTTTTTGCGCAATGGTTATCACCGTTTCGCTGGGCCCGGATCAAGCGTCAGAGTTCAGATCCGCAGACTTTTTAGTGCTCGTTTTGCGGCAATCCGTCCGTAATGTCGTAATAGTCGCCTTTCTCCGCCACGAAAACATGCAGGGCCATCCGGGTGTCCGTGGGCGTATCGAAGGCGCCCAGCGAAATGCCGATCCAGTCATGCTTTTCCCGGTCAGTGGGGTCAAAGAATAACGGAGAGCCACATTCGCCACAGAATCCGCGCCTGACTTTTTCAGAAGAGTGGTGCCATTTAAGGCTTTCCTTCCCGTGAAGGGTAAGGGCGGATCGCTTCACTTCCGTGCAGGCAAGAAAATGACCCGTCCACTTCCGGCACTGGACGCAATGACAGCCTTCGCCCTCACCGAGCTTGCCTTCAACTTCGAACGTGACGGCGCCGCAAAGACACGAACCTTTATGCATGTGTAGCTCCTGTTACCTGGATCCTGTTTCGATTTCGTTTTATTCATTGGCGTAAAGCCTATCATTCACCCAACAGGGCTGCACGGCCGCCATGCGAAACCAGAGCCAAGCAGTTAGAATCGAATAACATCAGGAGATAAACAAATGATAGATACAGCAGTTTCCGGAGCGATGGGCAGACTGGGAAAAGCCATTGCCGGTGGCATCGCCGCAGCGGATGATCTGCGTTTGAGCGGAATTCATGCTCCGGGGTATGAGGGCGAGACTTTATTCGGTGCAGATGTTTCCGGTAACCCGCAGGAACTGTCGGCGAAGGTCGTGGTGGAATGCGCTCCTCATGCGCCGGTCCTGAAAAATCTCAGGGCCTGGCATGCCAAGGGTTGTTTCGTCGTAGTGGGGACTTCGGGTTTTTCCGAGGACCGTCTGGCCGAGCTGAAATCATTCTGGGGTGAAGACGATCCGGGATGCCTCGTGGTTCCGAATTTTTCAGTCGGTGCGGTCCTGATGATGCACTTCGCAGAAGTCGCTTCGCCTTATTTTGGCTCAGTTGAAATCGTGGAACGCCACGAGGCGGCTAAACCGGATGCGCCTTCCGGGACGGCGCTGGCCACGGCGATGCGGGTCGGAAGTCAACGAAGTGAACCCGTGAATGCAGCCGGCCATGAAATCGTCGAAGGCGCGCTCGGTGGACTGGCGTCGGGCGTGCGGGTTCATTCGCTCAGGATGCAGGGCCTGCTCTCAGACCAGGAAGTGGCCTTCAGCAACCACGGCGAAACTTTCTCAGTGCTGCACCGCAGTACCTCCTACCAGTCGTTCGTGGAGGGTGCATTACTGGCCATCCGGCACGTGGTCAATACCAACGGTGTTTCCATCGGCCTGGATTCTGTCCTGGGCCTGCCGTCGATTCATAAAACCTCGGGATGAGTATGTTCAAAGTCGCGGTAGTGCAGGCCGCATCTGTCTTGTTCGACAAGGCTGCATCGGTCAGCAAAGCCTGTGATCTGGTCAAAGAAGCCGGGAAAAACGGCGCCCAGATAGTGCTCTTACCGGAGGCATTCATTCCCGCATACCCACGTGGCTTTTCCTTCGGCATGAAGGTCGGCAGCAGAACTGACCAGGGCAGGGCGCTGTGGCAACGCTACTGGGATAATTCGATGGACGTCGACGGCCCGGAGGTTCAACAACTGGGCGAAGCTGCCGCCCGTGCGGGCATGTTCCTGTGCATTGGTGTGATCGAGAGAGACGGGCAATCTGCGGGCGATACCCTCTACTGCTCCATGCTTTATTTTTCCCCGGAAGGCGAGTTGATTGGCAAACACCGGAAACTCAAGCCCACCGGGTCGGAACGATTGATCTGGGGCGAAGGTGACGGCAGTACTCTGCCGGTCATTCCGACGGAGTTCGGAAAAATTGGCGGACTGATCTGTTGGGAGAATTACATGCCGCTGGCGCGCATGGCGCTTTATGGCCAGGGAGTAGAAATTTACCTGGCTCCTACCGCTGACTCCCGCGATACCTGGCAGTCAACGATGAAGCACATCGCCTGCGAGGGCCGATGCTTTGTGCTGGGCTGTAACCAGTTCGTCACAAAAAACATGTATCCGACCGACCTGGAAGCCATCGAGGAACTGGCGGATCAACCTGACATCATGTGCCGGGGGGGCAGTGTCATCGTTGCCCCTTCCGGTGAAGTCCTGGCTGGACCGTTGTGGGATCAGGAGGGGATTTTGTACGCGGATCTTGACCTCGAGGAGGTCACCAGGGCGAAAATCGATTTCGACGTGGTCGGGCACTATGCCAGGCCGGATATTTTCCAGTTAAACGTAAATTATGAACCCCAGGCTACGGTCACGTTTGGCAACAAACCTCAAGATTCGCACTCATAAACCACCCACAATGCCCACTGTGACCTCCAATGCCGCAGAATCAAACCGCAGGCCGATATTTGTCGTGGGAGCACCCCGATCAGGGACATCCATGCTGCACTGGGCGCTGGTGCAGCACGCGAACCTGTGGGGGAGTGCTGAAAGCGATTTTCTCAGCCCCCTCATCGAGGGTGTCGATGCAGCATATGCCAAAGGAACAGAATTTGGTGAATATCACTGGCTGAACAAGGAAGAGGTTACGAAATCCGAGTTTTTCCGGCAGATCGGTAAGGCGATAGATAGCTTGTATCTCTCCCGCTCAGGCAACTTGCGCTGGGTAGACCAGACACCTCATTACATCCTTTACTACGACCGTCTTCGCACGATGTTGCCGGGGGCGAAGTTTATTCACATTGTGCGCGACGGCCGCCAGGTCATATGCTCCATGCAGGAAAAATTCGGCTGGTCTTTCCTGCAATCCACGCGCATGTGGAAACAATTGGTTGAAGCCGGGGAGGCCATCAGTAGACAAGCGCGGGATGATTTTCTCCAGGTCAGTTACGAATCGGTTGTACAGAATCCGGAACAGTCATTCCGCCAGATTTACCGGTTCATTGAAGAGGAGTATGACCCGAATTCAGTCGGTTTCCTGGAAAAGCCGATCAACACATCTCCCGGCCGGGAATCGGAAGACAGCGCGGATAAACTCATTCCGCGGTGGCGGGACTGGAAACCTCAAAAACGGATCATTTTTCAGGCGTACTGCGGTAAATTGAACAGAAGCCTTGGCTATCAGTAATAATCGGGTCTTTGAGGCCAAATTTCCGTGCTATTCTCCAAGGTACTCCAGGAGTTTGGCACGCCATTCCGATTGCATTCTGACGGTCAGTAACGCTCGATTAATCCCTTCTCTTAATGGGCTGTCCTCGGCCAGGATGAACGCATAATTCTGGGCCTCGAGTTCATACGGCAACACCGTCAGGGACTTAAACTGTCCCTGCTGCTGTCCCTGTTTGATCCGGTATTGCAGAAAAGCCGCGTCCGAAACGATGGCATCCAGCGCTCCTGAGTCCAGGTCGTTCACGAGTGCATCGAGGTCGGGACGGTTCTGGTGCCTGATGCCGTTGGCGCTAAGCAGCGCCGAGGATGTTGAAGCAGCCAGGGCGCCAACCTGGAGATTTCTCAGGTCGTCCAGTGTACGCACTTCTGTTTGCATGGCGTTCAGGGTAAAGGAACTGGCCAGCACGGCAGTAATGGCTGCAATGACAAAAGTGCTGCTCAGCGTCAGAATGGCTGACAGAACACGGGCGCTTAGGGTCTTGAAGCGATAGAATCGAATCGGACCGTTGGTAACGAACATCAGGCCGATGATCATCGGCTCCAGTATCCGTCCGAGGAGTGAATGACTGGAAAAAAGCTTCTTGTTGGTCCGGTGTTCGAGCAGATAGAAAATTGCACCAATCAGCGCAGCAATGCCGAGAACGATCAGCAGGGCATTTAGAACCTTGGGGCTGGCGAAGAATCCGGTGACCGCCGACCACAGGGTTGTTTCCCGGACTGCGATCGCCGTATAGGTTTCATTGAAAGAGTGGGAAAAATCGATCCACTCCTCACGCTCGGCCGTCACGGAAGTGCAGGAAATACCCACATCCGGCAGTTCGGACTGATCCTTGCTTTTGATGGTCTTCAGCAAGCCGCCCAGCGGATACTCAGCATATTGCCAATTGAGCCCCATTTCATGACCCACCTGTTCCCACAAGTAAACAGCAAGTCCCGAGTATTGACCGTTGTCGAAGATGACGAATGGGGGGCATTCGGCCAGGGCAACCTTTAATTCGGATGCAGTTGCCGTATCCTGGTCTGCAGAAAATGCTGTTGACGCAAAGGCCAGTGCAGCGACGGCCAGAATCAACCTGAGGGTCACAGCCGGATGACTTTCTGTGAGGAATGTAGGCATCTGAAGTTCGCACCATGAAAGTAATGTTGGGATACGTCTGAAGTTTACTCATGTTCCGGTGCATTGTCCTCCCGGACCCCTCATCGGGCCTTTGATGACTAACTCGGACTCGGCAACGATATGCGGTAAAATAGACTGGAGTTGCAAAATTTTCACGGACATGAATATGAAATACGGTTTTATATTGGTTTGCATGGCGCTGCTTTTTGCGCTGGCGCCATCGACACTGCCAGCGGCGGATACAGAGGAATTGAAGGTAGAGGCCGATCAATTTTATGTGGAGCAGAACTACAAAAAAGCCTACAAAATTTATTACAAGCTGGCCAAACAGGGCGATCATTATTCCCAGGGGCAGCTAGCGAATATGTTCGCTAAAGGCGAAGGCAAAGAGGTTGATTTTGAAGAGGCCTATGCCTGGTCGGTGCTGGCGGCCGAGGGCGGCGATGAAGCGCAACAGAAGCAAAGCGATGAATGGCTGGCAAAAACCGACGATGATGCCAGGGCAGAGAAGAGAGCCAAAAAGCTCATGAAAAAATACGGGCAAGAAGCCCTGGAAGAGAAGGCACGAAAACGGGAAGCCCGGCTTCGCAGTCATGAAATGGGCGGGTGTACCGGATCCAAGCTGGGTTGTTCCGGGGGTTAAAGCCAGGGTCCGCTACCGGACCACAGCGGTCATTCTTCTGGTGCTTTCTCGTATCTGGGGAGCGTATCCTCGAGATTTATCCAGGGTTGTTTCGCGCCTGTGTAGATATGCATGTCCGGCTTGACCCAACTCGCGTCATCGAGCGTTCCCACTTTCAAAAAAACATATCCGGGGTCCGCCTCGCATTCCAGGTAGATGCCCGAACCGCATTGTGGGCAAAAAAACCGGTGAACGGGTTTTCCGGAATCTCCAGCGATGGTATAGGTGCCAAGTTTTCCATGGACTGCAAACCCGTCGGATGAAATCATCAACTCCACAGAAAATGGGCTGCCCGCTGTGCGCTGGCAGTCGCTGCAATGGCAATAGAATGTGAATTCCGGCGCCGCGTCGCAGGCGTACCGTACGCTCCCGCAGTGACAACCTCCCTCATACTTATCAGGCATGGCTCTTTTCTCCTTTCCTTCTATCTATAAAATGCCACAAAAGTGACAACAGCGAACAGAAGCAAGTAGACCCAACGTGCAATTGCATTGGTTTTTAACGCCAGTTCCATTCGATCGGAATTCGCCCAGCGACTGCCGATCACCGCAACTCCGAGCGCCACAAAGACCATCAGGGTACAACCCAGCACAAAGATATCCGCCCTCGTGAGATAGGACACTTTCGGCAAGCCCAGTCGAATGCTCACACCCAGAGCAATCAGGGAAAAAATTGATGCGGTGGAGATGGCAATCCGGGACGGTACGATGTTGGGTTGCAACCAGAACACTGTCCAGGCCATGAAGATGATAAGCGCCATCGGCACCAGCATGGTCAGAACGTAATAGTCTGAATCGCGCCTGGCTTCTATGATGTAGGTGAGACGGGGCAATTTGACATTGCTGGTGGGAAGCATGAAAACACCTATTTCCGGCTCGAGTTCTTTCATATGCCAGCCCTCGATGCTGAACTTTTCGGCCTCGCTGGTGAGGTCTGAATTGCTGGAAAGCTGCAATTCTTCTGCCGTGTACTGGTATGAGACCATGTCGATAGGCAGGCGCTGCACATCGAAGGGAAATTCAAGAAATTCCAGGTTGGCTGAGAGCTCCCCCGACAGCCGGTTTTGAAACCGCACATTGCCCAGGTCGTCGATCGTCACACCAACCCGCAATTGGGGCGTCAGTCCGCGGTCATTCAGAAACAATATTCTTGGCGTCCAGACGTCATCTATCGACATGAAACGCTCATGCCCTTCTCTTTCCGCCTCAGGTAGAGCCAGGCGGGAATCCTTCCAGCGGGCAACGATAAACATATCAACGTTGAAGCGTTGGGTTACATCGTCGATTTCGTCAATATCAATGACGAACAGCCCTACTTCAACAACCGTCGGTTCACCGTTTTCTGAAGGACGTTCGCCCAGCAGTTCGGATTCCGATATCCCGGCGGAGGCTTCCACGCTGAGCATGGCGAGCAGGATAATCCAGGTTAGCCGGGTAAGGCACAGATAAATGCAGCGTGATGTCATTATGCTTTTGACGCTTTATGGGTTGATCGAACTCATCATGGTAGCCAATCCCTCCCGTTATCGGAACCCCGTCCGACCATCTATTCCCGTTGAGCTACAATGGCCGCCTGATTCTACGCCTGACCAACGAAGGCCTGTCGATGCGCGCACTATACTTCTCTTTTACGGTTTGTCTTTCCTGCATCATCTCATTCGATGCCTTGGCAGACGACTCGTTTACCTGGCCGCAAGGCCAGGTGATGGCTGTCAGCCTGTCTTACGACGATGCGCTTGATTCCCAGTTGGACAATGCTATTCCCGCGCTGAACCGCCGGGAGCTCAAGGGCTCGTTTTACCTGACGCTGGCCTCGCCAACGTTGATGACCCGTTTGGATGAATGGCGGGCGGCCGCTGCTCAAGGGCATGAATTGGGTAATCACACGATTTATCATCCCTGCAGCGCGTCATTGCCGGACCGGGAGTGGGTCGCAAGTTACGATAATATTGACCATTATGAAGTGGCCGAAATCGTTCGTGAGGTCACCGTCGCCAATGGCTTTCTGCACGCGATTGACGGTCGCGATGAGCGCACTTACACGCCGACTTGTTTCGATACCGTTGTTAGCGGCGAAGACTATTTGCCCTCCATTCGCAATCAGTTTGTTTCAATCAAGGGCTTTGAACGGGTTAAGCAGGGCTTCGCCACTGCGTGGGGGCCCGCTGGCATCTCCGGAGAAATGCTGGTTGAACGGGTGAAGGCCGAATCAGCCAATGGCACCAGGCTCTTCAATATCATTTTCCATGGAATTGGCGGCGATCACCTCATGACGTCTTCGCAAGCGCACGAGTATCTGTTGCAGTACCTGGCTGAAAATCAGGAAATCTACTGGACTGACAGTTACATCCACATCATGAAGTACGTGTCTCAGAACCAGGCAGGGGAGTAAGTTCGTTTGCCAGACATGTCTTACTCGCTTGCCGCGATTGTGTTCACCGTCATTATTGCTGCCGTAGCCTGGTTGCTGGGCCTGGGACTGCTGGCCCGACTGGGTGTCATCACGAGAGAACCGTGCACCCTGGTTATTCACCTGCTGGCCACTACAACCGGAATTGCATGTGTGACATTCATGCTGTTTGTGCTCGCAGCCCTGGGCCAGTTGAAACCGGCGCAGTCGGTTCTGGCGGGTTTCCTGGCGTTGGCTATTTCCGCGTACTGGCTCTTTCGGGCGAACCCCGGCTGGTGGCGTGAGGTTCTGACGGACCTGTCAAACGGCCGTCGCTTTTGCATACGAAAGCCCTTCGTTACGGCCATTATGTTCCTGGTTTGCATCCTGGTACTGCTGTACTCCCTGGGCGCGCCGCTGGACTGGGATGAGATGGCTTATCACCTGCCTTATGCCCGGGACTGGGTTAATGCCGGTGAGATGGTAGTCAGTGAACGGATGCGATTCCCGTTGCATGCTTTCAACATTCAGTTACTTTGGGCTGCAGCGCTGATGTTCAGCTCCGAGGCAGCAACGCACCTGTTGAACGCCTTCATGACCGGGCTGTTGGTGTTGGGGGTGTTTGATTTCTGCCGGCGCCGATACAGCAAAGCCACAGCGGTGGTTGCTACCATCTTGTGTCTTTACCTGTTCCGCAACCTGATCGATACCGCTTACGTGGACATCGGCCTGTCGCTGTTCGTTTTCTGCGCTTTTCTCGCCCTGGATGAATGGCTGGAAACCCGCAAAGAAGCCTTTCTGGTGATCTCGGCGTTCCTGCTGGCCGCGGCTGCAGCCAGCAAGTACCAGGGTTTGTTGCAACTGTTGCTGTTCGTTCCGGCGCTCGCCTTCGTCAATCGCAACGCCACATCCTGGTTCAGGGTGATCGCCGTGCTGCTGGTGTTTGGCACCTGGTGGTATATACGAAATGCGTGGATTTCCGGAGACCCTTTCCATCCGTTGGGTGGCCGAATATTCGGCTTTTGGCTCTGGAACGAGTCTGATCTGGCATGGCAGCACCAGGATTTCGCACGCTACCGGCATCACTTACCCTGGCTCCTGACGCCAGCGTTATTCTTCGTTTTCCTGCCAGGAAAGCGCAGGCCCATGGAGACCATCCTCGTGATACTTGGCCTGGCAGGCCTGATGGCCTGGTATCTCACTTCACGTTATGAGCGTTACCTGCTGCCGACGGTGCCGTTCCTGGCCATCCTGGCTTCCCGGGTGCTGGTCTATGCCGCGCAACAAGTGAGGATCTCTGAAAAACTGCGTTCAACCGAAAGGGCCAAACGATGGCGATTGTTACGCCATGCCGGCTCAGGCGTGATCGTGCTGGCTGCGGTGATCGGATTGATCAGGCAATGGGAAGGCGCTTGCTTTACGTACAGCTGCGTAGACCGGATTTACTCAGTCGAGATGAAGTCCTGGCCGGTCGTGCGGACAGTTGAAGCTTATCCGAACCTGCAGGTCTACCAGTATGGCCTGGAAAACGAACTTTACTTTCTCGGGGGAAACAGCGCCGGAGACTGGTTCGGATTCTATCGCTACCGTAACATCTGGGATCGCATCAACGACCCAGCCGCGATCAGCGGTTATTTGCAGCAGTTGGGTCGTGACAGCATCCTGGTGAACCGGTCACGCCACCCATTCAGTGAATTCCCTGCAACAGCGGCGCTGGCAGATCATTTTGACGTGCTGTACGAAGACGAGAGTGTAGCTCTCTACCAGGTAAAGCGATAAAAAGATGGAACAAATGCGCAGCGCCACTCGTCAGGAATTTTCCTTCGCAATCCTGATGGCTCCATCGATATGGACATCCCGCTGTGGGTAGGCAATGACGATATCGTTTTCCCGGAAGACCCGGTCAATGGCAAAACGAAGGTTACTGCGGACCCCCCTCAGGCCACGTTCGTTACTGGTTTCAATCCAGAAATAGGCATCGAAAATCAGCGCAGAGTCACCAAAATCTTCAAAAACCACATTGGGTTCCGGTTCAATCAGGATGTCCGGATCCTCCGCCAGCATCCCTTCAAGCAGTCGCTTGACCTTTGCTACATCGGTGCCGTACTGGACGCCAACCCGGACCACAGATCTCATGGTCCGGTCCACCAGGGTCCAGTTCACCACCGTGTTTTCCAGTAACTGGCTGTTGGGCACCAATATGCGGACACCGTCGGTGCGCTTGATCCGTGTTGACCGCGTGTTGATGGCCTCCACGGTTCCGACCATCTCTCCGACTTCCAGAAAGTCGCCGATACGAATGGGCCGCTCCCACATTAATATCCAGCCACTGATGAAATTATTGATGATGTTTTGTGCGCCGAAGCCGATCCCGATGGCTACCGCCCCTGTGATGAAGGCAAACGCTGTGAGCGGGATGCTCATCAGGTCCATGGCGGTGATGATCAGTACAGCGAAAACCAATATGTAGAAAGACCGCCGAATCAGTTGAATGACATCTGCGTTCATTTTGCGCTGTAGCAGCCGCCTGCTCAGTTTTTTCTCCAGCCAACGCGCCATCCATATGCCAATGATGATGACCAGTCCGACGGTCAGCAGCTGCAGAACCGTCATGTTTTGGCCTTCACCCATGGTGATCAGGGTTGTATTGAGAAAATTCGACAGATTTTCCATCAGCTTATCCTTACTCAATCAGCGGCTTTTGGGTTATGTTAACGAAGAGTTCTTCCTCATTGCCCAAGGGTAAGCTAATGGCTGATACAACGGAAATTCTTTTCACGTGTTCATTGGGGGACAAGGAGCAGACGTCATCCGAATGGCTCCATCTGGATTATTCCTCGAAAATGACCCGGCAGACTCTGATAGAGCAGGGCTTGAAAGATTATGTAGTGGATTCTCTGACCCGAAGTGAAACCAGGCCCCAGGTGCTGGTCTCAGGTGATGGCCTGGTGATAGTGCTACGTGGAATTAACCGCAATGCGGGTGCGGACCCTGAAGACATGGTATCTATCCGCTTATGGGTGGAAGCAAACCTCATGATCTCGGTGCGTCAGCGCCCGATATGGGCCGCCCAGGCGATAAAGCAGGAAATCGAGCAGGGTAATGGACCGGGTTCCATTCCGGAATTGCTGATCAGATTGATCACGAAACTAGCCGATGGTATAGCCATATTCGTCGATGATATTGAAGATCGAATGGAAGGGTTTGAAAGTGTTATCGAAGAGGGCGCAGCGCTCCATGTCCGCTCGCAAATCTCCGCCGTTCGCCGGCAACTCGCTGCCGTCCGCCGATATCTCGCGCCGCAGCGAGAAGCACTGGAGTCCCTGTACCGCCTCGGAAGCAAACTGATGGAGCCTGAAGAGTTATATGCATTGCGCGAGCAGTCGGATCGTGTCACCCGCTATATTGAAGATCTCGACCTGGTACGTGAGCGGGCGTTAGTGGCCCAGGAAGAGTTGATGAACCGGATCTCCCAGCAACAAAACGAACGGACTTATGTGTTGTCCGTTGTCGCTGCGATATTTTTGCCAATCACCTTCATTTCCGGGGTTTTCGGAATGAATACCGCCGGGTTGCCAGGGCTGGAGAATGAATCCGGCTTTCTGATGGTTGCCGTGTTCATGGCGATTATTTCAGTCGCGATTATCATCGCGCTGCGGTGGAAAAAGTGGTTTTGATTTCAGGACTGCGCTTGAATCGGCCCATGCCGAAAGACGGTCAGAGTTCATCCTCATAGATGACCGAAGCCGTCTGTGTTGAGGCAAGCGAGTCGGCAAAAGGCAGGTGCTCATCCTCTGGTGCAGGCGCACGCCGCGTCATTCTGTAGAGGATATACAGTAAAAACACCAGGTGGACGATTGCAGAAAACAAGTACAAGCCGCCGCCATCGCTGAAATACATTGCCACGGGCGCCAGAAAGGGCCCGGCAATGGCGCCTATTCCATACATCAGCAGCAGGCTGCCCGAAATCATGACGTACTCGCCCGCATCGGCGAAGTCATTGGCCTGCGCCACAGATATGGCGTACAAAGGAAAAGCGACGGCGCCCCAAAGCGCACTGAGAGCCATGAGCTGGATTGTGGATACATCCCGGAAAGACCACCAGGTCAGCAGGCCGATGATGGCGCCAACTGCAGTAACCAGGGCCATCACCCATCTTCGGTCGATACGGTCAGACCACAATCCCAGGGGCCATTGCCCGGCGGCCCCCCCCAGCACGGCAGCGGTCATGAACCAGGCCGCGATTGAAACATCCGGTGAAAAGTCCGCCACAAAAACGGGCGCCAGCGACCAGAACGCGCCGTTCGCAAGGCCTGCGGCAAGGCAACCCAGCGCTCCCGCTGGGGAAATTTCAAACAGGCGGCGAAGGTTAACCTTCGCCTCGGCATCTGCATGGGCAGGAGACGGCGCAATCGAAAGGACCACGGGAATTGCTGCTATCGAAACCAGCGCCGATGCTATGGCAAACAATGCCATTTGTTGGGGGTCATAGAGCAGCAACATTTGTTGTCCGCCGGCCATCATGGTCAGCGTGATCAGGGTGTAAACCGAAAAAACCGCACCTCTTGTCTCGTTGGTTGACAGTTCGTTAAGCCAACTTTCAATGACAACGTACAACACTGCGAAACAGTACCCGGTGATGCATCGGAGCAGCGCCCAGACCCATATGTCCACCCAGAGGCCATGCAGCAGCGGCGCGGCTGAAGCGGCGGCTGTCATGGCAGCGAAAACCCTTATGTGCCCCACGCGCCGCACCAGGCGGGAGCCCCGCAGACATCCCAGGGTGAAGCCAAAGTAAAAGGTGCCACCCATCAAACCGATTGCGAGTGCAGAGAACTCCTCCAGGTTGGCACGGACCGGTAGCAAAGTGCCCTGGAGGCCTTGCCCGGCAAGAAGAATCGCGACGCCCAGCAGCAAGGGCGAGACAACTGAAAGAGAACGAATCATTTAAACAGGCGCCATCAACGAGTGTTCGATCATTGGATGGCTGCCATGCTATCACTGACCCATCTCATACTCCGACTGTTTTGTGGTCAACGATGCTGCAAGTTCCGCGCGGGCAGCCTGATCAACGCCCAGTTCAGTCAGGAACGCATCCATGGAACCGTACTTCTCGTCCACGCTCGCGTAAAATGCTTCCAGCATCTCCGGCGCCACGCCGACTATCGGTAGCCAGGCATCGGCTAACGGACTTCTGCCGGCTCTCCTGGTGCTGCTGGATTTCTTGCTTTCTTTGGCAAGAAATTCGGCTTTCGCTTCGATACGGGTCATTTCGTTAGTCAGCAGGAATTCTTCCATGATGGTTTCACGATCTACGCCCAGGGCTTCCAGGATCAGCGTAGTGGCAATACCTGCACGGTCTTTTCCTGCATTGCAGTGGATCAGAACCGGCCAGTTGGATTGGTCGAGCACGACGTCCATCAGTTTCTGGTAACTGGGTGGTCCTTCCTCGGCGATCATGCGATAGCCTTCAACCATGTGCTCCAGGGCCTGTTCCTGGGTGAAACGGTTTCTTTGCATCATTTTCCGCTGAGCCCTGAACCAGTCGTTCTGAGCATCGCCGACCGGAAAATGATAAAACTGGGGCGGATGATCACCCACCCACACCGTGGGCGCCTGATCGTGTTCCCTGTTGGTCCGCAGATCGATGACCGTTTTCACGCCGATCTCTTCGAGCTTCTGGAAATCGCTGGCTGTCAGTCTTGACAGGTTTTCGGAGCGAATGATCTGGCCCTCGCGGAGAGTACGCAGGTCGCTGGTTTCGTAGCCGCCGATATCGCGAGTGTTAGAGGTCCCTTTCAGGTGAATTTCCCGTTCAGCTGCAGGCGTGTTTGCGAACGCCGGATTGACCAGCATACAAACGCCCATGGCCACAATGGCCAAGCTAAACTTTCTTACCATCCGCGCCGACGAGTTCCGCATGTAAACTTCTCCTGAGTTGATCGTGAAAATGCAGATTCAATCTTAGGGGGGTGGGTTCGGGCTTGCTTGTCATTAGGGGCCAATGATTTGACATACCCGAAATGAAAAAGCCCCGTCAAGAGCAGCCGTGGAGTTTAGTTCTCTCTCGACCGAGGGCGATCGTTGTAATATTAGTCGGGGTTGCCTATTTGCGCTGCGCCGCTGTCGCTTCTTTTAGCATTTGAATCAGTTCCTCGTCACTGTAGGAATACGGCTGGTCGGCGTTAAGCTCGGCCATCTCTTCAATAAGCTTGCTAATCGTCCACCTGGCTTCTGTCTCGTTTGGAACGACCAGATAGTTGGGCCTCGGTGCGTCATCGAACAAGGCATGCAGTACCGCAGCGGTCACTTCATCCGGCTCCTTGTACATACTTCGATCTGACATGTACTTAATATCCTCTGCTATGTACTCCGCGTAAACTGAGCCCGGCTGTGAGTACGACTGTTTCGCCAAAGCTGCCGCTTCTTTGGTGCCAATTTCAGATTTGTAATTGCCAGGGTTAATGGCGCTTACCTTCACGTCGAATAACGTCATCTCGGCTGCGAGGTCGTCGGTGTACGCCTCAAGTGCATGTTTCGTGATGTTGTAGGGTGCCCAGAACCTGCCTGACAGGATTCCTGCTATCGAGCTGATGTTACTGATCCGTCCTTTGGACTCGATAATCAGAGGTGCGAACGCTTTGGTAACGCGGTAGACGCCCATTAGGTTCACATCAAGAATCCAGGCCAGTTCGTCCTCATCAATCTCGGTAATGGGGCCCAAAGTGAGGACACCGGCGTTATTGACCAGCCCATACAGCCCCTTGCCGCCCGCCCGCACCGTTTCCACTGCGGCATCGATTTCATCCTGTTTGGTGACGTCCAGGCGCACGGACCGAATATTCGGGATCTCATTTAGCGCGTCGAGGTCGGCCTGTTTGCGTGCGCCCGCATAGACGAAATAGCCATTCGCGGCGAGCGTTTCGGCAATGTTGCGGCCAATGCCGGAGCTGGCGCCCGTAACCAGAATGGCCTTTTCTGCGTTGCCGTCATCGGATTCAGCAAAGGTATATTGAGATGAACCGAGAACTGCGATAGTGACAAAGGCTAAAGATAGAATGAATCGCTTGAACATCATCGTTGTTCCTTTCTGGTTTTGTTGGCGCAAGTATGCATTGTTGTGTAGAAACGATCTATTGAAAAAAGGAGTCCAAATGAGAAGCAGATCACAGGTTACACTTAGGGCATGCAAGCCTGTAACCAATGCGGAAAGTGTTGTCTGGAGTATAAGGGTGGGTCCTGGCTAGGCTCTGCCAGTGATCAGGATAAGCTTTTCTGGCAGGTGTTGCGGCCGGATGTTCTCGAATATCTTGGCCAGGAAAGCGAATTCTGGTTCAGCCCTGTTACCGGTAAAAAGTTGGGCCGCTGCCCCTGGTTACGCAAATTGCCCAATCAGGACAAATACAATTGTCGTATTCATGAGTTACGACCTGAAGTCTGTAGAAACTTTCCAGTGGATATTGAGCAGATGATCCAGGTGAATTGCGAAATGCTGGAAGAAGGGGATCTGGACCAGCCCCATGCGCAGCTGACCATTAAGCTTGCGCAACTCTGATTTGAGTTCCCGAAAGTTTCAGTTTAACGCTACACTCGTGCGCAACGAGTAAATCATCAACTCATCCGAAATTCGACTGAACGATAGAGGAAACACATGAACATTACCGTATTGGGCGCTGGTGCAGGCGGAACCACTGTTGCTTTCGACTGCACCGCTCACGGGCACCAGGTTAGCCTTTTTGACTTTCCACAATTTCCCGACAACATTGCCGCGATCGCAGAACGCGGTGGCATTCATGCTGAGGGCGATATTTCTGGCTTTAGCGCCATTGAGTACGCCGGCCATGATATCGATCGTGCCCTGGAAAATGCCGAGCTCGTGTACGTTGTGGGTCCGGCCTTCAGCACCGAGCCATTCGGAGAGGCAGTTGCGGGTAAATTGGTTCCGGGTCAGACGGTAATCGTGACGCCCGGTTCCTGCGGCGGCGCGCTGGCTTTCAAACAGGCAGCAGGCCTGGCTGTTGAAGACAATTCGATCTGCGTCGCAGAGACGCACACGTTGCATTATGCTGTTCGCCTGACCGAACCCGGCCGCATCCGCGTATTTCTCAAGCTGAAAGCAGGTAATCTGCTGGCGGCACTACCTGGCCGGAAAACTGTGGATATACTGAATCTGATCTCGGACGTGTACCCTACAATGGAGCCGGCCAAGAGTGTGATTCAGACCAGCCTGCAAAATGCGAATCCGGTTATCCATCCAGCCGTCAGCCTGTGCAATTCGGCACGAATTGAAGGTGCGGGTGATTTTCTTTTTTACGAAGAAGGTGTGACCGACTCGGTCGGTAGAATCATTGAGTCCGTTGACCGCGAACGAATAGCCATTGGAAAGCGGTTGGATATCGATGTTTTCTCAGACCCGGAAATGGGTATGCGCCAGGGCTACATGCTGGAGAACAATTACGGTTCGGGTTACCGTAAAGCACCCGGTTTTCTCGGCATAACCGCCCAGCCGCAACTTGACCATCGGTACATCAACGAAGATGTGGGATACGGCCTCGTATTCATGTCGAATTTGGGCAAACAGGTGGGTATTAAAACCCCGACCATCGACAGCATGATCCAACTCGCCTCAGTGTTGATGAACCGCGACTATGCGGGCGAGGCATTGCGCACGCCTGAGTCACTGGGTATTGGTGAGTTGACTGCAGAACAAATTTCGAGGCTTTAAGGCGCGCAGGAAAATGTTTGGATTGAAACTTTTTGCGTGTCGCTGGACACGCAAATCGATCTGTCGCGCAGCAACATAAAGCCACGAATCACCGACACGCGAATTTTCGATCCGGGATTCAGCCCTATAAGCTAATGATATTATTGGAAAATATTGCTTTATAATTTCCTTAGGCACATAAACAGGTGCATTTTTATATGCTGAACTTCGTCGAGTTTGATTGAACGGATGAATTCTCCGGCGTGAGGGGGGTTATGCATCGCCATTCAATTGGCCCTTTAGTGGATGTGGGCTTTAGCGAAGAAGAATGTCAGAAAATAGCGAACAAAAAAGCAGGGCTATGGGACGGATGTCACCATAGCCCTGCGCGGAGTGTGGATCGGAATTACTTTTTCAGATCATAACGATCGGCCTGCATGACTTTCACCCAGGCATCGACGAAGTCGTTCACGAACGCTTCTTTTGCATTATCGTATGCATAGGCCTCAGCAACTGCGCGCAATTCAGAATTGGAGCCGAAGATCAGATCGACCGTAGTTGCCGAATACTTTACTGCACCAGATTTGCGATCAATACCTTCGTATACGCCGGCGGTTTCGGCCTTACGCCACTGGGTTGACATATCCAGCAGATTGACGAAGTAATCATTGCTCAGCGTGCCCGGCTTGTCAGTGAATGCGCCATGCTTGCTGTTGTCATAGTTGGCGCCAAGCACCCGCAGTCCACCCAGGAGTGCAGTCATTTCGGGTACCGTCAAATTCAACTGATCGGCGCGATCGACCAGCATTTCAGCCGGTGAGCGATAGGACCTTTCTTCGTTGAAGTAGTTGCGAAAAGCATCGGCAGTCGGCTCAAGCAGGGCGAATGAAACCACATCGGTTTGCGCCTGTGTCGCATCGCTGCGGCCAGCCGCGAAAGGTACTTCGACTTCTACACCCGCATCCTGCGCCGCTTTTTCAATGGCCGCCGTACCACCGAGTACAATCAGATCGGCCAACGAAACCTGGCTCTTGTGCGAATCGTTGAAATCCTGCTGAATCGCAGACAGCGTGGAAAGCACTTTGGCCAGTTCCTTCGGGTTATTAGCTTCCCAGTCTTTTTGCGGGGCCAGTGCAATTCGGGCTCCGTTAGCACCACCGCGCATGTCGCTGGCACGGAAGCTTGATGCAGCCGCCCAGGCTGTTCTGACCAGTTCCGATACCGTCAGGCCCGAATTCAGGATCTCCTTTTTCAGCCCAGCAGTGTCGCTATTGTCGATCAGTTGGTAATCGACGCTGGGAATTGGGTCCTGCCAGATCAGCTCTTCGCCGGGCACATCCTCGCCCAGATAGCGAATACGCGGACCCATATCGCGGTGTGTTAACTTGTACCACGCTTTGGCGAACGCCTTCTGGTACTCGTCCGGATTTGCCAGGAAGCGCTCGGCAATCTTGCGATACTCAGGATCAAACTTAAGGGCCAGATCGGCTGTGGTCATGACAGGAGAGTTAAACTTACCTTCGACATGCGCATCGGGCACAACGGTGTGCAGCGATTCGTCGGTTGGTATCCACTGGATGGCTCCGGCCGGGCTGCGAGTCTGCTGCCATTCAAAGTTCAGCAGGTTGGAAAGGTATAGCGTGGTCCACTGTGTGGGAGCCTGGGTCCATGCACCTTCGAGTCCACTGGTAGTGGTGTCTTCGGAGTTACCCTTACCACACTTGTTGAGCCAACCCATGCCCTGGTCTTCAACCGGGGCAGCAGCAGGCTCTGCGCCGACACATTCACTGGGCTTCCGCGCACCATGCATCTTGCCAAATGTATGACCTCCGGCGATCAGCGCCACTGTTTCCTCATCATTCATCGCCATACGGCCAAACGCGACCCGAATGTTCTTCGCAGAACCCACAGGATCGGGCTTGCCCATCGGCCCTTCGGGATTCACATAGATCAAGCCCATATGCGTCGCGCCCAAGGGACGCTCCAGCTCACCGTCTTTCTCACGCCGATCGCTGGCCAGCATCTCAACTTCAGGACCCCAGTAAACCAGGTCCGGCTCCCAGTCATCAGCGCGGCCGCCGGCAAATCCATAGGTTTCAAATCCCATGTTCTCCAGCGCAACATTACCGGCCAGAACCATCAGGTCAGCCCAAGAGAGACTGAAACCATATTTCTGCTTTACCGGCCACAGCAAGCGCCGCGCCTTGTCGAGGTTACCGTTATCGGGCCAGCTATTGAGCGGGTCAAAACGCTGCTGGCCACCATCGGCGCCGCCACGACCATCAAGTGTGCGGTAGGTTCCGGCGCTGTGCCAGGTCATGCGGATGAAGAACGGGCCGTAGTTGCCAAAATCAGCAGGCCACCAGTCCTGGGAATTGGTAAGCACCGCGTCGATGTCATTTTTGACTGCTGCAAGATCCAGTCTGGCAAATTCTTCGGCATAGTCAAAGTCTTCGCCTGCAGGGTTGGAACGTTGGTCGTGGTCACGCAGTGGCGACAGATTCAACTGGTCCGGCCACCAGAACTGATTGGGCTTGATCTGTCCGGGCGCCACGGTGCCCATGCCTATCGCTCCTTTCGGTTTGCTCACAGTGTCTGCTTCGGCGAAAGCAGTTCCGGGTACGACAGACATGCACAGAACCCCTGTGATGGCCATCGACGTTAATAATTTGCTGGTGTTCATGGTTCAGATGCTCCGCTCTGTGCTGCATTCACAGCATTAATTGATTGATCACCTATCGAGCGTCAAGCCTGCTGCCCTTGTAAACTTTAGCTGTAACAGGAGTGCGGGCTTCCGCTCTTTCCGGCCTTCATACACTACAATACTCTTTGAACAATAAAAGATGAAATCTTTTAATTTTATAATATTGATAGGTTTTATCTATTCGATGAAAGCGGTATAGAAGACCGTCAAAGCAGTGCTCCCGAAGGGTGAGCTACAGGGATGTGGCAAGTCAATCGAATCACCGAAACGCGAATTTTCAATCCCGAGAGTAAGTCATTAACCTATTGATATAATTAACTATAAGTTATCGGTATTATTGAAAGTTCCATTTTTAGAGAAGGCCTCGGTGGTTCCGAAATAGCGGGCCAGGCGCAGTGCAGTATCAGCGGTAACAGACCTTTTGCCATGAACGATTTCGTTGATGCGGCGGGGTGTTACGCCGATTTCCCGGGCAAAGCGTTATGATCTTGGGTGCGTTTTTGATACAGAAGCCAGACAGGCTGGTTGACTGATAAACGGTGAGTTGTTCGCTTGTCGGCCAGGAGCGGAACCCGAGTTCTTGATCGATGGAGCGTATGGCATGATATCGAAACCAATAAACAACTGACCAGGAGAGATAGTGAAAAGGGTATTGGGTAGATCAGGATTCGAAGTCAGTGCTCTGGGAATGGGCTGCTGGGCAATAGGGGGGCCATTTTATGAGGGAGAGGATGATCTTGGATGGGGAATCGTTGATGATCGGGAATCAATCAGAGCCATTCAATGTGGAATAGATCTCGGCGTAAATTTTATCGACACGGCTGATGTTTATGGGGCTGGTCACAGTGAAATAGTGATCGCTCAAGCTCTCGAAGGACATCGCCAGCAGATCGTACTTGCAACAAAATTTGGTCTGAAGTTCGATGAGCAATCCAAACAGGTTCTGGGAGCAGATGCGTCCACGGCTCACATCCGAGGAGCTTGTGAGGCATCCCTGAGACGCCTGAATACGGATTACATCGATCTCTTTCAGTTTCACCTCAATGATTTTCCTGCAGAAGAAACTGCTGAAGTTCTGGAAACCCTTGATGATCTGGTCGGGCAAGGAAAAATTCGCAGTTATGGGTGGAGTACAGATTTTAAGGACAGAGCCGAAACATTTGCCAAGCATAATAATTGTACTGCCATTCAGCATCAGATCAATGTGATTGATGACTCTCCAGAAGTGCTAGAGGTTTGTGAAAAAGAAAATCTAGCCAGTATCAATCGCGGTCCTCTGGCGATGGGGTTATTGACTGGTAAATACGATTTAGCTTCAACAATACCAGCTGAGGATGTTCGCGGTAAAAACAGCCCGGGTTGGATGCAGTACTTCAAGGATGGCAAGCCCAATACACTCTGGTTAAACAAACTGGATTCAGTACGTGAAATTCTTACCAGTGGTGGTCGGTCATTGCCACAAGGTGCCCTGGCATGGCTATGGGGCAGGAGCGAGAGAACAATCCCAATCCCAGGTTTCAGAAATGAACAACAGATTGTTGAGAATGCCGAAGCTATGGAATTTGGAGCTCTCAGCCAGGATCAAATTAGGGAAATAGATAGCATCCTGGAGCGTAACTGAAGCTCAGCTGGAACCCCTTGCGCTCATAAATTGAGTCTATTCAACCTTTCAGTTTCGCTTCAAGGTGATTCATCAGTTCACCCATTTGATCGCTTGGGCTGAACTCTATTGCCTCATAATCCTCGTCAACTCTTACCGTGTGGCCAGGAGGCCAGTAGTAAACCTCGCCGGCATTTACCGTCTCTTCACTGCCGTTTGCATAGGTCACATGAATGGAACCTTTGACCACGATCCCCCAGTGCGGGCACTGGCATAGATTATTCGGCAATCCTTCGAGCAGCGGAGTGGCGTCTGCACCAGCGGGGAATCGGACGCGAGCGACATTGATATCGCCCCAGTCGTGACCCTGAAAGCAGACACCGCCAGATTCGAGACGAGTCGGTAGTTCGTTCTTTGCAGCCTTCATTGGCACTCCTTAAATGTTGGGTTCGGTATCGTAAATGACTAGCATAATAAATATTCCCTTGAAAATCAGTATATATAGAAATTTTTAAAAAACTACACGGATCTAAAATGGGTCAATATTCCGCAACGGGTCGATCGCGGAAGTCAGGGATCAGGCAAGCGAAGTTCTGCTTTTGAGTGGATAGCAGAAGTAAACCAGGAATAGATTTCAACACCGGAGAGTTCGGCTAACGGTTGAAACCGCAGCCAGAAGCAGGCATTTCGCCCTAAACGATTTGGCCTGAAAAAACCTTTCCAGCCTTCAAGTTAGAATTTTCAACTGATAGCAGAACTGGATCGTGGTGAAGAAACGATACACCCGCGACCCGAACATTACCGCGATGCCTGGATGGTACATCCACTGCGTCTAGGATTAACATGCAAATTTATCACCACATTGGTCTGCTGCGCGGCATTCGACAAACCTGATGACTGGCACTAACCAGCTTTAATGCCTGTTATTATCACTCACTCCATTCATAGTGCTTACCATGCTTAGAATAATCCTGTTTTGTCTCACCACAATGGTACTTACTTGGCTGTCCTGCGACGCTCTCGCGAGCAAGCGAGTCGAAGTCAATATCGATTTGGAAAATCCAGGAGCCTTCATCCATCGCAACATTTACGGCCAATTTATGGAACACCTCGGGCGAGGGATTTACGAGGGGGTCTGGGTTGGTGAAGACTCAAGAATTCCCAACGAAAGAGGCTACCGCAAAGACGTATTAAAGGCCCTCAAAGACTTGCAGGTACCCCTATTGCGCTGGCCTGGCGGCTGCTTTGCGGATGAATATCATTGGCGCGATGGAATCGGCCCGCACGAGCAAAGAGTAAAAACAGTGAACAATAACTGGGGTGGTGTGGTCGATGACAACGCTTTTGGCACCCACGAATTCTTTGAGCTGGCGGAAATGCTGGATGCCGAGGTTTACGTAAATGGCAACCTCGGCACAGGCTCCCCACGCGAAATGGCCGCATGGCTGGAATACATGACCTCAGACAGCAAATCGACACTGGCCGAACTGCGAA
>Ga0316187_10000779_pt1 | contig 26093 bp, 21 predicted proteins | sample CroRivburrow1_MG_FD_204927 | JGI IMG/M metagenome (GOLD analysis project Ga0316187, IMG submission 204927) | Coastal sediment microbial communities from Maine, United States - Cross River worm burrow 1 | ecosystem: Environmental > Aquatic > Marine > Coastal > Sediment | place: USA: Maine...
ACTGTTCAATCTGGCATCAGTAACAACCGGGCAGGGCATTCATCTGACGGGTATTTTAACTGAGGCACTGCATACCCCATTGATGCAGGATAGGTACAAATCCATCAGCAGCGTAAATTATGTTTTCAATGTGGCGCGAGAATTAGGTAAAGAGATTGAGTTTAAGCAAGATGGGTTTATTGTAAAGCGGGCACAGCAGGTGTTGGATGAAACAGAGGTGCTGTTGAATGAAATTAGTACGGTCGGGCTTATGGAGTCTATTGCACACGGTAGCTTTGCAGATATAAAGCGACCAGTAGATGGTGGCAAAGGACTTGATGGAGTGTTCAAAAAGGGAGCTGAGTACTCAAATCCTGTGATGGATCTCCTGGAGTCTGTGCAATGAAGTCAGAATTAATAAAACCCTATGGTGATACGCTGAATGACGGGATTGTACAGCTCTCATTTACTCTGCCGGTAGAGAATGGGGCACGGGCAAAAAAAGCAGCTGAACGCTATGTAGAAAAACTGAACTTTGAAGATGTCTCAGTGGTTCATGCACAGAAGATTGCAGAAGGATTTACCTGCTTCATGGTGTATGCACGAGCAAAGCCGGCTATTGATTTTTCGAAGATTGAAGCCAAGGAGGCAGAATTTGAGCATATGGACTACTACAAGATAAATGCAATGATTAAAGAGAAGTTTGGTCGCAAGATCACGGCAGTGGGTGCAACCATTGGCCATGATGCCCACACAGTAGGCATTGACGCCATCATGAATATGAAAGGCTATAACATGGATTATGGCCTTGAACGCTATCCAGAGATCAATGCATATAATCTCGGTGCTCAGGTTTCGTGTGAAGAGCTGGTAAAAGCAGCTATTAAACATAAAGCAGATGTCATTCTTGCCTCTCAAACAGTCACCCAGAAAGAGAGCCATATTTCCAATTTCACTGAGTTAGTAAACCAATTGGACAGTGCCGGCATAAGGGATAAAGTACTGTTGCTTGCAGGCGGCGCTAAAATCACCAATGAGTTTGCACTGAAGCTTGGCTATGATGCTGGCTTTGGTGTAAATACGCTTCCCTCGCAGGTTGCATCATTCATGGTGACGCAGCTAATCCAGCTCAAAAATGTAGCTAAGCAGCAAACTGTGGACAAAGCATAATGGAAACACGTTTTAAAGTACGACTGGCTCAACATGATGCGCATTATGGCGGTGACCTTATTGATGGAGCAAAAATACTCCAGTATTTTGGTGATGCAGCAACAGAGTTGTTGATTAGGTATGATGGCGATGAAGGGCTGTTTCGTGCCTATAGTATGGTTGAATTTCTGGGAGCGGTATATGCAGGTGATTTTATTGAAGTCACTGCGAAAATAATCAAAACAGGTAACAGCTCCAGAGAGATGGAGTTTGAAGCCTGGAAGATCATTTCACCTGCACCTGAAATCAATGATTCAGCTGCCTCAGTGCTGGATTCGCCTATCCTGGTCTGCAAAGCAAAGGGAACCTGTGTTACCCCTGTAGATAAACAAAGAATCTCCCATGGAGCATAGCCCGCTCATCATTACCTGCGCAGTTATCGGCGCTGAGCTGACAGAAACAGATAGCCCATATCTGCCACTAATACCTGATGATATTGCTAAATCTGCAATAGAGGCAGTGAATGCGGGTGCTCACATTATTCACCTGCATGTGCGTGATGAGAATGGAAAACCATCACAGCGAGTTGACCTGTTTGAGAGGGTATCAAAAGCAATTAGAAAAGAGTGCGACTGCATTCTTCAGTACTCTACTGGAGGTGCGGTTGGAACTGCGCTTGATGAAAGGGTAGCACCACTGAAACTCAAGCCCGAGATGGCAACGCTCTCAATGGGCACTATGAACTTTGGGGAGGATATCTTTGAAAATAGTGAGGTGACTATTCGGACAATCTCTTCTGCCATACAAAACCATGGAGTTGTTCCAGAGCTGGAGATTTTTGATTGTGGCATGCTGGACACTGCATATCGTTTTATTAGGAAAGGCCATGTTCCAGAAAAACATCATATCGATTTCGTCCTTGGAGTGCCTGGCGGCATGAGTGGTGATCTAAAAAATCTTATGTTTCTGGTTGAGCAGCTTAAGCCGGAGCAATCCTGGAGTGTTGCAGGTATTGGCAGATATCAATTGCCACTCACTACACATGCCATAGCAATGGGTGGGCATGTGCGTGTAGGATTTGAAGATAACATCTATTACAAAAAAGGTGAGCTGGCAAAAAGCAATGCTCAATTTATATCACGCATTAAGTGGATTGCCACAGAGTTAAATCGCCCAGTGGCTACTTTAGAACAAGTTAAAGACATTGTTCTTGGAATCTGCTAATGGGGTAAGAATTAGTAGATATTAATATCAAGCTCCGCTTCTATCGTACAGGTAATTCTGTACCAACTGGTTGTATGGGTCTCTGGTGCATATTGCAACTATCATCAAATCTGGCATCGGCCCAGTAAAACCGACTTTCTATATGAGTGATGCTTGTAGTGAAACAGGAGAAGTATGGCCGCTCTTTTTTGAGCTATATCAGGAAGTCCGCCGAGGCTGAGTCAAAGTGCACCGATCCTAAGGTGGATCTCACACCAAATAATACCTAACCTGGTGTGGCCTGATTTCTGCCCAGAACCCTCTTATCTGCCTATCATCAAGCTGAATCAAGTAGCCGTGAGAATATAAAACAGCTATTAGGCGCCTCTTAGGCTATAGTAGGTGTATCTCTCCCCGCTTGATGGCAGCGGACTCTGCCACCTCCCATGATTAGGAAGCATGAATGTACCGTCTCATGAAGTCCGAGAAGTGCGCCCTTGACCAGGTGGGCTCAGGATCCATGTTGTTATATCGCCAAATCCAATTAAACCAGTTCCATCGGTTCAGTGCCGCGTTGACCGCTTGCGAGGATGCCAATGGTAAAGGCGGGGCTCACCACTATATTATCAACGAGTCAGGCAAAGAGTACTACGAGGGTATCTGGATCGACTGACCGGCTTGCATATGTTGCAGGTCACTGCAAACTCCCGGTAACTGAGCATATTTCCCTATACCTCATTTACCCCAATCATCAGCGATGTTTATGCCCCTTGTATAGGGTGGAGAGAAAGAATGATTTACATGCATGACCTAATCACAATTGAGTTTTACTGTATAAATAAATAGGAGCTGGTATGCAGTTAAGCAACAATCGAGCATCTGCCTCAGGAAGCGCAGGGGTTTCGTTCCCAGGACTTGAGTGCTGGAATGCCATGACCAAAGTGGCGACTATTGCGGCAGAAGTCAACAAAAAACGTGTGCTTTGCCGGATCTCGCTGGAGGTCTTGATAGATAAATTTGGCGCCTTAGAAGAGGAGCCCATGCAGTCCGTAGCCCTGCAACGAAACGTTATACATGAAGCGGCGAGAAAGCTTATAGAGCGCGAGATCTATGAAAAGGATGACTCCGTTCTTATCCGCGCATGCGACCTCTAACAGGAGGTCGGAATCTCAGACCTGGGTCATAAATTAAGCCATTCATCACAGCCTCTTTTTTTGCTGCTCCCTGATTAAACAACCATTGCGGACATCAGCAATGTCGGTTGCCGCTCCAATATACTGGTGCAGGCCGGCGTTAATATAGTTTTTGCACAAACAACTGCTTAGCAGATGCGCTTGTTGATATCCGACTGAATCAGGTCGGCTCGATCCTGTCGCCTCCGCTGAGTCCAACTTAACTTGAGGAATCATCATGTCTATAGTACCCCCTTATCCGCCACAGGCCCGCCCTTATGCTCAACAGGCACCACCAATCCCTATAGATGCACCCGTTTTAACGTCTTCCACATGCTCCATAGTCCCGCCTCCCATACCATCAAGCCTAATCACTGTTAATCCCGGCCACACCGCCAGAAATGACTGGGCAACATCTGTAAAGCTGCAATCGCCTAATCAACAGAAATCAGCTGCAACCGCAGTTGTCTATTGCGAAGCAAACTTCGGTGCCATTGATGGCAAAACTGCGAACGGATTAGTCCGCTACTCAGAAAAATACGAAATCCTTTCTGTTATCGACAGTGAAAAAGCTGGTCTGGATGCCGGCATGGTGCTTGATGATGAACCGAACGCTATTCCTATCTGCCATGATCTTAGCGACTCACTGATAAAGGCCGGTTATGTGCCTGACTACTTTATTTTTGGGATGGCACCATCCAGCGGCATGCTATCAACACATGAACGGGGCCTCATACTTGAAGCCATAGGCCTTGGTATGAACATCGTAAACGGTCTGCATGAGTTCTTGAATGATGACCCTGAATTTGTGGCGGCCAGCACAGCGATGAAGGTCGAGATCCTCGACATTCGTAAGCCTCACGCCAAGAAAGAGCTGCAGATGTTCAGCGGCCGCATCGCCGAAGTTACCTGCCCACGAATTGCCGTGCTTGGCACCGATTGCGCCATCGGTAAGCGTACCACCGCCACTGTCATGGCTCGCGCCCTCAACGACTGTGGTGTAAAAGCGGTGATGATCGGCACCGGCCAGACTGGCTTGATCCAAGGCGCTCGCTACGGCATCGCACTTGATGCCATCCCGTCGCAATTTTGTGCGGGTGAGCTGGAAGCCACCATTGTCAAAGCTTTTGAAAATGAGAAACCTGATGTAATTATTATCGAAGGGCAAGGTGCTTTGGGGCATCCCGCTTTTTCGACCTCATCCTTTATCCTCCGGGGTAGCTGTCCTGATGCTGTTATATTGCAGCATGCGCCAGCACGCTCCCATCGTTGTGACTTTGACCAGATGGTGATACCAGGGCCTGCCACTGAGATCAATCTCATTCAGACCTTTGCTGATACGAAGGTTATTGGTCTCACCATCAACCATGAAAATATGAATGATTCTGAGGTCACTGCAGCCATCGCATCGTATGAAGATGAACTTGGCATCCCTGCCACCGATGCATTGACCCGCCCGACCGAGCACTTGGTAGAGATGGTTCTTTCAGCATTTCCCGAGCTTAAGGAGAGACTGAACGCGCGCGTACAATGAGTGCGCCACGATTAGAGATTGACCTCGGTAAGCTTCACTACAACGCCCGCACACTGGTTAAACGGCTGGCCGACCGTGGCATATCAGTTACGGGTGTCACCAAGGCAACCCTTGGCTCCTCCGAGATTGCTAGTACGCTACTCCATGCGGGTGTGAGTGCAATTGGTGATTCTCGTATTGAGAATATCGAAGCAATGCATCGTGCGCATGTGTCTCCATCGATGACACTTATCCGCTCGCCAATGCTCAGTCAGGCAGAACAGGTGGTGATGTTTGCTGATGTGAGTTTCAACACTGAACTCGACGTTATCAGCAAGCTCTCATCTGTTGCACAGAAGATGAAGCGAACGCATGGGATTATGCTCATGGTCGAGCTTGGCGACCTCCGTGAAGGCATCATGCCGGGGGATCTTGAGAACACTGTGCGTAAGATGCTTCACTTTCCGAACATCATACTCAAAGGCATTGGAACCAACCTCGCCTGCCGCAGTGGTGTGTCACCCGATGCCAAGAACATGGCAGAGTTGTCCACGCTGGCTGATTCACTCGAGGTGACCTTTGGTTCCAAGCTCAGCACTATCTCTGGAGGCAACTCCGCCAACCTCCTATGGGCGCTAAGCGGCGCTGACACGAGGCGGATCAATGATCTCCGCTTGGGTGAAGCACTCCTGCTAGGTCGTGAGCCCCTTCATCGACAACCCATTGATGGTTTGTACACTGACGCCATCACGCTTAGCGCTGAAGTGATCGAGTCCAAGGTCAAACCTTCACAGCCATGGGGCGCAATGGCACAGAATGCGTTTGGGGAGAAACCATCCGCCAATGATCACGGCGATATTACTCAGACGATTTTTGCCATTGGACAACAGGACACGGATCCATGCGGCCTCACTCCACCACCGGGAATCGAGGTCCTCGGGGCCAGTAGTGACCATCTGATCACTGACTCTGGCCAGTGCAACCTGTCGGTCGGTGATGAGATCAGCTTTCAACTCAATTACAGCGCACTGGTTCGTGCAATGACTTCACCATTTGTGGCGAAACTCATAACAGTACAATCCGGCCATATGCCCACATCGGCCAGTTGCAACATCCACTGAACGAGCCTTCACAATGATCTATTTTACCTAAGCTAAGGAATTATCCATGAATAAAATGCGACAACTAGGTGCCATTTCAATCCGTTCTCTGACGCTTGTGGTGCTTCTGGCTACTGCCCCCGGCCTTGTGTCCGCTCAGGGCAGTGGAGTTGGGATACCCAAAAACGCAAGCGCCAAACGCTATGGGAGCGGATGGGAGTGTGACCAAGGTTATCGGAAGATGAAACAGGATTGCATTGCTATCAAGATCCCTGCAAATGCCTATCCAACAAATAAGGCCTATGGATCAGGCTGGAGGTGTGTTCGAGGTTATAAAGAGGTCAATGCGATCTGCATAGCCGTCAAGGTGCCAGCTAATGCCTACCTGGACTCCTACGGTGATGGATGGGACTGCGATCGAGGGTATCGAGAGGTAGGTAAGGTCTGTGTTGCTATTACGGTGCCTGCCAATGCTTATCCAAGAACATCATCCTATGGGAATGGTTGGGAATGCGCTCGGGGTTATCAGGAAGTTGATGAAACCTGCATGGCCATCGTGATACCCCCAAATGCCTACCTGCACTCCTCAGGCGATAGATGGAAATGTGAACGAGGATATAAAGCCACCGATAAAACCTGTATTGCTGTGGAGGTACCAGAGAATGCTCACCTCGATAATTCTGGTAACGACTGGGAATGTAACCGGCCTTACCGACAACGACAGGACAAGTGCAAGCTGCTTTGATATAAGTTAAATCCAGGCGTTGTTTTCATGCTAGAGTAATGCCGTTAGTACATGTCACAGCCACCAACCTAGGCATCTCTTTTGCCAATTAACGGAATATCCCGTAGTCCCACAGGACGGACTGCTTCCTCGATATTCACTGCTTTGTAATGCGTTGTCAGAACATCATTGACCAGACTCAGTTTGTCTGAATTGCAGTGTATGGCCTGAAATTCCTCATCTTAATTTAGGAGCAAACACCATGAGCAAAGGACAAAAAAGCAATAAAGAGGGCAAGAAAAAAGCGCTCTTGACACCCAAAGAGAAGAAGGCGGCAAAGAAGACAAAAAAGGCATCTACTGATTTGTTTGGCCGTGAATAATCAGTTTCCGTCCAAAAAGGGCTGAAACTAAGTGGCACAAGGATGTGCCACCAGCAACGCAAGGGAGGGTATTTCCGGGCGTCAACCAACCAGCGCTACATAGACTAGAGCATGTAAGGCGTTAAATCATGGACATATAAGATTTAAAAATTCAATTAAGGAGAATCTCATAATCACCAAAGTATTTGGTTTTTTGGCACGCATACGGAATACGCTGAGTAACGATCAGGATACTGAGCTACTTCGCTCAGAGCTGCTTAGTATTGAACAATTGAAGCGCCATGCGGTAACGCTGGCAGGGCAATATAAAATTGATCCGCACCCTGGGGCAGACAAATTGCTGCCAAGGCTGGCGGATAATGAGCGCGTACTGTTGGCGGCCTATGATGTCGTGACAGTCGCAGCCTTACCCGGACAACGCATTGTGCCAGCAGAGGCGTGGCTGCTGGATAACTTCTATCTCATTGAGCAGCAGATCAACTTGGCGCGTCGGCATTTGCCACGCGGCTACAGCAGACAATTACCGCGACTGACCAATGGCCCGTCAGCCGGTTTCCCCCGCATCTATGACCTGGCGCTGGAGCTGATCTCGCACATGGATGGCCGTGTGGATAGCGACAACACCACCCAATTCATTACCGCCTATCAGACCGTTGAGCCCTTAAAACTGGGTGAGTTGTGGGCCTTTCCAATTATGTTGCAGTTGGCACTGTTGGAAAATCTGCGTCGAGTGGCCTTGCGTATAGCCCGTCGGCGTGAGGAACGTGACGCAGCCATCACCTGGGCCGACCGGATGCTTGAGGCGGTCGAAAGGGAACCAAAACAGCTGATACAGCTGCTGGCCGAGTTTGCTGATGCCGATGTGCCACTGACTGCCCCTTTTGTAGAGGAGTTTTATGCCCGGCTTCAGGGTCAGGGGCCAGCGATTGCATTCGTGCAGACCTGGGTTGAACAGAAGCTTATCGAACAGGGATTCTCCGCAACCCAGTTGTCGGCGGCAGCTGCCCGCACCGCAGCAACCAATCAGATCTCAATCGCCAACAGCATCGGTAGCCTGCGTTTTATCGGCACGATGGAGTGGCGTGATTATGTCGAGTCACTCAGCGTTGTCGAACAGACCCTGCGTGAAGATCCGGCAGGCATGCACGCTAGCCAGGATTTTGCCACCCGTGATCGTTATCGACATGTCATTGAAGACATAGCCCGCGGTAGTCTCCAAAGTGCGTGCAGTGAGTTGGTGGTGGCGCGCGAAGCCGTTGCCCTTGCGCAAACAGCAGCAGAACAGTTGGGTAGCCGTGACCGCAGTGCCCACGTTGGCTACTATCTGATCGATAACGGTCGGCAGAGCCTGGAGCAAGTTGTTGAATGTCGTGTGTCGTGGCGAGTGCGCATAAAGCGCGCATGCCGCTCTGCCTGTCTGCCGCTTTATCTTGCGCCTATCTTGTTGCTCACCGCATTCTTCACCTCAATCCTGCTTATCCCATTCGGTGGCATTGCCCTGCTTGACTGGCGTTACGGGCTGTTTGCGATCAGCGCGCTCATCGCGGCATCCGCACTGGCTGTGTCGCTGGTGAATCTGTTTGTCACCCTGCTGTTACCGCCTCGTGCCTTGCCGCGCCTCGATTTTTCCAAGGGGATTCCAGATATTCACCGCGCCATGGTGGTGGTGCCTACTTTGCTGAGCAAGCCGCAAGAGATTGATGATCTGCTTGAAGCTTTGGAAATTCGCTACCTTGGCAATCGCGATGCCAATCTTTTCTTTGCTCTGCTTACTGATTTTCGTGATGCGCCGGAACAGACCCAGCCCGGTGATGAGGAGCTGCTCGCCTATGCCCGTGAAGCCGTGCAGAAACTTAACGAAAGCTACGGCGAAGATCGCCCATGCATCTTCTATCTATTGCATCGTCCCCGTGAGTGGAATGCCTACGAACAGGTGTGGATGGGTTACGAGCGAAAGCGCGGTAAATTAGAGCAGTTCAATGCCTTGCTACGTGGCGGCGCGGAAACGGCGTTTTCAGAGATTGTTGGTGATAGTGCTATCTTCCCCTCGATCAAGTACGTCATCACCCTGGATACTGATACACAGCTACCACGTGATGTAGCCCATACCCTTGCTGGTAATATGGCGCACCCACTTAACCGGCCGCTCTACGATGCGCAAAAGGGGCGTATCACCGAAGGCTATGCGATCCTGCAACCCCGCGCCTCGATCAGCCTGACCAGCGCAGGTCAGTCGCGTTTCAGTAGGCTGTTCGCGGGTGAATCGGGCATTGACCCCTACACCCGAGAGGTGTCAGATGTTTATCAGGATATGTTTGGTGAAGGTTCGTTCATCGGCAAAGGCATCTATGATGTAGATGCCTTTCGTCAGGCCGTTGATGGCCGCTTTCCGGATAATCTCATTCTCAGTCACGACCTGCTGGAGAGCGGTTATGCCCGTTCGGCACTGGTGACCGATGTCGATCTTATTGAAGAGCATCCCGACAGCTACGCCATTGATGTCAGCCGACGCCATCGCTGGATACGGGGTGACTGGCAGCTGGCCGGTTGGCTGTTGCCCAGTGTGCCGGGACCGGAGTGTTGTGATGACTCAGGCAAAGCAAAGACCAAACGCCAGCCTAATCCTTTGTCTCTTTTGTCGATGTGGAAGATCTTCGACAACCTGCGCCGCAGTCTTGTCTCACCGGCTCTGTTTGCTTTGCTGCTGAGTGGTTGGTTGGCTGGGCCGGGATCGGCCTGGTTTTGGAGCTTGTTGGTGGTCGCGGTGCTGTTTCTGCCTGGCGCATTGTCCCTCACCATTGAATTCATCCGCAAACCCAAGGATCGTGATTGGCTGGTGCATCTGGTTCAGATTGGCAATGCCACCGGACAGCCATTGGCACACGCTTTTTTGACCCTGGCACTGCTGCCATACGAAACCCTGATCTGCCTCGATGCGATTGCGCGCTCAGGCCTGCGCATGCTCTTTACCCGGCGTGGGCTATTGCTCTGGCATGTGAGCGCCTATGTGCGCCGCAATGCCCGCCGCACACTATTCGATTTTTTTAAGGAGATGTGGACTGCCCCCGTTGTTGCGTTGGTGCTGGCATCTCTGTTGAGTGGTGCAGATCTGCTCTACGCTGCCCCCGTCCTGCTGCTTTGGTTGCTATCGCCTGTGATTGGCTGGTGGATTAGCCTGCCGCTGTTGGTTCCGCAGCCTGATTTGAGCGCTGAGCAACGGGCGTTTCTACGGACATCGGCCCGCCGAACCTGGCGCTACTTTGCCGACTTTGTTGGCCCGGAGGAGAACTGGTTACCACCCGACAACTTCCAGGAATATCCGGCGCCGGTCATCGCTTCGCGCACCTCTCCCACCAACATTGGCATGTCGCTGCTGGCTGATCTATCAGCCTGTGATTTTGGTTACATCGCTGCTGGGGAGTTCCTGCAGCGTGCCCAGAACACACTGGCTACGATGGAGAAATTGGAACGCTACCGCGGCCACTTATATAACTGGTACGACACCCGCACGCTGCAACCACTGCACCCACAATATGTCTCTTCGGTCGACAGTGGCAATCTGGCTGGCGCGCTGCTCACCCTGCAGGCCGGACTGCTTGAACTGAAGCATCAGCCGGTGCTGTCACCCAATGCATTTCAAGGGTTGCAGGATACGCTGCAGGTGCTGGGCGAACAGCTGCCCTCCCTGGCAACCCCCGATCTGGCCGAGAAGGTTCAGTTGTTACGCAACCTGCTCTCGATGAGCCGCTCGCCTGAAACACTGAATGATGCCGATCGCCTGCTGAATGAGATTCACCATGTTGGCGGTGAGCTGCTTGCGTGGCTGCCGACTGATATTGATATTGATGGAGAGCTCTATTACTGGACGCAGGCATTTGACAGACAGACCTGTGCGCTGCGTGACGAACTTCGGTTTCTTGTGTCTGAATCACAGCAATTCAGCCAGATTCCGACACTGGCAGGGCTGGCCAGAGAGAAGATCTCTGACACTGATCAAGGTTCCGGCTCACGCTATAAAAATGCACTGCAACGGCTCAAAACCATCGATGATCTGGTGTATCGCTGTCGTGAGCTCGCGCTGATGGATTTTGAATTTCTCTACGACAGAACCAGCGGTTTGTTGAGCATCGGCTACGATGTGGGCGAACGGCGCCGCGACCCATCCTGCTACGATCTGCTGGCATCTGAAGCGCGTCTGGCCAGTTTTCTGCTGATTGCGCAGGAACAGGTTCCGCAGAAGCATTGGTTCGCACTGGGTCGTCTGCTGACCAGTCACGGCGGTGATGTGAATCTGATTTCGTGGAGTGGCTCGATGTTCGAGTACCTCATGCCGCAGCTGATCATGCCCAGTTTTGATAACACTTTGCTGGCGCAAACCTGTAAAGCTGCTGTATCCCGCCAGATTGAATATGGCCACCAACGGGCGGTGCCCTGGGGGATTTCCGAGTCCTGCTACAACGCTACGGATATGCATCAGGTCTACCAATATCGCGCTTTCGGTGTGCCGGGTTTGGGCCTCAAGCGTGGACTGGCGGAGGATCTGGTGATCGCACCCTATGCCAGCGCACTGGCGCTGATGGTAATGCCGCTGGAGTCCTGTCGTAATCTACAGGCACTGGCGGCCAATGGTTTTCTCGGGGCTTATGGTTTTTATGAGGCCATCGATTACACACCATCCCGTGTGCCGCGTGGTAAAGAACACGTTATCGTACGTAGCTTCATGGCGCACCATCAAGGGATGAGTCTGTTGGCACTTGAACATCTGCTGCTGAACCAACCGATGCAGCGTCGGTTTATGTCAGATCCACTGGTGCGCGCCACGGAATTGTTGCTGCAAGAACGTGTGCCAAAGAGGAGCGCCACACTGCATCCCCATGCTGCGGAAGTCTCAGCAGCGGCGCGTCCGCCAGCAGCGGAGGTTGGTTCGACCATGCGGGTGTTTACCGACCCGAATACACTCGCACCGGAAGTGCATCTGCTCTCCAACGGCAGCTATCACGTCATGGCGACCCATGCGGGTGGTGGTTACAGCCGCTGGCGGGATCTGTCTGTCAGCCGTTGGCGTGAGGATGCCACGACTGATGATTGGGGCACCTTTATCTATCTACGTGACTGCGATACGGATAAGTATTGGTCAACTGCCTACCAACCGACACGTCGCAAGGCCGATCGCTATGAGGCCATCTTTGTGCAGGCACGGGCTGAATACCGGCGTCGTGATGAGGCCATCGAGGCACACACTGAGATTAGCGTTTCACCAGAAGATGATGTTGAGATTCGTCGTGTCACCCTCACTAACCAATCGCCCCGTAGTCGTCATATCGAAGTGACGAGTTACGCCGAAGTGGTGTTGGCGCCGTTGAATGCCGACCTGGCTCATCGTTCTTTTAGCAACCTGTTTGTGCAGACTGAAATCCTCTTCGAGCGACAGGCTATCCTCTGTACGCGCCGCCCGCGCACACCGGGTGAGCAGGTGCCGTGGATGTTCCATCTATTGGCAGCACCCGGCACAGAAGTCGATGGGGCATCCTATGAGACGGATCGCGCTAAATTTATCGGTCGAGGCCGAACGGCTGCCAATCCAGCCGCATTGGATGGTGGCGATGTGGCACCCACTTTATCCAATACGGATGGCCCGGTGCTTGATCCCATCGTCGCTATCCGTCGTACCGTCCACCTGTCAGTCGATGAATCAGCCACTGTGCAGATCATCTCCGGTGTCGCTGACACACGCGAGGCGGCATTGGCCTTGCTGGATAAGTATTGCGACCGCCACTTTGTTGAGCGTGCCTTTGAAATGGCCTGGTTTCAAAGCCAGGAGGTGCTGCGCCACCTCAATGCATCGGAGGCTGATGCCCAACTCTATGGTCGTCTGGCCAGCTCTCTCATTTATGGCAATGCCCAGCGCCGGGCCATGTCGAGCGTGATTGCTCGCAACCAGCTTGGCCAGTCCGGGCTGTGGCGCTTTGGTGTCTCGGGTGATCTGCCTATCGTGCTGCTACATATTGGAACCCTAAATCGTATTGGTCTGGCCAAACAGGTGCTGCAGGCGCATGCCTATTGGCGCATGAAGGGGTTGGCGGTAGATCTGGTGATTGTAAACGATGATTTCTCAGGCTATCGCGCTGTCCTGCAAGATCAGATCATGGGATTGATCAACTCAGGCTCGGAGGCACAAATTGTCGATAAACCAGGCGGCATCTTTGTGCGGCGTGCAGAAGAGCTTTCCGAAGAAGACCGAGTCTTGTTTCAGACTGTTGCCCACGTGGTGCTCATCGATAGCGCCGAGAGCCTGCTCGAACAGATAGAGCGTCGTGTGGTAGCAGAACGCTTGCCGAATCACCTGATTCCCTCGCACCAAGCTAGCGCTGAAGCGATTCAGCCGCTGGCCTCACGCGAACGTACCTTCTGCAACGGCCTGGGTGGCTTTACCCCTGATGGACATGAATATGTGGTGACACTTGAACCGGGTCAAACCACGCCATTGCCATGGGTTAATGTCATCGCCAGCCCACACATTGGCACCGTCGTCAGTGAGAGCGGCAGCGCCTACACCTGGGTGGAAAATGCCCATGAATTTCGCCTGACCACTTGGCACAATGACCCCGTTAGCGATCGTAGCGGCGAAGCCCTCTACATCCGCGATGAAGAGACGGGGGCATTCTGGTCGCCCACACCACTGCCTGCCCGCGGCCAATCCGGCTATGTGTGTCGGCACGGGTTTGGCTACAGCGTGTTCGAGCATTATCAGGCCGGTATCTCTTCGGAGCTGCATACCTACGTCGCCATGGATGCGCCGGTAAAGTTTGTGGTGGTCAAGTTGGGCAACCATTCAGGGCGTCCACGCCGGCTCTCACTGACGGGTTATTGGGAATTGGTGCTGGGTGAGTGGCGGCATGCCAATCAGATGCATACCGTGACCGAAGTAGATGCGCACAGCGGTGCGTTATTTGCCCGCAATGCCTATAGCCGCGGATGCAGTAATCGCATTATCTTTGTGCAGGTTAGTGAGCCGGAACGCAGTGTGACCGGCAATCGCACCGAGTTCATAGGTCGTAATGGCTCACTGGCCAATCCGGCGGCACTACGCCGTGAACGCCTATCGGGCAAGATCGGGGCAGGCCTTGATCCCTGTGCTGCGATGCAGACCAGAATCGAACTGGCTGATGGACAGGAGCGGGAGGTTGTATTCATCCTTGGTGCGGCACACAGCATTGATGAGGCGCACTATTTTAGCCAGCGTTTCAGTGGACCGGCGGGGGCACGCCAGGCATTGGAAACAGTATGGGGCTACTGGAATCACACCCTGGGTGCGGTACATGTTGAGACGCCCGACTCCGCGCTGAATGTGTTGACCAATGGTTGGTTGCTCTACCAGACAATCTCCTGCCGGCTCTGGGGCCGAAGTGGTTATTACCAGTCTGGTGGTGCTTACGGTTTTCGTGATCAGCTGCAGGACACCATGGCGCTGATCCACGCCACACCCTGGCTGGCCCGTGAGCAGATCATTCGTTGTGCCGAGCGCCAGTTTAGTCAGGGTGATGTGCAACACTGGTGGCATCCACCTAATGGCCAGGGGGTGCGCACCCATTTCTCGGATGACTATCTGTGGCTGCCACATGCCACCTGTCGCTATGTCTTGGCAACGGGTGATATGGCGGTGCTCGATGAATCTGTCCACTTTCTGGAAGGACGTGAGTTGAACTCGGGAGAAGAGGCCTACTACGACCAGCCGCAACAATCCCATGAATCTGCCACGCTCTATGAACATTGCGTACGTGCCATCAAACATGGCCTGCGTTTTGGCGAGCACCAACTGCCACTCATGGGGTGTGGTGACTGGAACGATGGTATGAATCTCATCGGTCGTGACGGCAAGGGCGAGAGCGTTTGGCTGGCCTGGTTCCTCTACGAAAACCTACAGCAGTTTGCAAAGCTGGCCCGTGGTCGGGATGACGAAGCCTTTGCTGATCTCTGTACGAAACAGGCCACGCAGCTGCTCACCAATATTGAATCCCATGGCTGGGATGGTGACTGGTATCGGCGCGCCTACTTTGATGATGGCGCGCCCTTAGGCTCAGCCAAGAATGACGAATGCCAAATTGATTCCATCAGCCAGAGTTGGTCGGTGATCTCTGGTGGCGGCGATCCTGAACGCAGCCGCCAGGCAATGGCTGCAGTGGACAAGCGTCTGGTGCGTCGTGATGCAAAGCTGATCCAACTGCTCGATCCGCCCTTCGATAAATCCACCCTGGAGCCCGGCTATATCAAAGGCTATGTTCCGGGTGTGCGCGAAAACGGTGGTCAATATACCCACGCTGCCATTTGGGCCACCACGGCGTTTGCCATGCTGGGTGAGACCAAGTGCGCCTGGGAGCTATTCGCCATGCTCAACCCCATCAATCGCGGCAGTCAGCTGGAAGAGATCGAGCGCTACAAGGTTGAACCCTATGTAATGAGCGCGGATATCTACGCTGTAGCCCCCCACACCGGGCGTGGCGGCTGGACCTGGTACACCGGCGCGGCGGGCTGGATGTATCGGCTCAGTGTGGAGACGCTGCTGGGCCTGCATCTGGAAGAGGATCACCTACGTATTGCGCCGTGCATTCCCGCTGATTGGGATGCCTACAAAATCCACTACCGTTATCGCGACACCTTCTACCACATCACCATCCAGTGCAGCCTTGAAAAGGCAGCACATGTAGCCCGTGTGACATTGGATGATGTTTTGCTCGATAGCGATGGTCTTATCCCCTTGATTGATGACCGCCGGGATCACCTGGTCAGTGTGGAACTGGCGTAGATAGGCAACCAAATATATACAGTCGTCCGGCAATTTCGCCGGTCGAATTCAAACAAAAGGAGCTCGATATGAGCACATATATCATTGAAGCGAAGATACAGGGGCTGGACTTAAGCTTGATCGCCGACACAAAAGGAGGGCATTGGAATGCCATCGCAGAACAGTAACGGCGGCCCAGGCAACCCCTGGGGTGACAGAACGGGATCCCCCCCTGATCTTGAGGCGCTGATCCGGCAGGGGCAGGATCGACTCAAGCAGTTTATACCAAGCGGTGGCCCACGCGGGGTGATCGCCCTTGTGGTTCTCATCCTCGCCGGCCTGGGTGTATGGACAGCCTTTTACACCGTACCGAGCGACTCTGTGGGCGTTGTGCAGCGTTTTGGTCAATACCTCAAGGAAGTGCCTCCAGGGCTGAATTTCAGGCTGCCCCTGGGCATTGATGCAGTAACCATCGTTCCCGTTAAACGGCAGCTGAAGCAGGAGTTCGGCTTCACCACCCCCGGTGCCACCGATCCGTACCAAAGCCCTACCGATGGAAGGCGGGAGACGGAGATGGTGACGGGCGACCTGAACGCGGCACTGGTGGAGTGGGTGGTTCAGTACCGCATCTCCGATCCCTTTAAATATCTATTCGAGGTGCGTGAACCTGGCGCCACCCTGCGCTATGTATCCGAATCGGTGATGCGCGAAGTGGTCGGTGATCGTACCGTGGATGAGGTGATTACCATCGGACGCCAGGAAATTGAAATAGAGGCACTGCGCAAGATGCAGGCACTCTCAACCAAATATGTCATGGGGATCAGTATCGACCAGGTGCAATTGAAAAATATCAATCCTCCTGCGCCGGTGCAGGCCTCGTTCAACGAGGTCAACCAGGCCCAGCAAGAGAAGGAGAAACTGATCAACGAGGCCCGGCGCGATTACAACAAGGTGATCCCACTGGCTGAGGGCGAGAAGGATCAGCGCATCCGCGAGGCCGACGGCTACCGGCTCAAACGGATCAATGAAGCGGAAGGCGATGTCGCTCGCTTTAATGCCCTACTGAGGGAATACAGCAAGGCGCCGGAGGTGACGCGTCGTCGCATCTATATCGAGACCCTGCAAGAGGTCATGCCAAGCATACGTGCCAAGATCGTTGTGGATGAACAGATGCGTGGCATTCTGCCGCTGCTGAACCTCGATGCTCAGAAGGGAGATCGATCATGAAGATCAAATCAATCGTAATGTTAGCGCTGTTGGGTATTGGAGCCTACATTCTGATGAGCTCACTCTACACCGTAGGCGAAGTCGAACAGGTGATCATTACCCAGTTCGGCAAACCGGTCGGCGGGCCCGTGACGGAGGCCGGCTTGAAGATGAAGGTGCCTTTCATCCAGGAGGTCAATCCCATCGACAAGCGGGTGCTGGAGTGGGACGGCAATCCGTCGGATATGCCAACCAAGGACAAGCTCTATATCTCGGTCGATCTCTTCGCCCGTTGGCGCATTACCGATCCCCTGCAGTATTTTTTGCGCTTGCGTGACGAACGCAGCGCCCAGTCCCGCCTCGATGATATCCTCGGCAGCGAGACCCGTAACGCCATCGCCAAACATGAGTTGATCGAGATTATCCGCACCACCAAGGACCGCGTCCCCCTGCGTGATACGCTGCTGACCGATGAGGAGCGGAAGCTGAATATGGGCACCCTGGTGCCGATCCAGAAGGGGCGTCAACTCGTCGAACAAGAGATCTTTGCCGCAGCGGCCGAAAAGGTGCAGGTGTTTGGTATTGAACTGCTGGATATCCGTTTCAAACGAATCAACTACAACCAAAGCGTACGCCCGAAGATCTACGATCGAATGATCAGCGAACGCAGGCAGATAGCGGAACGCTTCCTGTCGGAAGGTAACGGCGAAGCTGCCCGAATTCGTGGTAATCGTGTGCGTGAATTGAACAAGATTCAGTCAGAGGCCTATCGCCAGGTGGAAGAGATCCGTGGTGTAGCCGACGCAAAAGCTACCGAAATCTACGCCAGCGCATACAATCAAAGTCCTGAAGCAGTGGCGTTTTATGAGTTCACCCGGACCATGCAGTCCTACAAATCCATCATCGCCGACAACACCACCCTAGTGCTTTCAACGGACAGCGACATGTTCAAGTTTCTGAAGGCTATGATGCCGGATCAGGCTGTGGGTGCCGAGTGATGAAATTGCACTTTCCGAATCCATGCCGCAGTTTTGATGAGCATAAAAACCGGATTCAATTCTGGGGATATGACCGCGCGATTGAGATTTCATTCTATGTGGAAGCAGCTGCACTCAAACGCCTCTGCCCAGGGACAAAGAGTGTCGAAAAGGAACTTCTAAAGGCGTTCGATACCGTCCGGGAAAAAATCTACGCGGCTGCGGAGAAGATCTATGATCGTGGTGGTGGCAGCAAAGGAACCTACGCTTACATCTTGGCAGCAGAGGATTTCTGATGATGGTGCTGCACACCATCTGGCTGATATTTTATTGCAACCCTAAGATCAAATACACTGTCGAAAAAAGCCGAATCTGCTTTACTATGAATAGGTGGCTGTAGGCAGTGTTCGGTTTGCGACATTGAGCCTGCGTTAAGCTATTACATAACACGGGGTTGCCTGTGAAATATAAAGACTATTACAAAATCATGGGGCTAGCGCGTGATGCCTCTCAAGATGATATTAAACGCGCTCATCGTAAGTTAGCCCGCAAGTATCACCCTGATGTCAGCAAAGAGCCTGATGCCGAAGCCAAGTTTAAAGAGGCGAGTGAGGCCTATGAGGTACTAAAGGATCCTGAAAAGCGGGCAGCCTATGACCGGATAGACCCCAACTTGAAAGCGGGTCAGGAATTCCATCCACCCCCTAATTGGGATTCCGGCTTTGAGTTTCGCGGTGGTGGTTTCACAGGTGCGGGCGGAAGTGGGTTTAGTGACTTTTTTGAAGAGCTGTTTGGTCAACAGGGTTTCAGGGGGCATGCTACCTATGGCGCTCAGTTCAATGCACCCGGCCAGGATCATCATGCCAAGGTGCTAGTAGATCTGGAAGATGCCTTTCATGGCGCAACACGCAGCATCAACCTGCAATCGCCGGAGCTGGATGAGCAAGGTCAAATGCGCATAACCCAGCATACGCTTAATGTGAAAATTCCGAAGGGCATTAAAGAGGGGCAGCAGATTCGTCTCAAGGGTCAAGGCACACCAGGTATGGGGCAAGGGATGAAGGGGGATCTCTATCTGGAGATTCATTTTAATCCTCATTCCATTTATCGTGTGGAGGGACGTGACCTGCATATGCAACTGCCCGTGGCTCCCTGGGAGGTGGCGCTAGGCGCTACGGTGAAGACACTAACTCCGGACGGCACACTGGATCTCAAAATTCCTGCCGGTGCAAATAGCGGCAGCAAACTTCGCCTGAAAGGACGAGGTATCCCCGGCAAACCCACAGGTGATATCTATGTAACCTTGAGTGTGGTGGCACCACCAGCAAATAGCGAACAGGCCAAGGCACTTTATAAAGAGATGGCAAGCACGCTGGCGTTCAACCCAAGAGCCAAGATGGGGGTATAACTGATGAGCAAGCAGACCGTATTGACTGGCATCATCGTTGAAGAGAACAGCATCTTTACCCTGGCTGAACTCAGTCGAGCCAGTGGTAAGCCTGCCGAGTGGATACTGACATTGGTGGAAGAGGGTATCATTGAACCTGTGGGCGACGACCAAAGCCATTGGCAATTCCGTGGTCACTGCCTGCGTCGGGTCTGTATTGTTCAGAGGCTGGAGTCAGATCTCGGGTTAAACCTGGCTGGTGCCGCCCTGGCGCTGGAGTTGCTGGAAGAGGTAGAAGCCCTTCGAAATCGAATCGCGATATTGGAGCAATAAAAGCACCTATTCCATCGGGGAATCACACTGTTGGCAGCGAATATGAATAAAGATCAGCAGGCTAAAGTAGAACCCCCCCAGCTTCCCCCGGAGCTCCTTGATTGGCTCACTAGACCTGTGACCCGGTTCTTGCGCATTCAAGCCGCTGCCGGTGGGGTTCTTCTACTGTTTACCATTGCTGCATTGGTTCTATCCAACTCACCATGGGCTAATCCTTTTCTGGCGTTTTGGGAAACACCAGTGGGGATTCAGGCCGGCTCGCTGGAACTCAGCCGTTCACTGCGTGGATGGATCAATGATGCTTTAATGACCTTGTTCTTTTTCCATGTCGCCCTGGAACTCAAGCGGGAACTGGTGCTGGGCGAATTGCGTAATCCACGTATGGCGGCGTTATCCATCGCCGCCGCTTTGGGCGGTATGTTGGTGCCCGTCATCCTCTATTGGGTACTACAATCAGGCCAGCCGGGGCAGAGTGGTTGGGGCACGGTGATGGCGACAGACACCGCCTTTGTCATTGGTTGTCTGGCACTGCTGGGGCGTCGTATTTCCCACAGTTTGCGCATATTTATGCTGTCGTTGGCGATTGTTGATGATCTCGGTGCTGTTCTGGTTGTAGCCATAGGCTACGGTAATCACATCAATTGGGAGCCGCTCATCTTGGTCGTTGTTGGCATCGCCATCGTGCGCGGAATGACTCAGCTCGGCGTCCGCAGCACCGCAATCTATTTTCTCATGGGTGCTCTCATCTGGCTTGCGGTGGATGCATCGGGTATTCATGCGACGGTTACCGGCGTTATTCTTGGTTTGATGACGCCGACTGTCAGATGGGTTAGCGACGAGCGCATGCATGCCATCTTGGGTCGCGTGGTTGCGTATCCACCTGGTGACCACTGGAGTGGCGATACTGAGGACCGCAAAGCATTGCGAATGGCCGAAGCTGCGGCGCGTGAAACGTTATCGCCGGTCGAACGGTTGGTGATGGCACTGCATCCGTGGGTTGCTTTTGCCATACTGCCACTCTTTGCATTTGCCAATGCTGGAGTGCCGATCACTTTCGACGATCTTGAAAATTCCGTTACTGTGGCCGTGTTTGTGGGATTCGCGATTGGCAAACCGATAGGGGTCTTTGGCTTCAGTTGGCTAGCAGTGCGCACGGGCATTGCGATGCGTCCTGCAGATCTCAATTGGCGCCTGCTGGCTGCCGGTAGTCTGCTTGCCGGTATTGGCTTCACCATGGCGTTGTTCATTGCCAACCTGGCATTTACTACAGAGCTTATCAATGCTGCAAAATTAGGCATCCTTTCCGCATCGGTTTTTTCTGCGGTGGTAGGTGTTATGCTTTTGAGGCATGGTCTGCGCGTGGAGATCAAAAAAATCCCACCTGAAATGTCATCCGGCTTCTGATCAGCAGTTGTTGAACCTAGAATCCTCAGTTGGACGGCCTGTATAGTGGCTCTGAGTGTTCGGCTGGCGTAGCAAAAAAATGAGTTAATGGTTTGATCCTTAATGCGTTTTTTTGCATAGCCAGATGGGCACTCCGAGCCGCTAGGCAGGTCGTAGCATTTTCACCCTACAGGTGAACTGAGGTGCGGTTAATAATCCTAATAATTTCATTGTGTTATACATATCCACAAGCGGTCAACTGAGGATTCTAGGTTGAATCAGGGATGCTAGAAAAAGAAGTTATTGCGAGTCCATTCCTTAATTATTGCTGTCCCACATTACGTTACATTTTGCCTTTGCTGCTGCCTTGAGCAATTCGATCATTGGCAAGGCGCGGTGCGAAAGTGTTACCGCAGGTTCGTCATCTTCTTTTTCGGTAGACTTTTGCGGATGCGACAACTGCTTATCTGCCTCAACGGCAGCCTCCAATTTTTCCAGTGCCGCCTGGATATCGTCTGCAAGGAGAGCACTGGGCACGGTGCCGCTGTGCCCCATCAGATGAAGCAGTTGGACTGCCACGTCTCCGAACATGGTTATATTCGCGTAGGCTGGGCAGGAAAAGGTTACCAGCATGATCAGCTCCTCTCTAATGATCGATTATGTGAGGGGCAGCCTCGCGTCTGCTGCCTATTTTGTCCGCTCAATGCACACAATGATAAGGATAGGCTCTGCATCAGAAAGTGTCAGGCAGTGTAATCATGGTCCTTCACTGGCTGGGGTATCCCTTCCGGTTAGCCTCCGATTCCACTTCTCCATCCATGGCTACCACTACCCGGTTCTTTCCGCTTCTCTTGACTTGAAATAGCGCAGCATCTGCTTTCTCGACGAGATCTTGATATGTCCGGGTCTTTTTTCCACATGAGGCCACACCTATGCTAACGGTTACTGTTCGGCCGTTAGGCAGGCATTCCACTAGCTCCATTCTCATTCTATTGGCAAGTGCCCCAGCTTCACGGATATCAGTCAAAGGCAGGATGACCGCAAACTCCTCTCCGCCGTAGCGGCAGCAAATGTCTGAATCTCTCGCCAGGTGCAGGAGAGTTCTTCCCATTGCGGCCAGAATCTTGTCACCTTCACGGTGCCCGTATGTATCATTGACCACCTTGAAGTCATCGATATCAATCAAAACCAGGGAGATGAGTGAGCCATAGCGCACATAGCGCCGCACCTCCAAGTCAATCTGCTGATAAAAGTAGGTATGGTTGAAGAGGCCTGTCAGACCATCGCGCAAAGAGAGCCCGACTATCTTTTCAATATGCGCTTCACCCACCAGCGTAGCGGACTCCATAATGTCTGTTATGTTTGAAAGGTAATCCAGCGTGGCAACAGCAATTCCGGCATTCCTTCCCAAAGCCTTCGATAGCTCGTATTTGTGCCGCAAAACTTCAGTCCACAGCTCTTCGGCAACTTCCGGGGCAATATACTGGTGGGTGATCGAATAAAGAAGGTCGGAAAAGAATCTGAGGCCGCGGATCTTTTTGAGATGGGCGAGGCGATTATTCTCAGTTTCTGTAAGTGGACGATCGCCTGCTAAAGCAGACACCAGATCCAAAGTTAACGCATCTTCGGCAAGGAGACCCCTCCGGCGATCGCCATCAGTCTCTTCGACATGCGATAAATTGTTGTTCAAAACAGCCATGGTTGATCGTGCCCTCCATAATGCTTTTACTACCTGCATCGAGCGTAAGGCCGGGCTGCCTACATAGACCAATGCCAGTGTATTTAGTCTTCAGGCATGTAGCCCTTGATGATATAACCGCCGGATTTTTCATCATGCTCCAGTTTCAACAGTTTGCGTTTCTGGGCCTCTTCCAGCAACTGGCCAAAGGTGCGAAAGCCGTGATAACGCTCGCTAAAACCTGGCTTGCGGCGCTTCAACGCCTGCTTGACCATGGAACCCCAAACCTTTTCCTCATCCCCACGCTCGTCGAACAGATCGCCCAAGGTCTCCATTACCAGGTCGATAGCAGTCTGTTTTTTATCTTCCTCCGTTGGGGGGCTGGGCTTGGGTTCTGTTTTAGCGGTGGTAGGTTTGCGTTTATTCTTGCGCGGTTTGTCGCTCTCACGCACCAGATCATCATAGTAGATGAACTCATCGCAGTTGGAGGTCAACAGATCTGACGTAGAGTTCTTTACCCCAACGCCTATGACGATCTTATTGTTCTCTCTCAGTTTGCTCACCAGTGCAGAAAAGTCTGAGTCGCCGCTAATAATGACGAAGGTATCCACATGGGACTTGGTGTAACAGAGATCCAGTGCATCCACTACCATGCGGATGTCTGCCGAATTCTTGCCTGATTGGCGCACATGAGGTATCTCAATCATTTCAAAGGATGCCTCATGCATGGCGACCTTGAACTCTTTGTAGCGATCCCAGTCGCAATAGGCCTTCTTGACCACGATGTTGCCTTTGAGCAGCAGCCGTTCCAGCACCTTCTGGATGTTGAAGGCAGCATATTTTGCATCACGCACGCCTAGGGCGACATTTTCAAAATCACAGTACAGAGCCATACTCTGGGTGTTGGGTTTTGTACTCATATGGCCTCCGCCAGGTGTTGAGGTGAGTGGCTGCATACACCACATGCTTTATTGTACAAATATCACTTGATCTCCAAGCGCATTCTTCAACTTCAAGTTTAGCTCATCAAGCTCTTTCAAAGAGTGGGCACACAAGGGTGAATTACCTCATATTGGTACTGGCCTGAGCACATCACTACGGTACCGTATCACGTGATGGGTGTTTGACTGGAGCACCAAGTTGCCCCAGGTCTTTAATATTTAGCGCATCGGCCAGGCCAAAAGCACTAATTTGGTGGCAGGATGTAAATGACTCACACTAGACCCATCCGTGGATTCAATCTAAATAACTGCCCAAGGTTGGTAAGGTTGAAGTGAAAAACTAAAGCGTAATCGAAAGGATAGAATCACAACTAGTATCAAACAGCTGTCGCCGAAAGTGGCATCGCAAGAGTTATGCAGGCATGTAACTGCGTAATTCATGCAGGAAATCAAAGCCAGAGACGAGTCTTAGCCCAACCATCTGCTGGCTTTTAAACCAATTGAGTGCGCTCTTGAATGCTGATGAATGAATGGCTGTTTAGGGGTTGGTGCCTCCCAAATGCTATCAGTAGCAAAATGTCTGCAATGTGTACACAAGAGATATACAGGTCAAATTTCTAATCGGCGGCAGTCCAGGGTCAGTAATTGGCCGGAGTCCAGCGCGTAATGAGCCATTGGCCTTCAGCAATTGAATGTATCTGGGTAAGATATTATGTGCACTTCTGAAGTAAACAACAGGTATCATTTGTAGAGCTTCTTGACCCCGGCTACATCACCTGCATTCAGGTCGCGCTTTTTGGTTTCGCCATTGGATGCATAAGCGTACATTGTTTCATCGGTGCAGGTACTCTCTGGATGACTCATGCCAGCGGCATGCCCTACCTCATGAGCTGCGATTCCCAGTATATCCATGATGCCCGTGTTTATGCTTGCATCACCAAAAGCGAACGCTTCATTATAAACTTGATCCCACTCAATCAGCCTGCGGTTTCTTGGGGGTCCACCAAAGACTCCCCAGACAACTGTAACCGCAATAGTATTGTTACTATCAATTGCAGGATCATTAATGTTTGCAAAGTAGACTTCATTTTTGTCATCTAGTGGTGTTGTGGTGTCTGCACCATTGATAATACCAGTGACCTGACTACCAAAAATGTTGCCTGCGACCTCATCATTCCAAAGCCCGGTAGCAGTAGCAATAGTGGACTCTACTTCGTATTGTGACATACCGCTGAGGTTGGTACTGTCGACAATGTAATTTTCTGCTGTTTTCCAGCTGACGCCACTTCCAATAAAAGCATAGCAGGTAGAGCCACTATCTTTTTTGCCCCCGTTATTGCCTCCACCAACACCATCAGGTTTGGCTGGCTGATCCTGTCGATAGATAAAAGCTAAACCACGTACCTGTTCGCCATTGTGCCTTCCAATGCCCAGATCAAAGATATTCTTGGCTATCTGTTTTGCATTGGGTGGCAGGCTGAAAGGGCGTTCAGCTAGAGCAGCAGTAGAGGATAATAATCCAGCTATGCCGACCGCAATGATAGTCCGGTGTAATCTGCTGTTAGAATGGGTCGTCTGTTTCATTTTATTGTCCTTGTAGTAACTGGGTACAAAAAAATTTGCCGTTGATAAACAAAGGCCTGAAATTGTTCCATTCACTATACCAGCAACCATCGATACAGTGTAGGGAACCCCTTTCTTATTGATTAGCGTGCGCTTTGTGCCTTCGATTACTTGTAGTGGAGAGTGATTGGAGGGCGCAAGAACCACCCTCAAACTTTATTGATGAAGGTCTATATTTACTCTCCTGCCTATCATTACCTGCATCTATAATAACGGCTTTGTATATGGAGCAGCTATTCGCCTGATGTGAGTGGTGATCCCCAGCTGCCTTCACTTGTTTAGGTGTCGCACTTACTATTTGAATCCAAGAGTGGTAACAGAAATTTTCAACTGACCAACAATGCATGGCTTATTTTGAAAAGATTCGCTGGCCAAATGGGTTTCAATGTCCCCACTGTGGACATCTAGGTAGTTACTTTACAGCAGAGCGTGGCCAGCATGAATGTGTAAGTTGTCACCGACAAACCTCGGTGACTGCGGGAACAACTCTTCATGCTACCAAACTATCCTTAACCAAGTGGTTCTGGGCAATTGACTGGGTAGCTACAGATAAGGGTGGCA
>Ga0316187_10000780_pt1 | contig 26090 bp, 18 predicted proteins | sample CroRivburrow1_MG_FD_204927 | JGI IMG/M metagenome (GOLD analysis project Ga0316187, IMG submission 204927) | Coastal sediment microbial communities from Maine, United States - Cross River worm burrow 1 | ecosystem: Environmental > Aquatic > Marine > Coastal > Sediment | place: USA: Maine...
TGTCAATAATGTTCTAGAATGTTTCTACATGTGGCCTGGCCAAGAGATTGCATGCCACCAACCGAAAAAACAATACAGCGGCCTCCGAATCGGTCCCGACCAGTCCATGGGACAAAGTCCGGATCGACGCAAGTCTCTTCGGCGAGGTGATACTTGATGAATAGTGTGATTTCTCCGAGCTCAACATCACGGGCCGGACCAGATATCGCGGATACCGTGGACGGCGATTTTCTCGACTTCGCGGGCGAGCGTTATTTCGTCATTCGCAATGTAGAGCGGATGGAGCCGTTCTTCATGAGCGTAATCTCCGCCTATGACCACTGGCTGTTCGCTTCTTCGAGCGGAGGTCTGACGGCAGGACGCGTATCGCCCGAGACGGCCCTGTTCCCATATACGCCTGTCGACAGGCTACACGACAATGCCAACAGCGCCGGCCCGCGGACGATCCTGAGAGTCGGCAAAGGCCCCGACGCTGTGTACTGGGAACCGTTTAATCTCGAACGGCAAGGCTTATTCGCGACCAGTTGCAATCTTTACAAGAATACGCTCGGCAACAAGCTTTGCTACGAAGAGGTCAATCACGATCTCGAACTCGTCTTTCGGTACACATGGTCAACCAGCGTCGAATACGGCTTTGTACGCCATAGCGAGCTCGAGAACCGTGGCGATGCGGTGCGGCACGTCGAAGTCGTCGATGGCGTACAGAACATCCTGCCGGCGGGCACACCGATCTTCACGCAAACGAACTCGAGTAATCTCGTTGATGCCTATAAATGGACGGAACTCGACGAGTCGACCGGGTTGGCATTCCTGACGCTGTACTCAGGTATTAGTGACCGTGCCCAACCTTGCGAGTCCCTGAAGGCAACCACGGTATTCAGTGTCGGGCTCGAACAGAAGAAGATCCTGATCTCCGCCGATCAACTCAAGCGTTTCCGCTATGGCGCGGAATTGCAACAAGAAGTTCACAAGCGCGGCATACGCGGCGCCTATTTTGTAAATCACTCCTGCGAGCTTGCGGGCGGCGACTGCAGTGCCTGGGACATCGTACTTAATACCGAGCAGAGCCAGGCTGATGTGGTCGCTCTGCGACACGCGCTCGGCACGTCGGACACTGTCGCGGCGAACATACAAGATTCCATTGCAGAAGGTTCCGAACGACTGTCGAGAATCATGGCCGCGGCCGATGGCTTTCAGGCCACGGCTGAAGAGCGAGTAACCGTACATCACTATGCCAACGTGCTGTTCAATGTTCTGCGCGGCGGTATTTTCGACGATCAGTACAACGTGTCGTCACGCGACTTCTGCCGCACGATCAAACTATTCAATGGGCTCGTTTTCGAACGCAATCGCGCCACTCTCGATGCGTTGCCCGAGCGCCTCAGGTTCAACGACCTGCTGTCCGCCACTGACGATTGCGGCGACCCGCAGCTCAAGCGACTCGCGCGTGAATACCTGCCGATCACGTTCGGTCGGCGCCATGGCGACCCGAGTCGGCCCTGGAACCAATTCGAGATCCGTCTCGAGAACGAGCGCGGCGAAAGTCTGCTGTCTTATCAGGGCAACTGGCGCGATATCTTCCAGAACTGGGAAGCGCTTTCGTTCAGCTTTCCTGAATTCATCGAAAACATAATCGCCAAATTCGTGAACGCGTCCACGGTCGACGGCTATAACCCGTACCGTATTACCAAGGAAGGCATCGACTGGGAAGTCGAGGAGCCCGATAACCCCTGGAGCCACATTGGCTACTGGGGCGATCACCAGATTATCTATCTGCTGAAACTGCTGGAACTGTCGCGCAGCTTTCACCCGAAGAGACTGCGGCGCCTGTTGCACGAACCGCTATTCAGTTATGCGAACGTCCCGTACAGAATTAAACCGTTCGAGGATCTCATCAAGGATCCGAAACAGACCGTAATATTCGATGATCTACTGGCTGAGTTGATCGACAAACGGACCGAGGAAATCGGCGCCGACGGCAAACTGGTTCTCGATGCGGAAGGCCAGGTCCACCAGGTCAACCTGCTGGAGAAACTACTCGTACCGCTGCTCGCCAAGCTCGGCAACCTCGTCATCGACGGCGGTGTCTGGCTCAATACGCAACGACCTGAATGGAACGACGCGAACAATGCCCTGGTCGGCCAGGGCCTTTCCATGGTGACGCTGTACTATATGCGGCGCTATATGCATTTCCTGCGCGACCTGCTTGCCGACGAACCAGGCTCATTTGCGATATCCGCGGAGGTCGGCAAGTGGCTCGAGGGCACCGCAGATGCCCTGTCCCGAGCACGATCAGCGACGGACAATGGTGGAGTCGACGACGAACAACGATTGGGTTCACTGTCCGAACTCGGACAGGTCGCCAGCGACTTTCGGCAGTCGGTTTACAACGCCGGCGGATTCGCCGGATCTCGCAACCTCGACATTCGCGCCATATTGGACCTGCTTGATGACGCGCTCGTAATTACCGATCTCAGTATCGCGTCGAACCGCCGTGAAGATGGCCTGTATCACGCCTATAACGTCGCCGATTTCGGCGAGAACAGCTTACGTATCGACAACCTTTACTCGATGCTGGAAGGGCAGGTAGCCGCCCTAAGCTCGGGAGCGATCGGCGCGGACGAAGCCGCTGACGTTGTCGACGCGCTTTTTGCGAGCGACATTTATCGCGATGACCAGGATAGCTTCATGCTGTATCCGGACCGCGAGCTGCCCGGTTTCCTGGAAAGAAATCGCGTCGCAGAAGATAAGGTTCAGGGGATACCGCTACTGGCCCGGATGCTGAACACCAACGATGCGCGCATCGTTCTGCGAGACGTCGACGGCTGCGTTCGCTTCGCCGCGGAGTTTACGAATGCCGGCGATGTCGAGGCGGCTCTTGATGCGATTGGCGACGACTTTGCTGAGAATGACCCTGCAGCCCGCAGGGCAATACTCGAACTCTATGAGACCGTATTCGACCATAAGTCATTCACGGGACGCTCCGGCACGATGTTCGGCTTCGAAGGCCTGGGATCGATCTACTGGCACATGGTTGCCAAGCTCATGCTGGCACTCGAAGAGAAATTTTTCAGCGCGCTCGACAGCGGCGCCGATCAAGCAACGCTGAAACGGCTCGGGAGTCTCTACTACCGGGCGCGCTTTGGCATCGGCTTCAACAAATCACCCTCCGAATATGGCGCATTCCCAACAGACCCCTACTCGCACACTCCCAGGCATGCCGGCGCACAGCAGCCAGGCATGACGGGGCAGGTCAAGGAAGAGATACTGGCTCGCTTTGGCGAACTTGGCGCCCGCGTTCAGGATGGCGCGATTTCGTTCGAGCCTGCATTGTTGCGACCGCGGGAGTTTGGTGTCGAGCCAGGATCGCTCCGCTACCTGGACGTTGACAACAACTGGCAGACACTTGCCGTGCCCGCGTCGAGCCTCGCGTTTACCTGGTGCCAGGTACCGATCGTCTACGTGCTGGACGACGACGCGGAGACCGGCCTTGTCGCGGAGTTCGACGATGGCACCCGTGCGAGTTTCGCCGACCTCAATATACCCGACGACATCAGTGCCGAGTTGTTCGAACGCAGCGGTCGGGTTCGGAAGATCGTTGCGTCGTTTGGCGCGAAGCGCCTGTTCGGCGACTAAACACCAGGGGATCTCAATGTCAAACCACTACAAACGCAGACTGTCTCTGTCCGGGATCGACGTTTCGACTCTGACGGCCGCGGATCTGCGCAACCTCGTGCGGAAGATTCTCGAGTCGAAAATCCACGGGCTCTCCTTCAGCCCATACATCGAGGGCCAGGGACCCGGAACCTTGATCACCGATGCACAGATTCGACAGCGGCTGGAAATCATCGTGCCCTATGTTCGCTGGATCCGGTCCTTTTCCTGCACTGAGGGGCATGAATTGATTCCCGCCATCGCCCGGGAAAAAGGCCTCAAGACCATGGTTGGCGTCTGGCTCGACGATGATCGGGAACACAACGAACTCGAACTTGCGAATGCTATCGGGATCGCGAACGAGGGACACGCAGACATACTTGCCGTCGGCAACGAGGTGTTACTCAGGGGCGACTTGTCCGAGGACGAACTGCTTGACTATATGCGCCGCGTGAAAGAAGGGGCACCTGGCGTTGATGTAGGTTACGTAGACGCCTACTTCAAGTTTGTAGATCATCCCCGCGTTACCGATGCCTGTGACGTGTTGCTCGCCAACTGCTATCCGTTCTGGGAAGGATGTCCTGCCGAACATGCCCTTTTGTATATGAAAGACATGTATCGGCGTGTAGAAGGCATTGCCAACGGCAAGCGCGTTATCGTCAGCGAGACCGGCTGGCCCAATATTGGCTCAGCCGAAGGCGCAGCTACGCCCTCGTTCGAAAACGCGATCAAGTATTTTGTCGATACCTGCCGCTGGGCCGAAGAAGAGGGAATCGAGATCTTCTACTTTTCTTCTTTCGATGAATCGTGGAAGGTCGGCGCAGAAGGTGACGTCGGCGCATATTGGGGACTCTGGGATAAGGATGGCCATCCCAAATTTCACCAGGAATGAATCGACATGTTGACAGCGCTATCAGGCGCGCACTAGGTTAGCAGCCAGAATTCACTGGCGGACGAGAAGCGCAAGTATGCCCAAACCGACAATCGACGACGTTGCCATACTCGCGGGAGTATCGATTAAGACCGTATCCCGCGTCGTGAATCGCGAGCCAAACGTTCGGGATGCAACGCGTGAGAAAGTCGAAAAGGCAATTTCACAGCTCAAGTATCGACCAAACCCATCGGCGCAGAATCTCGCCGCGCTGCGCGCGCGACTGATCGTTCTGATCTATGACGATCCAGGTTATTACGAAGCGCCGAGTGCCGGCTATATCATCAGTTTGCAGCAGGGCGCATTAAACGCGTGCCAGAAGGCCGGTTTCGAGCTGCTAATTCACCCGTGCAACTATCGGAACCACAAAATCGGCGCCGAACTCCGTGCCCTGATCGAGCAGGTTCGTCCGTCGGGAATCATTATCGCTGCGCCGCTGTCGAACATGCCGAAGATTGTCCGCGCGGTAAGCGACACCGGCACACCGTGCGTGCGTCTTTCGCATGGTTCCGCCAATGGAAAAGAATACTCGGTCGCCACTAATGATCGCGAAATCAGTGCCGAAATGACCACCTACCTGGTCAGCCAGGGGCATTCGCGAATTGCGTTCGTCAAGGGTGACAAGCGGCATAAGGCTGTCTGCAATCGTTTCGACGGCTACCGGGATGGACTCAAACAGGCCGGTCTGCCCTACCTTGAAGAACTCGTCGTCGAGGGCGACAACTCGATCGGCTCAGGCGAAGAATGTGCGGAAGAATTGCTGCGCGTGGAACCGCGTCCAACGGCCATATTCGCGGCGAACGATGATATGGCGGCCGGCGCGCTCAGAGTCGCAATTCGGCGCGGTATCAAGGTACCTGAGGAGCTTTCCATTGCGGGCTGTGACGACATCTCGCTGGCACAGCAAATCTATCCGTCCCTGACGACGATCCGCCAGCCCCTCTCCATAATGGCCGACATAGCATCCCAGGCGTTAATTGACGGTGTGCGAGGAAGCTCGCGCGACCCGGGCCTCGAAATCGTCCCCGGCACAATCAAAGTAAGGGAGTCCACGGGTCCTGCGCCGAAATAGGACGCGCTGGTCCCGCATGAGTTATCGGGCCTGGCCTGTCACAAGCAACGGAATATTCGCCACCGCCGCATTACCGGCCGGATCATACGCGTAAGCAAACAAACGGTAGGGCCCGGGTTCTTCGGGCATCCGGATCACCGCTCTAGACCCGCTTGCCTCAATAACGCTGCCGTCGATATCAGGCAAGAAAGGCCGAAAATCCCCACCGGTCAGGTAGTCGCCTGACTCGGGACGCAGGATCCACTTCAATTCCAGCTCCTTGCCTTCCGGGTCGATGACGACGGTGCTTGCTTCAACGACCGCGCCCGGGCTCAGCTCGGTGGTGCCATCGAGAACCAGCGGTTCAATAGTCGGCGACAAATCGGATGGTGCCTTGCCGGACCAGATCTCCGTCATGACGTCCATGGCTCCCAGCTTTGCGCCATCAGCCAGTATCATACCGAACCATGTGGCGGTGGCCTCCATCTTGGCGCCCCACAAGAACGCATAGGACCCGAGCGACTGTCCATCCGATTCCACTATCGCTTTTTGATAACTTTGCCTGTAGAACTCGGCCTTCTCTGTACTTGTCTGTTCATACGGAGCGCCCCAGTCAGTCTTCGGCATCTCCCAGGTCCCCACCGGCCCGAATTCCGTAATCACATAGGGCTTTGTTCCGCCGCCTTCGCGCACGCGCTCGGCAATCGTCAGCGCCCCACCATAGGTATTAATGCCATGGATATCGATGGCAGGACTGCGACGATGCACACTGTCGATACGCCCGCCGCCGATCTCGGCCGTCACGGTCATCGTCGGATGATTGGGATCAAGCTCGTTGACCATGGCGGCGATGTCATTAACGGCCGCCCAGATGACCGGATCGTCGCCGGACTCGTAACCTTCCATTTCGTTGCCGATGCCCCACAGGAGTAACGCCGGATGATCACGAAATTTAAGTACAGCGTCTCGAGCCTGCTGGAGTTGTTCGTCGACCTGTGAAGAATCGCGATAATCAAACCCATGATGTACGTGGGCAAGCCAGATGCCGACCGTGACTGTCATGCCAAGTTCGTGGGCTTCGTCGAGAACTTCCTGAGCCTCGTCAACTCCCCAAAGGCGAACCGAGTTTGCACCCGCCGCAGCCAGCCGCTCCAATGAGCCGGAGCCCCCTGCCCCGCGGATCAGATAGGGCTCGCCGTCCCGAAACAGTTGCCAACCCGCGTCGGTTTCCCGCAACTCAACCGGAACAGCCTCCGCCATCACCAGACCTGGCACCAGCGAGATGCCAAAGATTATTTGCCGCAGTTTAGAGATGGCACCTGGCCTCCGTTAATTGTCACTAAGCCGTGGTCGGCCTAGGGATTTCCTGAGTAGACCCGGACGTAATCCACTTCCATCGTGACCGGAAACTCGGTGGACGCGTCGGGCGCGCCGGGAAAATTCCCACCGACAGCGACGTTCAGAAGAATGTAGAACTGCTCGTCGAACGGCGCCGGAAACGGGCCGCCCGATGATGACCACGAATTCTGCATCGCGTACATGACGCCATCCACATACCAGCGGATCTGGCCAGCATCCCACTCGATGGCATAGTCGTGAAATTCGTCGGTCGCGCTCGATGCAACTGTGTACGCGTCGCCGCTGAATGTATTGTTTGGCCATTCCCCACCGTAATGAAGCGTGCCATGGACATCGTTGCTGCCACTCACGCCGAGATTGACAGCCTCCATGATGTCGATCTCACCCGATGCCGCCCACGTTCCATAGGCGTCGTCCTGCGGCAATAGCCAGAAGGCTGGCCAAAGACCCTGTCCACCCGGCAGGCGAATACGGGCTTCAATGCGGCCATAACGAAACGCAAAGCGGTCCCGTGTATTAATCCTGGCCGACGTGTAGTCCCGGCCGTTCGATGATTCATTGCGCGCGGTAATAACCAGCAGACCGCCGTTCAGTTGGGCGCTGTCGGGCTCATACCACTGCAGTTCATTATTACCCCAGCCGTTCAGGCCGTATTGGCTGCCGTCGCCACTCTCGAAGAACCAGAGTTCGGGGTCGAGCTGCGCCGCGTCGAATTCGTCGCTCCAGACCAGCGTCATACCGTTAGCGCCAATCGGGTTGTTATCCGCGCGCACCAACGTCGGGTTACTAATGTTAACGTTTGAAACCGGACCCGGATCCGGGTCCGGAACCGGTGGCGGGTCCGAAGTGGGAGGGTTGCCGCCACCGCCACCACCACCGCCACAGGCCGCCAGCGTCAGCGTCAGCGTCAGCCCGAGTATCAAGCTAAAGCTAACGGCTCTCATGCTTTGGTGTCCTGTCGACATAGAAAATTCCCCAGTGCTTCTCAGCACCCATTGGGTCATCCGGATTGCCCTTCCACGGCTCATCAAAAGCCTCGAAGAAGAACACCGTTACGTTGTTGTCGGTCGCCCAGGCCTTGAGCTCGTCGTAATAGCGAGCCTGGTCCGGCACGTTGGCACGCTCGCCGAATTCGCGCGCTGTTGTTGCCCAGCCCGCCTCGAGAATCGCGTACGGCTTGTCGGGGTATTGTTCGCGTACGCGAGCGAGGTTCTCGAGCGTAAAACTCATCGCCTCATCGATCGTCTTTTCTTCCCACTGCGCGTAGGTGTGAATGCCGATGAAATCGACGGCTTCAACGAGTTCGGCCCCGTCCTCGGCCCACCAGACGTAATTGTCAGCGACGGTAACAGGCTGAGAGATCGCGGCCTGCACACGACGAACGTAGCGAATCACGGTGTCAACCGGAACCATGTGATCGTTCCAGTCGACCAGCGCCTCGTTGCCAACATTGACGGCGACAATGATGTCATCGTACTCATTGGCGAGACGGATGCCGGTCTCCAGCTCAGCCTCGTTTCTCAGCGTATTGGCGTCCAGTTCAGATTGCGGGATCGGCTCGTCGAGCCACGCACAGCCTTCGTGGTTGCTGAACTCGGCCCTGAGCCACATGCCCAGCAGGACTTTCACTGGCAGCTCGTGCTCGCGAATCAGGCGCAAGGTCGTTTGCGTGTTGACGTCCACGTCGTACATGCGCAGCAGGGTGAAGCCATTGTCGACGAGGATCTGCAGATCTTCGAGTATCTCGGCGTCGGACGGGTTGACGGCACCGTCGCCACGATCCGGATGCTGGCCCTCGCGATAGCCGGAATAGGACATCGCCATGACCTGGCCCGCAATCAAATCTGACGGGTCTTGTCTCAAGTCGCTATTCACGCGAAAAGGGATATTGGCGTGAGCCGCATGGTTTTGTTCATCAAATGCATATCCAAACAGTCGGTAGTTTCCAATAGGTGGGGCTTTAAGGGTTGTTGTCGCCGCAGTTGCGTCTCCCAACAGCCCATCGATATTTTGCGGGACTTCTTCGCGGTCCCCGCCGACGGACGTGGCTTCGCTTTCCGGTTTGACTTCCCAGCGGTAGCGCAACGAGTCGCCATCGGGATCCCGCGCATCGAATACGATTTCGTAATTCTGCCCCGCGACCAGCGTGACGCTATCCGTCGCGCCCTGGCCATCAAGTCGAATGTCATGCACCTGTGGCGTGCGGTTGTCCGGCCAATCGCTGGTCCAGGCTCGGTGCAGGACATCGACAGCTTCGGTGACGTAACCATCCTCGGTGAATATCCCAAACCACGTCGGCGTGCGTTCCTGCTTCTGGCCCCAGACAAATGCGTACGAGCCGATCAGGTTGTCGCCGATGGCTGCGAGTTTCTCGGTGTAACCACGCCAGAACACGTCGGCTTTCTCGGTGCTCGTCTTTTCGAGCGGTGCCCCCCACGCGGTCTTATCGGTCTCCCAGTAACCGACTGCGCCCCACTCCGTCACCATGAAGGGCGCATCGAACCCGGTAGCCGCGAGCAATTCGGGCAGAGCGAACAGGCTGCCGTAGACCTGGAAGCTGTAGAAATCGAGATCCGGCGCGCGTTCACGCACAACGGCAATATCCTCTTCGTCGAAACCGGACAGGGTCGACGTCGTCGGATGATTCGGGTCGAGCTCGTGAATCATCTTCGAGATCTCGTTCACCGCGTCATAAACGGCGTGGTTTTCAGCGTTGAGGTCGAGCTCGTTGCCGATGATCCAGGTCAGCAGGGCCGGATGATCGCGATACTTGAGAACCTCCTCCCGCATCGTCTCGAATTGCGCCTGTACCGCGGCCTCGTCGTCATAATCGAATCCCCATCGCTCAGCCTGCAGCGACAGGCACAACGATACCGTCACGCCGTTGGCGTACGCTTCGTCGAGCAGCGCACGGGTACTTTGCTCGTCATCGACATTCGTCGACCAGTTGCGAATCGAGTTGCCGCCATGCGATACGAAACGTTCGAAGTCGTTGAAGGCCATGCCGGCGCCGCGAACCTCGTACGGCTTCCCATCCCGCCATAGTTCGTAGCCGGACTCTGTCTGGACAATTTCGACTTTCACGGGCTGGTCAGGGATCCGCTCAGCACAGCCATAGACAACGGTGGCAGCCACGATAAACAAAAATGTGCGCAACGCTTGCATGAGATGCCAAACGGCCTAATCGCCGACAATTCGAAAAGCAGTCTGCAAGCCTGCCTTTGAGCTGCCGCCGATCCAAGCGTGGAATTCACCTAATTCGACGATCAGGGTGTTGTCCCGGCCATAAAATGCCAGATCGTCTGTATGGAGCCGGAATTCAACGCGGGTTGAAGCGCCAGGTTCGAGCGTGACGCGCTTGAACCCTTTCAGTTCCCTGACGGGCCGCGTCACATTGCCAACGAGGTCGCGGATATAGAGTTGCGCAACCTCGGTCGCTTCGACGTCGCCGGTATTGGTCAGCGTCGCCGCGATAACGATCTCCTCATCGAGGCTGATCGAATCTGAACTTGCCTCAATGTCACTGTATTTGAACGTCGTGTACGACAAGCCGAAGCCAAAATCCCAAAGCGGCTCATAGCCTGCATCCAGATGAAAAGCGGTCATGCCGAGCGACGTTTGCGGCGCATGGGCGTCAATGTCATCAATGTGGACAATGGTCTCGGGTGTTGGCGGCTTACCGGTCTTCTTTTGCGCGTAGTGAATCGGTATCTGTCCGACCATGCTCGGGAACGTCACCGGCAATTTGCCGGACGGGCTGGCCGCGCCAAACAACAGATCTGCGATAGCCGCACCACCCATCGTGCCGGGATGCCACGCGAACAGGATTGCATCGACGTCATCCACGATATTCGCCAGCGTTAGCGGCCGGCCGGCCAGGATCACCGCGACGACCGGCTTGCCGGCCTTGCGAACCTCGCGCACGAGTTCGGCCTGTGCACCCGGCAGATTGATGTCCGCGCGCGAGTGCGCCTCGCCGGAAAGAATCGATTCTTCGCCGAGGAACAGGACCACGGCATCGGATGATTGTGCAGCCTCGAGCGCTTCTGCAAACGGCTCTGTTTCGCGGCTACGACTCGTTTCCATGGCGCGTACATAGTTGACCTCGGTCTTCGAGCCAAGGAACTCCTGGATGCCAGCAAGCCCAGTCACGCTAAGCGACTTGTCACCATCGAATACCCACGTGCCGAGCTGTTCATACGGCGCGTCGGCGAGCGGCCCGATGACAGCAACAGAGGAGAGCTTGCTTGCGTTCAGCGGCAACGCTGCGTCCTCGTTCTTGAGTAGCACGACACTCTGAAGCGCTGCCTCGCGAGCAACGTCCAGCGCCTCGGGGCTTGCAACCTCGGGAAACTGCGACGGATCGACGTACGGGTCGTCGAACAGTCCCATGTCGAATTTGACTCGCAGGATATTACTGACTGCCGTGTCGATGGCACCTTCGGCAACCGCGCCTTCCTTCACCAGGTCCACGAGGTGATTAATGTAGGCATCGCCAGCCATTTCCATGTCGAGCCCGGCGGTGACCGCTTCGTATGCAGACTCGCGGTGGTTAGAGGTCAGGCCGTGAATGGAAAGCTGGCGAATCGAATCCCAGTCGCTCACGACGAAACCTTCGTATTGCCACTCGTCACGCAGCACCTGGCTCATCAGGAACTGGTTGCCCGAAGCTGGCACACCGTTCAGGTCACTGAACGATGCCATGAACGATCCAACACCCGCGTCGACCACGTCCTTGAACGGCCTGAGATACACGTTACGCAGTTCGTTCTCGGGAATATTCGTCGTCGCGTAATCGCGGCCACTTTCCACGGCCCCGTAGCCCGCAAAATGTTTGGCACAGGCCAGGATGGTTGACGGATCCGACAGGTCTTCGCCCTGGAAGCCGTTGACCATCGCCACGCCGATCTTGCCAACGAGATACGGATCTTCGCCGGGGCTTTCGGCGATGCGGCCCCAGCGAGGGTCTCGCGTGACGTCGATCATCGGCGCAAATGTCCAGTTGACGCCATGTTTCGCGGCCTCTGTTGCCGCGACGCGCGCGCCTGCCTCGACGAGGTCGGGATTCCAGGTTGCGGCCTGGCCAAGCGGAATAGGCAGCACGGTCTTGAACCCGTGAATCACATCGCGCCCGATCAGCAGCGGAATGCCAAGGCGGCTCTCTTCGAGCGCAATGCGCTGCAACTCGTTAACCACATCAACATCGACGATATTCAGGACTGAACCAATTCGTCCAGCCCGTAATTCGTCGCCCAGGCGCGCGATCGGATCGTCACCAGCATTCGCCTGACGCATCTGTCCGACTTTCTCTTCCAGCGTCATGCGCGACAACAGATCGGCGACCTGCTGTTCACTGGATGCGGCGACGCCCGCCGCCGTTTGAGTCAACGTCATAAGGATTACCAGTACCAGCCTGCATGAAGTACCGCGTGGATTCATACGTCAGGAGGATCTATTTGGTTCAAGGAGGCCCAAAATTAGCGAGGATTGACAGCGCTGTCAATGCTGTGAAACGATGGCTGGCTATGGAGCACTATGCGACAGCGCCTCAGGACCGCATTCCTTTCCCCAAGAAAGTGATCTACGGGTTCGGTGCTTTCGTCAACAACATGCTCGCCGATGCCATCGGTCGCATGGTCATCGTCCTGAACCTGGGCCTCGGAATGAACCCGGCGCTCGCCGGACTCGTCGCTGCCCTCCCCCGCCTTACGGACGCGTTGACCGACCCGGCGATGGGGTTCATTTCTGACAAGACACGATCGCGCTGGGGCCGGCGCAGGCCCTATATTTTCGTCGGCGCGATAGCGGCTGGTATAACCTTCGCATTGATATGGCAAACGCCGATCGGCAAGACCGAGATGTATTACTTCGGGTATTTCCTTGCCGGATTCTTTCTGTTTTACCTCGCCTACACGGTTTTCGTGACGCCGTGGATTGCGCTGGGCTACGAACTCACGCCTGACTATCACGAACGCACACGTTTGATGGGCGTGCAGAACATTATTGGTACCAGCGCCTACATGATCACGCCCTATTTACTGGCGATCATGACGAGCAAGCGCCTTTTCGAAAACCAGGTCGACGGTGCTGCGGGACTCGCAATCGTCATCGGCGTTGTCGCGATCGTGCTGGGCGTTTTGCCGGCGATTTTCCTCCGCGAACGATTTGCCGATGACGGTGACTCGGGAATATCGTCCTTTACGGACGGCGTTCGGCAGTTTTTTAAAGGCTTCCTGGTAACTCTTAAGTTCAAGCCCTTTCTTAAACTCTGCGTCGCGACCTTCCTGGTCTTCAACGGTTTCATTCTCATTGCAGCCTTTCAATCCTACGTCATCATCTACTTTGTATTCGCGGGTGATGCAGACGCGGGTGCTGACTGGGTCGGTCACACGGGTCTCTTGCAGACCGTATCCGGCCTTGTCGCGATCGTCATAATCACCTGGGTGGCGACGAAGATTGGCAAGCGGCGCGCCTTTTTTGTCTCTACCGGCATCTCCATGATTGGTTATGCGCTCAAGTGGTTTTGCTACACGCCGGATAATCCCTGGCTCGTCTTGCTGCCGGCGCCATTCCTTGCATTCGGACTCGCCGGCCTGTTTACGCTGATGTCGTCGATGATTGCCGATGTCGTGGACTTTGACGAGTTGAATACCGGAGAACGCCGCGAAGGCATGTACGGCTCGATTTTCTGGTGGGTTGTGAAACTCGGACAGTCGGTCGCAATCGCCGGCGGTGGCTTCCTGCTGAATATCACCGGGTTTGATGTCGCGTTGGGTGGAGAGCAAACTGAAGAAGCCCTGACGCTGATGCGATTATGCGATGCATTCATTCCAGTCGCCGCCTCGGCGATTGCGATCTGGGCCGTGGCGTCTTATTCCATTACCGAGGAAAAGGCGCACGAAATACGCTTGCTACTCGAGGAACGTCGTGGAAAATAACAATTCAGAAAAACTGAAGTTCAGCGAAAAGCTCGGCTACGGCCTGGGAGATGGTGCGTCCAATTTCTTCTTCCAGGTATTCAATATCTTCCTGCTGTATTACTACACCGATATATTCGGTTTGCCCGCGGCAGCCGTCGGCACGATGTTCCTTGTCACGAAGGCCGTCGACGCGATCAGTGACCCGGTCATGGGCCTGATCGCAGATCGTACCCAGACACGCTGGGGCAAATTTCGGCCTTACATACTCTGGGTCGCGGTTCCCTACGGCGTACTCGGCTACGCAATGTTCGCCAATCCCGACTTGTCGGAAAGCGGCAAACTGATCTACGCGTACGTCACGTATACATTGATGATGCTCGCCTACACCGCGATCAACGTACCTTACTCTGCATTGCTCGGTGTCATTTCTCCCTCGTCGGAGGAGCGGACCAAGGTTTCCAGTTATCGCTTCATTTGCGCGTTCCTCGCTGCATGGCTGATCGGCACGTTTGTGACGCCCCTGAAGAACCTGCTTGGCGGTGGCAACGAGGCCCTTGGTTTCCAGATGACCATGGCGATCTTTGCGGTGGCATCTGTCGTGCTGTTCTGGATCTGTTTTGCCACGACCAGGGAGCGCGTTGCCCCCACCCAGGAGAAGTCCGACATACGGCTGGATCTGAAGGCCATGGCTGCCAACGGGCCGTGGGTCGCGCTGTTCGTCTCCGGCATTTTTGCATTGATGAACGTCGCCGTTCGCAATGGTTCGATGGTGTACTACCTCAAGTACTACGTCGGTGATGACGGGTCGCGAATGTTCCTGATCTTCGACAAGACAGCCATCTTCATATCTCTCGGTATGCTTGCATTTGTCATCGGCGTATCACTGACCAAAACGCTTTGCACGTACTTCGAAAAACGCACGCTGATGATCGCCCTGACCGTCGGCAATGCAATAACGATGGCGGTGTTCTATGTCATTCCGCCGGATCAGTACTGGCTCATGCTTGGCGTGCACTGCCTGGGCTCGCTTATCATCGGACCGACTCCGGCGATCGTCTGGGCCATGTACGCGGACACTGCGGACTATGGCGAATGGAAGACGGGACGGCGGACAACCGGGCTGGTCTTCTCGAGTGTTCTGTTCGCACAGAAGATGGGCCTGGCCGTCGGCGCAGGCCTGGCCGGTGTAATTCTCGGCTGGTTCGGCTTCATCGCTAACGAGGTTCAGTCGGAATCCTCGTTAGCCGGCATTCGCTTCCTGTTTAGTGTTTTCCCGGCGATCCTCTCAGTCCTGAGTGCGGCTGCAATCATTTTCTACACGATTAACAAAGCCACGATCGCGACGTTCGAGAAAGAACTGGCGGAGCGCCACGCGGGATAAAGTTCAATACGCTAGGCAATTCGGGGCTTATGTTTTGACTAGAGGCATCTTCGTTCAAAAGAGCGTGCAAGCTTGTCCACGTCTTCGGCCTGCGTAAAGAATTTGGCCAGGTACTTGTTACCCACACGGACACTCTTCTCTGGGAGGCCCGGCACCGCCGGAAGCACGTCCAGAATGTCACTCTTTCGTCCCGCGATGGCGTTGATTGCATCTATGACCGATTCGTCTGATATGCAGTAGCCGCGGTAGCGCCTTTGGGTCACTGTTCGTATCCCGATTGACGGATCCGGTTTCGCGTAAGGTGCATTTTCAAGACCGGAAAGATCGAAATCGTACGGCACCGGAAAACGCTGCGCTCCGATATCGAAGAGATCGACATTATGGCAGCATTTGTCATCCTCATCGGCGGTAACCAACGACCAATCCGTATTGCCGATAAGATATTGGAACACAAAAACCGCGGCCGCTTGTTCCGTATTGAGTGAATTCAGCGATACGCCAGCGACCTTTACAGGTTCCCCACCGACTCTGTCAGCCAGTCCTGATGTCGACTCAATCAGGAACCCTATGCGCGCGAATGTCTTTTCCTTCATGCGCTCGTCGGTATCACGGTAGGTAATTTGAACCAGGCGAACTCTGTAGCCGACGTCTGAAATAACATTGAAAATCCTGTAGGCGGCATACTCCTCCAGGATGTCCGTCTGAGCTGACGTTTTTTCTTTGCAATGCGTGACGAGCTTCAACTTGCGCTGACCGACAAACACCGTTTCTTCTGATTGGTCGCCCTTGAAAGTCAGCCGCAGTGGCGGGAAATCGCAAACTCGAAGACGGCTCTTGCCGCGCACCCGGACAGTGACCTCCTGCTCCACACCATCAGCGCCAAGAACAAAAGGAAACTCTTCCCTGTCTTCTTTTTCTTCGATCAACGAGCTGAAAGGGCCGGTCAATTCGAGGGCGAGAACCGTGTCGTCTTCGAAGAGCGGAGACGCGCCTGCCCAATCGGCGAGAGCCAGGAAGACCAGGGCGAGTAGTTGTTTTGGGTACGACATGTTCCGGGCAAGCCTATCAGGATGAAAGCCAGGCTGTCAGCTGCTCTGAAGAGGTTCTAATCAGTACATTTCATCGAAATATACTGGGATAGCAGCCACTGACCGCCGATCTTGTCGGCTAAGTACCAGCCGCAGGAGAGCTCCGTGCTGCCGTCGTCATTTGTCGCTTTATTCGTTGCTCGGAGAGAAAAATGAGTGCCGAAGGCGCCGAACTTCTCAAAGCCGTCAAACAGTTGACGGTGGGAAAGAAAGGTCGCGTCTATACGCAGGAACAACTGCTCGCGATCTCGGCCCGTCAGTCGGTCAAAATGACTCAGAAAGAGTTTGCTCGCCTGCTACATGTTTCGGTCGACTCGATTCAGGATTGGGAACAGGGGCGACGTTCGCCCAGGGGCGCGGCCAGGACACTGCTTCGAGTGGCTCAGGATCATCCCGAAGTTTTAGAAGAACTGGCAACGTAACTCTGCTGGTTTCTCGATCTGGCTGCTTCTGTTGGCCCGCAAAGAACCTAGGGAACGGGCAAGATCTGCGATGTGTCGACACGGAACGTATCGATCGACACATCAAGACAACAAAGAAAGATTTTCTATTTTTTTTCATTTCTCGGCCCGCCATTCATATCCGTTCTATAGACATGCAACAGACCCGAGCTTCCCGCCACATTTTTAGCGGAATCCTCCCATTTTGCACATTGACTAGATATTCCCTGTAAGTTATATTCCTTCAGTGGAATGTTCGATGAACGCCAGATTGCCATGCGATTCGGTTAAGCCTCGATGACTTGCGAAGTCGAGTACACCGACGAATTCGGCGCATGGTGGGGCGATCTTTCGGAGGACGAACAGGATTCAGTGGCAGCCAAGGTTCAGTTGTTGGAACAACTCGGACCACAGCTACCGCATCCTCATAGCTCAGGAATCAATACGTCAAGGCACTCACACATGAGAGAACTTCGAATACAACATCGCGGTGATCCATATCGCGTCTTGTACGCATTTGATCCACGTCGAATGGCAATACTGCTCATCGGTGGCTGCAAAACGGGCGATGATCGCTGGTATGACAAGATGGTGCCAATTGCCGATGATTTGTACGACGAGCACGTGAAGGAAATTGGGCAATAACTGGAGTTCTTAGGAGATATCTAATGGCGAAGAAGTTTCAAACCCTGCGTCAAAGCATGTCGCAAGAACGTCGCGACAAGATTGACGCAATGACCAAAGAGATGCTGGCGGATATGCCCATGCATGCGCTTCGTGATGCCCTGCAGTTTACACAGCAGCAACTTGCCGAGGAGCTTGGCGTCAAACAAGCTGCGATCTCGAAGATGGAACGACGGCCCGACCATCTCGTTTCGACCTTACGTCGGTTTATCGAGGCGATGGGAGGAGAACTCGAACTCAAGGCTCATTTTCCGACCGGCTCCGTCAGTATTTCCGAGCTTGGTGAACAGGAACACAAACGTTGACCGACTCTGGGGGCAACTCTCAAGGACGAAAACAGAGTTGCCCCCAAAGTTGCCCCCAGGCAGCCTTCGCTAAATAGAAAAAAAGTCTTGTTAACCCGTTGATTAACAAGACTTTTTTGGGTACTTGGTGGTGATGGGTGGAATGGGCCTCCGTTGACGAGGTGCATCCTGCACCTCGCCCTTCGGGCGCACTGCGTGCGTCCAAGCCGGCTCCTGCCGGCTTGTCGGTCGGCCTGTCGGCCGCCTGCGGCCGACCTCGGATGAACCACCGACCTACGGGTTATGAGTCCGTCGCTCTGACCATCTGAACTACATCACCTTTTTCGGTCGGGACCTGTACGGTCCGCGAGGGCCGCAGATCGTCCCGATGCGGCCCCTGACTGTCAAGATATTCTACGCCCGAAATAAAGTATCCGGTACAGTCCGGCCATAATTCCAGGGCAAGGTAGACTAGGGGTGATGGTTACCCGCAGGAAAAACAACGCGCCGGTCTTTTATTTGCCGCTCCGCGCATTATTTGTGGTCCTAAGCCAGGATGCTCTGGGAGCCGAATTCGGTGGGTATGCGGCTTTGACGTCGGACTATGTTAGGCGCGGTGTCACACAAAGCAACGGGGATCCTGCCCTGCAACTCGGCGCAGAAGTCGGCTTTGAAAGTGGTTTCTACATGGGTGCGTGGGCCTCAACGATCGACATCAGCAACGGGCCATCGAGGCAACGGGATCTGGAGGTGAATTACTACGCTGGTTTCTCTCTGGACGCCTCGGACTCCTGGCGAATCTCCGCTGGGGCTGTCTCTTATAACTTCCCTGGACAAACGGGAAACGTCGACTACGATTACGTCGAGTATTTACTGGGGGGCAGTTTCAAAGATCGGGTCTGGCTCGACGTGGCTTACTCACCGGACCTTTATAACACGGGCTATTCAACCACCAATGTCGAACTTTACGCTGAGTGGCCCGTTGGCAGTATTTGGGCGATCGGTGGCGGTGTGGGCTATTACGATACATCGAACCTGACCGGTCGGTCCTATTACTACTGGCAACTCGGCGTTACGGCTTACCTAAGTTGGGTCAACATCGACCTGCGCGCTCACGCTACCGATGATTGGGTACCGATCATCAGTACGCCGGACCGCGCGGACTCTCGGGTCGCTCTAACGTTGCAGATTCCTTTTTGAATGCGGGCCTAATCACCGCAGGATAGCGACGACCCTGCGAGACTAAGCGCATCGCACGCGTTGATCGATACGACCTGACGCGTATCGGCATCCTGTGATTGTCTCAATATGCTGCTTATGGCGTCGAGCGAACTGTCCGGCCGGACTGACAATACCAGAGCAACAACACCGCTCACGTGTGCAGCCGCTAAAGAACTGCCCGAACGAAAATCATAATGATCTGTCGGCACCGCGACGATAATTTCGGTGCCCGGAGCAAACAACGCACCGCTCTGCAATTCGCTGGTCGATCCGTCCGTTGAGGCAACCCCAACGCCAAGGACCTGCTGCATGCTGGATGGAAACGCGTTGTCCGGAGCGCCGCTGGACAGACCGGCGGCGACAACCACTACGCCCGCATCGATTGCCTTTTGAATCAGCTGTTCCAGCAATGGGTCGTGTGGTCCGCGCAAGCTGAGATTAAGAACATGCGGTGGATCTTCCAGCACAGCGTCAAGGGCTTTCAACAGCGAAAAGCTGTCGCAGACTGCAGCTTTGTCGGCGCCAGCACTCCAGCATGACACATACAGCTCCAGGCTCGCCTCTGGTGCGACGCCTACAATTCCTAACGCGTTATTTGAACGCGCACCAATAACGCTCGCAACAGCGGTGCCGTGGTATTGATCGATCGACTGCCCCTTGACCAGGAACTCCCGGGTCAAGCCAACGCGGCCCGCGAGGTCCTCATGGCTCTCATCAATGCTGCTGTCAATGATCGCGATTCGAATTCCGGCGCCTTGCGTTGTTTGGTGCGCCGCCGCGATGTCCAGAATATCCAGTCCATACTGCAAATTCGCGTAAGTATCGTTGTAGCTATCTGTCCTGCTAATACCGGTTTCGAAGCGTTGCAGGGCCTGTGCCGAATCCACTCGAGCATCGGCGCTCAGAGTCTTGATGATGGTGTCCCGGTCAGCACCTTCCGGCACGCGATAAACGAAGCAATAAACAGACAATGATCCGATCGGCCAGTGCTCTATTTCCTCAAGCGAATATTCTTTTTTTATCGCCGCGGCATCCCGGCGCACTTTTTGGGCGATCACGTAGCGTTTGCGATGCAGATACGGGGCGCTGGCTCCCGCGCTCGTCGAGGCAGCCGAATCATTGTTGAAGGTGACAAGAATGTCGCGCTCGGGGTCCGGTAGTTCCTTTGCCGCAACAGGCAATGACAAGGAAACCAGGACTACTACCAACAGATACTTGTACATTCGCATGGCCTTCACCTCACGGGCAACTGAAGCGCCGTAAACTTCGCCGATTGTACTCCTGTAATCGAATCGGTGAGCTCCTCGTACTCTTGCAAGACCTGCAAGCTTGGCGCCGCAAGCCTTACGTGTACCTCGTAGACGCCCTTGTCGTTAATTGCCCACTTGACCGCACCGTCAAGTTCCGCCGCAATCCTCGCGCGATCGGACTCGCTAACCTGTTCTTCGAACTGCACCTGCAAGACATAGTCAATGCTGCCCGTTGACCCTGCAGACGTGGCTGTCTGGAATGTTTGACTGCCTGTTTCGACGGTGTCTTTCGGGTACAGGAGCAAGAAAAGGCCCATGACAAGAATCGCAATGCCCGCGGCAAGCGCAGCGAAGCGCGGCGCACCTGGCGATTTCACTGCCTGATGGCCTGACTCTCGATCAACCTTTCCAATGATATCTTCCGCCCTGGTGGCTGGACTCATTGGCGACAGTTCCCGGCCAAGCACAGAGGCTTGCATTTCCGTGTGTAACTGCAGGTCCGCCTGGCAATCGACACAGTATTCCAGGTGTTCGCGTAGCGTGGCAGTTGCGTGATCCGACAGGGTTCCGTTCACCAACCACGGAATGTTCTTCCGAGTCTCGTCGCAACACCGGTCCGGAGCTGAATTAGTCATCTGAGATATCCTTTCGCCATTCTTCAGGAACTCCACTTGCGATCAGGTGCTCCTTCATATTCTTCCGAGCATGAAACATGCGCGTCTTGACTGTGTTAACCGGGACGCCGACCGCGCTGGCTGTTTCTTCACACGACAGGCCAAGAAAGTACACCAGCATTACCGTGAGTTTTTGTTTCGCCGGTAATGCCTGTATGCCCTGTCGGACCCAGTCCTCGCGTTCAAATTGTGCCCCGGTATCACCGACTGTCGCATCGTCATCCTTGATCGATACGAGCGTCAGTTTGCGTTTCCTGAGGTGCGCCAGCGCCTTTCGATAGGCGATGCCAAATACCCAGGTCGACACTTTCGACTCGCCGCGGAATCGGCCCGCGTCTTTCCATAGGGTAAGCATCACATCGTTTGCCAACTCCTCGGCGGTACCGTGTGAACGCGTAAGGCGGAACAGGAATGCAAACAGGCGCGGATGGTAGATTTCGAACAGTTCCTCGAATGCGCCGCGATCGCCATCCGCAACACGCCGCAAAAGCAGTGCTTCTGCCGCGCCCTTGTCGTTGCCCGAATTGCCTAACCTGACCTGGGTCATTTCCGCACTCGACTTGTGCCCTGTATAGCCAATCTAACCTTTCCGTACCGGTATGTGGGCATTTCCATCAAAAAGGTTCATTTCCCCGCCCCATGAACCTTTTGCCATGCCCGGACTACGTACAACACGTCCGAGTCAGCAATCAGGGTGGAAAAAATTGATCTCGTCGCATTCCAACAATAACAAGGCTGCCGTCACTGTTTCGCTGGTCGCCATTCTTTTGGGCGCCTGCACCGGTGGCGACGGCAGCAGTCTGCCACCAAGGCTTCCGCCGGAATCGATCGGACCTAACTTCTCCGAAATCCAGGCGAGTATTATCGAGCCGAACTGTGCGACGACGGGATGCCATCTCGGCGCGGCGGCACCACAGGGCCTGCGGCTCGACAGTGCCAACAGCTATGGCATGCTCGTTGGCGTCGCCAGCTCTGAGGCGTCCTCGATTCTGAGGGTGGCTCCCGGCAACCCCAACAACAGCTACCTGATCCAGAAACTCGAAGGCACGGCGTCGGTCGGTGCACAGATGCCACTGGGTGCTCCCGCGCTGGAGCAGGCGGCCATCGATGTCATTCGACAATGGATCAGCGACGGGGCAATTGACGACCGCGTACCGTCTTCGAATCCGATCAGGCTTACTTCTCTCTCACCCATCCCCGGCAGCACGCTAAGCACCGCGCCAGCCAATATTGTTGCGATGTTCGACCGGGAGCTCGATGTCTCAACCGTCAATGCGATGACCTTCCTCCTTGAGAGTAGCGGCGGCGACGCCACGTTTGACGACGGCAACGAAACGACCATCGACGCGAGCGCTATTTCGGCAAATCCAACAACCGCAACGTTTGACCTGGCCGGCGTCTCGCTGGCGAACGACACCTACCGGGTCAGATTGCTCGGCTCGGGTGCCTCCATCGTCATGGACCTCGACGCCAACGCACTTGACGGCGAGTACTCCGGTACGTTCCCGTCCGGCGACGGCGAACAGGGTGGCGATTTCGAAGCGACCTTTTCGCTGGATGTACCGGGTAGCGGCGCGACACTGGACGAACTTCAAGCGAGCGTGTTTACGCCGAGCTGCGGGTTTTCCGGGTGTCACAGCGGGCCCACTGGCGGCGGCCTTCCTGCCGGGCTGAACCTGAGCAGCGCCGATGCCAGTTTTGCGAATCTTGTCGGCGTTGCGAGCTTGCAGCAGCCAGCGTTGTCCAGGGTCGCCGCCGGTGATCCCGACAACAGCTACCTCGTGCAAAAAGTTGAAGGAACAGCGGCATCTGGCTCAAGAATGCCGCTGGGTGGCGGTGCGCTCGATCAGGCCCTGATTGACGACCTGCGCGAATGGATAAGCAACGGAGCGAATCGCTAAATGAATACCTACAGATTTGCGTGGCTGCTTTTGGTCGCCGTGCTTCTCGTAAGCGCCCGGCAGCCCGCACAGGCGGAACCCTACTTTGCGGTGCAAAAAGGCATGCAGTGTTCGAGCTGCCACACCAATCCGGCTGGCGGTGGCAAACGCACGGTATACGGCAACGTGTTCGCACAATCCGAACTGGCAGCGCGCCGCCTCGGCGATGGCAAAATGTGGACAGGGGAAGTTTGGAGTTGGCTGGCGATCGGCGGCAACCTTCGCGCCGGTTTCGAAAGCAGCGACACACCGAACCAGGGCAGCACGTCGGACACCGACTTCAATCGCGGTAACTTCTACCTGGAAGCCACGCTGTTTCCCAAGATCCTGTCCATTTATGTCGACGAGCAATTCTCTCCAGACGGCCTCGAGACTCGCGAGGTGTACTTGCGACTCAATAGCCGGGACACGAGATGGTTCCTGGCCGCGGGGGAGTTTTACCTGCCTTACGGACTGCGCCTGCAGGACGACACGGCTTTTGTTCGACAGGCAACCGGCATCAATTTCGCCAATACCGACCGCGGCGTTTTCGGCGGCTATGACTCCGGCGCCTGGTCAGTGATTGCATCCGTCACCGACGGCAGCGGATCCGGCCAGGATACTGCCGGCAATCAATTCAGCATGGTCGCCAACTATGTGCAACCGACATGGCGGGCCGGCGCGAGCTTCAACGATTTCGACAACGATGACGGCGGTCGCACGATGTTCGGTTTCTTCGGCGGTCTGAAAACAGGGTCCATCGCCTGGCTCGCCGAAATCGACAGCATTAGTGACCACGTTGCACCCGGCGTGCCGATCGATTCGTTCGCGGCATTGTTGGAAGCGAACTGGACGTTCCTTGGCAGGAACAACCTGAAGCTGAGCTATGACTACCTGGACCCGAATACCGATCTCAGCGAGGACCACCAGGTCCGCTACAGCCTCGTTTGGGAGCTATCGCCAATACAGTTCTTTCAAACACGCGTCGGCTACCGATTCTATGACGGCATTCCGCAGGTCGACGCACAAAATCGCGAAACATTTTTTATCGAGCTCCATGGATTCTTTTAAATACACAATAACCGGGGGGAAATCCCATGATCACCGAACCTAGATTGCCGAATAGCCTGCTATCCATCCTGGCCCTGCTTGTCGTTGCCGGTTGCGGCGGTGGCGGGAACTCTGCACCACCACCGCCTCCCCCGGTGGATACGACATCCCCAACCGTATCGGCGGTGCAAGCTCCCGCCACCAATGTCAATCGGACCGTCAGTTTGACGGTGACCGCAACCGACAGTGTCGGCGTGACGACGGTACGTTTTTTCGTCGACGGAACGCTGCTCGGCAGCGACACCACGTCACCGTACAGCGTCGACTGGGACACATCCGGCGAGACTGAAGGTGATCACACGCTTACGGCCGAGGCTGAGGACGCGGCGGGCAACGTTGGCACTTCTGCTGCATCGACCGTGACCGTCCAGAACGTGCAGGTGTATTCAGTCATGGCGACTGGAGTCGAGGAAGTTCCCGCATCTGAGTCGCAAGCGACAGCGCTGGTCGATCTGACGATTAACGTCGCATCCGGTGACGTGCAGGGTGGCTTGGTTACCAGCGGCATCGACGCGACGGGCGCCCATATTCACGACGCCTTTGCCGGTTCGAATGGCCCTGTATTGATTCCGCTCGATCAGGACGGTGGCGACCCGACGATTTTCACGGTGCCCGGAGGCACCGTGATGGATGCGAGCGGGATCGATCGACTGCTTGCCGGTGCGCTGTACGTCAATGTGCACTCGGACGCACTACCCGCTGGTGAAATTCGCGGCCAGATTCTTCCCGATGGTTTTGTTTTGCTCTTCAGCGACCTTACGGGCTCGGAGACCGTGCCCGAGGTCAGTAGTGCTGCCAGCGGACGCGCCGCAACAACGCTTGATTCAGCGACTGGCACAGTCACTATTCACGCGCAGGCGACTGATCTCGACGATGCAACGGACGCGCACCTGCACCAGGCCTTTGCCGGCGCTACCGGACCCGTTCTCGTTGCCCTTACGATGGATATGGCAATTACCGGGCATTGGTTTGCCGAAGGTGCCGTGCTGAATGCTGCCGGGCTGGACGCGTTTGCTAGTGGGCAACTTTACGTGAACATTCATAGCCCGGCCTATCCGGCGGGTGAAATTCGCGGACAAGTACTGCCCGAGGGAATCGTCGTGCTGTTTACCGAGCTTTCGGGCACCCAGGAAGTGCCGAGCGTGGATTCGACGGCTGACGGACTCGCGTCGCTGACGCTCGATGAGGCCGGCTCGACACTAACCACACACGTCAATACCCGGGGTCTGGACGATGCGTCCGGCGCTCATCTGCACAACGCGTTCGGCGGCCAGAACGGGCCTGTTGCGATCGGCCTCGTTCAGGATGGCAGCGACCCGGCGCATTGGTTTGCCGAGCAGGAATCCCTTGACGCCACGCAACTGGCGGCGGTTCTTGCCGGGAGTACGTATGTAAATGTCCACACCCCCGATAACCCGGGTGGTGAGGTCCGCGGCCAGGTGATTCCTGACGACATTACTTTCGCATTCGGCAGCCTTGACGGCAGTCAACAGGTACCTGCCGTGAATACGACAGCCGGCGGCACCTTCGCGGTCACGGCAAATACCATCGCCGGTACCGTAGTCGCACACGTCAATACAAGTGGTGTCGATGACGCGACAGCCGCTCATATACATGATGGCTATGCAGGAACCAATGGCGGTGTAGCTATCGGACTCACGCAGGACGCCGGAGACGTCACGCACTGGTCGGCCATAGATGCCCCTGCCGATGCGGCGCAGCTGGCTGCCCTGGCTGCAGGTCGTTACTACACGAATGTTCACACACCCGCCAATCCCGGCGGCGAAATTCGCGGCCAGGTGGCGCCCGAGTCGATTGAGGTCCTGTTCACCCCGATGAGCGGTGGGCAGGAAGTCCCTGCGAACGCGAGCACTGCCAGTGCCATCGCTGCCAGTACGGTCGATCTCGAGGCCGGCACGATTACGTTGCATGCGAATGCGACAGGCGTCGACGACGCGACGGCAGCTCACATCCATCTTGGTTTTGCGGGTGAGAACGGCGGTGTGCAGATAGGCCTCACGCAAGACGGCGGCGATCCCGGACACTGGTTCGTCGCGGACTCGCAACTCGATGCCGACGGTATGGAGAGTTACGAGGCAGGTCAATTCTACGTAAACATTCACA
>Ga0316187_10000781_pt1 | contig 26078 bp, 23 predicted proteins | sample CroRivburrow1_MG_FD_204927 | JGI IMG/M metagenome (GOLD analysis project Ga0316187, IMG submission 204927) | Coastal sediment microbial communities from Maine, United States - Cross River worm burrow 1 | ecosystem: Environmental > Aquatic > Marine > Coastal > Sediment | place: USA: Maine...
CTGCCCCAGGCACTGCCCCAGGCACTGCCCCAGGCGCCGCCCCAGGCGCCGCCCCAGACACCGCCCCAGACACCGGCCCAGTCACCGGCCCAGTCACCGGCCCAGTCACCGCGAGAAAATTATGCGCGACCGCCCGGAGATCATCACCCCGACAGTATGATCCTCGATCAGATTGCCGGCGAGCCGAGCCAATTTGAGCCGCCCGCCGATGTCGTCCTGAGCCCGGTGCAGCGCAGCGCTTTCAATAGCGCACTCGCCCGGTTACGGCGCCTGCAGAATTACGTTGGCTACGGAAATTTTAATATCATCGGCTGGGATGAGTCGCTCAAGCTTGCACAGGAGCGTGATGCGGTCGGCGCTTTCGCCCAAAACGAGCTGGACCTGATCGAGCAGCTATTTTTTACTAATGCCGAAACGCTCGGTTTTTACGGTGACAAGGTCGTAAGCAGTTTGTCGGCGACTATCGTCCGGCGCGATATCGAAAAAATTCCGGGCAGCGGACATTTCCTGTTCAAGGGCGACTCGATCGCGACCTACAAACGGATTCGCCAGGACCTGGGCGACCTGGTGATACTGACTTCCGGTATTCGCAGCGTGGTTAAGCAAATTTACCTGTTCATGGACAAGGCCGAGCAGGTCGATGGCAACCTGTCGCTCGCGTCCTACTCGCTGGCGCCACCCGGCCATTCTTATCACGCGGTGGGTGATTTTGACGTCGGCAAGAAGGGGTTCGGCAGGAGGAACTTCAGTGAAGCTTTCGCACATACGGATGAGTTCAAACGTCTGATCGACCTGGGCTACCTGAACATCCGCTATCCCGAGCAGAACCCGTTCGGCGTGCGCTACGAGCCCTGGCACATCAAGGTCGTTTAATTTTTCAACCACGGGATTAAATGGTTTAGCGTCCGCCTCCCTCGCCTCGCTTGCAACCCCGGCTGGATCCCGGTTACAGGCCGGAATAATGTGGCGAGACTACAGGAAGAGGGTATTGCCGACCTCGACAGAAACATTGCGGATACCAAAAAACTTGAGGTCGTCGGCGCCAGAGTCGAGATCATCCAGGTTCGCATTGCAGGTAATCGCGATGGTGTAATCGCCTTCGGGCAGATAAGCGGCTTCGTACTTGTATTTAAGCGTCCTCGCGTCAAACTTGATGACCGTGGTGGTGATTGGTTCGACATCCGTTGTCGAGCTCTGATTAATATCATCGGGGATAACATCGTGGCCCTCGTAGACGTAGACCGCGTTGAAGGTATCGACATCGCTGTCCGAACAGGCCGGGGTCGAGAACAGACGATCGATAGTCACGATGCCGAGTAAATGACCGGCATTTGCGTCGTCGACCAGGCGCAGCGCGGGCCTGAAATTGTATTTCCCTGAATTGCCTGAACGCTTGATCGACTTTCTCAGGTCAAAATCGACCACCACCGTTGTCGGCCGGGCTTTCAGAATCATGAAGTCACCCTTTACCGTAAGTCCCGATGAGCGACCGCTCGGCACATCCAGTTCGACAAAAGTGCCGTCATGGAGCCTGATGTTGCTGGACATCGGTGCATCGTCGACCAGCAGGCGAATTTCATCGTAATGACCAACTCCCAGCGGGATATCGACCAGCAAATCGGCAGTTAACAATCCCTGCAGCTTCAGCAGGTCGATCGTTTTCGGGCTGTCGAAGGGGAAATTGATCCAGGTACCGTCGTCCCTGCGCACCCTGGCTTCGATGAAGCGCATTTCCACGGCGGCCACGTCATCGACCGGCGCATCGGTCAGGCGCAAGGTAAAACTGGATTTGGTGGCGCCGGGACTGGAAGTGTTGCCGTTTGCATCGCTGCCCGATCCGGAACCGCCACCACAGGCTGCGAGCAGGGCGCAGAGCGCAAGGGCGCTGAACTGGTTCAATGCTCGGTTCATATGAGCTTTCCTAATCGTCTAAAATCAACAAGTTGACGTCAAAATAGTGAAAATTCCACGGTTTGAAGTTTTCACTGAACGCTGAATATAGACATTTCAATGCGCGCAAGGGGTGATCTGGTTCAAATTCAGGCGCCAAGGGGTGATTAACGGTCGTAATTTGCTGACAAAAGCGGCTAAAACAGCGAATTGGGTCATCTCGGCGCAAAATTTCGGGGTTTCAGGACATTTGCTCGCCATTCCGTGGACAGTAACCAATTTGAACGCCACAGACATAAGGGTCGGCCAAATGAGCTGAATGCTCATCTCGACGATCGCAGTTCCGGCAGCAATTGCTGGTTAACTGGACAAGGAGGAAAAGTTAAACGCCGCTACCTTGAGGGGCGGCATGACCATCGCAGAGAATTCCCCGGTGGCGACCGCGATACCACTGGCAATCACGTTTTTGAGTATGCGCAACACCGAATCGTTCCAGCGCATATCGACAACGGGATGCGTCACGATCCCGTTCTCTATGCGGTAGGTACCATCGCGTGTCATGCCGGTGAAGCCCAGGGTTTTGGGATCCGTAGGACGAATGTACCAGAAGCGGGTTACCAGGATACCGTCATCGGTGCTCTCGATGAGTTTCTGCAGGTTGTTGCCATCACCACTGAGTATCAGGTTGGCGGGTGAGGGTTTGGCCTCAAGTGCCTGTCGCTCGGCCCAGTAGCGGCTGGTTACCAGTTGTTGGCGGTGGCCATGATCGAGCCAGATCGATTTACCCAGCTGCTGGCCGTCGCTGCTGAAGGACAGTGTAGGAAAGAGGTCGTTGGCGGGATCGGAGTATAAAGAGAGATTACCGAGCGCTTCGTCGTGGTTTGAAAAAGCCGAGCGGCCCTCATCCGCCGCGCGTTGGTCGAAGCCATACCAAAACGCGATCGATAACAAGTCTCCGACGGCCTGGGGTTCGAGGATAACGGTGGTAGGCCGCGGTTGAAATACAACCGGATTCTGCGCCTTGCTGCATTTTTCGATCGCGCGCCGTGTCGCCCTGAGCACGTCGCGCTCGCGCAGGCTCACACCCTTGTGCTCGGCCCAGCCGCTGCCGTGACTGTCGCTCGCGGTGACGTGGTAGTCACAGTTGTGGGAACGCTCGTAGGCAAATCCACCAGCACTGTCGCCGTAGGCAGTAAACATTTTCTGGATGGATAACAATCCTGCCAGGTCGATATTGGCGGATCCTCCTGCGCGGCAGGCTGCGGCTACCCAGCTGCCGACGGTATCGATATCAATCTGCTCCGCACTGGCGCTGAAGGCGTGTTCAGGGGTCTCGATCAGATTACCCGGGGCGGGCATCAATTCCTTGTCGTCAGGCATGTGCGCGCAGTTGGCGAACACCTGCTCGATGCTGCGTTTGATCAGGTCCTTGTCGTCGAGGCGATTGATGCTGAGCGACGTCTTCTTTTGCCCGAGGCGTGCGCTGAGGGTCAATGTGTGCTGCAACTTCAGTGCGTTTTGTGAGATTGCGCAGTCGTTGAAGCGCGTCCCCAGTCGATCGACGCCATTCAGCGTCACCTGCAGTTCGCCGGCCCGTGACGTCTGCAGGATTCCAGCAATCAGGTCTTCGCATTGTTGCCGGTTCACGAATCGCGTCCCCGGCAAACCCTGATGTTGCGAAACAGGGTCGGTGCCGCACCGTGCGTCATTTGTGCAATTTGCATGGGATCGCCCTTGCCGCAATTCATCACGCCGTGCGCCTGCCAGTGGTTTGCATCGCAGGTGGCTTCGCAGGCGTTCCAGAAGGTCGGCGTGCGGCTCTGATAGAGCGCGGCTTTCAGCATGCCGGCCTTCTTGCCGTTCTTGATTTCCCACACGGCGTTGCCGCCAAACTGAAAGTTGAGGCGCCACTGGTCGATCGAAAAACTGTCCATGCCCTCGAAGTAAAGACCGTGTTTGACGTCGGCGATCAGCTCGTCGGGGCTTAAGGGTTGCTTGCCGGGCATCAGCAATAGATTGGGAATGCGCACGATGGGAATGCTCGACCAGTGATCGGCGCGACTGCATCCGCGGCTGCGTTGTTCGTCGATGTAATGGGCGAATTCGCGACCCGTGCTATAGGCCTGGAACACGCCGTCCTTGACGATTTCCCAGCGCTGGCCGGGCACTCCGTCGTCGTCGAAGCCCTGGGTAGCGAGGCCGTGTTCCAGGGTGTTGTCAGCCATCAGCGTGACTTGCTCGCTGCCGTATTGAAATTCGCCCTGTTTGTCGCGGGTTACGAATGAAGCGCCCGCCATGGAAACCTCGTAGCCCATGACGCGATCGAGCTCGGTCGCATGCCCCACCGATTCGTGAATGGTGAGCGACAGGTTTTCTGAATCGGTGACGATATCGAATTCGCCCTCGGGTGAAATTCTGGCGCTGAGTTTCTCCTCGGCCTGCGCGGCGACGCGTTCGGCCTGCAGCAGGAACTCGGCCTTGTCATAGGCGTCGAAGCCACGGTTGCTGGATGGAGCCTTCCAGTTGCGTTCCTGGAAGTCGTCGTTGCCTACCGCGATCGCCCAGATTACCGATTCCGATGAGGTAACATCGCTGTGCAATTCTGATCCTTCGGTATTCACATACCAGCGTTGCACCCGCTTGAACATTAAATAGCCCTGCGCGCGTTTTACCGACTCGTTTTGCAGCATGATTTCGTTGGCTGATACCAGCAGATCGGCCTTTTCCTCCAGAGATACCGCGAAGGGATCACGTTCGCAGCTTGACTGGAAGTTGAGCTTGAGCGCCGCCTCCGGTGCCCAGTTGACACCATCCTCGCGCAAAGCCCGCGCGGACGCACGGGCAATCTGCATGGCCAGTGCAACCACGGTTTTAACTTCTGCTGCCTGGTAGTTCGGCGACGAGGCGAAGCCCCAGGCACCCTGGTACAGTACGCGTACCCCGAATCCACTATCCTCGCTGTCATTGCATCCGGACAGCGCCTGATCGCGCGACATGATCCGCTGTTTGCGGATATCGAGGTAGCGCGCATCGGCAAACCGGCAACCTTCACGGGTCGCGATTTCACAGGCCTGTTTCAGCAGATCAAACATCGATTCACTCTAGCACAGCGAGCGCAATTTAGTGACTGCCTGAGACTGGCCCGAGCTGCGGATTTATCGCCCTGATTTGTTGCCCCTTTGATGCCTGATCGGCGGCAAAGGGGCTTAAATGACACTAAAGGTGTCGTTTAAGCGAAAATGTGCATAATATAGATGCTCTGGATTGGTTGCTAAAAGAATGATATGACTGTATTGCAACCCTGGTTTGTCGTGCTCCAGGGACGATAAAGATGCAGCGTATAAAGAGAAATCTGGTAACGACCAGACCGAGTGCAGGTGTTTTTTTGTAAATCAGGAGCGCTATCGACGCTTCAATAACCATAAAGGTAGGAAGAATGAAACCATACAATTCCAAATCATGCAGGGTCGTGTTTGCGGCTTTGATCACGACTCTACTATCTGTTTCGGTCGCATCCGCGGCTGACAGTAAATCCCCGATAAAAATCCCGATCAAAAACTGGTCGAGCCAGATCGTAATGGCACACGTTATTGGTGGCATGTTTGAGAGCATGGGCGATACAGTGGAGTATGTTCCCGTCGACAATCAGGCAAGCTTCGAAGCGGTTCGTGCGGGTGACTTGACCCTGGTGCATGAAGTGTGGCAATCGACCATGCAAAATGGTTATTACAATGCCATGGAAAAAGGTGGCTTGATCGATGCGGGTACCCATGCCGCGGTAACCCTCGAGGAAATGGGCGTTCCCAACTGGGTTATTGAGAAAGGGCTCTGCCCTGGCTTGCCCAAATGGGAAGCGCTGAAAGATTGTTCAGCCAATTTCGCCACCCCTGATTCCGGTGGCAAAGGCCGCTGGTTGGAAGGCCCGCAAAGCTGGCACGGTGATGTCATGCCGAATCGTGTTAAAGGTCTGGGTCTGGATGACAAGTGGACGGTCAAGTTTGCCGGTGCGGCCGATGCCTTGTGGGCTGAACTCGCGACCGCGGAAAAAGAAGGGCGTGGCACGATCATCTTCAACTGGTCACCTAACTTTACGGATGCTTCTGGTTTCACCTTTATCGAATTCCCTCCCTATTTCGATGGCTGCCGGATCGCCGATGGTGGAACTCTTGAAACGACCGGATGCGGCTCCCCGGCCGGCTGGCTGAAAAAAGGTGCCAACTACAAATTCCCGAAAACACACCCGCGAGCTTACATGGCTTTTTCCAGGCTTTCGTTTACCACCCCACAAATCGGATCAATGGCAGCACTGGTTGATGTCGACGGAATGACTCATGCCGACGCCGCCAAAAAGTGGCTGGCCGATAACGAGGAAGTCTGGAAGCCCTGGACGGTATCGATGCTGGGCGCGGGCAACTAGTTAATACCGCCGTTGGCCAGGAGGCCGACGGCTGGCGTTTAATGCTTTTAACTCCCCCGGACTGTATGGTCCGGGGGAGCACTTTCTTAAATCAGGTATCTTGATGGTGCAACTCGGGATAACAAGTTGACCGGGAAATAAATATGTCTTCAGGTGAACTCGCAGGCAAAGAAGAGCAGGTTGTCATTGAATGCGAATCTGTTTATAAAATATTCGGTGATAATGCGAATAAACTGCTGCAGGAGTCGAACGGCAATGTAGACGCCAGACTATTCCAGGATGCAGGTTGCATCGTCGGCGTTAACGACGCTTCTTTTCAAATTCGCAAGGGTGAACTGCTGGTTATCATGGGGCTGTCAGGCTCCGGCAAATCAACTTTGCTGCGTTGTATTTCAAGATTAACCGAAGCGACTGCCGGCAAGATCTTTATCGAAGGTCAGGACATCCTGACGATGAACAACAAACAGCTCATCGAACTTCGGCGCAATAAAATGGGCATGGTTTTCCAGAATTTTGGATTGCTCCCCCACAAAACCGTTCTGGAAAACATTGCCTTTCCGTTGCAGGTAAAGGGCAGCAGCACCCAGGAAAGTATTGACCGGGCCATGGAAATGGTTGAGCTGGTTAGCCTGACCGGTCGCGAAAATTATTTCCCCAGGCAATTATCCGGTGGCCAGCAGCAACGCGTAGGCATCGCGCGTTCGTTAGCGGTTGAGCCCGACATCTGGTTTCTGGATGAACCGTTCTCCGCATTGGATCCGTTGATTCGTAAAGAGATGCAGGATGAATTTTTACGCATACAGGCTGTTTTAAAGAAAACGATTCTATTCGTCACGCATGACTTCGATGAGGCGCTGCGCCTGGCTGATCGTATCGCCATTATGAAAGAGGGGGTGATCGAGCAAATCGACACGCCGGCGAATATCGTGCTGAATCCGGCAACCGAGTACGTGACAAAATTTACCGAGGACGTGCCGCGGGAAAAGGTGCTCCGGATTGAATCGGTGATGCAGCCAGTGGATGGATCAGAGCAATTCAGTGAGCTGAGAGTGTCTAAAGATACGATTATTGAAGAGTTTGCAGAAGCGATACTGAGCCAGGATAGAGAGGTTGCTGTTGTCGATGCAGATAACAATATCGTTGGCAGCCTGCATCCGTCACACGTGATCAATGTTTTGTTCGGAGGTCGAGCCAAAAAATCGAATTAGGATTTATTGCGCGCTATGCATTACTTTTCCAAACATCCCAAGACAGTGCAATTTGCTTTTTTATTAGTAGCATTTTTATTGTTGTGCTTCGCCATTACCCCATCGGAAAGCAATTACCTTTGGCGCTTGCCTGCGCTGTTTAAAAACCTTCCCTACATTATTAATGACGCGGTCAAATACCTGATGTTCGACTGGATGCCAATCGACGTCTATGATCCGGAAATTCAAGAGTATGAACAGAAACCGTTATTCAGAGAGATCACCAGGGCCGTTTCCAGCTTCTTCCTGTTTATCATTATTTTTGTGCGCGAGATATTCCTCGGTGGTGTCAAAACCATCGTTGCCTTTACCAGTTGGGATTTTGTTAGCGAGCACGAGTGGCTGCGTTGGCCCGCACTCCCCTGGACCGTGATTGCCGGTGGAGCGGTTATTCTGGGCTACAAACTTCAGGGCTGGCGACTGGCGATTCTGGCCGCTTTTTCGACCATGTATATCGGGATTTTTGGTCAGTGGGAGCCTTCGATGGAGACGCTCTCATTTGTATTGATTGCCGCGCCGGTTTCGTTTCTTCTGGGCCTGGCGCTAGGTGTCTGGGGATATAAAAGCAGGTTAGTCGAAACGATATTAAATCCGATCCTGAATATCGCGCAAACCATGCCGCATTACTCATACCTGGTTCCGGTCATCGTACTATTTGGCGTGGGTGATCATGCGGCTACCATTGCCACCATAATATTTGCTACGCCGCCGATGGTGCGGTTGACCATGCTGGGTCTCAAGAACGTGCCGCCGGAAGTGGTCGAGGGCGGCGTTATGAGTGGTTGTAACAACGTTCAACTGATGTTCCGGGTGTTAATTCCAACTGCAAGGCGCGATATCTTGATCGGTGTAAACCAGGTGGTTATGCAGTGTCTGGCAATGACTGTCATCGCCTCGTTCATCGGCGCCCAGGGGCTCGGTTCCAACCTGATGATTGCACTCAATTCGCTCAGGATCGGAACCGGTATCGAGATCGGCCTTTGTATTGTGTTAATCGCCGTTCTGCTCGACAAGCTGTCTTTGGCCTGGGCAAATAAGCAAACGGATTATTTCGCCGATCTCACTTTTGTGCAGCGCTATCAATACTGGCTACTGTTTCTCGCGGTTTTTATCGTGGGCAGTTTGCTGGCCTATATCGGCAGCTTTGTTTTTGCAGAGGATTTTAATTACCTGTACATCGTTCCCCACAATAAGGGCATTACCACGGCACCCTTCTGGCAGTGGGGCGTTGACTGGATATGGGATACCTTCTTTTTCGCCTTGAAGGGGTTTAACGAGTTTTTCATTACCGGCGTGCTGGTGCCCGTCAAAGAGGCTTATCTCGGGATGCCGGTCGCCGCCACATTTTTGTTGGTGATGGGGGTCGCGTACATATTAGGTAACGTCAGGTCATCCCTGATTGTCGGTGGGTTTTTGTTATTCATCGCTTTTTCCGAATATTGGGATCGAGCGCTGATCACCGCTTACATGGCTTCGATCGCAGTCGTCGTCTCGGGTGCTATTGGAATAACAGTTGGCTCTTTATGTGCGCAAAATTCGCTCGCCAGTAAAGTGGTTATACTGCTGTGTGATTTTTTCCAGACCTTCCCCTCTTTTATCTACCTGATTCCGGTAATCATGCTGTTTGGCATCACCGATACCTCGGTCATCATCGCGGCCGTGGTCTACGCCACCGTCCCCGCAATCCGTTACACCGTTGAAGGCCTGCGCAATGTGCCACCCGTATTACACGATGCGGCGTCGATGCTAGGTGTTTCGCGCATGCAACGCTGGATTTCAATCGAATTACCACTGGCTTTTCCGCACATTATGCTGGGTTTGAATCAAACGGTAATTTTTGCCCTTTTCATGGTGATCATTGGCGCCTTCATCGGCACTACCGATCTGGGACAACTGATTCTAAAGTCGATCTCGGATGGGCAGGGAACGGGCATAGGAATTACCCTGGGGCTCTGTGTCGCCTTCATCGGCCTGGCAGCGGATCAAATTATTCGAACCTGGGTAAACAACAGGAAAAAGGAACTGGGATTGAATTAAAGCTACTCCCATTTTTCTCGTGTATTTCTGTCACTCTCCTGCTGCAATTTGGCCGAACCTCGTTAGTATCCGGGCTCGCAGTCGAGTCTGAATTGTTATCGACTCCAGGTGTCACCGTATCGAATCCGTGGCTGGCCTTGTGTCGGACCCCGAGAACGGTCTGTTTTTGCATTTATTCGCGCATTTTGCCGAAACTTGCATACAATTTAAGTAGTTGACGCATACCACATACCAATAAAAACATTTCCCGGGCCATCTTCGATGACAGACGACATCGCGCAATCCGAGTTAAAGGGCTTCTCCAGGACGCTCGCAGAGCTGGAATGGCTGCTGTTAGTTCTCGTATTGCTCTACTTCGTATTACCCTCCACTGTCATCATCGACCCGTGGAGTATGCTGGTGGCGATGGCAATTTATGCCGCGTTCGTGATTTCTTTCCGCTACTCGAAATTGTTCACCCGCGAGACCCAGTGGAAGCTGGCGGTTGAAACCTGGGCAATCATTTTCTTCATCAGTTGGTGCGTCTACCAGACAGGGGGTATCGATAGCCCGCTGATCAATCTCTATCTTCTGGTCATTATCTTCAGCGCCCTGACGCTGGGGAAATTGGTGACACTGCTTGAATTTATCCTGATATCTGCAGCCTATTTCTATCTCGCGCAGTCGAGTGTTGATGAGGGAAACTATTCGATACTGGATTTCAGTGAAATGATAATGACCTTTGTGCCCTATCTGCTGGTGGCCTATTTGACGTCGCTGCTGGCTGCGGATCTCAAGAATGCCCGCGAAGGCCTGGAGCAATTGTCGGACACAGATGAACTAACCGGGTTGAAGAATCGGCGCGCGTTCAATAGCGCCCTTCAGGCCGAGGCAAAAAAAGCAGCGCGCTATAACAGGGTCTTTTCAGTGTTAATGCTGGACGCGGACAATCTCAAGCCGGTGAATGATCGTTTTGGTCATGCGGCCGGGGATAAGCTGCTTGTTTCTATCGCCCAGGTTGTTCAGGAGTCTCTGCGCGAAACCGATATCCTGGCCCGCTACGGCGGCGATGAATTCGTCGTGATGCTGACTGAAACGACGGAGGACAGGGCGTTTGAAGTGGCCGAACGCATCCGCGCCGCGGTGGAGAACACTTCCTTCAGTTCGTCGGGTGAACGCGTATCGTCGACGGTCAGCATTGGCATTTCCAGCGTTGCCGATAATCCGGAAGAATGGGGCGATATCATCGCCCGGGCCGATAGTAAACTTTACGAGAGTAAGCGCAAGGGTAAGAATTCAATTTCCTGATAATTGCCATTTTGCGCTTGCCAAAGTTTTGGGTCGCGGTAACAGGGGGTGAGAAAGTCCTGGGCTTACAAGCCGCCTGCTTTACTTGTCGATCGCTTCAGCGCCTGTTCGCGGTGGAAAATATACAGGCCGCTGCCGATAATCAGTGCCGCGCCACTCAAGGTCCAGGCACCGGGCAAATCGCCAAACAATACAAATCCGAACGTCGTGGCCCACAGCAGGGAACTGTAACTGAAGGGTGCGACGACCGAGGCCGGTGCGTAGCGGAAGGCGCGAATCAGGCACAGGTGCCCGATGCCACCGGCGATGCCGGCAAACACGAATAACAGCCAGTCGAATGCGGCCACTGGCTGCCAGTAAAAAGGTGCTACGACCGTGGTAACCAGGGCACCGATGACACCGGTATAAAACAATGAGGTCATCGGGCTGTCGCGCGTTCCCAGCTTGCGGGTAAATACCTGGTACAGCGCATTGGTGAAAGCTGCCGCTAGCACCACCAGAATACTCAGCTGAAGACTGTCGGTACCCGGTCGCATTACCACCAGCGCCCCGACAAAACCAATCGCGATACCCACCCAGCGACGTGGTCCGACTTTTTCGCCGAGCAAAGGAATGGAAAGAAGAGTCACGATGACGGGTGACATGAACATGATCGTCGATGCCGTCGCCAGGGGTAAGAAGCTAATCCCCACAAAAAAAAGAACGGTCGTGGAGAACATGAAAAGCGAGCGCAGGCACTGGTGAAGCAGATTCTGACTTTTGATTCGTGTCGACAGTTGCGGCCCCATCAGCAGGACGACAAAAAGCAGATGGAAGAAGAAGCGTGCCCAGATGACCTGTACCACTGGATAAGTCTGAATCAGATATTTGGCAGTGGAATCCAGCGTGACAAACCAGAACATGGTTGCCAGCATCCAGACAATGCCAAGCAGGTGGTTGTCCGAGGATTGGGCCGGTGTGGCTAGACTGGTCAAAATTCAAAGTATCCGATCTGATGTTGGATGAAGCAGGTATTCCCTGGCCCGCGGTCAGCGACTGCAGTTTGTCAATATTCTGCGTTGTAACCGGTCGCGCGATCAGTATAGACCTGCCAGGTAGTCAGGCCCACAACCCGTGACTGGTGATGCCCGCTGCTATCTTAGATTGCGGACGAATTTAAATGATCTCGATCCTTGACACGATTAAACATGGCCTGTCCTGGGCCGCGTAACATGCTATCACTTTATCAGCGTATATGCCGCACGGGGGGAGGGATTGCACAGGTTTTCGAGCTGCCTACCGAGCAGCCGTGGATGCTGATCTGGATCAATTGTTATCAGCCTGTGTGGGGCAAAATTAGCGTTTCGAGTTATTGCCTTGGCAGTGGGTTCAGATGACAGTCAAACAGCCGCAAGCCGTAGAGATTACGCCGGACAAATTAGCTGCCCTGCAGCCCTTTGAGCTTACTGACCATCTCGAGCGCGGCCGGGTGCTGGTATTTCCGACAGCTCCGCTGCAACTGCCCAGCGATGACGAACTGCACTTCCTCAAACATCAGACCCCCGCGTATCACACGCGCAAGAACATCAGCTACTACCCACGGGCCCAGAGAGTGCTGGGGATCAAGGCCCCTGCTGCAATCGAGCAGCGCACCCAGGACATACTCGCGGCTTACCAGGCGCGCGTCGAATCATGCCTGCAGCGGCTGATCCCGAGTTTCACCCCGGGCTGGATTTCGGCGACCTCCAGCCTGCGCGTATTCGAAGAGAATAATCGCGATATTGCCATCAGGTCACGCAGTGATCGGCTACATATCGATGCAGGCACCTATGGTGCGTCGCGCGGCAACCTGATACTGCGGTTTCTGACCAACCTCGACGACAAGGAACGGGTCTGGCGCTGCAAGGGAACCGTCTCGGATCTTGTCGAAAGCTTTGGCGAGGAGGCGGGCCTCAAACGAGGCGACAGTCTGCTGCACGACGGATTGCTCAATCGAATCGGTTCAGGCATGGTCCGCGGCCTGTCGCAGGTTTTCCCGGTGATGGGGACGCTGGAGCAATCCGCCTACGATCGGGCCATGCGGCAGATGCATAACTATATGAAAGAGAGCGAGGCGTTCCACCAGGAGTCGGAAGGGATGGTGGAAATCAGATTCAAACCTAAAAGTTGCTGGCTGGTGTTCGCCGACATGGCGGGACACTCCTGTCTGTCGGGAGAATTCGCGATGATCAATACCTTCATGGTGCCGCGACAAAATTTCCGCCACCCGGAATTCTCGCCCTGGGAAACCTTGCGCCGCTATGCGGCCGGACAGTCGGCGCTGCCCCCGGACATTCCACTCGGAACCTGAATCTGGACTGCTTGCCTACCTGCAAAGCAAATCGAGTCTGCCCGTCAGCTTATTACAGGACGGTAGGCGAGGAGCGGGATGCGTGCGAGGCCTTGTTTGAGACGGCTTATGAGCGACTGACTGCGACCAGAAATACGGATTCCAGTGTCATCATCGAGATCGTATCGGCCGCATTCTCGTGAGTATCCGTGCGGGCGTAAAGCCCGGTTTGCGGGAGATTGATTCGATCACAGTTGTCAGCAGAGAACGCCGGGTGCAAGCCTGGCGGTTACTCAGCAGCGCTTAGCGCAGGCCGGAATCGAAAAAATACCCTAAACGGTGCACGATTCGCTTAACCGTTCCGCGCTGGTCTACATAGGTACCTCGTGCCGGGACCTTGTAGAGGATGCTCTGGGTGACCAGGTTTTCAACCGCCTTGCGAATCGTCATGTAGGAGACACCGAACTCCTTTGCCAGCACGCGTTCGCCCGGCAGCTTGTCAACGATCTCGCGATGCCGAATGGCTTCCTTGATCCTGTTTTCGACCTGAATGTATTTATGAGCTGGTTTACCCATTTCCTCGATCCTGTTAAATCTTGGCCACTGTTTCCCGCTGCGGGGACCCTGGTGCCTGTAATAACTCGCTGCAGCACTTGCGGTGATGGCTTTTCCGCGTCGACCACGCTGACATCCTGATGCTTCTCATACGACAGGCTTCGTGCCCGGCTTTAATCCTGTAACGGCGTCGTGATACCGAGGTTACAAGTGTCGAAACAGTGGGCACTCCTGTCAAACCGGGCGCAGAAAGGCCCCATTTTGAAGCACGGGTTCAGGCTCGGTTTTCGCCTGCCTGTGGCCCATCCACGCGGTTACGGCGGTAGACACCCAGTGCGAATACCCTGTTGTGATGCGCTTGCAGCTTCGCCGCAGCCCATAAGCGTATCCCGCGAATGGCACTAGCGAGCATTTTCAGGCTACCACCGGTTTGCACCGGATCGGCGCAATCGTCAAAATAGAAGTCAACCTTGCTTCTGACATTAATGTTTGTATCAATTTTATGTTTCATATCCTGTATAAGCTCTGTTTGATCGGTTATTTAAAGTGCAGACCTGCGCGCAGTCGCGCTGCGAGCGCATTCGACTTTCGTGTTAAGTAAGGGAATAGATACCTATGCAGCCGATTTCTCCGGATCCTGCTCGAAATCGATGTCGGCGCGGTCACAACGAGCCACATTTTCTATACCGCCCGTGGGTATACGCAGATCATGAGGTTCGCGATCACTAGAATGATTCAATTCGGCAATCGTGCGTCTGGTATCGAGGTCTGTGGCTATCGCTTGCGTGGTTTGACGCCAGGGCCATTCGCTGACACCGCCGCGCAGCAACTCCCAGGAGTAGCCGTTGCGCTCAACCCATTCACGGCCCATGGTCAAAAGCGTCGATTGCACCCGCGCCCTGGCGATGGTGTCAAAGAAACGTCCCGTGGACTCGATGATCGTGGATATGGTTATCATTGCTAGTATCCTTTATGCTGGATGACGTCATTGTCGCAGCTCGCCCGAACTGTTTCCTGATACGCCAGACTCTGCAAAGCATAGAAACGACTTACGCTCGTAACAAACGAGTAATTATTATCTATCAGGTAAGAAACGGTTAACCCAGCCATGATTGAAAATCTACCCTTCGGGGCATTGCGAGTATTCGAAAGCGCCTCCAGGCACCTGAGCTTTAAAGCTGCGGCCGCTGAGCTGTTCATAACACCGGCCGCGGTCAGCCAGCAGATCAAGACGCTTGAACATCATCTCGGCGTGAAATTGTTTATCCGCCAAAGTCGCGGACTTTCGCTGACGGAAGAAGCAAAACAGGGTCTGCCTCTGCTTGCACAGGGATTTAATGACCTGATCCAGGGTGTCGAGCTGATACGCAGTGCGCACATCGAGCCGAAGCTCACCATCTGGATGGCGCCTTCGTTTGCCTCGAAATGGTTTGTTCCGCGCTTGAATCGATTTGCCGAAAAGTATCCGGATATCGATCTGAATATTTCTGCAAGTCCAAACCTGGTGGATACCACTGCACCAAGAAAATCCATTCCGGTTGAGAATTTCCGGCGCGATAATGTCCATATCGCCATACGCTTTGGTAAAGGTGACTATCCCGGTTGCCGGGTCGACAAGTTGTTTTCAGTGTCAGCGATTCCGTTGTGCAGCCCGCAACTTATGCGCGGAGATCATCCGCTGCGAACTCCGCAGGATCTGCGTTTTCATACCCTGATCCACGACGATACCCTGTACGAAGGCCGGCCCGACTGGCCCACCTGGCTCGAGGCCGCAAAGGTAAGCGATATCGATGCAGACCGCGGCCTGCATTTCAACCATGGCAACCTGGCGATAAATGCCGCCGTCGACGGGCAGGGTGTAGTGCTCAGCATGAAGGCACTCGCCTCGGACGACATTGCCGCCGGTCGCCTGGTGACACCGTTCAACATCGCCCTGCCGCTCGAGTACGCCTATTATCTGATTACACTCGATGAACTCACCGATCATCCGCATACGGCGGCTTTTCGCGACTGGTTGCTCGAGGAAGCCGGGCAGGAAGATGAATTGAACTCCAGTCAATTGAAGTCCGATGCTCGAAAAGCCGAGTGAAGCAGGTAGCGCATTAACCCGAATGGAATTTAAGTCAGGTAGATTTTTAACTGGCGGAAGACATCCTTGTGCGACGCCATATTTGACCGGTATTGGTGCAAGCGCACCGACACTGTGCGCTTTGGTTCGGCAAAGCGACCTAAAATAATGCACGGGATTTCCGCCGAAAAAATTTTTACCAACCATAAGGCTATGAAATAAAAAGCAAAACCAGTCGATTGCGGCGGTCTGCTGCTGGCCGCCGTGGATATCGATGATGGGTTGCTGTGATAGTGTTTGTGCATCGCAACAATCGAGATAAACCCATGCACAAATCAAAAAAGTCAGTACTAGCTGCTACAAGTCTGTCCCTCTTTATCGACGTTGAACATCGTTGTTGTCGCTGACCCCATTAAGGTCGTCGCTACTTTTGGTTGTTGGGAGTCGGTTTCGCGTAAATCGGCATTGCCGACCGGGCCTGACCACCGAGTCGCGGTAACTACTAAGTTCAAATCCGAAACTTGTTTCGGGCAGGTCTTTTTTACAGTGCTCCTCCCTGGATCTTTTTCCTCCTAAGATTCTGGGATTTTGGGGTCGGGTTAAACCGGCCCCTTTTTTTACCCATGTGGGCTCTCCTGGTTAAGACGGCCAGTGAAACTTTCGCTATCAATATGTTTTTAAGATAGGTCGCGTGCGATTACTTTATTCAGCGGGGCCGGTGGTCAGCCTGCCGCCGACCTGATGATTTATGTTATCGATGTGGCCGAGGGCGAAAAAATACCGCGCAAGGGTGGGCCGGGCATTACCCGCTCTGATCTGCTGGTGATCAACAAGATTGAACTGGCGCCTTATGTCGGAGCCTCGCTCGAGGTGATGGCAGCGGATACCCGGCGCATGCGCGGCGAGCGGCCGTTTGTATTCACCAACTTGAAAGACGATACCGGGCTCGACGCGGTGATCGATTTCATCATCGACCGCGGCATGCTTTGAATCCCCGGTGCTGGTTCAAGGCCATGCATGGCCGCGATTGATCCAGGGGTGATATAACAATCCGGCGGCACTGCCAGTATCGAATCCGGACTGTGAGCCTGCGCTTATTTATGCAATCATCCGCTCCTTGTCAGCTGATGCAAGGCCCCGCGTGAAAACCAGGCATATTATTGATGAACCTCATGGCTGAGCCGTTATCTGTTCGGCCTGGGGCTACCCGACTGTTCGGAGTCGCGCTCTGGGTGATTGCATCGCTGTGCATGCCGCGCCCCGCCCACGCCGCTCATCTGCCGCTGTGGGAGCTGGGTATCGGAATCGGTAGCCTGAACACCCCGCATTATCGCGGATCGGAGTCCGATGCTGACCTTTTGCTGCCGTTCCCCTATGTAATCTATCGCGGCAGCTTTCTGCAGATCGACCGTGAAGATGGGGTTCGTGGCAAGTTGTTCAATTCCGAGGATATCCGCGTTGAGCTGAGCCTTGCGGGTAATGTGCCGGTGCCGGACACCGATGGCGGTGCGCGCAGTGATATGGATGCGCTTGATCCGTTGCTTGAAGTCGGGGCGGAACTGATCGTTGACCTGTGGCGCGGCAGTGACGGTGAGCACAGCTTCGGTTTCAACGTGCCGTTGCGCCTGGTTTACTCGGTGGGCGATCCATTGCTGGAATTCCAGGGCGTAACGGTGTCGCCCTATTTCAATTACAGGATCAGGCAGGAAGATCACGGCGCGCTGTTGCGCTATAACGCAAGTTTCGGCCCGATTTTTGCCAGCAGTCGCTATAACGACTATTTTTACGAGGTGAATCCCGAGTTCGTCACCCCCCAGCGAGCGGAATACCATGCCGATTCGGGCTATGGCGGCAGTCGTGTCACGCTGTCGGTAACGCGCCATGCGCAACAATACATGGTCGGGGCCTTTGCCCGCTACGACAACCTCGACGGTGCGGTCTTTGCCGACAGCCCATTGGTCGAAACCCGGGATTACTTTATCTTTGGACTGGTGTTTGCGTGGATACTCGGTGCGTCCGACGAAACCGTGGCGCATTGACCCTGGCGAAGGGCCAGATTCATAAATCCTGGGCGTAGAAAGACCCTGTTGAGGCGAAATGTGACACCTGGAGAGACCAAAGGTACCGTATAAAGGGACCTCATTTTAATAAGTTGCTAATAGAAACTTATTGGATAATCCTGACCCCCGGGCTAAATAGAGGGTTAGAGAAATGAAGAAGAGTCGCTTCTACCTGTTGGGTAATTTTCGCTATATTTGCACCGCAGGGTCGGTCAGCACGATGACCAGTTCCAGGGAGGTAGCGGTGATTGCAATACTTGCCCTGTCCCATGAATACTCCTGTGCGCGCAGCAAGATTATCGACTTGCTGTGGAGCGATCGCTGTAGCGAACAGGGCAGGTCTTCGTTGCGTCATGCACTCTGGTCGTTGAAGAGAATACTCAACAACGACAATCCCGGACTGCTGCAAATCGATCGTCGGCGAATCTGCCTGAACGCAGAGGCCTGTATTATGGATACGCGAAACTTCACCGACCTGGCCGCGTCGACAAGTCAGGAAGATTTGCAGCAGGCAGTTTCGATGTATCGCGGCGAATTACTGGAAGCGCTGAACATCAATGATCGTCAGTGGGAGAGTTGGCTCGGCATCGAAAGAACCAGACTGGAAATGAAATACGCGCAATGCCTACAGTCTCTCGGCGGCCATTACCGTGCTTGCGGTGATGCCGGAAACCTGATCGATACCGGTTTGCAACTGATCGCGCATGATCCGCTCTGGGAAGAAGGGCATCGTGCGCTGATGGAAGCATACACCCTGACCCACCAGAAATCATTGGCGTTGAAGCAGTACGAGTCTTACCGCGACCTGATTCACAGGGAACTCCACAGCCATCCGGAAATCGCACTACAGCAACTCTACGAGTTGATTAAAAGCGGTAGATCGAATTTTCCCAGGGCGATTCCGGCTGGCCGCGCTGATTGAGGGTTGTCGAAATTCCGAGGGCTCATTGCATTGCTGCCTGGCAGCCTGTCGAACCTGGGGATATCACCTGAAGGAAAAAACCACCTGCGGTTGGAGCGCAGGTGGCAAGTTACGGAGCGCGGCGGGTAACTGCCTGCTGTGTTTCTGCAATGCAGATTTTCCCATGCTTGACCCGCGCTATTGCACTAACGGGGGAAACGGTGGAGGTGGTGCCATACAGGAAATGTTACCGATACCGGTTACCCCATTGCGGATGCTGATCTGGTTGGGATCGTGACAGGAGATATCAGCACCGCCCAGATTGCTGGCACCGCGCAAATTGATTATTCCGAATCCAGAAACGTACAATGTATTTCCACCTAAATCGACCATGGTGTCATTCATTCGAAAATTCCCCTGACGATAGACATCGATGGTCGCGTAGGGGAAATCTGCGTTTGGCGGCGTCAGATTGCTCGATTCGAAGCGAATGGTAGCAGCGTCGCCAGCGTAGATCGGTCCACCTGACTGTGCCGTCCCGGTGGCACGGATGTAACCGCGATGATAGGCCGCCATAGCGCCATTCAACGTCAGGTTGCCGCTGATGCGAACCATGCTTGAATAGGCCGATTCGATCGAGCCGTTCACGGTGGTCGGATGGCTGCCGGCGCCGAAATGAACGGTGCTGTTGTCGCCGGACCATACGGCAGTCGGATATTCATCGACCGGTTTTCCTGATGCGCCACTAAAGCTACCACCATCGTTGATCTCTACGATGCTGTTGCCGATCGCCGAGATGGCATAGGGGTAGGTTTCCGTCGAAGCACCAACAATACCGCTCACCGTGACAGGGGCATGCGTTATGATCAGTGCGTGATTGTAGGCCGACAGGCCTGCCCGGTTGTAGTCGGTCACAGTGACACCCTGGTGCAGGGCCAGTTGGCTGCCGTTGGATATATCGACCGCGAAATCGCCGCCGATGACATCGACTTCGGTGGCCTCGACGAAGGATCGAGCACCAGCGCTTAAGCCGGCGACAGCGGCGTCGAACAGGTAGGGCTGACCCACATAGTTAAGCGCTGACAGCGTCAGGTTTTCGAGCTTGATCGCACTCGACCGGGTAATCGCGACCGTGCCAACCGGGTTCACCGGCAAACCGGGTGGCAGCTTTACACCGTCGTCCTTGCTGCCCGTGGTATCGCCCTGCAGGGTAATATCGCGATGGTTATCGATCCACACTGGGCCATTGCACATGCCGCTCAGTGTGTAGGTGGTATTGTCCGCGAGTGTTGCGCTTTGCAGGGCATTGGCATCGTCGTTGCAATCAATTGCAACATACGAGCGCAAACCGAACTCGATGGCGAGCAGACGCTGATCCAGAGCGTCGAATTGTTCGTTGACAGCTGCTTCTCGTGCCTTCTTTCCCTTGCCGTGTCCCTCGTTGTCGTAGTCACCTGGATCGGCCAGGGAAATACCCGGAATAATTAACATGATGCCCATTAAACAGGCCAGCGTGCGTGATGAATTCATGATGCTTTCCCCTCAATGTGATGTGAACGAGGGTGAAAGTTAATCCAGCGCCGTCTTGGGAACGTTTAAAGCGGCGTGAATCTATCGTGAACTAAACGTTTAAATCGCACAGCGCCTGTAGGTACCTGATAACGGGCTGAGGGTCATTCGTGAGCCAGATTGTCATCGCCAGGGAGACTGGCTGATGGCCCCGTCAAGGCCGTGCGGCGGCGAGTCGATCGATGGTCTTTACGATGTCGTCTTCGGTGGTCAGCGGATTGATGGTGCACAGGCGCAGCACGCTCTTGTCGCGCAACATGGTCGACGAGACGCAGGCGAACCCCGAGTCGGTAATGGTTTTGGCGCAGGCCGCGTGTTCGCCTTCCTGCCAGTCGCGCAACGCGAAGCAAACCACGCCGATCTGTGCGGGTGTTACCACCTCCCAGGTTGCCGGGTTCTGCCGCAGGTAGCGCTCGGCAAACTCGGCGAGTTCAATGCCACGCTGAACTGCCTCACGAAAGCGTTCCGCACCATAGGTACGCAGGCTCATCCACAGCTTTACGGCCCGTGAACGGCGCGTCAGCTCCAGACTGCGATTGCCGAAATTGACCGCCCCGGTGGTGGCCTGCACGTCTTTCAGGTACTCGGGCGACATGGCGTAACAGCGCTCCAGCGCGCCCGGGCGCGTTACCATGCAGATGCCGAGATCATAGGGCTGGAAGAACCACTTGTGCGGATCGAGCACGACCGAGTCGGCGCGCTCCATACCATCGAGGTGGCGTCGCCCCTGGGCAGTGACTGCCGCCGGGCCACCGTAGGCGCCGTCAACGTGAAACCACATGTCTTCCTGTGTGCACAGGTCGGCGATGGCGTGCAGTGGATCGGCGGCGCCGGTATTGGTGGTGCCGGCCGTTGCCACCACCATTACCGGGCGCAGGCCGGCGGCCTTGTCACTCGCAACCGCCGCCCGCAGTGCGTCGATCGACATGCAATAGTTTTCGTCGCTCGGCAATTTGTGCATGTGTTCGTCGATACAGCCCATGGCGAGCAGGTCTCGATACAGGGACGAGTGCGTCTGATCGCAAAAATAGGCTACCCCGCGACCCAGCTCGGAGCGTGCAGCGAGGAAAGCGGTCACATTGGCGATGGAACCACCCGATAGCAGCACGCCTTCGGTACCCTCGGGCATGCCGATCATTTGCCGCAGCCATTCGATGACCACCAGCTCGATCGTCGCCGGCCCCGAACCACCACCCCAGGATGCGCTGATCGTATTAAAGCCGGTTCCCATCCACTCGCCGAGCACTGCGGCGAAGGAGCAGGGCCCCGGCACGCGTGCGAAGTATCGTGGGTGATCGCCATGCTGCTGGTAGGCGAGCGCTACTTCGGCGAGCAATTCCAGGGATTGGTCAGGATCCATCGGGGTTTCAGGTAAGGCGCCGCCCAGCGCCTGCATTAATTCCGTCGGTCCGCCAGCGATCAGGGCCGGTTCTGCGTTTTTACGCAACAGCCGGTCAACTACCAGGTCGACTACCTTGTGGCCGAGTCGGCGCATCTCTTGCGGGTCCATGCCAAGTGTATCGGCGGGGTAGTCGAATTCATTGTCGACGTCGAGTGTCGGATTACGCTTAAGCATGGACGGGTACCTCTTGAATGTCAGGACAGGCGGGAGCCGGAAAGGCACCGTATGCGGAGTCGTCACCATGGCAGATCTGGATAGTCGCCCAGCATAACCGAATCGGCTGCCGCTGACGAACCGACGACCATTGCCCGGGTGTGTGATTCTTATCGAGTCCAGGGTGATCGATCCCGGCAGCAGACGATGCGTCGATTTCAAAATCCCTCGCGACAGCCACCTGTTTGTGTGAGGCCATCGGGGCGCATCGCCCGGTTGTTTTAGCCGAAGCGCTGATCGAGATAGCTGATGATTTGCTTCGAGCCATACAGCCATTCGCTGGAACCATCGGTATTGATGAGGCGCAGGCAGGGCACCTGGTACTTGCCCCCTTCGCCGATCAGCTCGCGGTTCCATTTCGGGTCGTTGCGCGCGTCGCGCAATTCAATATTCAATCCCAGGCGACGAATGTTGCGTCGGGTCTTGACGCAGAACGGGCACTGTTTGAACTGGTACATTTTCATCGTCGAGGTGATGGCATCGAGCTCTGCACGCCTTTCTGCGGCCATTTCCGGTAGCGGGGGCCGAGTGATCCAGTCGATAAATATCACCAGTTGACCGAGTGGCCAGCGGATTGCGCGAAACAGATACTTCATCGAATGAGTTTTCCATTGATCATTTTTAACGGACCCTACCCTGCTGAACCCGGAAGGCTGGAGTGCCTGCATTATGCCCTGAAACAACCCGCCAACCCAGCGATAACGTGAATCGCCAGGCGCTAGTCGAGTCAGTCGCCAAAGCCAGTCAATCGCCCTGGTCGCCGGATTCAACCAGGGCTGTGAGCCGCCGCCATACCTTCACCATGGCGAGCGTATCGAGGCGGCAGTAAGCGCGCAGTGCAGCGCGGGTGTGGCGGCGTTCATCGGCGTCCCGCAGCTTTACCAGCCCGGCGTAGACCGACATCGCCATGCGCCCGTCCTGTACCTCGAGCCGTTTATAGTCGGCCTCCTCGTCTGCGGGGAACATCGCCGGCAGGATCGACTTGATGGAAAAACTACCGTTGAAATCCGGGTGGTAGTACATCAGCCCGCGAAACGGTGTCAGCAGGTCGATGAAACGAGGCGTCAAGCGCCGTAAACCGGCAGCCTGCTCGGGGCAGGCATTTGCCAACGTATTGATCGCCGCGATTTCGGTCGACTGGCTGTAGGCTACGATGGATCCAGCTGCTTCGATGTCCTGCAGCAGTTGCCGCGCTACTGCCGGACGCGGGTCGGCGTGTTCGTCGGCGAGGTACTCGCGATGCTGGAGTTGTCCGTCGTGCTGCAGGATGTGCAGCGAATATTGAAAGGGTATCTGTTGATAGGGTCGTTGCCGGGGCAATTTCGGCACCGCACTCTGCAGCGTTTCGAAATCGAGAAACTGCAGCGGATAATTTGCCGAGCGAATGAATTCGCCGAGTCGATCGGGCTCGATATAAATCTCGCCGCTTAGCGCCGTATTCACCTGCAGTGCCTGCGCTGGACTGAGCTGTAGATGCTGCAGGTCCTGGTATTGCACCATGCCCCGGTGGAAAAGTTCGAATTTACGCTCACCTTTCAGCTGGTATAGATCGAATACCGAGGGACGTGGCACTGATTGCCAGCAGTCGCCTTTGAAATCACAATCGAAAGGAGTATTGCACTGCATGCCGATCGCAATGTCGGGTTCGTCGCCCTGCAACATGGTTTGCATCGACTGCAGGTTCTGTTCCAGACCCGCCTGCATTCCGGTCACGCTAACGGTGACGTCCACGATTTTTAGCAGCTGTTCCGGGTCGAGTCGATCCGTGAGCTGGTAGCGATTGTCGATATGTACCACGTGCGCCTTGCCGAGTAAGATCTGGTCATTTAAAACCCGCCATTGAAAAGCGGCGTCATGCAGATGGTAGGGTTTCACCCGGGTCGACGATTTCACTTCATAAAAATTCCAGCGATCGCCATCACGAACCAGGATGTCGGCCATCACCAGCAGATCGCCGCTACTGAAGGTCGCTTCATAAATAACATCGACACCGCTATCGATGAGATCCGCGGTCTGTTTAGCCATCGCGTCGAAGCGATTGTGGTCGAACTCAATCTCGGTGCCACCCGGGAATAGCGATTTCGCCAGTTCGCCGACTTCGTGTCCGCTGGCAAACATCGCCAGGCGGTTGGCATCGGGTTCGGCCATGAGATCGCGTCGGTAGCGGTATAGCCACAGCGCCTTGTGGCATTGCAGTCCGCGGATGTACTGGGACTTGGAGAGGTGCACGTGGGCGGGCTAGTGCGCGCCTGGCGTCGACACCGAGTCCAGAAAGCGCGCAAACAGGGTTTCGACCGATTCAATCGAGGTGTTTAACGGGTGGTCCCCGCTGATCAGGTGCAGGCTGCAGTCGGCTTCGCGGGCAAAATCGATCGAATTTTGCACCGGGATCACGGCGTCGGCCCAGCCGTGCACGATCTCGATGTGTGCGGCTGTCGATGCATATTGCTGTGTCTTGAAAGAGGGGATATAAAGGGCTGGGGCGATCAGGAACAGGGCCCGCGTCTGCACTGCGGCGGAGGCCACCAGCGACACATAACCTCCCATACTGGAACCCACCAGGATGAATGGCTGGGTTTCCTGCCGTAAATGCGTCAGCAATCGTTCAACCCGCAGGTCCGGATCCAGGCTATCGCGATAGTCGATGCTGTCCACGCTATAACCCTTGGCCGTGGCTATTTTCGCAAGGCGTTTTATCTTGAATCCCCAGGGACCGCTTTCCTTACCGTGTGAAAAAAACAGATTCATGCTGGTGGTGTGGTTTATTCGTGGTCGCCCGAATTCAGCAGGTAAAACAGGGAATGGGCATGTTCGGCTGTCTCGATGCCGAGCTGGGTCAGGTAACCGCCGTCGACCTGGGTAATGAAACCGCCGGCATGCAGATGTTGCGCCGCCGCTATCAACTCGGGTGCCGCCGATTTGTGGATCTTGATGCCTTCGAGGCTGGTCGAGGAATTGAACTGCATCAGCACTTTCAACTCGGACAGGTTTTGTGGCGTAAATGACATTTGACTTCCCCGGGATGATGATAGATTGCTCGTTTATAACTTGATCGCGGCTACATGGCCATCCTTTTTCAGCCAGGGTATGGTTTTATATCGATGGACGCTACTCGGGTCGGGCTTTTGAACGATGCACAAAGCTGGCAACCTTGCTGCACCGCAGCGGCTAATTGAGTATTTTGTAACCGCGGTTGCGCAGGCAGTTTTTCACCACCTTGGCCTTTTCTCTTTGCGTATCGGCCGTGCCGCGCGCACCACCGCTAACGGCACCGACGCCGGCCCCCTTGACCGCGGAATCGCTGCCACCCACTATCGCACCAATCAGACCACCGACCAGTGCACCCCCGGCGGCGCGCTCGCCAGCCTTCTGCTCGACCTGGGTGGCAATTTGCTCGCATTCCGCGACATCGACCTCATACTGAGCCATGTCGACCCCGGCCGGGTCGATGACCGGTTTAGAGCTGTGCGCGGCACAACCGGCGATGAGGGTAATTCCGGCGACGCCAATAATCAGGATGATCCGTTTCATACTTTCTCCACTAACGCTAGCGTCAGCGGTCGGGTAGCGCTGGCGCGGTCGAATTATGATCGCCAATGCCTGCAATGTCGACATGCTGGTATTGGCGAACCTGAAAATGATAAGGGCGGAATTGATTGTGTGTAAACTGAAAAATACCCGCTCTTTAATAAGGTGTCGCTTGTTTTCAGCCACCCGGCCCAGGGTGATTTCAGGCTATTGATAGCGTCTCGCAGGGCATCCGCTTGATTTTCATGGTCCGCGAACAGATAAAATGAAGCATCCTGTGAAGCAGCGCACATAGTTTTGCCCGACAAAGTGACGAAAGGCCAATTTGGTACGGAAAAAATGGGGTAGTATTAGCCGCTCTTATCGCACTTAAAAATAATTATAATTACCGAAAATGTATGAACTCGGACACTCGCCAAAGTCACTCATAGAATCACTTGAACTGGTTCGGCTGCACAGTCCCCCGCATATACTCGGCAAGCTGCTCGATATCTGTAATAACCCCGAGGGCAGCAGCGACGAACTAGCTGAAATCATTCGCATCGATGCCGCCCTTACCAGTCGTGTGATCATGGCGGTCAACTCGGTGTCCTTCG
>Ga0316187_10000783_pt1 | contig 26059 bp, 14 predicted proteins | sample CroRivburrow1_MG_FD_204927 | JGI IMG/M metagenome (GOLD analysis project Ga0316187, IMG submission 204927) | Coastal sediment microbial communities from Maine, United States - Cross River worm burrow 1 | ecosystem: Environmental > Aquatic > Marine > Coastal > Sediment | place: USA: Maine...
CAAGGACTTTCCCGACCCGCTGGCAGTGCTCCTCTACAGCGACTTCACCATGTACCTCCAGGACGATCTCCTCACCAAGGTGGACCGCGCGACCATGCTGGCCTCGCTTGAAGCTCGCACTCCCTTTCTCGATCACGACTTCACCGAGTTCGTCGCCGGGATTCCGTCCAAGTACAAGCTCCAGGGGATCACCACCAAGGCGATTCTCCGGCGCGCCGTCAAGAAACGCCTGCCCACCGATGTGCTGAAACGGCGGAAGCGAGGGTTCAACATCCCCTTCTCGCGGTGGCTGCTCCACGGACTCGGCGAACAACTCCGGGAGCGGTTCTCGGTCGAGAGAGTCGAGGCCCGCGGCCTCCTCGACCCGGTGGGGATGACCCACCTCATCGACGAGCACATGAGCCGCCGGACCGATCACCGAAAGCCGCTGTTCTCGTTGCTCGCCCTCGATCTCTGGTGTGACGCCACCTTTGGCGAGGGAGCACCGGTGCCCGTTGCCGATGTCGCCACCGAAGGCACAACCTCGACGACATGATCGGCGACCGGCACCCTCCTCTCCTGGTCGCGTGGGCTTTGATCGTGGTCCTCGGGCTCGGTTGGGGCATCGGCAGCTACGCTCTGATCGATCAGGACGAGGGTCGAAACGGCGAGGTTGCACGGGAGATGGCGGTGTCCAACGACTACATCCTCCCCCACCTCAACGGTCTGCCGTACATCGACAAACCGGTGCTCTTCTTTGCCGCCGCGGCGACCGTCATGGAGATCCTGGGTCCAACCGAGCTGGCCGCCCGTCTGGTCCCCTTCCTCTCTTCAATGTTCACCGCACTCCTCGTGGGTTGGTGCGGCGCCCGGTGGTACGGGCGGGAGGCCGGCTGGGTCGCGGGCATTGCCGCAGCAGTGGCGCCGCTGCCACTGGCCTTCTCCCGAATCGTGATCCTCGACAGCCTCCTCGCTCTGCTCTTGACGACTGCGCTGCTCGCATTCCACACCGCGGTTGAAGCCAAGGTGGCCCGACGACCCGGGCGAATGTGGATGCTGATCGGCTGGGCGGCCATCGGTCTCGGTGTCCTGACCAAGGGTCCCGTCGCTCTGGCTGTGCCGTTGATGGTCGCAACTCCGTACGCGATCTGGCGCCGGGCGTTGTGGGCCGTGTGGAACCCGCTGGGACCACTTCTCATGGCGACCATCATCGCACCATGGGTATGGTTCATGGAGGACCGGCTCCCCGGGTATCTCCGCTATGTGGCCATTACCGAGACCTGGCAGCGGGTGAGCAGCGACGAGCTCCACCGTACCCAGCCGTGGTGGTACTTCCTGGTCATTGCCGGCGTCGGGTTCTTCCCCTGGTGGCCCCTTGCCCTCGGCCGTCGTCGGTTGGACGGCGGAACCGATCCGCGGAGGGTGTTCGCGTTTCTGTGGTTGGCGGTGCCGCTGATCTTCTTCTCGTTGTCCCGATCCAAGCTGCCGCAGTACATCCTGCCGCTGATGCCCGCCGTCGCCCTGCTGTTGGCGTCGCGTTGGAACTCCGGTCGGCGCCTGCCTCGACGAACGGCCATCGTCGGGGTGGTTGGTTGGGTCGTTCTCGGGGCTGCCATGGCGGCGGTCGGGGTCGGCGCCCTCGACGGCAGCCGTGTCGCACCACCGCTTCTCGCGGCGCTGTCGACTCCGTCGTTCGTCATGGCGGGGGTCTGTCTCGTGGCGGTGGCCTGGACCCTCGCCGCCCTCCGTCTGGGGCGCGGACCCTGGTTGGTCGCCTCCCTGAGCCTCCCCCTGGTCGCCCTCCCGGTTGTCCTCCAACCGGTCATCGTCACCCTCGCCGAGCTCCGCTCCGAACGTGCTTTGGTCTCGCTGATCCGGACCGAACTCCCGGCCGAAACCGAGGTCGTGGGACTGAGGGCCTGGCGACCATCGGTGTCGTTCTATCTCCGGCACCCCGTCCCGATCCTCAGCGATGACGGCGACGAACTCAGGAGCAACTACATCCTGCGGACCTATGATCGCTGGGTCGAACCCGCGGGATTGCTCAGACCGGCGCCACCCCTCCCGACGAGCCTGGCTCGCTGCGAGCAACCCCGCGTGCTTCTGGTCCACGCCAAACGAGAAGATCTCCAACAGACCCTTGAAGCTCGTGGATTGGAGAGGATCTGGACCGGACCCAAGATCCACGCGTTTTTCTGCGATCCGGGGAAACCGCCGAGGGCGCCCGCGGACGATTTCGAGGCGCTCGCAGACAGCCCCGTTCCCTGAGGCGTCCCCCTTCCAGGGACCTGCGTGGATCAGATTCCGAACCGGGCTCGTATTTCGCCCAAGCCTGGCACATTCCTGCCGATCGCATCTATAATGCACTCTTGGGAGTGTCATGATTCCGTCAGATCCCTCGGCAAACTTGCCTGGATTGTCACCCGAGAACCTCAAGCGGCGCGACGATGATGTGCCGACGATTCGGGGTGCCAACGTTCATCGAGACGGACCGCAGCCTCTGCTGAAATGCCTGGTCGTCTCACACGACGGCGACGTTCGATCACTCCTCGACTCCATGCTCAAGGTCCGCCGACACATGGTGATGACCTGTGATCAGGTGGAGGTTGATGACATTGATTTCGTCGATTTCAATCCTCACCTCGCAGTCATCGATTGGCGGATGCCGGATGATCTGGCCCCCGAACTCGTACAACGAATCCAGGGCGACGGCCGCCTCGCATCCACCTGCCAGATCCTCGCCGTGGTCGATTCCCACACGAGTTCGGAGATCTCGACGATTCTGGACAACGGGGTGTGTGACGTGTTGTCGGAACCCCTCGAACCGGCCGCGGTCGAAGCGAGGATACGGGTTCACGAACACATCGCGGCAGAGTTCTTGAAGCTCGAAAAGGCATACGCTGAGCTCCACCAGAGCCATGAACGGCTGCTGATCTCGTGCGGCGGCCAGAAGGACGGGCTTTGGGACGCCAACCTCGGCACCGGCGAGCTCACCCTGTCGCCCGAATGGGAGGATCTCATCGGTCCCGAGCCCCCCCGGCAAACCAGCATCAGCGCCTGGCTCGAGCATGTTGATGAGGAGGATCGCGATCGAATCCGACAGCTCGTCGAGTCGGTGGAACGGGGCGAGCTTCAGTCGCTGGAGGAACACTATCGATTGATCGCGCACGACGGCGTCCCCCGCCGTTTCGTGATGCGAGGCGAAACGGTTCGTGATGCCGGGGGCGAGGCCAACCGATTGGTATGTCGTCATACCGAGGTCACCGACGACCACATCACCTTCGACGAGCCACGCACCAATCTCCTGGTCGATCCACTCACCCGTCTTGCCAGCAGGACGGTGCTTCTGGACCGCCTTCGCCACGCCTTCGCCCGGGCGACGCGGATGAAAGACAAGCCGTTCGCGGTGCTCTTCTTCGACATCGACCGGTTCAAGACCGTCAATGACAGTCTCGGCCACCTGGTCGGCGACAAGCTCCTCATGGCCATCGCCGATCGCGTGCGGTCCATTTGCCGGCCCAGCGACACCGTCTGTCGATTCGGCGGGGACGAGTTTGTCATCGTGGCGGAAGATGTCGAGTCGGTCCGCGATGCGACCAGTATCGCCGGCCGCCTTCACGAGGAATTTCAGGTCCCCTTCCAGCTCGAAGAATCCGAGGCCTACGCCACGGTCAGCACCGGGATCGCCATGTGGCACCCGGGCTACGAAAAGCCGGAAGATCTTCTTCGTGACGCCGACAACGCGATGTACCGCGCCAAGGACCTCGGTCGGAACCGTTACGCAGTCTTCGATGAGAAGATGCACGCCGAGGTGGTCGCCACCCTCGAGTTGGAGAACGACCTGCGGCGCGCCGTGACACGAAAAGAGTTCCGGCCCTTCTACCAGCCCATCATTTCCCTCGACAAGGGCAACCTGGTCGGATTCGAAGTCCTCGCGCGGTGGGACCATCCGACCCGAGGCCTGGTCCTTCCCGGAGATTTCATCCAGGCATCCGAGGAGATGGGGATCGCGGTCCAGATCGACCGGATCGTCGGAGATGAGGCCTGCCGCCAAATTCGGCCGTGGCAGGTCCAGTTCCGTATGGACCCGCCCATCACCTTCAGCCTCAACATCTCGACCACCCAGTTCCTCCAGCTCGAGTTGGTCTCCAGAATCGACCACACCCTCCGCCAGAACGGTCTCTACGGACGGGACATCAAGCTGGAGGTCACCGAAAGTGTCCTCATGGAGAACACCGAGCACGCGACGGCCATGCTCGATCAGCTCTCCGCCCTCGACATCGGTCTGAGCATCGACGACTTCGGCACCGGCTACTCGTCGCTGTCGTATCTCAAGAGATTCGAGATCGACTCGCTCAAGATCGACTACTCGTTCGTGACCAAGATGCTCGATGATGTGGACTCGTTGGAGATCGTCCGCACCATCATCGACCTCGGTCGAAACCTCGGCAAGACAACCATCGCCGAGGGCGTGGAGACCGATGCTCAGCTCGAGGCCCTCCGTGAAATGGGCGTCGACCAGGTCCAGGGGTTCTACATCGCCAAACCCATGCCGGCTGAGGACGCCGTCGAGCTCCTCGATCGCATCCACCTCTCGAGGAACCATCTCCAGACGCTCCTGGTCGACAAACTCGTCGCAGAACAGAACGTCACCCTCGACGAAGATTGAGCCCCACCTTTTCGATTTCCCTGAATCCATCTCGGGAAAATTCCACCACGCTTGTGTTAAGGTGATGAACGGCACAAAGCAGGAGTCAGATAGGTCTCGCAACCCAGGTCACGGACCGGCGAAGGGATGCGCATTGCGACGAACCTCGAGCGGCAAAGAAGGCACCGCATCGAACCCGGTGCCGCTGTGTCATTCACACCCGAAATTGAGATTCATTCTGCTCGTCGCGGATCGAGATGGGTCGTCTTCCGGCGATCTCGGACACCTCGAATCGAGTCGGACATCTTGGGGAATACAAACGAAGAGGAGGGGGAGATGAGTCATTCTTCTTTGAACCGGCTGTGGACGACCGCGAAAGTGGTAGCGATCGCAGCCATCATCGGTCTTTTCGCCATTCCTGGCGAGGCCATCGATCTGTCGGGTTCCTCAGGCAAGTACACGCTCAACCTCGACATCACCCTGTCGGTGGGCGCCCGATACCGGGTCCAGGAAATCGACACGGCCATCATTAGCCCGTTCGAGGGCGGCACGGCCTGGTCGGTCAACGGCGACGACGGCAATCTCAACTTCAAGAAGGGGTCCCTCGTCAGCGCCACACCCAAGGCCACCGTCGATTTCAGCTTTGCCTACGATCTCGGCAACAACTACAGTATCGGGCTCTTCGCGCGCGGTTCCGCCTTCTACGACTATGCCCTCGAGAAGGACTGCTGCGAGCGCACCGATCTCACCGCCGATGCCCTCGACTGGGCCGGGAGCCGGGCAGAGCTTCTCGACGCCTATCTCTGGTGGCAATTCCCCATCGGTGAGATCCGGGTCGGTCGCCAGGTCCTCAACTGGGGTGAGAGCACGTTCATCCAGGGGGGCTTAAGCGTCATCAACCCGGTGGACGTCTCCGCCCTTCGAGTCCCCGGATCCGAGCTCCGCGAGGCCTTCCGCCCCGTCGGCATGGCCTGGGCGTCGTTCGACTTTTCTTCGAACGTCTCCATCGAGGGCTTCTACGAGTACGAGTGGGAGCCCATCGTCATCGACCCGCCGGGAACTTATTTCTCGACCAACGACTTCGTCGGCCCGGGCGGCAACAGCGTCTTCCTGGCCTTCGGCAGCTTCCCCGACACCGGCGAGCAACCCTTTTTCATGGGGCCGGACAGGGACACGCTGTACCCCTACCCATTCATGAGCGTTCCTCGAACCGACACCCGCGACGCCAAGGACGACGGTCAATACGGACTCGCCCTGCGCTGGTACGTACCGAAATTGGGCGGGACAGAGTTCGGCTTCTACTACGTCAACTACCACAGCCGGCTGCCGACCATCAACGGCATCGCCGGCACCGTTCAGGGCGCCATGGAGGGCGGGGCTGCGGCGCCGAATGCGGCGCTGGCGGTCTATGCCGCCTTCGGCGTGCCACCGGGGGTGAGTCCTGAGGTCGACGCGGCGGCTGCCGGGGCGGCCCAGGCAGCGGCCACCTCCATCTACGCCCAGACCGCCAACTGGTTCACCGCCTATCCCGAGGACATCAAGCTCTACGGCTTCAGCTGGAACGCTCAGCTCGGCACCTCGGGCGTCGCCTTCCAGGGTGAGGTCTCCCACCGCCAGGACGCGCCGTATCAGGCTGACGATGTCGAGCTGCTCTTCGCCGCCCTGTCGCCGATCTCGGCCGGGTTGGCAGCTCTCAACCAGCTCTACCCCGGCGGGGTCGGTTTCGAGACCGAGCTCCAAGGCTACCGCTTATTCGATTCCTCCCAGCTCCAGTTCACCTTCACCAAGATCATGTCCAACGTCCTCGGCGCCAACCAGGGCGTCCTGGTCGGGGAGTTCGGCTTCAACAAGGTCTGGGACATGCCGTCCAAGGATGAGCTCCGTTTCGAAGGTCCGGGCACCTACACCAGCGGCAACCCGCTCATGTCGCTCCCGGGCGGGGCGCACGCGGGCAAACCCTACGAGCAGCCGGAACACTTCGCCGATGACTTCTCCTGGGGCTACCGAATCGTCGGCCGCCTGACCTACAACAACGCCATCGGCGCGTGGAGCCTCGCTCCCAGATTCTCCTGGGCGCACGATCCCCACGGCATCACCCCCGGACCCGGCGGCAGCTTCATCGCGGGCCGAATGGCCGCATCGGTCGGTGTCCAGGCGCAATACCAGAATGCCTGGCAGATCGATCTCAGCTACACCGCGTTCATGGGCGCGGGCCGCTACAACCTCATCAATGACCGCGATTTCATCGGCGGTTTCGTCAAGTTCTCGTTCTAGGAGAAGGGAGAGAAACATGCGCATGACCTCAAAAACCATTCTCGGACTCGCGCTTGTCTTTGCCGTCTGTTCGACGGCCACGGTGTGGGCCGGGTTGTCACCTGAAGAGATCGCCAAGCTCGGCAACGAGCTGACACCCTTAGGCGCTGAAAAAGGGCCCAACGAGCTCGGCACCATCCCGGCGTGGACCGGCGGCATCACCGAGTTCCCGGCCGGGTATGAGCCCGGAAAACACTATGTCGACCCGTACGCCGGCGACGCGGCCACGTTCACCATCACCGCGGCCAACATGGCGAGTCACGCCGACAAGCTCACCCCGGGTCAGCAGGCGCTGCTCAAGGCCTACCCCGACACCTACGAGATGAACGTCTATCCGAGCCACCGCAGCGCGGCCTTCCCGCAGCGGATCTACGATATGACCAAGAAGATCGCCGCTACCGCACAGTTGACAGAGGGCGGCAACGGCATTACCGGCGCGATCAACGGCATCCCCTTCCCGATCCCCAAGAACGGCCACGAGGCGATCTGGAACCACCTGGTGCGGTATCGCGCCGACAGCGCCGCGCGTGACATCGCCCAGGCGGCGCCGACCCGCGGCGGCAGCTACACTCTGGTTCAGTTTCACGATGAGTTCTACATGCAGTACAGCATGGAGGGCATGACCGAAGAGAAGCTCAACAACAGGATCTTCTTCTTCAAACAGGAGGTCATGGCTCCGGCGAGGCTTGCCGGTGGCATCCTGTTGGTCGCCGAGACCATGGACCAGGTCAAGGAGCACCGCAACGCCTGGCTCTACAACCCGGGTCAGCGGCGGGTCCGCCGTGCGCCCAACGTGGCCTATGACAACCCCGGCACCGCCGCCGATGCCATGCGCACGTCGGATCAGTTCGATATGTACAACGGCGCCATCGACCGCTATGACTGGAAGCTCGTGGGCAAGAAGGAGATCTATGTTCCCTACAATTCCTACAAGCTCCAGGACCCGAGCGTCAAGGTCAGGGACATTCTGACTCCCCTCCACATCAACCAGGATCTCGTTCGCTACGAGCTCCACCGGGTCTGGGTCGTGGATGCAACTCTCAAAGAAGGCGCTCGCCACATCTACAAACGGCGCACCTTCTACCTCGATGAGGACAGCTGGCAGATCGTGGTGGTCGACGCCTATGACAAGCGCGACCAACTGTGGCGCGTATCCGAGGGCCACGCCATGACCTACTACGACGTGCCCTTCCTCTGGACCGCCCTCGAGGTCCATACCGACCTCCAGGCGGGTCGCTATCTCGCCATCGGCCTCAACAGCGAGAACCCGCCCTATCAATTCGGAATCAAACGCTCGCTCGAGGACTACACCCCGGCGGCGCTCCGTCGCTCGGGCAAACGATAGGAAACGATCTCGATGCGGACGGGCCGGGGACGGCCCGTCCGCTCTCCGACCACACCAACCAGGAGAGTCAACCATGGATACCACCCCATCGGGCATTGAAATGGCCCGCCAATCCGGGCGTCAACGATTGATGTGCTGCGCACCCAACCGGTTAGGCATTCTCGTTGCCTTGCTCGCGGTCGCACTCGCAATGGGACCCGGCTTCGTGGCCGCCCAGGACGCAGAGATGGAACACTCGGTGATCGCGCCGCTGGCGTCAAAATCGTTGATGCTCGATGCGGTCGCTCTCGACGACCGCCTGGTGGCGGTGGGTGAACGCGGTCACATCCTGATTTCAAAAGACGGCGGCGCGAGCTGGCAACAGATCGAGGTCCCGACGCGGGCCATGCTGACCGGTATGGCCTTCGTCAGCAACGATGTCGGTGTTGCCGTGGGTCACGACTCGGTGATTCTCCGAACCACCGACGCCGGCGAAACATGGGACCTGGTCTTTTCGGCGCCCGAGGACGAGGCGCCGTTCTTCGACGTCTGGTTTGCCGATGCCGATAACGGGGTCGCCATCGGCGCCTACGGCAGCCATCATCGAACCACCGACGGCGGGCTGACCTGGGATTTCGAACCCATCGGCGACACCGACTGGCACCTCCACGAGATCGCACGCGCCGACAACGGCAAGCTCTACATGGCCGCCGAAGCCGGCTTCGCCTATCGTTCCGACGATGACGGTGCGACCTGGACTGAACTGCCCACCCCTTATGAGGGCTCGTACTTCGGCGTGCTCCCCCTCGAGGGTGACGCGCTGCTCCTCTTTGGTCTCCGCGGCCATCTCTACCGCTCGGAGGACGCCGGCGAGACCTGGCAGGAGCTCGACACGGGCACCGTGGCCATGCTCACCAACGGCGTGAAGCTCACCGATGGAACCATCGTCATCGTGGGCCTGGGCGGGACCGTTCTGGCATCGACCGATGGCGGACAGACCTTCAGCTACAGTCAGCAGGCCGGCCGCCGAGGCATCTCCGCCGTAGTGGAAACGAGCGACGGTTCGCTGCTGCTGGTCGGTGAGTTCGGAATTCGCACCGCAACCATCGCCGAGCTCACGACCGTAGCGGACCGAGGGGGAGACGACTGATGAAAGATTTCCTGGAAAACCTGGTCTTCCGTCACCGCAAGGCGGTGGTCATCCTCTTCCTCGTGCTGACGGTCGTCATGGCCTGGCAGGCATCGCACCTCAAGATCGATGCCGGCTTCGCCAAGCTGCTGCCCCTCAAGCACCCGTACATGCAGACCTATCTCGAATACCGAGAGGCCTACGGCGGCGCCAACAAGATCGTCATCGCCATCAAGGCGAAGGAAGGCGACATCTTCACCCCCGAGTTCTTCGAGGTTCTTTCCGAGGTCACCGACGAGGTCTTCTTCGTGCCCGGCGTCGATCGCACCCGGGTGATGTCGCTCTTCACCCCCAACGTCCGGTTCACCGAGGTCGTCGAGGACGGCATTGCGGGCGGCAACGTCATCCCCGATGACTTCGAGCCGACCACCGAGGGGCTCGCCAAGGTCCGCGAGAACATCCTCAAGTCCAACTACATGGGACGACTTGTGGCCAACGACTTCTCGGCCGCCATCGTGGTTGCCGAGCTCCTCGAGGTCAATCCCAACACCGGCGAGAAGATCGATCCCATCGACATGGCAGCACAGTTCGAGGCCATCCGCACCAAGTACAAGGCTCACCCCGTCGGGCTGGAATTCGACTACCACATCATCGGTTTCGCCAAGGCCATCGGCGACATTGCCGCCGGCGTGAAACGGGTGGTGCTCTTCTTCCTCATCGCCTTCGTCATCACGTTAGTTTTCGTCTGGTTCTACTCCCAGAGCCTCAAGCTCACTCTCGTCGTGGTCGGCTGCTCCCTCATGGCCGTGATCTGGCAGTTGGGAGTTCTCACCCTGCTCGGGTTCGGGATCGACCCCATGTCGATCCTGGTGCCGTTCCTGGTCTTCGCCATCGGTGTCAGCCACGGCGTCCAGATGATCAGCGCCTACCGCGCCGAGGTCCACGCCGGCGCCGACAGCCTGACCGCCGGCCGTTCGTCCTTCCGGAGACTGCTCGTCCCCGGCGGCATCGCCCTGCTGTCCGACACCATCGGCTTCATCACCATCATGTTCATCGAGATCCGGATGATTCAGGAGATGGCCATCACCGCCAGCCTCGGTGTCGCCATCATCATCCTCACCGATCTGATCCTGGTTCCAGTGCTGCTGTCCTTCGTTCGCCTCGACGAAACCTACCTCGCCAAGATGGAGAACCGCGTCGCCCACATGAACCGGATCTGGGTCCCTCTGGCCAGGGTGGCGACACCCAGGGTGGCGACGGTCATCATCGCCCTTGCCGCGGTGCTCTTTGTCGCCGGCGGCTGGAAGGCGAGCCAGATCAAGATCGGAGATCTCCACGCCGGCGTCCCCGAGCTCCGCCCCAATTCGGTCTACAACATGGACACCGACATCATCACCGGCAACTTCGCCATCGGCGTCGATGTGATCACGACGATCATCGAGACCCACCCCGAGGCCTGCACCGAGTACGAGATCATGAACGTCATCGACGACTTCGAGTGGGCGATCAGAAACGTGGATGGGGTCCAGTCGGTCTTCGGCATCGGGATGGTCGCAAAAATCATCAACGCCGGTTGGAACGAGGGTTCGCTCAAGTGGCGCGAGCTGCCGCGCAACCCATCGACCATGGCTCAGGCGGTGACCTACATCGACACCTCGACCGGGCTGCTCAACGGTGAGTGCAGTGTCATGCCGGTCTACATCTACACCATCGACCACAAGGCCGAGACCATCGATCGGGTGGTGGCGGCGGTCAAGGCATTCAACGACGAGCACGGCTCGGATGACCTCAAGTTCCGGCTCGCCACCGGTAACGTCGGGGTCATGGCGGCCACCAACGAGGCTGTCTCCGAGGCCCAGTTCCCTATCCTCATGTGGGTCTTCGCCGCCATCATCGTTCTTTGCCTGGTCACCTTCCGGTCCATCAAGGCAACCCTGAGCATCGTCGTCCCTCTGAGCCTCGTGTCCATCCTCGCATACGCTCTGATGGCCTATCTCGAGATCGGGCTCAAGACCTCGACCCTCCCCGTCGTCGCCCTGGGTGTCGGCATCGGTGTCGACTACGGCATCTACATCTACAGCCGATTCAAGAGCTTCCTCGGCGAGGGTCTGGACATTCAGGAAGCCTATCTCGAGACCCTCAAGGTCACCGGGGCCGGGGTCGTCTTCACCGGAATCACCCTGGCCATGGGCGTCGCCACCTGGATCTTCGCCCCCATCAAGTTCCAGGCCGATATGGGAATCCTTCTGACCTTCATGTTCTTGGTCAACATGCTCGGCGCCATCATTCTGCTTCCGGCCCTGGCGTGCTGGTTCAAGCCGAAGGCGTAGGATCGAATGATGAACTCTGAAATATGAATTTCATCGCAATCTGAAAATAATACAGGCGGCCTCGGGCCGCCTGTGCTGCTTTCCGGAATTCGGAAAAAAAGACCCAGGCTCACCCGTCGGGTGAGCCCGGGCGTCCTGCCGTTCGGTGAAAATCAAGGCACCGTATCCGTCCACTCCAACGTGTCACCGGATTCGAACCCGTCGAGGAAGATGGAGATGGGTTCAAGGGCCACCTTGAGCCGGCCTTCCTCCGGGCTGAGGATGGGGTCGAAGAGCTCCCGGTAGGCAACCGCGGCCTCGCCGTTGGCGTTCAGGGCAATCGACAGCCCACCATAGGCCTCGGCGTGCGACACGTCGCCCTCGTTCAGGGTCTCGCAGCGCCACATGTGGAGCATCAACGCATTTAACGGTCCGCAGTTTCCCAATAACGACAAACCGCCGACCGGCCACGCGATCTTGAGATCATGAAACCCCAACTCCAGGTCATGGTAGGCGATGATTGGATGGCCATCATCGTCGATTTCCATGTCGATTCCCGACGGAACACCGCCGAGGCCCATGTCGTCGATCGAGTCGCACTGGTAGCTATCCCAGAGCCCGCAGTTCCCGTTGGCTGCGCCCACCAGACTCGCAACTTCCAGCATCCTGGTTGACTCGTTTCGGTAGGCCAGGTACAGACTATCGTCGTCGATGGCAATCGAGACATACTCGCCGGTCTCGAACCACGAATGGTGGATGAAACTGCAATTCCAGACGTCGGAGCTGTTGCAGCTCCCGCCGGATGCGACTCTTGATGCGATCACAGGATAGGCGTCGTTTCCAGACGCACTGGAAAACGCGATGACCGGGTCTCCGTCCGGGGCGATGTCGATGTCGATGAAGTCACCAACTTCGACATCGAGGTGAATGGTCCCGCACCGCCAGCTGTCACCCGGGCCGCAGTTGCCAAAACTCGGAATCACCTTCGTGGCGTGCTTCACGGCTTTCGTCGCGCCACTGGTTTCCTGATAGGCGATGTGAGCGGTTCCCGAGTCACTGATGGCCGCCGCAGTGGCTGTTCCGATGTAAACCCCACCGGCGGGCGTTCCTTGATCGACGATGTAGGGCGCTCCCGAGAGGACACCGGTAGCCCGATCCACTTCACCCTCAAAGACCTTGAGCGAACCGGAGTTGACGTCGTGGTAGCTGATGAAGAGCTTCGCAAGCGGGCCCTGCCCACCGACGGCGATCGAGCTGTACTTGCCGACGACACCGGTGGAGTCGAGGACCTGGCACTTCCAGGTGTTCCCTGGGCCGCAGTTGCCGACCGGCGCCCCGGTCCGCGCCAACCAGAGATCGCCGTCAACGCCCTCGTAGTAGCTGATGTATGTCTCACCGGTTTCGGGGTCGGTCGCCACCGAGACGTTGTAGCCGACCTCCCGGATTGCGTCGATGGTGCCGACGAACCAGTCCGCCGCCGGGTTGGATTCCCCAGCCCCTTCCGACTCCAATGCGATCACCACCCCCGGTCCCAAGCCGAGGATGAGAACGACGACAACGAGAGGTGCAAGGTGGCAACGATTCGGCTTCATGCTCGCTCCTTCCGGGCCGTATTCCCCGGTCCCAGGCGATTCGACCTTTTCGGACCACATTCCTGTTGTGCGAACCGACGTCGAAAAAGTGGCCCTTACCAGGTCAAACGCCACCAGCGGCCAATACCGCACAGATCCGGATGACCAATCCCGGCGGAACCGTGGTCGGTGCGATCCAGTACAAGCTCGGCACGGTGGCCTGCCAACAAAGTACCGGCGACCCCACGGTCGTCGTTCCTCTGGAGGCCGAATGGGTGCATAATGGAGAAAACCGGAAACCGAGGTGCCTATCGTGCGTTTTCATCTCATCGGCGGTCTGGCGATTGCGCTGAGTTTTTCTTCTCCGACCGCGGCGCATGATTGTGCGAGGACCGTTTCCACCCTCGGGAGGGGACCGAGCCAGGGCGTCGCGGTGGTCGGCGATCTCGCGGTCATCGGTGCGGGACCGTCGGTGGTCACATTCGACATGACGGACCCGGCGGATCCGCGGCCTGTGGGCCAAGTCGACATCGGCGATGTCGCGAATCCACTCACACTAGCCTTCGACACGGCGATTCCAGTCTCGCCGTTCGGCGACATGATCCTGGCGTTGGTTTATCGCGATCTGTCGTGGCACCTGGTGGTGATCGACCCTTCCTCTCGATCTGATCCCCGCGAAGTGGGGGCGATTGAGCTGCCGGGTGGCCTCTATCCCCACGACGTCGCCGTGGTCGATTCCCATGCTTGGATCGTCACATCGTCACGCGACGCCGGGCTCCTCGCGGTCGATCTCGCCGATCCCCAGGCCCCCGTGCTCGGGGCCCGATTCGAGGTAACCAACCCCGCCCGATCTGTCGCGACGACCGGGCAGCTTCTCATTCTGGCGTCGACCGGAGTTGGCCTGACGATGGTCGATGTGAGCGATGCCTCCAGCCCTGAACTCGTCGGCTCTCTCACCTTGCCCGGCGCCTGCGCGGTGACCGCTACCGAAACCCACGCCTATGTCGCATCCAATGAAACCAACGGGACAGCCCGGCGTCCACGTGGTCGACATCACCAGTCCTTCCACGCCGAACCCTGTCGCCGCGGTGGGGCCAGCCTCGCCGTACGCCTGGCCTCAGAGCATGGTAGTCGCGGATGATCGACTGTATTTGGGGTTGGTGGACCTCGATGATCCCATCATGGCCCCTCCCGCGGGCGGACTCGTTGTCTACGACGTCGGCGACCCAACCCGTCCCGTGACGATCGGCTACACGCCTTTCTCATCGGGCCCACAGCGATTCGCGCTCACGGAAGAGTCGGTCGTGATCGCCGACTCCGAGCGAGGTCTCCGGGTGTTTCCCGTCGACCAACCCGGGATGCCCATCGAGATCGCGCACCGCAATGTGACCCTGGACGATGCTCTGGCCGTGACGGTTCGGGACGATCTCGCCTATCTGGCGGACCAGGGTGTCCGGATCATCGACATCGCCGACCACGAGCACCCGATCGGGCTCGGTTCGGTGGAGCTCGAATTCGATCCCAGACGAATCGCGGTCAACAACGACGGCGACCGGGTACTGGCGCTCGAGTTCCGCGGCCTCGTCACGGTGATCGATGCGTCGGATCCCACAGCGCCCGTGGTGAAGAGCTCGTTCGAGACCGATGGGTTCGATGTGGCGGTGGAGGGCACCATCGGTGCCATCGCCGACGACGAGGGCGGGTTGCTGCTGTTTGACCTCACAGATCCCGCCAACCCAATCGAGCTCGGGAGAGGCCCGACCAGCACACCTGCGTGGTCCGTCGCGCTCGCAGGCGACACCGCGTTGGTCGGGGTGGTCGCCGGCGCCGGATCCGGATCAGGCCTCGTCATCTTCGATGTGAGCGATCCGACCCACCCGATTCTGCTGTCCACGCTCGAGACCGCGGGCACCGTCCATTCGATCGACACGGACTCTTCGACAGCAGCCCTCCTGACCTTCTCCTCGGTGATCCTCGCCGATTTTTCGTCTCCGGCGTCGCCCATTGAACTCGGAAAATACACCGTTTCGTATCGCCTGGGAGAAGACGTCTCCCTGGATGGTGATCTTGTGAACGTCGTTGCGTGGCCCGGCAACCTCAAGGTGATCGATTTCGCCAATCTCGGCCTCCCGGAAGAAAAGCTCCGTACGGTGTGGTTCCCGTTGCCCATCGTCGACGGTGGCCCCCTCGGCGGGTACGGAGTCGCCACCCACGATGGAGCCGCCATCGTCGCCGACGGTCGTTTCGGGCTTCGAATCGTCTCCTTCGGTCGCTGCGGCCCGGTCCCCGGACCACAACCTTCAATGGCCGTCGACTGAGGCGTCCGTCGGAAGATTCCCACGCGAAAGACCCAATCGCTCCCGGATGAGGGACAATGGCGCATCGAGTTTGAGAGGTGATCCTCATGCCCTTGTCCCGCCGTTCGTCCGCCGAAATTACCGCTCGCTTCCTCATCCTCCTTGTCGGCCTCGCCCTGCTCACTGCTTGCGCCGCACCGGTGGAGTACGACGTCATCCTGCGCAACGGCACGCTCTACGACGGCACCGGATCGGCCCCCGTGGTGGGCGATCTGGCCATCGACGGCGATGCCATCGTCGCCATGGGCGATCTCGGCCGGGCCGTGGGCCGGACCGAGATCGATGTCGACGGTCTGGCGGTGGCGCCGGGCTTCATCAACATGCTGAGCTGGGCGACCTCGTCGCTCATCGAGGACGGACGCGCCCAGAGCGACATCCGCCAGGGTGTGACCCTCGAGGTCATGGGCGAGGGCAACTCCATGGGCCCGCTCACCGAAGCCATGAAGGAGGAGGCCGTCCGTCTCCAGGGAGACATCAAGTTCGACATCGAGTGGAACACCCTCGACGAGTACCTCCGATTTCTCGAAGACCGCGGTGTGAGTCCGAACATCGCCTCGTTCATCGGCGCGGCGACGCCAAGGAAGGTGGTCGTCGGATACGACGACCTGGCGCCGACGCCCGAGCAGCTCGATGAGATGAGGGCGATCGTTCGGAAGGCCATGGAGGAGGGCGCCATGGGGCTGGCGTCGGCCCTGATCTACCCGCCGGGCAGCTTCGCCTCGCCCGACGAGTTGACGGCGATGGCCCAGGTGGTCGCCGAGCACGACGGGCTCTACATCTCGCACGTCCGCGGCGAAGGAGCACATCTGGTGGACGCCGTCGGCGAGCTTGTTGACGTCGCCCGCTCCACCGGCGTCCGGGCCGAGATCTATCACTTCAAGGCCTCCGGCCGGAAGAACTGGCCGCTCTTCGACGATGCCGTCGCCCTGGTGGACGCGGCGAGAGCCGACGGGCTTGCGATCACGGCCGATGTCTACACCTACCCCGCCGGCGCCACCGGGCTCAACGCGAGCATGCCGCCGTGGGTCCAGGAAGGCGGATTCGAGGCCTCCCTCGAGCGGCTCGCGGATCCCGAGCTACGCCGGCGAATCGCCAAGGAGATGCTCGAGGAATCCGACGATTGGGAGAACATGTACCTGGGCGCCGGCTCGCCCGACAACATCCTCCTCGTCGGCTTCAAGAATCCCGAGTTCAAGAAGTACACCGGCATGAGTCTGGGCGAGGTCGCAGCCGAACGCGGCACCTCACCCGAGATCACCGCCATGGACCTCATCGTCGAGGACGGCTCGCGGGTGACCTGCGTCTACTTCAGCCAATCCGACGAGGTGGTCGCCAAGGCCGTCGCCCTGCCGTGGGTGAGCTTCTGCTCCGACGAGTCCGCCCCCGCCATCGAGGGCGTCTTCCTCAAGAAGAACAACCACCCCCGGGCCTACGGCAGCTTCGCCCGGGTCCTCGCGAAGTACGCCCGCCAGGAGGGGGTCATCACCATCGAAGAGGCGGTCCGAAAGCTCAGCGGCCTGCCCGCCGCGAACCTCAAACTCGACCGCCGCGGTCTGCTCCGCGAAGGCTACTTTGCCGATGTGGTTGTCTTCGATCCCGACACGATCCAGGACCACGCCACATTCGTCGAGCCCCACCAGTACGCAACGGGTGTGGCGCACGTCTTTGTCAACGGGACCCAGGTCATCGATCGCGGCGAGCACACCGGCGCGACCCCGGGCCGCGTCGTTCGCGGACCCGGGTGGGTCGACGGGTAGCCCTCCCGGATAGTGGGCGGTTCGTCGCCGCGGCACGTGGGTCGCGACCCCGACAGCTTCGGCCCCTGGATCATCGGCGACTTCGATCCGATCAACGGGACCGACACCCCGGGATCGAGCAACCGGGGCACCATCCCCGTGGAGCTCATGGCATTCGAGGTCGAGTAGGGGCGGAACGACATGGCGGTCGGGGAGGTCGATCCACCGGTCGTCTGTACCAAGATCCGAATCGAGGTCGAAACGGACCAGGTCCGGACCCCGCCGAGGTCCCCTCGGCGTACACCGACGACCTTGGCTTCAACAAGACCAGGACCGTTTTTCGCCTCTCCGCCATCGGAACCACGTTCGCCGGCCGCTCCGAATTGAGAAAGGCTCCCTCCCGCCGGGGGAGGGAGCCTTCGAGGCCGGGCACGCCCTTCTCATCGCGCCCGCAGTCAACTGTTGATGAAGCGCAGATCAGGGAACCACCTCCGACCACATCGAGGTGCTGTTGGCCTCGAAGCCGTCGACGAATATGGCCATGCCGTCCATGCGCTGGACGAAGATCTCCTGCTCCCCGAGGACAAGACCACCCACGTTGTCCTCGCCGTCCCAGGCAACCATGAACTGTCCGTTCCTGGAGTTGGCCGCCACCACCGGCGTGAAGACCCTGAACGTCTGCTCGCCGATCCCGGCTGCGTCCGAGATCCGTTCGTCGTTGGGGCCGATCCCCGTCACCTTCCAGGTCAGTCCCTGGGCAAAGACCTCCCACTCGTTGTTGATCATGCCGCCGACGTTGTCCTCCCCACTCCACACCACCAGGTACTGGTCGAGGATGGGGTTGTAGGCGATGTTCGGGCCCCATTGCACGTCGTAGTCGGAGTCGCCGACCCCGCCGACATCGCTGAGGCGGTAGTCGTTGGAGCCGAGCCCGGTGATGGTGGCGGTCAGCCTCTGGGAAAAGACCTCGAACTCGTTGTTCACCAGGCCGCCGACGTTGTCATCACCCTGCCAAACCACCAGGTACTGATTCCTACGGGAGTTGTAGGCGACCGCCGGAGCGAAAGCGTCGAAGTCGGCGTCCCCGGTGCCGCCCATGTCGCTGAGGCGGTAGTCGTTGGTTCCCAGTCCGCCGCCGGTGGGGTTGATGCGCTGGCTGAAGATCTCGAACTCGTTGTCCACAAAGCTGCCGCTGTCGTCATCGCCGTACCATACGATCAGGTACTCCAAATCCCGGCTGTTGTAGGCGACATCCGCGTTCAGGGCGTCGTAGTCGGCGTTCCCGGTGCCGCCCATATCGCTCATCCGCAGGTTCGAGCCGACCAGAATGGCGGTTGAGTAGACTCGCTGAGCCCAGATTTCGAATTCGTTGTCCACCAGGCCGCCGCTGTCGTCGTCTCCCTCCCACACCACCAGGTACTCGTCCATGTGCGGGTTGTATGCCACGGCCGGTTCGTGAGCGTCATAGACGGCGTTTCCGTTGGGGCCCATGGTGCTGATGCGGAAGTTGTCCCCAAAGAGCGGGAAGAGACTCTCGTCGACCACCTGCCCCCAGATCTCGAACTCGTTGTCCACGCATCCATCCTGTGGGTTGTCCGCCGACCACACCACCAGGAATTGGTTGTATGTGCTGTTGAAGGCCACGTCCGGGTCGTGGGCGCGGTAGGCGTTGTTGCCGGTACCTCCGACGAAACTGATCCTGACGTCGTTGTAACCGGTCTGACTTCCGTTGCTGCCGCTGAGAAGCTGCCCGAAGATCTCCATCTCGCCCTCAATCAAACCGCCGCTGGTGTCATCTCCCTCCCATACCACCAGGTAGGTGTTGTTCGTGCTGTTGTAGGCCACGGCCGGGTGCATGGCGTCGTAGTTGACATTGCCGTCGGGACCCATGGTGGTGATCCGGTAGTCGTTGGAGCCGAGCTCAGGGTCAACCACCACCGGGTAGGCGGCGGTCATGAGAGCGTCTCCATCCACCACGAGACGGGTCGATTTCTCGTCCACGTCAAAGCGGGCGGGAAGATGTCGACCATCGGCATCGAAGACCGTGACCTGACCGAGGGTCACCTCGCCACGGGCACCTCGCCAGGTCCAGCCCTGGCCACTTTCCCGAACGTCCCCATCGCAGGACACGGCTCCGACAAACACCAGATCCTCACCCTCCAGCGGCAACGGCTCCACAATCACAAAGAGCTGTTCCACCGAGTCGACTTTGAGGCGGTACTCTTCGCGCACGCCGCAGCGGTCATATCGAATCAGGTCCCGCTCCACCGCCACCGGCCCCACCGGACCGATGTCCACCATCTGTCGGCCGCTCGAGGAGCTGATGGCTTTCAGTGACCATTTCCACTCGAGCGAACCGCGCCGGCCTTCCAACCGGATGCCGTCCGGGGTGAAGTCGACCTGGCGGCGGGGGTGATTCAGGCGGTATCCCCACATTTCATCGTTGAGTTGGTTGACCGCGAACGCCGCAGCCTCATCCGCCGAGAGTCGTGCCCCCTCGTCGGCGTTGGGCGCGGCGCCTGTCGTCGCAGGCAGCGCCACGAGAACCGAAGCAACCAAGGTAAACATCACGAAACGAGTATTCCGACTCATGTCCAACCTCCTTAGGTTTTCCGCTGTGTGCGGCTTTTACACCTCTAATGTGGGTGACGGCCCAACAGCAGGGAAGGGGCCGACGCGACAAGATCGTGTCGAAAGGCGACACGATCGTTCCGGATCGCGACAACTCCTCTCCGTCGAACCGCCGGGACCGCACCGGAGGCGTCCGCTCGACATATCTCCGAGGCCGATCGCGTTGGCGACGGAGGCGCGAGATGCAGTCCGCCGCGATCAAAAACTCGAACGGCGGCAGCGACCGGAACGCGAGGGCAACACCGAAGAGAGACTCGGTATACTTGCGCGCCGGAGGAGAACCATGGCCACACCGCATATCAACGCCGAGCCCGGCGACTTCGCGCCCACCGTCCTCATGCCCGGCGACCCGCTGCGGGCGAAGTACATCGCCGAGACGTTCTTCGACTCACCTCGACAGATCTGCGATGTCCGCAACGTCTCTGGTTTCACCGGCAGCTATCGGAGCCTCGGGATCTCGGTCATGGCGCACGGGATGGGGATTCCGTCGGCGTCGATCTACTTCTCCGAGCTCATGGAGCACTACGGCGTAAAACGGATCATCAGGGTCGGCAGCTGCGGCACCTCTCACCCGGACGTCCAGCTCCGCGACATCATCATCGCCATGGGCGCCTCCACCGACTCCGGGGTCAACCGCTCGCGATTCCTGGGCCACGACCTCGCCGCCCTTGCGAGCTTCAACCTCGTCCGTGACGCTGTTCGAGTCGCCGAGGCGCGCGATCTCCCCCACCACGTCGGTAACATCTTCTCGGCCGATCTCTTCTACACCCCCCAGCCCGAGATCTTCGACCTCATGGCCAGGTATCAGATCCTCGGGGTCGAGATGGAGTCGGCCGGGCTCTACCCCCTCGCCGCCGAGCACGGCGTCGAGGCCCTGGCCGTGTGCACCGTCAGCGACAATATCCGCACCGGGGAGGCCATGTCATCGGAGGATCGGCAGACGAGCTTCAACGACATGATCGAGCTCGCCCTGGAAACTGCGGTGGCTGCTGACGGAAAGTGAACCGCGAATGCGCGAAGAACGCAAAGACATCGCAGCCATCGCGCGGAGAAACCGCAGATAGACGCAGATTCCATCTGCGATGGAATCTGCGTGATCTGCGGGCAATTTGCGATGGTGCGATGGGTCAATCATGCGATGTCTTTGCGATGTTCTTTGCGTTCTTGGCGATCTTTGCGGTGAAATTGCGATAAACCGCATGCACCGTCGCGGCGAAGACCCTCAGTCCCCCTTGAGAACCGCACCGGTCGAAGCGCTGGTGACCATCTTCGAGTAGCGCTTGAGCCAACGGCTTGTCGTCACAACTTCGAATGGCGGCAGGGCTTCGAGCCGCGCCGCGATCTCTTCGTCGCTCAGTCGGACATCGAGGGTCCTCGCATCGACATCGATCTCGATGATGTTGCCGGGTTCGAGGGCCGCGATGGGGCCGCGAGCGGCGGCTTCGGGGCTGATGTGCCCGATGCACGCACCCCTTGTCCCTCCCGAGAAACGGCCGTCGGTGATCAGCGCCACCCGCTCCCCGAGACCCATTCCCATGATGGCGCTGGTCGGGCTCAGCATCTCCTGCATCCCGGGGCCGCCCGCCGGACCCTCGTAGCGGATGACCACAACCTCGCCCGGCGAGACCTCGCCCGCATAGATGCCCCGCAGGGCGTCGTCCTGCGACTCGTAGATCCTGGCGGGTCCGATGTGGCGACGCATGGCGGGATCCACAGCTCCCGTCTTGACCACCGCCCCCTCGGGGGCGAGGTTCCCGAAGAGCACCGCCAGCCCTCCGGTCGTGGAGTGCGGCGCATCGAACTCCAGGATGACCTCGCGATCGGCGATCTCGGCGCCGGCCAGCATCTCGCCGAACGAGGACCCGTCCGCCGTCGGCCGGTCTTCGTGGAGGATCCCCGAGGCCCGCTGGAGCTCGGCCAGCAGCGCCGGGATGCCCCCTGCGCGGTGGAGATCCTCCATGTGGAGCTTCGATGCGGGCGAGATCTTGCACAGCTGCGGCACCCGATCGGCGATCTCGTTGAGACGGTGGAGATCGTAGTCGATCCCCCCCTCCCGGGCGATGGCGAGCAGGTGGAGCACGGTGTTGGAGCTGCCGCCCATGACCATGTCGAGGGCGAAGGCGTCGTCAAAGGCCTCCGGCACGGCGACCCGACGAGCAGTCAGATCACCATCAATGAGGCGCAGAATCTCACGACCTGCGCGCTCGGCGAGCCCGGATCGCTGGTCGGTGTTCGCCAGCGCGGTGCCGTTGAACGGCAGGGCCAGACCGAGGGCCTCCGAGATGCAGTTCATGCTGTTGGCGGTGAAGAGACCGCTGCACGAGCCGCACGAAGGACAGCCGTTGTCCTCGAGCTCCTTGAGTTCGGCCTCGTCGATTTTCCCCGCCTTGAAGGCCCCCACGCCCTCGAAGACGCTGATGAGATCGACGGTCCGCCCATCCGATGTCTTCCCCGCCGGCATGGGTCCACCGCTGACGAAGATGGTCGGGATGTCGAGCCGCATGGCCGCCATGAGCATCCCGGGCACGATCTTGTCGCAGTTGGGGATGCACACCATGCCGTCGAACTGGTGCGCCGAAATCATCGTCTCCACCGAGTCGGCGATGAGCTCGCGACTCGGCAGCGAGAACTTCATCCCGCCGTGGCCCATGGCGATGCCGTCGTCCACTGCGATGGTATTGAACTCGAACGGCACGCCACCCGCGGCCCGGATCGAGGCCTTGACGATCTTGGCGAACTCGTTGAGATGGACGTGGCCGGGAACGATGTCGGCATAGGAGTTGACCACCGCCACAAAGGGCTTGGCCATGTCCTCGTCGCGAACACCCGTCGCTTTGAGCAGCGAACGGTGCGGTGCGCACTCCGCACCCTTGGTGATCCGATCGGAACGAAGCGGTCGCGTGCCTCTTGTTGGGTGATCCATAGCCGGCGAATGTAGCCCCATCATCAGCCGAAGTCAAAAGGCAGGATCGCCATGAGGCGAATCCGGATCCCGGGCGGAACCTCGGATGCCGGGTTGACGAGAACACAGACTCGATGTAGCGTCGAAGACGATGAAACGCGCGATGAATATCCACGACACCTCCCGGGCATTCGCCATCCGAATGACCACGACTATCAGGCCGGACGGCTGATCTCCGGTTGGGCTGACTTTCTCAAGTCTCACCGCCCCCAACCGGGGGCGGTTGTTTTTTTGGTCCCGGGTTCGCGAAAGGAACGCAGAAATGAAGATCCTCAAATTCGGCGGCTCGTCCCTGGCATCGGCCGAGAGAATCCGAGGAGTGGTGTCCATCGTCAATGAAGGTCTCGCCGACTCCCCGTCGGCGGTGGTGGTCTCGGCCCTGGGAGGGGTCACGGACGACCTCATCGCCACCAGCGCGGCGGCGGCCGGAGGCGACGGCTACGGCGAACTCATGGAGGCGATCCGCACGCGTCACCACGCGGCCGCAACCGAGCTTCTGACCGGGGACGAGGCCGAGAAGATCTCCGCCCACGTCGACGGGGTCATGGACGAACTGGGCCAGGTCCTGCACGGTATCTCCCTGGTGGGCGAGTGCACGGCGCGGACGCGCGACTTGGTTCTCAGCTGCGGTGAGCGGCTGTCGGCCCAGCTCGTGGCGGCGGCGCTTCGCGAGTCCGGAACCCCCACCGAGGCCTGCGACGCCCGCAGCCTCATTGTGACCGACGGCGAATTCGGCAACGCGCGAGTGGATTTTTCCGCGACTCGGAAGAGGGTGCGCGACCACTTCGCCGGGGAAGACGCGACCCAGGTCGTCACCGGTTTCATCGCCGCCGACCCGAGCGGTGACACGACAACCCTCGGGCGAGGCGGCTCGGACTACACGGCGGCGATTCTCGGCGCGGCCCTCGCGGTGGATCGCATCGAGATCTGGACCGATGTCGACGGGGTCATGAGCGCCGACCCGCGGCTGGTGCCGGGCGCCTTCTCGCTCCCATCCCTGAGCTACAACGAACTCATGGAGCTGTCCCACTTCGGCGCCAAGGTCGTCTACCCGCCCACCCTCCACCCTGCACGGACCCACTCGATCCCCATCTTCATCCGCAACACCTTCAACCCCGCCTTCGAGGGAACCAGGGTGATCGAGCAGATCCGCGGCAACGGCCACCAGGTCCGCGGCATCTCCTCGGTGAACGAGGTCGCCCTGCTGCGGCTCGAGGGCGACGGGATGGTCGGAGTGCCCGGGATCGCCGAACGCCTCTTCGGAGTCCTGGCCCGCCGGGACATCAGCGTCATCCTCATCAGTCAAGCCTCAAGCGAGCACTCCATCTGCTTCGCCGTCGACCCCGGCGCGGTCAACGAGGCGCAGCACCGGGTGGACGGCGAGTTCGAGCTCGAGCGCGGAGCCGGCCTCATCGATCCGGTGGTGGTGGAGACCGGGCTCTCGGTGGTCGCCGTGGTCGGCGAGACCATGTGCCGGATTCCGGGCATCGCCGGCAGGGTCTTCAGCGTGCTCGGCGACAATGGGATCAACGTCCGGGCCATCGCACAGGGTTCCTCCGAACTCAACATCTCGCTGGTTGTGGCCAAACGCGATCAGGCAGCCGCGGTGGTCGCCATCCACGATGCGTTCTTCGCCGAGCCGACCCAGGTCGAGACCATCAACGAGCGCATCCCCACAGCCGTGCTCGGCGCCACCGGCAGCGTCGGCCAACGGATGGTCAGCCTGCTCGCCGACCACCCGTGGTTCGAGGTGGTCGAGCTCGTCGCATCCGAACGATCAGCGGGACGGTCCTACCGGGATGCGGCTCACTGGCTGCTGTCGTCACCAATGCCGGCGGCCGTGGCCGATCTCGAGGTCGTACCCCTCCACGCTGATCTCCGGTCGCCGCTGGTGCTGTCCGCCCTCGACGCCGATGTCGCGGGGCCGGCCGAGGATCGACTCGCCCGGGCCGGGCACCTGGTGGTCTCCAACGCCAAGAGCCATCGCATGCGATCAGACGTGCCCCTACTGATCCCCGAGGTCAACCCGGATCACCTCCAGCTCATCAACGAGCAGGCCTACGACGGCGGCGCCATCGTCACCAACCCCAACTGCTCCACCATCGGGCTGGTCCTGGCGCTCAAACCGCTGCACGACGCATTCGGCATCGAGAAGGTGCACGTCGTCACCATGCAGGCGATCTCCGGAGCGGGCTTCCCGGGGGTTTCGAGCCTTCAGATCATGGACAATCTCATCCCCTTCATCTCCGGAGAGGAGGAGAAGCTCGAGTCCGAGACCCGAAAAATCCTCGGTCGACTCGAGGAGGGGAGGATCTCGGAGTCGCAGATCACCCTCAGCGCCCAGTGCACCAGGGTGCCCGTCCTGGACGGCCACACCGAGTGCGTTTCGGTCAAGCTCGGCCGGCCGGCAACCGAGGAGGAGATCATCGAGGTCTGGGAGGGCTTTCGCGCGGCGCCCCAGTGGTTGGATCTTCCCTCAGCCCCCCTTCGGCCGATCATTTACGACCGCTCCGAATCCGCTCCCCAGCCGCGGCTCCACCGCGATGCCGGGTCCGGGATGGCGGTCACCATCGGTCGGCTCCGCCCCTGCACGCTCTTCGACTTCAAGTTCGTCGCCCTTTCGCACAACACCGTTCGGGGCGCCGCCGGGGGATCGCTCCTGGCGGCCGAGATGGCAGTCCACAACCGCGTCGTATCGACCATCGCGCCGCCTCCATCGCCGAAGGACTGACCGTGAAGCTCATCAGCACCAAAGGAAACGCCGAAAGCATCACATTCCGTGAGGCGCTCTTCGAATCCATGACCGCCGACGGCGGGCTCTACACTCCCGAACAGCTCTCGTCTCTTTCGCCATCGACGTGCGCCGATTTGCGCGGGTCGGACTTTCAGGAGGTCGCCAACACCCTCGCCCACCACCTCCTCGGAACGGAGTTCGACGCCGACGCCCTGACGGAGATCGTCACGACCGCGCTGGACTTTCCGATTCCGCTCATCGAGCTCGAGGACGGAGTCCACCTTCTGGAGCTTTTTCACGGACCCACGCTCGCGTTCAAGGATGTCGGGGCGAGGTTCATGGCGCGAACCATGCGCGCCTGCCACC
>Ga0316187_10000785_pt1 | contig 26051 bp, 20 predicted proteins | sample CroRivburrow1_MG_FD_204927 | JGI IMG/M metagenome (GOLD analysis project Ga0316187, IMG submission 204927) | Coastal sediment microbial communities from Maine, United States - Cross River worm burrow 1 | ecosystem: Environmental > Aquatic > Marine > Coastal > Sediment | place: USA: Maine...
ACGGACGTGGTTATGGCCGTGGGTATGGTGATTACTATGGCCGGGGTTATGGCTATGGTGGCTACGGTCCTTACGGCTATGGCGGCTATCCTGGCTATGGCTATGGCTATGCGCCTTATGGCTATGCTCCAGTCGCACCTGTTGCATCTGTCGCACCGGCAGCACCTGCTACTGCTGCACAGTAAGTAACCCTTGCAAGTAATAATGGCAACCGGGGGCGATTCTCGCGAGTCACCCCCAATCGAGGGAAAAGAAAAACCTGTTCAAAGGATTGCGGTGGGGGACACTACCCGGTCACTGGGCCAGGTTCAATTAGTGCCGTTTCTCTGACGCTCCTCGGCTTTAATACGCGCATAGATTTCTTCTCGATGCACCGCCAGCTCTTTTGGTGCATTAATGCCGATTTTTACTTGATTACCCCTCACACCGATCACAATCACATCGTCGCCGAGCATCAGTCTCTCACCTATCCTTCGAGTCAATATCAACATAGAGTTCCCCTATTTTTATGCGTTTTCTGCACAGACTGTAAGTCGATCGAAAAACATGGTGGCAAGCCAGTGCTGCCCGTGCGACTGATCGACTTGTGCGAAGCGCACCATGCATCCAGGATTCTCAGTGTGGATGATGCGCGTTTCGTCTCGGTAATGATGCCGTGCACGATATCTGTCTATGAAAAGGACGACGGCAATATCTACATCGCGCACATGAATGCAGGACTCATGGGCAAAGTCTTCGGTGGTGTAATTTCTGAAGTTATGTCCGGGCCTGTAACTGAGCAACAGAATCGTTTCGTAGACTTCGCGCACGATATGTAAGGCGCATAGAACGATAAAACGAAAATGGGGCAGGTATTAACCTGCCCCATTTTAATATTAAACCGCTTTGTCAAATGCTTTAGAAATCAAGAATTTTATCAGCGTCCAGCATCATTTTTCCAATCGCTTTAGGGTCGACTCCCTCTGCACCAGGAAGAACTCCATAATCAGGAAGTTCATCGCCATATCTGGATATCCAGCAAAGTGGACAAACGACCATGTTATTTTGATTAAGTTCTCCCCCTTCATTTCCCTCATTTAGAAACATTTCAAGATTTTCTTTTAGTGATATTTCTAATATTTCTCCATCTTGACCTGGGAAATCACATTTGAAACGACGGCTGCTTGTTACTTTATCATCAGCAAGCGATACACCATCAAGGGTTACAAATAAGGTTACGTTTGCACCGGCAGATAATGAGCGTGCAAATGTCACCGCAAGACACGCCATTTCAGGATTTGACATAGGATTTGATTTCAGGCTAACCACTATATCCTGTGCGTCACCCGCAGATATTCCTCCATTAGAGTCATTAAACCAATCCGCATTTGCGGTCTGAAACAAGCCAACAGCTACAATACCGAGTATTAAAGTAAAAGCACTTCTGATTTTTTTATGCATATTAATTTCCTCTTTATTAAAATTAATGAAAAAAAACTGCGCAGCGACTATTTCATAGGGTGAGATTTGGATGAACTAACACGTTTTTCCCGTCCAATGACTGTCTCCGAGCCAATCGATACCCTGTCGCATTTATGCAAAGCAGCAACACAGGTTGAACGGGAATATTGCTTCGGATCAGTCACCTATAATGAAAGCTGTTGCGTTACTGCTTATACTCAAATTTGTTTTATTTGATTAAAGCAAAGCACCTGTGTTGTCGATGGCGATCACGCGTAATCCATCTGGATTGGTGTCGCCTGCATCGGGTATCCAGGGTGCAAGACAATTTCGATCCTTCATACAGGGATCGGTCAGGGTTTTCAGGAACTCGACCAGATCAGTTGCCTCATTATCCGTATAGGTAACGTCTCGTTGCACTCCATCAACATTATTGACGCGGTTTGCTGCCAGTTGATCCAGTGAAAACTGGGTGTTTGTTAACATATCCGCAGCCTGTATGGTTTGTTCCAGCTGAGAAAAATCATAGTTCGCAATAGCCTCTGTCGGGTTTAACATGTGACGAACCATGCCTTCCAGCGTAGTGTATCACTGTCAGAATCACTGCCATTGCAGGCAGTCATCAATAAACAGGCAGAAACAATGGATAATTTTAATGAGTGAACGGAAGTGGTTTTTATCTTGATATTATCAGGCAACAAAATTACACCCCTGATTATTGGACTGGATTTTGTTTGCACTATTGCATGGGAAGTGCCGTGTTAAGTGACAAATCGCCGCACCCGCAACGCGCAACGAGCAAGCTTAAACCAAGGCTCTTGATGCCTCGTATCCGGGCGTGGGGAAGCGCCGCTTATAATGGGTATCAATGGTCAGTGTCTTTTTCTGGCAGCCGTGACAGGAGAGCCTCCACCAGCGTGGTATCAGCCTTACGACGGTTCGGGTGCCGGCGACGATCAACAGGGACATGTAACCCCGCGCTGTCTACCAGCGGAAGTTCAACGGGAAACCCCCATCGTCTGTCACCGGGTTGTCTTCTTGTAATTAGCATTTTCAGATCTCGTCTTTGATATTATTGTTGATTCTGTAAAAAATGCAATACAGGATTGCTCCGGTGCCTGGTTCTTCATGTAGGTATATTCCCGTACTTGCAGGTGTTTGGTAATTTGGTTATTAGGTAATAAATACATATGACTGATACATTTAGCCCAACCAGCTTTTATTACTTGAGAAAAATAATCAGGAGGAGAGGGGAATAATGAAACGAAGAAAAGTTCAACGCCGACGCTATAAGGCACACACGCATTTTCCTGCGATCGACCACCGGGGCGGTATCATTATGTCCGAGCGCCGTCACCTTCCTACTAGACGCGGATATGATGTTTTGCCGACCAAGTGTGATCATGGTCAATATCTGCAAGGATGGAGCTTTGATTGAAATGGTCCGGGTGATTACTTCCATGTATCCCTGATATTTCCCACCTAACCATCGGTCAGGGCGTCCACTGTCTCCTGTTCACGCAGTTCCTTCTCGGTGAGTTCGCCACTCTGGCCGCCAAGGCCGAGGTGGAAGAGTGCGTAACCGGACAGCACGATCTGTGGTCGTGCCATGCCAATGATGATCCCGTCCTGGGTGGCGTTAACAACGGTGGTTTCATTATCCAGTGGCGAGACCAGGTATCCCATGCGCTGCCCGGTATTGACCTTTGTTCCCAGGGTCACCTCGGGGAAGAAGTAACCACCGGCTCCGAGCGGTACACGCACCCAGGTTGTCCGTCGGTATACCTGATTGTCGGGTATCTCCGGACTTTCGCCAGGCAGCATCTCAAGGTGGTTCATGACATTGATCAGTCCTCGTACGCCGACATCGGCGGCCTCTACATCAAAGACATGCGGTCCCGCAGCTTCGTAAATAATGGCGGTCAACCCGGCCTCGATGGCCTCGCGACGAATGCTGCCACGCGGGCCCTCGCCTAATATGATAATGCCGCTGCCAAAATTTCGTGCGAGGGTCAGTGCTTCCGGGTTCTTGCGCGTTACCCGTATCTGGGGTGCATTGGCGCGCTGGAATGAACCGGTGTGCAGATCAATTAGTGTATCGCAGTGGGTGGTAACAATGTCAAAGGTTGCACGTGCAACAATAGAGGCAATGCTGCCGTTGTTACTGCCTGGGAAATGCCGGTTCAGGTCGCGCCGGTCGGACATGTAACGCTCGCCATTGCGTATTCCCGTGGTGTTGATCATCGGCAGCATGATTACCGTGCCATGCAGGTTTGCAGGATCAATGCCGGCGAACGTACGCCGTGCAATTTCGCTGCCGTTGATTTCATCACCGTGTATGCCGGCTGTTACACACAAGCGGTGCCCGGCCTGCAGGCCGTGGGCAACATACACCGGCATGTTGATGTAGGAGGTTTCAAAGGTACGGTCAATCAGGAAGGGAAATTCCTGTTTTTCACCTGCTTCAATGGTCCTTTCCAGCAACGACAAGGAAGTCTGGTTTTGTGCCTGCAGTGCGTTGGCAGTGCACAGCAGCGCTGCAAACAAGGTGCCGTATACGCTGCTTCCTGATATATGGGGAATTACCATTGTCGTGCCCACATCTAATGAAAGCCGTGATTATAGCACTGCTGTTATTCATGAGCCCGATGGGTCACCTGCGGGGATATTCAGTTAAGTAGTTTCCACAATGGCGCTTAAGCATGATGCTCGATTCTATAAGTCAGCCCTTTGCTCTACTTGTTGAGCATCAGTTGGATTGGGGAATTATAAGTTGGGGGAAACTGGGTATAACGCTGTTCATTGCCTTTTTTACATTCTGGGTGATGTTGGTCAATACGCGACTCTATTTTCGCGGTGAAATGGCCCGTGCAGAGCGCTATTTGCAAATAGTTAAAGCTATCATCATTGGCCTTGATCGCGATGGCAACGTCAACCTTATCAACCGCGTGGGATGCGAGATCCTGGGTTATACCGAGCAGGAAATACTGGGCCGTAATTGGTTCGAAACTGTATTGCCGGATAAGGCCCGGGATACGATATTCAGAGTCTTCCGGAAAATTATCGATGGCGAGATGGAGCCATCGAGTAAATTTGAAAATGAAATTCTGACAAAGAACGGTGAGGTTCGTTATATTGACTGGAATAATGCCATCGAGAAAAATTCGAAGGGTGAAATCGTTGGCACGTTATCTTCCGGCCAGGACATCACCGAGCGCAAGCGGGCCGAGGAGGATGCGGAACGTCATCAGCGGGATATGGCACACGTCATGCGGCTCAGCACCATGGGGGAAATGGCGACGGGCATGGCGCATGAATTGAATCAGCCATTATCCGCAATCGTTATGTATTGTGGAACCGCAGCGTCGCTGGTGAACTCGTTGCCGTCGCCGCCACAACAACTCGGCGAAGTGCTGGAACGGGCCAAGGAGCAGGCGCATCGTGCCGGTGACATCATCCGGCATCTCCGTAAATTTGTCAGTAAGGGGGGCAAGGACAAGAAGTCCTTTTACCTTTCATTGAATGGAGGGGAAAGCCAGACAGGCTGCGCTGCGATAATGGGCCAGAGTTTATCAGCCAGGATCTGGAGCAATGGGCGGACAGGCACGGTATCAGGCTGGAGTTCATCCAGCCTGGCAATCCGCAGCAGAACGCCTAAGTCGAACGTTACAACCGCACAGTACGCTACAGCTGGCTGAGTCAGTACCAGTTCGATTCAATTTGCGAGGTGCAGGACTATGCGATTCGCTGGCTCTGGTTCTATAATCATGAACGGCCCAACAAGGCCAATGGTGGATTGCCACCGAAACACATGCTGGCAGCAGCATGACCTCTACTTTTGGTATCAGCTAAAAAAGGGATGATTACCGTTGTACAGAACATCTCTGAGGGGGAAACTTTGTTGACCTACTTATTGCCTTGTGTTAAGCCTTGATAACAGAGCAAAGTGCCAAGCAGGGCTCTCGTCCTTGATATGGGGGCCGGATGATCGCTGTTTTCAGCGTGTTCTGGACTTCCGTTGTTGGCCGGTAGTACCCCTTGCCGGCCCAGCAACAAATCGGTGCTCAAGGGTCAGCGAACGGCAGGTATGAGATCGAACCCGGAAGTTCCCGGGGTAAGTGGTTGTAACTTCTGCTAAACGGGGACTGCCGACCCGTTCAAGAAGTTCTGTTTGCAGATTTGAATGTCTGGAAAGTACGTGTCGGCTCAACCGATGACCCGAGCACCGTTACGGAACGCTGGGCCGCGTTAACCTGGGCGAAGTGGCTTAGGCGAACATTCAAGATCGATATCGTGATCTACGATGCATGTGGTGGCGTGGTGTAGGGTATCGCCTGCATAATGAGTACTTTGATCCCGTGGGTTAGAATAATCGAACAATGATTGCAATCCATCAGTGTTAATTTTCCACAAGCATGCACTGGTAGCGTAAACCGCCAAACCTACAGCCACGGAGATAGCACAATGAGCAAGCATCGCGTACTCCTGGACGAAAAGCTCGAACACCATGCCCGGCCCTTGCTTAATGATGCCGGCATCAAGACTGACGTGGCTCGGCTGACGACGGGCAATTTGATCAGGTTGCTTCAGGCCAACCCATACGATGCACTAATAGTGCGGGAGAAGGTGCACATTCCCCTGGAGGTGATGGAGACGGCGCCATTGTCTCTCAACATCATCGGCGTGGTTGGCGACTCACCGCGCAACGTGAACCTCATGGAGGCCACGGCCTGCGGTATCGTCGTCAAAATCACCGAGTACGGCAATACCTTCGAGGCAGCGAACCTGAGCAAACGCTTGATGGTGTTTCTCTTGAGCGATGCGTTCCAGCAGCACAAGGGTAAAAAGGCGACTGTAATCTCTGACCCCGCCGCGCCGCCACCAAAGGGATACAGCGGTTTCGAGCTTTCGGACAAAACCATCGGGCTGATTGGCTGTGGGCGTGTGGCCCAAGCCCTCGCCCTGATGATCTTGCCCCACTGCGCGCGGGTAATTGGCTTCGATAATCACCCCCGCGCGGTCTACGAGGAGTTCCACCTCCCGGATCCCCTGCTGCGCCCTGTCATCGAATACTGTCAGATCGAGGAAGTCGTGAAACGCGCCGATATCATCAGTATCCACACCAGTGGCGAGGAACAGGTCTTTCTCGTCGACCAGGTCTTCCAGTCCCGTAGGAAGCCCTTTATCATTAACACAGCACGAGACGCGGTTATTCACGAGGAAGCCTTGCTATCGGCACTTAAAGAGGGCCGCATCCGGGGAACGGCGTTCACTCTGCCGCAGTCGGTTCTGAAAAGTGGTGAGTACCCTGAAGGCATAAAACCCTTCCTGGATCTGGGTAATGTGCTTATCGCGCCGATGCAGGGCAAGCCTGTAGCAGAAGCCCACAAAAAGAACGTAAAAAAGCTCGCGACTGCCGTCGCCGACTTTCTGCTGAAGGGGGACATGAGTCTGGCTGTCAATCCGCCTGAACTCTTCGGCGGACCGGCAGACAGGCACTATCCGTATTCCATTCATACACGACGGGTCGCACTCCGCCTGTCGCTCTAGGGGCCTGACAGGTAAGCAAGACGAAAACTCTGCCCGAGAACGATCCGTACGAACCATTCGCTGACACAATGGACAAGGTGGCCGGGTTCTCACTCCGTGATCGCAACGGCACTACCTGTGTGATCTTCGAGCCTTTGGATTTCATGGCAAGGTTGACTGCGCTGGTGGCCAATTCGAGAGACTATCTCTCACGGATACACGGTGTGTTTGCCTTGTTCCTGTATTTCATCCGACACAGGCTGCTTCGGTTCGGTGGCTACGGATCCATAGCTGTAAGTGAAGGACCGCTCTCAGGATGGACCTGTCGTTCGCTGATTCTGCGTGAAGGACAAAAGGTGGCCGATAGCACGCATTCCTGGTGCAAGCTGCTATATTACCTACTAAACGGTGAAGACCCTGTGCGGAAGTACAGCAATGAATTACTTATGGAACGATAGGAATCGCACGCGTCACCGCGCCGTTGGGGTTGAAGGCGATCGAGTCAGATACGGAGCGCACCATTAGACATCGCTGCCGGCCCGGGAGGCAGACGGCAGTGCTGTCTGCCGCCTGTTGTCAGGATAACCACCGGGAACACGGAAGAAAGCGAAGGAGAGTGTGGTCCGCGAGGGGGGTAAGGGGCCTTAGTTAAAGACGGGTACTGGACGTGGCAACGCACGGGAGATTGGGGCAATGGGCATGAGTTTTAGGGGAAAGGGCGTTAATCCGTCCTGTACTCCGCTGCAACTGTAAACGGGGATGCCCAGGCGCTGCAGCAGTTCCCTGTAAAAAGGCGAGGTGGATGCCAGAACGACGGGTAATAGGCGGGTGGAATTCATGAGGCAGTCAGGGCTCAGCCGGTTTCCTCAATTTCGATGAGTGTTTCATCGGGGTTCACCCGGTCACCCTTGTGGACATTGATTGCGGTCACCTTGCCGTGAACAGGTGCCTGAATTTCAGTTTCCATTTTCATGGCCTCGGTAATGAGTACCGGGGTGCCAGCTTCTATGATATCTCCGACATCAACCAGGACTTCAATAATCATACCGGGCATTGATGTGGTCACATCTCCGGGCCTGGTGGCACGGGGATGCTGACTGCCCCCGGGACTGCTTCGCTCTTCTGCTGTGTGGGATGGTGCAGGTATTTTATCAAGCACTTCAACCAGGACCTCTTCGGGGATGCCGTTAACGGTCATGTAAAAGGGTCGGTTGTCCTGACGGTGATGGCCGGTACCGGTTATTTTTATATGGTAGGGCTCACCATGCAGAGTAACATTGAACTCTGTCGGGCGTGCGCGCCTGTCGGTCGTTACCGCGTGGTCGTATTCCGCCTGTTCGGAGGCGGGTTTCATGGTTGCGCGTTGCTCAAGGAACTCCTTGCCGATTTCCGGGAACATGGCACAGGTGAGAACATCTTCATCGCTGTAAGCGATTTCACCTGCTGCAACGCGCAGGTTTTCCATTTCATCCTCAAGCAGGTCGGCCGGTCGCACATTAATGCTGATCTCGGCGCCGATGGCCTGTTTTTGCACCGCCGGATCAAATGCGGCCGGTGCCTTGCCGTAGCGCCCCTGCAGATACAACTTTACCTCGTTGGTAATGGTTTCGTAGCGGGTGCCGGTAAGTACATTCAACAGTGCCTGTGTTCCGACAATCTGCGAGGTCGGTGTCACCAGGGGTGGATAGCCAAGTTCCTTCCTGACACGCGGGATTTCCTCGAACACCTCTTTGACACGATCAAGCGCGCCCTGTTCACGCAATTGCGTATACAGGTTGGATATCATGCCACCCGGTACCTGGTAAATCTGTACGCGGGTATCGGGTCCGGTATTTTCACTCTCGAATTGTGCATATTTCTTGCGTATTTCGCTGAAATACAGGTCGATGGCCTGCAATGCCTCCAGGTCGAGGCCGGTGTCGTGTTCGGTACCGCGCAAGGCGGCTACCATGCTTTCAGTCGCTGCATGGCTGGGACCGCCCGAAAAGGACGAGATGGCGGTATCTATATGGCAACAGCCATTTTCAATCGCCTTTAGCAGGCACATTTCCGCCGTCCCGGCAGTCGCGTGGGTGTGCAGGTGAACAGGTAAGGTGGTTGCAGCTGTAATCCCGCTGACGAGTTCAGCGGTTACGTAGGGAGTAAGCAGGCCCGCCATATCCTTGAGCGCGATGCTGTCGCATCCCAAGGATTCGAGGGTCCTGGCCTGCTGGATAAAGGTATCGATGTTGTGAACGGGGCTGGTGGTATAACAGATGGTGCCCTGTGCATGTTTGCCGCTTTCCTTGACGGCATCAATGGCCGTGACAAGATTGCGGGTGTCGTTTAATGCATCGAATATGCGGAAAACATCCATGCCGTTCGCGGCGGCACGTTCGACGAAGGCGCGTACGACATCATCTGAATAGTGCCGGTAGCCAAGCAGGTTTTGTCCCCTGAGCAGCATCTGCAGACGTGTGTTGGGAAGCGCGGTACGTAATTGCTTGAGGCGTTCCCAGGGATCTTCCCGCAGGTAGCGCAGGCAGGCATCAAACGTGGCGCCACCCCAGACTTCCAGGGACCAGTAGCCGATACGATCAAGCTGCTTGCACGCCGGCAGCATGTCAGCGGTACTCATGCGCGTCGCTATCAGTGACTGATGCGCATCGCGCAGTGTAAGGTCGGTAATGTGTACTTTGGACATGGTTACTTCAATCCTGTTTAGAATGTTACAGCCCCATGTGGGCCGACAACGCGGCGGTAATCACTGCACTCAGTTCGCGTGTAGGCCGGCTGGTTTTATAGCCGGTCAGTTCCGGGTGATCCTCGACAAAACCGGTGTCGAACGTTGCGTCGCGAAATTCCTGCGTCTTCAGAATTTCCATATAGTAGGGGATGGTGGTTCTGACGCCATAGACCCCCGTGTCCTGTAATGCGCGACTGGCGCGGTTCAGCAATTCTGTCCAGGTCAGTGCCCAGACAGTCACTTTTGCACACATCGAGTCATAATCGGGGGGGATGTGATAGCCGCTGTAAATAGCGGCATCGGTGCGTACGCCGGGACCACCAGGTGCATAATAGCGCGTGATGCGTCCAAAACTGGGCATGAAATCATTTTTCGGATCTTCGGCATTAATACGCATTTCCATGGCATAGCCGCGTCGTTGTATGTCAGCTTGCGCGTAGGAAAGTGGCTGTCCGTCTGCAATCCGGAATTGTTGCTGCACAATATCTATACCGGTTATTGTCTCGGTGATTGTATGCTCGACCTGTAAACGGGTGTTCATCTCCATGAAATAAAAGTGGCCATCACTGTCGAGCAGAAACTCGACTGTGCCGGCATTTTCATAGCTGACAGCGCGGGTTGCACGTACGGCGAGTTCACCAAGCAACTGGCGTTGTTCTTCATCAAGTTGTGGTGAAGGTGCGATCTCGACAAGTTTTTGATGGCGCCGCTGGATGGAACAGTCACGTTCAAAAAGATGCACCACGTTGCCATGGCTGTCGGCGAGTATCTGTACCTCGATGTGCAGGGGGCGGTCGATACAACGTTCCATAAATATCTCGGCTGAACCGAATGCCTTGCTTGTCTCGGAGAGCACCCGGTCATAGTTCCTGCGTAATTCCTGTGCCGAGTTGCAACGCCGAATACCGCGACCACCACCACCCGTGGTGGCTTTCAGCATGACCGGATAACCGATTTCAGCAGCAAGCGCGAGCGCTTCGTCGAGGCTTTCAAGGTTGCGATCACTGCCGGGCACTACCGGTATGTCAGCGGCCTGCATGGCCCTTCGTGCCTGGATTTTGTCACCCATTTTTCGAATGACTGCTGCGCCGGGGCCGACGTAACAGATTCCGCGTGCCTGACAAATTTCCGGCAGAAGAGGATTCTCGGACAAAAATCCGTAACCGGGATGCACCGCATCGCAACCGGTCGCGACCGCCAGATTCACGATACGGTGGGCATTCAGGTAGCCAGCGAGCGATTCCGGACCTATATTGTAGGCTTCATCAGCCTTTTTTACATGCAGTGCATGCCGGTCTGCATCGGCGTAGATGGCGACGGACGTAATACCTGCCTCGGCGCAGGCACGAATGATGCGGACAGCAATTTCACCACGGTTGGCGATCAGAAGTTTCTTTATCACTTGGTATGCCGGTCCATTGATGGATAATGCTGCTTACCATATGTATTTTTGCGGTGTGAGTAAAGCTGCTGTTCCACGATGGCGTCTACGTGGACAGTGCGGGTTCATCCACAAGGTTTTTCATGGTTAAAGCCCCGACCAACAGCGAACTCAATCAACTCAGCCACACCCTTGCCCATCGCCTGGCCCGGTATCTGGAACGCCAGGGGTTGTTGGAGCGGGATGCCGGGCACAGTTATCTGGCATTAGATCACTCAGATGAAGACCCAATGGATCAACTGCGGGGGCATTCCATTACTTACCGCATTGCAGTGGGTCCTCAGCAAGGACGCAAAGTATTCACGCTGCAAAAACTGTGTGGGATTGAAGAATCTTTCAGTGAGAGTGCTACAGGTCAGGCGGCTGTCACTAACGAGCCGCGGCAAGGTTTGGTATGATCTGAAAACACCGTATCGGGATGGCGCCACCCATGTAATTTTCGAGACTGTGAGCTTCATTGCCAAGTTGGCCGCATTGGTGCACAAGCTTTGGTTGTATCTGACCCACTATCTCAACGCGTTTGCTTAATCGTATTATTGATTTGATTGCTGCGTATTAATAGCTGTAATCAAATGACATCTATGCTTTAAATTGACGTTCATCAAAATTTGGTAAACGACGTGTTTTTGCCGACAGTCGCCGATTAGGGACACTGCATCGGCGATGTTTTCTGTGACTGGGAACGGCAACTCTGTCCCGAACTCAGACGAAGGGACTGATTCTAAATAAGATTTCTCTAAGTATGCTGATCGGCTTGATCATCGACTTCTGGGAACGTGGTCTTGGTGACACCGGCGTATTTGGCCCCAATGCTGGTTAAGGCGAGACCATTGTCCTCTCGGGCCCGGAGACACCAGAAGATCAGATCCCCTACATCGAAGGGGCAATCTACATCAAATCTCAGACCAACAACCTCTGGTTCCTGTATCGCGTCAACACCAAGCCCGAGGCGCGTGATGCCCTTGCCTCCAAGATCCTTACCGGCTACTGCGGCGAAGAACTGCGCTCCCAGATCATTGATGTTTTGTTCGCAGTCTTCAGTTGGATGCCATCACCCTGCGCTTGGAGTATGAGTGAACGAACGACGAAACTGAATTTAGGCGATTTTGAACCCCGAAACTTGAGTTACCATAAAGGGTGCACCGGTATTAACCACTGGCTTCGTTCTTCTCCAGGGCAGCGACTACGTCCTGGAACATTTCCCTGTTATGCTCGTTGAGGTCCATCAGGGCGCGGTGTGCATCAATCAGGGTGCGTGCCAGGGTTTCCCTGTCGGTGTTTTCCTGTGGCACCTCCTGAGCTGCGTCTGTCTCCAGGCCAGTATCCTTGACGATGTCGAAGACTTCATCCAGGGCCATGCTGGTCAGTACGGAATTGATGTCAGCACGGTTTGACACAATGGTAACTCGCTGGGCGTCAAGCCTCTGCATGCGTATGGCGAGGCGGGCGAGCAGGCCGAGATTGGTACTGTCAATGCTGTCGGCTTCTGTGAGGTCAATGACAAAACTCACCGGTTGGGGGCCGGTAAAGATTTCCTCCAGAAAGCGGTCGATGGAGGGACTCAGGGTGTAGCGGATATCCCCGATGAATCGCAGCACATGAACATTGTTGTGGCAGGCATGCAGTACGCTACCGTTATCCATCAGCGTGGCACCTGTTGATTACCAGGAAGGCAATGTCATCCGGCAGGTGCTTGTCCGCCAGAACGTCGAGGCCGGCCGTCATTTCATCCAGGTCCAGATCCGTGCCCTGCATACCCGAGAGCAGGGTGCTGTATCTTTTCAGCATGGTATCTTCGGGCATCAGTTCCAGAATCCCGTCTGATACCAGCACCAGCACACAATCCCGTGGCAGGTCGCACTGCCAGACTTTGAATTCCACGTCCTTAAACAGTCCGAGCGGCAGGCCCCGGCATTCGAGTGTCCGGACCTCGCGTCCGTCATACTGCAGCGGGTAGGGAAATTGCCCCCCGTTGCTGTAGAGCATGGTGTGCTGCTCCAGGTCGATGACCCCGTAGAACAGGGTAAGGTGTTTGTCCAGGTTCTGACGGCACAAATCCCGGTTGAGGCGCTGCAGGGCTTGCTGCGGGTGAAGAATGGTATCGTCTCCTGACTGCCATAATGCATCCCGGTACTGGATCATCAGGGTATAGAGCATCACGGTCACAAATGCCGAGGCCGCGCCATGACCGGATACATCCGCCATGTAGAAGCCGACATGGCGGTCATCGACGGGGAAGTAGTCGATAAAGTCTCCGCTTAGATACATGGACGGGTACAGACGCCGCCGGAAGGTGTAGCTGCCGAAGCTGGTGTCGTCTTCCGGCAGTAACTGGAACTGGATACTGCGCCCGGCCTCTTCATCCTCCTGCAGTTGTTTCAGGGTTTGGGTGAGCTCCTGATTCAGTGTTTCCAGGTGTTCACGATATTCCCTGTTCTGGCGCAATAGATTTGCATGCTCGATTACCCGGCGCACTGCGCTTTCCAGCACCGCCATATCATGGATGGGCTTGGTGACATAGTCCCAGGCGCCGCGCTTGAGCGCCTGTACGGCGTAATCGAGCAAGCTGACGCCGGAGACCACGATCACCGGCGTCTCCGGTGACTCGGCGGTAATTATCGACAGGACTTCCAGGCCGTCCATGCCTGGCAGGCGCAGGTCGCATAACACCACATCCGGGTGCTCATGCCGGAAGATCTCAATGCCGCTGGGGCCGTCATTGGCTTCCAGCATGGTAAAGCCACTGTCCTCAAGGTAGGCGACGATCCCGTCGCGGATCAGAGGCTCGTCCTCGATGGTGAGGATTCTGGCAGGTGCAGTCATCATGGTGTTCACGCGCTAGTCCCTGCCGCTCGCCAGTGCTGCTACCGCTTCCGCCAGCGTGGTCATATCCATCAGCGGTTTGGCGAAGAACTGCCGTTCATCAATCCCTATCGCCCGGAGATCATCCGGGATACGGTAGTCCGCCGAGCCGGTATGGATGATGAACTTCAGGCCCGGGCAAATTTTGTGCAGGGTGTGAATTGTAGTATCGCCATTCATGCCGGGTAGCCGCATGTCCATAATGCACACATCGAAACTGGAATCATTGCGTGCGATGTCCACGGCCTCTTCCCCGGAACCTGCGCTGTCTACCTGCATACCTTCATCCTCCAGAAAGACCTGCAGCCCGGTAACGATGAATGGTTCGTCATCCACTACCAGTACCCGCAGACTCATTATGAGGGCTTCCCGCGCAGAGGCAGGCGAACGGTAAAGCAGGTGCCTTCTCCAGGGTTCGAGGTAACGTCTATGGTGCCCTTGTGCTGCTCGGTGACAATGAAATAAGACACGGAGAGGCCCAGCCCTGTTCCCACTCCCACCGTCTTGGTTGTAAAGAACGGTTCGAATACCCTGCGCTGCGTCTGTGCGTCCATACCGGGGCCGTTGTCCTGTACCTCGATGCGTCCGTATTTATCCTCCCTGCGGGTGCGAAGGATAATACGGTGCGGCGGGGGGGTGTCACCATCGGACATGGCCTGGGCAGCATTCTTGATCAGGTTGAGCAGCACTTGTTCAATTTCCGTATGGTCGCAAATCAGAGTTTCGAGTTCCGGGTCAAAATCGCGCACGATTTCAACTTGTTTGAAATCATACTTCTTCTTTAAATCATAGTCGCTGGCGGCCAGTCGTACCACGGTATCCAGCATTTCCTCGACACGTGTCGGCTGAAAGTCGGTGGTGGTACTGCGGCTGTAGGCCAGCATGTCGGCTACGATATGGCTGGCGCGGCTGGCAGACTGCTGGATGGCGTTCACGAAATCGAGGATGCCTCGCTCATCCAGATAACGGTATACCCGATCCAGGTCAACACCCAGTGCCTCGGCGGTACGCCGATTGGGTTCCAGGTCGGGCGAGAGTCGACGCTGGATATTTTGGCAGCTTTGCAACACGCCGCTCAGGGGGTTGTTGATCTCGTGTGCCATCCCGGCGGCAAGTCCGCCAACGGACATCATTTTTTCCGTCTGCACCATCATCTGTTCGATACGCACCCTGTTGGTGATGTCATCAACCCGGATCACCGCGCCGGCCGAGCCGTTGGCCAGCAAGGGGTAGACCATGACGTCAGCATAGCGTGGTTCGCCGTTCTTCTCCGTTAGCAGGCGTTCCGTTCGCATCGGGGTATGGGTGCGGATCGCCTCCCTCATATTGTCGAGTTGGGATTCGAGTTCCGGGAACAGCTGCCTGAAAGGCTGTCCGATTGCCTTGTCATTCGGTACACCGGTGGCCTTCTCGGCACTCTGGTTCCATTCGGTGACCCGGCCTTTCTTGTCGACCCCTACCAGTACCGATGGCATGGAATCGATAATGTTCTTGAGATAGGTTCGCATGCGCAGCAACTCCCGGTCGCTGCGAACCCGCTCGGAAATATCGACAATGGCACTCAGGATGAGCAGTTCCTGGCCCGTTTCGACCGGACTGAGACCGACCTCGACGGGAAACTCGCTGCCATCCTTGCGCAGGCCGAACAGATTGCGGCCGAGCCCCATGGGACGGGCACGATGCTCGGATTTGAAGCTCTTGACGTAATCCGGATGGTGCTCGCGCAGACGCTCGGGTATCAGGACCTCGATGGGCTTACCCAGCAATTCGTCCCGCCGGTAGCCGAAGTATTTTTCTGTCTGTGAATTCACCAGTACAATCACGCTTTCCGAATTTACCATGACGATGGCATTGGGCGCCGACTCGACGACCAGCTGGAACATCTTCTCGGTGCGTTTGCGCTGGGTAATATCCTCAACTTCTCCAACCACCATCAGCGGCTTGCCCTGCGCATCCCGTACCAGGCCAGCCCGTGCCCGCCCGGTGATGATGACACCGTCGCGGCGGAGATAACGTTTCTCCAGCTCGTAGCTGTCGATGTCACCGCTCACCAGTGCCTGAAACCTTGTCCTGGTTTCCTCCCAGTCATCAGGGTGGGTGATGTCCTCGACGTTCAGGTGGATGAGTTCATTGGCGCTATAGCCGAGAATATTGCAGAAGGTCGGGTTGACGCTGAGAAGGCGGCCATCCAGTCCGGATGTCAGTATACCTATAGGGGCATTTTCCAGCGTCAGGCGCAGTTGTTCCTCACTTTGTCGGAGTTGTTCCTGCGCCTGTTGTTGTACCGTGATGTCTTCACCGGAACTCAGTGACGCGGTAATGTTGCCCGCATCGTCATACAGGAGGGTGTTGTGCCAGGCAATCAGCCGCTCTTCGCCGCTGCGGGTGACAACCGGATTCTGGTAATACTCGAGGAGTTCTTCCTCCTGTGCCATCAGCTTTATGAATAATGCCCTGATTTCTTCCCTGCTATCGGTGGTTATGAAATTGTCAAACCAGTTCTTGCCGACGATGTCCTGCTCAGTTCCACCCAACAGCTCGCAACCCTTGTTGTTGATCAGGCTGACCCGCTGATCGGCACCAATAACCAGCATGATGACGCCGGCGACATCGAGATAGCGCTGTGCCTTGTTTCTTTCCTGTTTGAGAGCCTGTTCAGTCTGCTGGCGGTAGATCGCGCTGCCGACCCATTGGCCCATTAGCCGGAGAATTTCCACGTCGGTGGCCGTAAAGCGGTTCACGCGCGGAGTGGGGCTGGAAAAGTTGAGGGTTCCATAGACCTTGTTACCCGCGACCACCGGTATCCCGAGGTAGGTCTCCAGCTTGAACTCCTGGTAGCAAGGGTGGCTCTTCCAATCCGAGTGCGCAGCATGCTCAAAGCCGATGGGGCCGTCGGCCCGCAGCGTTTCACGGCAATAGGTATTGCCAAGCTCAAGCACTGTGCCGGGGACAATGGATTCCCCGGGCGAGATAGACTGAACGACCTCGTAGTTATCACCATAGATGTGCGCGAGTATCCCGATCGGCAGTTTGAACAGTCGGCAGCCGTTTTCAAGCAGGGCACTGACCTTGTCACGAAACGGAAGGTTTTGCGCAGAGGTGATTTCATGCAGTGCACGCAGTGCGTCCCCGGTTTGCCTGCGCTCATCGATTTCATGTTTGAGTGCCTGCTCCGCCCGATGGCGTTCGTGTATCTCCGATTCCAGCTGGGTGTTGGTGGTCGATAATTGCCGGGTACGGCTGGCGACGCGTAACTCAAGCTGGTCGCGGGATTCGCGCACCAACTGTTCGGTATTGCTGCGCCGTCGGTCTGCCCGTGTGATCAACACGGCCATGAAGCCGCTGAACAGCAGAAACACGAGGAAAATTGAGGCTGCCTGGCGCCACAGCAGGTTTTTGTGCGCGGCAAACAGGTTTGCGGCAGGCAGCTCGGCAAGTGTCCACAGGCTGCCTTCGACATCGGCCGTGAAACCAATACGTGCCATCTGCTCCGGACTCAGGTTGACTTCACCTTTCAAATCGGAACGTACGCCAGCGGCTGTGATTTCAATGAGGCCAGGCTTTCCCCGATGTAGCAGAATGAGTTTGTGGTCGAGCAACTGGCTGTTAGCGAGGATGCGCGCCAGCACCTTCGGGTTGAGGCTGATAAAGAAAATGCCCCGGGCTCCAGCCAGGTTCTTCCATTTGGCCATGATGTCAAAGTGATAGCCAAGCGGGTTGGGATGAATGAAAACCTTTTGATCTTCTCCGGCGGCAAAGTGATGGATGTCGGTCTGGCACAAGCTGGCGACCTTGCCCTCGAGATCATCCAGTAGCACCTCGCCCAGGTTGTCGGTTATGGTATAGGCAAAGTAGCCGGGGAAATGCCGTTTAACCCTGCTTGTAAACTGCTCCCGTAATTCTTCATCCGCAGGGTTCCGGGACAGCTTGCCAATGACATCGCCTTCTTCCTCGGTAAACAGCTCAACACGCCGGCGGACTTCCTTGATATAGAGTTCAATGATCCTTGCGGTGCCCCTGGTCGACTGGTGCATTAGCGCTTGCTGATTGTCGAGGTAGCTCTCGTAGCCCCTGTCCACATACCAGGACAGGAAAAAGCCGATCAGGATCAGCGTAAAAACAATCAGAATTGAAGTGTAATTCTTCACCGGATCATTGCTGCTGCTTCAGGGGAGCTGGATTTATGGAGCCGAATAATAAATTTCGCACATTATTTAGTATAGCCATTGTCAAGAGCGTTGGGCATAGGGGGTGATTCTGCATGTTTCATGCTGAACACGGGCTGTTCATTTAGGTGGATGATGCCTCTGGCTGCCAATATCATCGGTTTCTCCTGCTGGCCAATGACCAGCGTGCACCATAAGCCAATCCTGGCCTTACAAGGACCAAGGGACTGATTCCAAGTAAGGATTTACTAAAAGGCGGGAGACGACCGTACCCGGTAGTTCCTGGGGCAAGCAAACGGTAACTGTCGACCCAAGTGGGCATTCGTACGATGGCGTGTTTGTCTATTCCAGCTCCATGTTTAGTATTGGATCTTTTTACACAATCGTCGAAATTCTTTACATAATTGCAACTCCTCCTGCACCTGAAATTTGCAACTCCTTGATCACATAGTCATTTGGCGTGATGGCTAAATTCTTGCATGTTATTTAGTCAGTGTGCTGATTGGACATAATATTCTGTACTGCAATAAAGCCGAAGAGCAGGAACATGAAAAATAATAGACTCCGGAATGACGACAGGCGGCAGAACAAGGTTACGCTCAGCTTTCCATTCAAGGACAGTAGAGGGGCAACAATAAGGCAATGTCGCAGGAAGATTCCAGAACGGCGCATAAACAATATTCAAGCCGAGTGGATTGATGAGGCCGTGATTAGCTGAGTCCCGTCCTTTGGGGCGCAGTTTTTTGTTTGTGCTGCAGGTCTGTTCTTGGCGTGCGCGAGTACGCGTTTAGCCCGCAACCCTTTTCCGGCCGTTCAATGTTTGCTAATGCCGGGTTCGAAAACGGTTAAGCGAATAGCATGGTTTCAGTTAGCCTGTCTATGGCAAAGATGCCGGTTCTGTGAAAACCCAATCTCTATTCTTTACGGGTGTATGGCAAGCAATACAAACCTTCATTCCCTTATCAAAAGGCTTCTGCTTCATGCCCACCCAACGTGCCCAGCCCCAGCCGTAGCTATCCGTATATTTCTTCGAGTCTTTGAACATAAACTCGGCGTGTACAAATTCACCCGGCGCAATAGCAGCCTCCCAGTTCTCCAGCCGGGTATCCTTCCATACCACCTTGCCAAGGATTGCGCCATCCGGCCATGGATTGGTGTTGCCAGTACGAGCTGCCTTTACTGCCGCATCGTTACCCAGTATTACCCGCAGAGTGTTGTTGTCGGTACGATGCGATACCGCGATGGTTGCCCAGTTTTGCCATCCTTCCGGATAGGGAACACCGTGAGAGGGTGCTGGTATCTTGTCCGCCGCATAGCCTGCAGTCATTACGGCGAAGAATAAAACAGTTAACCGTGTAATAGGTGTTTTCATGATTCCCGACCTCCACGGAAGATAATGATCTTGAAGCTTACACCACACTAGCTATAACAGGGGATCAACCAATGCGCCACACTATCGATGATCGCTGGCAAGATTACAGTCGGACATCTTTAGATAATGTACAATGTACCCCAGAAAAAAGGGTGTTTATTCTTCTTGTCCTGATACTTCACAAGAGACATTTAATGGGATTTCGAGACAAAGACTGCGATCAGCAGATTCAGCAAACCATACTGCAACTGTCAGAGGACATTGGTGCCATGGCCGACCGTATCGGCGAGATGGCTGACCGCATAGGTGAAATGGCCGACCGCATCATTGAAACCCAGCGCATTCAGAGCGAGAACCTGGAAATGACTCAGGAGAACATGCTCAGGATGATGGAAATGATGGGCACGCAGATGAACGACATGATGGGTATGGTCGGTAACGGCATGACCGGCATGGCCGACCGGATGCAGGATTCCATGAACGGCATGATGGGAATGATGGGCGATACCATGGGATTGATGATGGGCGAGCAGACCAAAACGCTGGAGCGCATCGCCGGCCGGCTGGACTGCAACAAATAGTTACCCTAAAACCGGGTTGCAGGCCTATGCCAATGATGCGCCGCGTAAATTGGTCCATGGACAGGGCAGCCAGCGGTACCTGCATACCGCCAGCTTACCTGGAAACAGCGTTCGAGTCGTCAGCTTTGTCGGCTCACAACAAATCGATAGGCCACCGCGCCCATGATCGCGCCAGCGATGGGTGCCGTCCAGAAAAGCCACAATTATGCGACCGCCCAGTCACCTACAAAGAGCGCCACAGCAGTGCTTCGCGCGGGATTTACCAATGTGTTCGTGACTGGAATACTGATCAGGTGAATCAACGTCAGACACAATCCAATGGCTATTGGTGCAAAACCTTGCGGTGCGCGTTTGTCCGTTGCGCCCATAATCACAAACAGGAACATCATGGTCATGACGATTTCGGTGACCAACGCGGAGAGTAAGGTGTAACCGCCAGGCGAATGCTCACCGTAGCCGTTGGACGCAAAGCCGGCAGAGACATCAAATTACTTTTAAAGTGATATCCCGGTCAGGAATCTTTGTAGCAGTTAACCCGCAGGTATATCAATAAATTATTTTTGATGTGCGGGGTGTGTGCCATGGGGTGTGTTACAGCTAAAACGCCTTGTTTAATCCATTCTGCATAGATTGATGGCACTGTTAATCGCCATCTGCAAGCTGCCGGTATCGACATTACCGGTTCCCGCCAGCTCCAGTGCCGTGCCGTGGTCAACAGATGTGCGGATGATTGGCAGGCCCAGCGTGATATTGACAGCCCGGCCAAAGCTGCTGTGTTTCAGTACCGGCAAGCCCTGGTCATGATACATGGCGAGAATGGCATCGCAGTCTTCAATGCTGGCTTTGTTAAAAACGGTGTCGGCCGGCAGTGGGCCTTCCACGTCAATACCTTCGTCACGCAGACCCTGCAGGGTCGGGATGATGACCTCGATTTCCTCGCGGCCCAGGTGACCGCGTTCGCCGGCATGCGGGTTGAGACCGCAAACCTTGATATGTGGCCGACTGATTCCAAACCGGGATTGTAACTCGCTATGCAGGACACGGATTACCCGTTGCAGGCGATCAGCAGTAATGTGTGAACTGACCTGTGAAAGTGGCACATGTGTTGTAACCAGCGCAACACGCAATGTGTCGGTTGCCAGCAGCATAACGACATCCTCTGTTCGGGTGGCGGCTGCCAGGTATTCGGTATGCCCACTGAATGAAATGCCGGCATCATTGATGTTGCCTTTGTGTAACGGCCCGGTGACGAGGGCATCAAACTGTCCTGACTGACAGCCGTCGATGGCAGTGTCCAGGGTGTCGAGCACATAGGCGGCACTGCGTGTATCAAGTACGCCGCACTGTGCCGGTGCTTGCATCTTGACGGGCAGGATACAGAGTTCGCCGGCTGTGGATGGCTGCGCTGCGCGAGCGGGGTCGAACGTATGGAAATGGAAGGGCAGGCCGAGTTGTGCCGCGCGTTGCTGTAACAACTCCGGATCACAGATAGTGACGAGTTCGGCCGTTTGTGCCTGTTGCGACAGCAACAGACTCAGGTCCGGACCGATGCCGGCAGGTTCGCCGGGGGTCAGGGCAATTCGCGGGATTTTACCGGTCATGCAGATTTAACGAAGAAACACGATTGGTATTCCGGCATCAAGGCGTGCCTATCCGGTACTCCACATAGGATTCATCACGCAGGCGACGCAGCCATAGAGCCAGTTCTTCTTCATATTTTCTGGCTCGAATCAGGTTCCTGACTTTCGATCGTTCGTATTCTTCGGTGCTGTCGTGAGTGCGGCGTTCCTGTACCTGTATCAGGTGCCAGCCAAATTCAGACCTGACTGGCCTGCTGATCTCGCCGGGAGCAAGACTGTTCATGGCTTCCTCGAACTCGGGTACGGTATCCCCCTGGTTCAACCAGCCAAGATCACCACCCCGGGCAGCCGAGAGGGTGTCCTGAGAGTTGGCAAGCGCCAGGGTAGCGAAGTCTTCACCACCACGCAGGCGAATTTCAAGTTGCTCTATTCGTACTCTCATTTCTTCATCCGTATTGACTTCATTGGGTTTCAGCAGAATATGTCGTGCTTTTGTCTGCTCGACAAAATGGCGTTCATCACCGCGTTTATCCAGTAGTTTGATAATGTGAAAGCTGCCGGAGCTGCGAATCAGGTCAGAGATATCACCCACTTGCATGGTTTTTACGGTATCCAGAAACATACTCGGTATCTGCCCAAGGTTGCGCCAACCGAGGTCACCGCCCTCCAGGGCCGTCTGGCTGTCAGATTCAACAATGGCGACCTCTGCAAAGTTTGCGCCGCTTCTGAGACGCCTGAGTGTATTGTTGGCGCGCGTTTCGGCTGCCTGAACTTCTCCCGGGCTGGCCGCCTCGGGAATGGCGATCAGGATATGACCGAGATGGTATTCTACACTGCCCTGTCCGCTCGACTTGAGTGTTGCAAGCAGGTTATCTATTTCCTGATCGTTGACCTTGATGCGACTGGCAACCATTTGTCTGCGAACCTGCATGATAATAAGTTGCTTGCGCATATCATCACGAAATTGTGCATAGTTGTAGCCGTCACGTTCCAGGATATCCCGGAACTCTGTCAGGCTGACACCGTTTTTTTCGGCCAGGCCCTTTATTTCGTTGTTTAACAGACTGTCATCAACCGTTATGCCGTTGGTCTCGGCTATTTGCAGTTGCAGTGATTCCATCACCAGTTTTTCAAGCACTTCCTTGTCAAGCACCGCCTTGTTCGGGATGGGGGTACCTTTCTCGTTTAACTGCTTTACGATTTCCCGGTTGGCACTCTCCAGTTCGCTGGACATAATGATGTCCTCGTTGACGACAGCAACAATATTGTTTAGAGGGTATTGCAACCTGGTCGGAGATTCGTCTTCCGCGAGGGCCGTTGAGCTATCGATATCTTCTGTATGGGGGGGCGGGGCATCTTCAGCATGGGTAATGGGGAGAGTACACAGCAGGAAGAGGCCGGATAGCGCAGGTAAATACTTCATCAGGAAAGCTCTACAAGGATAAGTCAAGTGATTTGTAACAAGGATTAGTCAAGTGATTCGTAGCCAAGGATACCACGTTCCAGTGCTGCATCGACGGTGTTAACAAGACTGCCCAGACCTTTAAGTTCCAGCTGCAGGAAAATGGCATTTGTTCGTTCATTGAGAGTCCTTACGAAGCTGCGACCAACAAGCTGCATTGTCCAGCAACAGCTTTCATAACCAAGACCTCCCAGTACATCAAGAGTTTGACTGTCCTGTAGGGAATAATTCCACCGCCCGACCATGTGCCAGGACCTGCCGAGTGGCCACAGCATCGAGATATCTGTTTGTTCCTGTATACCCCTGCGGTAGCGGTAGGCGAGGTTGACAAGTTGCCGTGAACCCTTGCGGTACTGCAGGTGTAAGCTGTTTCGATCAAACTGCGATGTATGCGGGCTCCATTGTGTTTCGGCCTTGGCGCGCCAGTTTTGTGCCAGCGCCAGTGTCAATTCACCGATGATGTTGGAGCTGCTGTCGGTCGCTACGGGTTCACCGGGAAGGGTGATTTCGCGATCACGGAAGTACAGCAGTGATCCGACGCTGACGCTGAATCGTTGTACCCCGCTGGCGGGATTCAGGAAACGTGAAGTCAGCGCCACAGCCAGCTGGTTGGCATCCCCCATGCGGTCCGGACCACTGAAACGGTTTTCCCGGAACAGATTCCAGTAATTGAAATCATATTCACCGGTATCAAAAATCGGTATGTCATCCTGGTCAACCTCAGGGACGTACAGGTAAAACAGTCGTGGTTCCAGTGTCTGGATGAAGTCGGTTTCACCCCAGCGACTGTTGCGTTCAAAAAAACTGCCGGCATCCAGGCTCACAACCGGTGTGGTACGTGACGGGCTATTGTTTTGGCCCGTTGCAGTCTTATCAAGACTATAGGCCGTGTAGCGCACGCTGACCGCCGGGTCAACGTACCAGCCTGGCCGGTTTACGGGAAGGCTGAGTCGGGGTTGTATGTCGAAACGGCTGCCATCAATGAGTACCTCCCCGCTGTGCTTGAAATAATTGGCCTCTGCATTGGCCTCGAACTTCATGCCCAGTAAACGGCTTGCCGGTGCAGTGTCGAACACAACTTTCGGTATTTGCTCATAAGGTCTTGTATTTGGAGGGATTGTGGGGTCGATGGTTTGATAATTCTGTACCATGATACCCATGTTCCAGCCACGTCCATGGTAGGCCGCAGCGGCGGTGCGCTCCAGGTTGGCCTGGCTTGTTTGAACCAGATTTGTGCCAAAATCATCAAAATAGAAATCGTCTGAAACCTTGCTCGCCCTGATGGATGTCTCCAGCCGCGGCAGCGGGTTGCCGCGGTGCTGGAAACCCACCAGGTAACGGTCCTTGTTGTTGCGCTCTTTATCCGAGGGCAGGTATTCGCCACGGAGTTCGCCGCTGTTGGTGCGGTTCAGGTAACGGAACTCGCCACCAAGCATCAAACCCCGGTCACTCATGTAGCGTGGCACGATGGTGGCGTCCTTGTTCTCTGCGATATTCCAGTAGTACGGTGCACTGATGTTGACACCGGTTTCGTCTGTAACGCCGTACTTGGGTATCAGCAAGCCCGACTTGCGGCGGTCATCGAGCGGGAAGCTCAGGTAGGGCGTCCACAGCACCGGCACGCCTTTGAGTTCTACCCTGGCATTCCGGGCTACACCTCTTCCTTCTTCCTGGTCGAGGTCTACCTGTTTGGCAAATATTTCCCAGTCAGTGCTGCTGGCTGGACAGGTTGTATACGATACATTCCTCATATGCTGGAACTCACGCCCGTCGAGTTCCATGGAGCTGGCGGTGCCACGTGCATGCTGCTCCGGCAGGGCATATCTGACCTGCTCGATGTCACCAGTATCAATGTCCGGATAAAGCGTGCCCCGGTCACCATCAACCACCAGTTGGGGTGAGGTGTAGAGAACATTGCCTGTAGCATCAATTCTGCCTTCATCCTGATGATAGGTGATGTTGTCCGCTTCCAGTCGTTGCCAATCCATTTGTGCAACGGCCTTACCCTCCAGGGTAAAGATGTTCTGGTCGCGCGCCTGTGCGTTTTCAGCCTGCAGCTCGATGGCGCCGGTCTCGGTTGTTGGCGCGTCAACGGTGCGATACTGGACGGGAGGGCACAGTGCCCAGCGGGAATACCCGGTGTCCTCGTCTAAAGGTTCTTCGCTACTGTCAGCGGCTGTTATTTCTGCTGGCGTGCTGGTATCCGCATTCGATGCAGTCGTGTCCGGCAGTGGTTCCGCTGCGGAGGTGCTCATTGCCGTGTCAGTCGTGTCTGGCGGCTCGCTGTTTGCATCGCTAACCGGTTCCGGAACCTGTGGTTCTGCTATGGCAGGGCTGTCGGGTGCGATCGCGGGTGGCGTCGTTGTCTCGGGAGCAGTCGTCGGAAACAGTGGTGTATCGCGAACAGGAACTGTCGTCGTTGCCGCTGGTGTCTGCGGTGCACTGTCTGTTTCGGCGGGTTCTGTTGCAAATGGTTTGTCAGCCAGATTGACGGGTGGGGCATCGGCCACGGTGGCCGGTTCACCCTGCACAACGGCAGCAGCCCTGGATGAGCAGTCCCACAGGCCGTCCGGGTTGCTGTCACACTGCCAGGGGCTGGCAGCAACTACTGCAGGTAGTAATGTCAGCGATGCTGCAAGCGACAGTAGCCGTATTGGTGCAGGCGCTACCATCCAGGAAAATTCCGGGAAACACAGTAGAGTTGCGTTGGCTTCGTGCTGCTATCGGTCATCGGGATGTATGTCAGGTTAATTCAGGCCTGCCTATTCGCTGGCAGGCGCGAGGTAAAATCGCATACAATGGCCGTAACTTCAAATATTTTATAATCAGTGTGTTATCCATCAAATCAGGTACTCAATTGTACGTACTGGCGGCCCTCGTCGGGGTGGCCATT
>Ga0316187_10000786_pt1 | contig 26050 bp, 22 predicted proteins | sample CroRivburrow1_MG_FD_204927 | JGI IMG/M metagenome (GOLD analysis project Ga0316187, IMG submission 204927) | Coastal sediment microbial communities from Maine, United States - Cross River worm burrow 1 | ecosystem: Environmental > Aquatic > Marine > Coastal > Sediment | place: USA: Maine...
TCAACTGATATGTGATTGGTTGCGAAGGTGTTCTTGCATTGAACCAGGTTTGATCAATGCCAATGGAAAGCATCGAAACAAGATTTATGATTACCAGATCATCGGTGCCGGCATATGGGGTGCCGCGGCGGTCCGGGAATTGTGCGATCACGGAACCACCGCCATCAACTGATCCAATTTAACCTCATGTCGCTCTAGGCGGCCAGATCCTTCACCAGATATCCGACACCATAGGCAAGACCGGACGCCGCCAGACCGATCACCAGCGTCTCAAGGCCGGAATGCCACCACTTTGCCAGCGACCATTTGCTCTTGATGGTACCGATCAGGAAAAACGCCACAAGCGTCATGGCGAGCGCGATGACAAGGGCATCAGCAAGCCCGAGCAGAAAAGGCGCCAGTGGAATTGCACCAAACAGGACGAATGACGCCAGGGTGGCGAGACCTGATTTCAGGGGCGAGCGCAGATTGGTGGACAGGCCGTACTCATCGACCAGCATGGTGTTGATCCAGGTTTCTTCACTGGATGTCACCGCCTTGACGGCATCATCCAGCGCGGCTCCTTCAAGACCCTTGCCCCGCAGGATCTGTCTGATCTCTTCACGTTCGCCGTCAGGCTCCTGCCTGATGTGGCGCCTTTCGATTTCGCGGTAGCGGGCCAGTTCGTCAACCTCGGTCTTGGTGCCTGTGTAATTGCTTGCCGCCATCGAGAAACCATCCGCCAGCAAATTGGCGAGGCCGAGAATCAGAATGATGTTGGCCGGCAAGCCGGCGCCCACGACACCTGCAACAATGGCAAATGTAGTAATGGCCCCGTCAATACCGCCGTAGACCCAGTCGCGCAGGTAGTTGGGCCGGTTCTCACTAGCCAGCCTGGTTCTGATGCCTTCAATGCTGTGATCGTGTTCAAGTTGCATGGCCGTGGTTCCGGGAGTTGGGTGTTTGTCATGCTCCCGACAGTGCGGCACTGGTCTGCAATACTCCTTGACCCACATCAAGAGGTCGCCGAGACACTGACTGTGCGGACCATTGAAGAGGGAGGTCTTGGCCCCACGCCACGCGGGCGCGCGCGTTGGACGGTGGTCTGATCGCCATGTCGTTTTTGAGTCAATTTGACGCCATAATACCTGAATAGCCTGCAGCAGGTCGCGGTGGTCCGGCGCGTGGTTTTGATCCAGTCAAAACCTGAAGCGCTCCGGCAAGAGTAAATTTCGGGGTTTCATTACATGGACACATGCCATGACCGGACACGGTTCCATGTTGTGAAGGTTATCGTTCTGGCAACAGTTTTTCTGTTGGCTGCAATTGCATCGGCAACGTCCCAAGCTGTGAAGAAGGAGCCGAACTTCAAGAAGATCGTTGGTCCAAACGCGTGTGCCGAGTGCCACAAGAAAACCACCGAGATCTGGAAGAAGAGCCACCATGCCACCACCTTCAAGAAAATGCCGCGCAGCAAGGAAGCTCGCAAAATTGCCAACAAGATGAAGATCAAGCGCATCAAGTCGGAAAGCCTGTGCCTGACCTGTCACTTCACCACCCAGATCAAGAGAAAGAAGAAAAAGCCGATTGCCGGAATCTCCTGTGAATCCTGCCATTCCGCCGGCAAGGACTGGGAGAAAGTGCACAGCGAATTCTCAGGCAAGACCGAAAAGACAGAATCCAAGGCCGAAGAAGCCAAAAGATGGAAGAAGGCAGAGAAGCTCGGCATGATCCGGCCTGCTGCAATCTACAAACTGGCCAAGAATTGCTATAGTTGCCACGTCGTTCCGCAGGAGAAACTGGTCAATGTCGGCGGACATCCTGCGGGCAGCTCATTTGAGCTGGTCTCCTGGTCGCAAGGCGAGGTTCGCCACAATGTCTGGTATTCAAAAGGCAAGTCAAACAACAAGGCCAGTGCAGGCCGGAAACGTATCCTTTATATTACCGGTCTGGCTGTCGAACTTGAAACCGCGCTTCGTTCCGTAGCGGTGGCCACCAAGAGCAAAGTCTATGCCTTCAGGATGGCGCGGCGTGCCGATGCCGCACGCAAGAAAATGAAAAAGGTTGCCGCTGCATTGCCGCAAGCAGGCGAAGTCGCCAAAATCGTCGAGCTGGGGTATTCCGCAGGCCTGAAACTCAACAACAAGAAGGCTCTGCTGACGGCTGCCAAAGGGATTGCCAGTACCTCACTTGCCCTGATCGCAAAGTATGACGGAAGTACATTTGGCGCGGTTGATCCGTTGATCCCCAATGAAAGCAAGTACAAGGGCAAGCCGCCCGAGTAACGCACCGGAAGCACGGCTCCCAACGGGGCGAACAGCCGCACAATTTTGCCAAATTATCGCCTCTCAACAGCACCTTGGCGCCCCAAATTAACCATACGAAAAGCTACACTTGCAGCGAATAGGGCGTTGAAAAACAAAGTTCGAAAAGAACCCAAAAGTTTCCCGCAGGGGAACATTCAGTTTGTGCCGTCGCCGGGCATGGCAATCGCAGGGGACAAAGCTATTGGCGCAGGGAAATCTGGTCAGACGACCGCAACGTTGGGATGCAGCATTTGGCCGTGAACGCATTCATGCCGATTGGGTCAAGCTGATCCTGTCTTCGCGGATTTTAGGTGATATCGATGCCGCGGATTTTCCAGACGATTTGTCGCTTGCAGACATCATAACCAATGACTGCGCGATCAGATGGTGTTCGCGCGGTGAAATTGTCTACGCGGCAGGCAGTTACCAGACATCGATATTCGTGGTGCTCAACGGTGGTGTGCGGGTATCGGATGAAGCCGGAACCGAGGCCGCCACAGGGCAAACGGTGATGCCAAAGCTGAACGCCTGGCTCAGCCCGCTGCTGCAGGGGAAATTCGGACGCGCTGAAACCAATGTGACACGGTTCCCGACAGTTCGCCTGGGACGTTACGAGATGTTCGGCGAGGTCGAAGCCATGACCCGCACGCCGCGCAGCAACACAGCTGTTGCCGATGTTGACAGGACAGCGCTGCTGGAGATTACGTGGCCGGGCGCGCGCGAGTTGCTGCACTGGTCGGACGCTTTCCGGTACAGTGTAGAGGAATTGTATCGCGCCCGCAGTGTCGAGGTTGGGCTGAAAGAAAGCGGATTGTTTGCCCATGTCGATCCGGAAACACTGGTAGCGATCGCGCAGCAATGCAGCTTTGAACGCCATGGCAGTTTTGACTGGTCTCACCTCTATCAGCGCGAGAATGCCGGCAGGCAACAAGGTGAACAGGTGATCGGGCAGGAGCCGTTGATCATCGAACAAGGTCATTATCTGGAGGACATGTTTCTCATTCGCGCAGGCTTTGCGCGCGTTACCGAGACTGTTCATGACAACGAGTCTTCGGTGGGATTCCTGGAAAGCGGTGATGTATTCGGTTTGACCGAGATTGAAGAAGGCCTGCTGTTTGGCAGCCATCCGCAGGCCGCGAGGGGGTTGCGGTCCGTCGGCTACACCGACCTCATCCGGATCCCTGAGCACATTGTCGGCAGGTTCATATTATCCGGTTCGAAACGCCGGGGCGGGGGTGTTGCGTCCGCGCCCGGGCAAGTTTCGCACGCTGACCTGTCGCTGCTTGATTTTGTGGTCGACAACCGCTTCATCAATGCGACCAATGCCATGGTTATCGACACCACACGATGCGTAGGTTGTGATGACTGTGTTCGGGCTTGCGCTGCGGCTCATGACGGTATCCCGCGATTTGTCAGAACCGGGCGAACCCATGCCAATCTGATGGTTACCAGTGCCTGCATGCATTGCACGGATCCGGTATGCCTTATCGATTGTCCGACAGGCGCCATCCACCGCGACGTATTCAGCGGTTCCGTGGTTATTGATGACGATACCTGCATCGGATGTGCGACTTGCTCAAGCGCCTGCCCATACAACAACATTCAGATGAGGGAAGTGACCGGACCGGATGGTGCCATTCTGATCGATGAGGATGGCAGCACACACCTGAAAGCGACCAAGTGTGACCTGTGTGCCGGGCAGAGCGGTGGCCCAGCGTGCCAGCGGGCGTGTCCGCATGATGCACTGACGCGCATCGACATACGGGACTTGGACATATTGTCTGACCAGCAGCCACGTGTGTAAGCAATATGTTTGGTGTTGCGCGCAATACTATGGTCACTCTGGGTGCGATTGTGGCCGTCTACTGGTTGATCAGTTTTTACAGCACTGCCCTGCGTGATCCGAGATTTCTCGACGGCTGGATTTTGACCGCTGCGATGTTTGGGCAGTTGCTGTTTCATGTCAGGAAGAAATTTCCTGCAAGCCCGCTTGGCAGAGTTTCCATCTGGCTGAAAATGCACATTTACCTGGGATATTTCGTGGTTGCCGTGTTTCTGCTTCACACCAGTTTCTCATTTCCTGAAACCACGCTTGAATGGGCCTTGTGGATCATGTTCGCGCTTGTTGTTGTCAGCGGGCTCGTCGGGCAGTATCTGACCAGTTCGATACCCGGCAAACTGCAGCAGCAACACGCCGAGCAAATGACGTTCGAGCAAATGACGTTCGAGCAAATTCCGACGGCACGGCTTAACCTGTTCCGTGAGGTGAATGCCCTGGTCCTGGACACGGTCACCCCTGAAGGCTCGTCGGAAGTGTCCGATTTCTACGTGAACAGGCTGCGGGGGTATTTCAGACGACCCCAGAACCTGAGAGCGCATCTGCGCGGATCGCGGCGGCCCCTGGAGAGAATCAACGGCGAGATTTCCGATCTGGAACGCCGGGTCAACGCGCCTGATAGAGAGACACTGTCTTCAATCAGGAAACTCGTGACAGCCAAATATGATCTCGACCACCAGTACACTGTTCAGGGTCTGCTGCATTCGTGGTTGTTCGTGCATGTACCTGCAACCTATTCCCTGATCGTGTTGTCAATTCTGCATGTCGCAGTTGTGTACGCTTATTCTTCAGGGGTTCAGTGACATGGACCTCCTGCAACGTTTCAAGAACTTCCGGTTCAACTCTCGCCAATCAGCGAAGATGCCCCGCCCCAAACGGGATATCGTCTCCTGGTGGCTTGCTGTGTTTACCGCAGGTGTCCTGATGCTTGCGGTTGGCTATGCGGCAGATACCAAGCTTTTCATGCCGGGTCCGCTGACGTCTTCGCATAGTACGCTGGAGCAATGTTCGGATTGCCATTCAAATGTTTCCAAGGGGCAGTTCGGCTGGCTGCATGCGGTCTTTGCAACCGCAGATCCGCGCAAGGACAGTTCCTCCTGTTTGACCTGTCACAAAATGGGGGAAGACGTCGCCCACAACCCCCATGGTCTCGAAATGTCGAAGCTTGACGCCTATGTGCGCGAGATCAAGGCGCAGCCTGATGCAACGACACTGCCGGTCAAAGCCCGGGTCCGCAAGGCTGTGTTGCCGGTCGACTCCACGTTTCAGGATGGCGTGTTCTGCGCCACCTGCCACAAGGAGCACCAGGGTGGAGACGTCAAGCTGAAGGACATGGCAGATGCGCAGTGTCACACCTGTCACCAGGTTCAGTTCGAAAGCTTCAACACAGATCATCCGGATTTTGACAAATATCCGTTCAGACGCAGAACCCGTGTCAATTTCGATCACTCCGGACATTTCAAGAAGCATTTCCCCGAGTGGAAGGCAAAGAAGGAAAATGCCGGTACGACGCCGGAATCCTGTTCCGGTTGCCATACGGTGAGCGCACAGGAAGGGCACATGAACGTCAAGCCGTTTGCCGAGAGTTGTGCTGCGTGTCATCTCGGGCAGATTGTCGGTGCCGAACGGGCAACGGGTCCGAAGGGGGTCGCCATGCTCATGCTGCCCGGTGTTGATGTTGCGACTTTCAGGGAGAAAAAAATTGACATCGGCAAGTGGCCTGACGAGTCCGAGGCTGAGCTGAGCTCGTTGATGAAGCTGCTGATCGGTCGCACAGCAAAAGGGCGGAAAATACTGGCAGACACAGATGGGCTGGACCTGCTTGATCTGACCCAGGCGACACCTGAGCAGATTACCCAGGTCGGGAACCTGGTATGGGAAGTGAAACATCTGTTCCATGCCCTTACCAACTCCGGAACTGCAGATATCCTGAAACAACTGGATTCAGACGGGCAAGCGCCCCTTGACCAGCAACTGCTCACAAATCTTACGGCCAGCATGCCGCGAGATGTTCTTATCGGCGCCTTGCGGGACTGGTTGCCGGGTCTTGCCGAGGAAATTACCAGGCGAGGTGATGAAAAACGGGCTGATGTGCCGCCGGCAACAACGACCTCGGATGCGTCTGACACGGTCACCGTTGACGGTGCCAACGCTGATCAGGCGGAAAACGCCACGGTAGACCAAACACAAGGTGCCGCACCTGAAGCGACGCAGGCCGACCGGAAAAATCCGGCCGGGCCTGTCTTGCTCGCACAACAAACTGAAAGATGGCGGGTGGATCCATTCGGCCGGTTGCTCAAGGGCAACCAGCCGCCCGAGGAAGACCTGTATAATGAGGCGGCGGATGAACCGGACGAACCGGCAGATCAGGCATCCGAAGATGCAGACGCGGCGGACGATCAGGATCCCGCCGTTGAACCTGAAGAGTCCACAGCAGACGCGGAAGCTGACACAGAGGTTGATAGCGATGTGGAGGTGTCTGCGGACAATGAGACAGAGGCGCTCGAACTGGACACCGACGCTGAAACCTGGGCGCAGTTCGGTGGCTGGTACCGGCAGGTCTATTCCATCCTGTACAAACCCACCGTGCATGCCGATACCTTCCTGAAGGCGTGGCTCGACTTTTCCGCAATCAGGTTCAGCAAGACGGAAGGCAACCTGGCAGCACCGGTATTCTCGGAACTCACCGGAAAGGATGCCCAGGGCCAGTGCAGCAAGTGTCATAGCGTTGATGCGACAAAACAGCAGGCGCGGGTGATCAAGTGGACGCCTTCATCAGCCGAGACCGGCGAGAGCCTGTTCACGTCCTTCAGTCATGAACCGCATCTGGGCGTCGTGAGTGCACAAAAGGGCTGTCTGACCTGTCACGAGATGAGCAGCGCCAAAGGGTACCTGGATACCTACAAGGCGAATGACCCGAAGAAGTTCGTTTCGAACTTTGCGCCGGTGAAGAAGGAAACTTGTGCATCATGCCACGGCAAAAAAGAGGTCCGCCAGGACTGTGTGCTGTGCCATAAATATCATGTGACCGACATCTTCACACCGGTCATGCAGACCAAGATACCGGATAAATAGTGACGGCCATGACTTGGCCGAAGCTGCAGCTTTTGACCGCCCCCTGCACGAGGCAAGGCAACGTGAACCCGTCAGGGTTTACGATTGGAACTTACCCGATTTTCCCTTGAGATATGGCGGGATCACATATCCAGCACCAGATCGCTCTGGGGCCGCGCTACGCACGGCAGGCATTTGCCGGCAGGAGGCGTCTTTTCAGGCGTGCGCTCATAGTCGACTTCGCCACCTTGCAGTGCAATTGCGCAAGTGCCGCAAACTCCCTGCCGGCAACCGCAGCGCGCCTTGATGCCATTTGCCATGGCAAGTTCGAGAAGCGAACCGTCGCCGGGCACCCACTGCACTTTCTTTCCCGACCGGGCAAACTCAATCTGAAAAGCCTGTTCGGCTTTGTGATCGCGTGGTTCTTCGGGTCGGCGGGCTGCTGTCGTGTGAGAAGCCGGACCGAACGCCTCGAGCCTGACATTGCCAGCAGGGATGCCGGAGTTTTCAAAACCCCTGGTGAGGGCACTCATCATTGGTGCCGGGCCGCACAGGTAAATCTCACAATTCCTGCCTTCCAGGATGGGCCGTACAAGCTCTTCGGTAATGTGGCCTCTGAGATGATAGTCGACTTTGTGCCGGCAGGTATTGGTGGGCCGGCTGTAGGCGACGACCATGCGCAGGTTGCGCACCTGGCTTACAACTTTCTGCAGATAGTCATACATGGCATGCTCGGCCCGGTTTCGAACACCGTAGAAGAGCCAGATTTCACGGTTTGACCCTGTCGCGATCAGCCAGTTCAACATGCTGAGAATTGGCGTGATGCCGACGCCGCCGGCAATCAGGACAACCGGTTTGTCGGAGTCTTCCTCAAGGTAGAATGATCCTGCAGGCGCATAGACATCGATAACCGACCCTGTTTGCAGATGGTTGTGGAAGTAATCCGAAGACTGTCCAGGCGGAGTGCCTTCGGGCGCATCAACTGGCGGGTCAATTCTCTTGACTGTCACACGGTAACAATTTCTGGCAGCAGGGCTGTCGGAGAGGGAATAGCACCTGGTAACCGGTTCGGTTTCACCAGGGACAGGCACAGCGAAGGTCAGAAACTGGCCGGGCCTGAACGACGGAATTGACCTGCCGTCATTGGGCTCCAGATAGAATGAGCAGATGTCCTGATTGAGATTCTCATATACCCTGTTGACGACGCGGAATTTTCGTTTGCCTTGCCACAGGAGTTCGGTTCTCTGCGGCTGGAGTTGACGATCTTCGAAAACACCGGCCGTCACATGGCGAAACTGTGCGACATACTTTTTCTCCTGCCGGGCGAACTGGTATTTGCGGCCGGCGAAAGAGGCTACGCTGATTGCCGCGCGCATGGACGCGGCACCAGCCACCATAATGCCTGCGAGCTGTGTGAGTTCCGTCAACTCCATTTGTATTCCCTCTTCATAACTGCCCTGTCGCCGACCTTGCGCGAGACGTCAGTAAACAAATTGAAACTCTGCCCGGCCGCCGAAGCCATCGTCGCCATCTTCATTGATGGTGTAAAAGGTCTCGAACGTCAGCTGGATGTGCTGACCTATCGCCTGCTGCAACTGGGCTCCGAAGCCAAGGCTGTCAGAGCCGTTACCGCTGAGGTCGTGGCGTCCGGCGATTTCCAGGATCAGATTGCGGCGCTTGTCATCCCAAAAGGCCTGATAGCCGATAGCTCCGCCAATAACATCATCGGAGGTGAACGGGTCAATTTCGGCGAGATAGGTGCTCAGGTTGGGTGATGCAAACAGAATGCCGGTATTGGCAAGCGGCCCACCGACAATGGCTTCCCGACCGGCTTGGGTGAAATTACCCAACCCCAGGAAAGAGTTGAAGTAGACGATATCGTCGGATCCAGTCACGGTTTTTGATATCTCGGACGTAAGCAGGGTTCCGGTGCCGACGACGTTGCCATCAATTTCGTCTTCCAGAGCAATTGACGTGTTGGCCCGAAACGCGGTGCTGACGCCACCAAGCCATGGCAGGCGCTGGATGGCCGAGGCGCCGAAATAGAGGCCATCGCCTCTGCCCTCATCGTCGACATACACAACGTCGAGGTTAAAGGTGCTGACATGTGTATCAGCGGCGATGAACAGCCCGAACATGTTCGAGTCATTGCCGGGGCGGGCGGCATCATTGCGATCCAGCCTGTTCCAGCCGTACATTGCTGATATGCGAAGGTTGGATGTGCCGGTGAACGGGATGTTGTTGCGAACAAACCCGACAGCATCGATCGTATCGTTGATCAGGATGCCTTCCTGGAAGATGACCGGCTGACGCCCGACGGTGAAGCCAAAGTCTAGTGGCAGTTGCCCCTCTTTGTCGAGATTCGGGAACAGGCCGCCCAGGTCGCCTTCAAAGAACAGGGTTTCAACGTTGAAGTCGAACTCGTCGTTGAAACCCTCATTGTTTCCGTCGAATGTATACCGCGTGAACCTGTCCGGCCGGTTGTTGTCAGTGGTGCGCAACCCCAACAAGATCTTTTCGGTGCCGGTGAGCTGAAGGTTGGCAAACAGGTCCAGCCGATTGGCGATCTCGGTTTCGCGTCCATTTCCGCTGCCATTGTCGAATGACTGAAATGCGGTGCGGTTGATCATGTATGCCCACAGCCGGGGTTGCCAGACTGCACCGATATAGGGAATTTCAAATCCGGCATGCAGGTTGCCGGTATCGAGAAATCCATTGCCGAGTTCATACAAAAGCTTTGGCCGGCTGGGGAGCCGGTCCTCCTCTTTTTCGGTTTTCTCCGTTCTGAACTCGACATATTTGTCTTTCAGGCTCGCAACCTCGCTCCTGTCGCCCAGCGGCCAGATAGCGGAGTACCAGTGCTCGCCCGTCCGCTCTGCCGGTTCGCCGCCAGTCGGCGTTATCAGCGTGTCTGCCTTGTTCTGCGCTGTCACATTGTGCTGGTAGTTTGTCCTGGCCAGTTCGGTTGCCGTGGCTGAAATTGAATACAGGATTCCTGGGGTCACGACGGTCAGCATCAGCAGCGTGCTTCGCGAAAATCCCGTGAAATGAGTCACGTTTTTCATTGATGTTGCCTGCTCCGTTTTAGTCTTTTTCTGGTTTCATATGCACGGGAGATCTCCGCTGATTGCCGCAGAAGCGTCACTTCACGGGGTCTGTTAGCCGCGGGCGGCGGGCGGGGACCGGTTTGGCGGGTATCACGTTTGTCGCCGGGGCCACATTTCCGGCGGGAACCACGGCGCCGAACGAGGCGGCTGGAGCCAGCAGGACGGGGCCGGATCCTGAATTCGAAACGCTGGCACCCAGCGTCACTTCCTTTTTCCAGAGCATCTGGGTTCCGGCGATCAATTCATTGCCGACCTCGCGGGGCGTCATGTGGAAGTCGAAGCCAACGCTTTGAATGGACGTGATCAGGTTTATCGGTACCGCCTGCGCCATCAGCTTGACGGTCGCCTTGTACGGGGCGTTGCCGGTCAGCTTGCTGCTGTCGACGCTGTAGGAAGCCCAGCGATGGCCGTTCGGCTCGATACCCTTCTTGTGGTTGCGTTCCGTGGATGGCTCACCGCTGAATATGAGCGATGTTGTCGAGGGCAATACGCGGGGCAGGGCAAATGTCGGGAACGGTATCGGAATGACATGCTCGATTTCGCCGCCACGTCCGTTCTGGGTCACGAAGATCGACTGCAGGCTGAACAACTGGCTGTCGAGTTTGGCCTTGCCGGCATGAACGAAAGAGGAATGTCCGTCTCTGAGATCACCATTGGCGTCCCTGTCGCCGGAGAGGAAGACAACCTTGCCATCGCGGTCGGTAACAGTGACCTGGAGCCATACCAGGCGCTCACCTGTGAAACCGGTCGGCACATTGTGCCCATCGGTGCCATTGCGCACCTTGACCCGGAAGGCGAGGCCGCCCACATCGGCGCGGTCCACAATCACATCGTCAAGTTTGTATCCGTTGCGCAGGACCTCGAGACGTGCCCGCTTGGCAAACTCAAGCAACTCGAACTGTTCTTTCAGTATTTCGCGCGCATCGTAGCGGTCGTCGACTGACTGCCAGGGTTTGGGGAATTTGTATCCGGCAGGAACTGCGTTTTCAAACTTGTCGGTGCCCCAGCCTTCCTTGTGCTTGAACTGCAGCCATTCGCGCATGGTCTTGAACTCGGCTGCCTTTTGATTGTGCGGGAAGATACCAGGGTGAATGATCGGGTAGTCGGGCCCGGAGAACAGGTGACGGGTCAGCTTCCGTGACTTGGTGGGAACGTCGCCGATAACTGCAGCCGGTCCTTCGGCATAGCCTGAGGGTTTGCCCTCGATCTTGCCCATATGGCAATCTTGGCAGGTTACGCCCTTGGCTGCTGCCGGTGACATGCGGTATTCGCTGAAGGCTTCTTCAAGCCGGAAGCCGTTGAACAGGGTCACATCATGGCAACTGCCGCAGAATGTCGATGACTTGATCGGAGCGAACACCTCGGCTTTGTTATGGATTTTGCGTCCCGGCTCTTTTTCATCGGTGACGACGCGGAACTTTTCCGGCTTGTCGAGCACGTCCTTGACGCCGCTATTGCCCTCGGGGCCAAACACCGGTGCGGTCAGTCCGCCTTCAACCAGCGCCAGGCGGCCGCTGACCTTGTTGTAGGCCTTGTTGATCCGGTGGCAGACGACGCAGGTAATTCCCTCGCGCGAAGTGGGATGACGGTCAAGATTTGATTCGAATGTGCTCTCACCGAGATTCGCCCCTACCGGGCTGTGACAGCGCAGGCAAAAGTCGCCATTTGAGCCGTTGCTCAGCTCATTGATCTTGTTGTTCAGCGACAGGTAGATCGGGCTGAGCTGGGCATAGGCGTGCTGGGAGACCGACCATTCCTTGTAGTGCTTGGGATGGCAAATTCCGCAGGTCGCGGCTGCCGGATACCGGTTCTCGACAAACAACTGCAGGTGTTCCTCAGCGGCGGTAAGCTCTTTTTTGTCCTTGTCGTCCTTGCTGGCTGTCTTTTGGTCGGCGGGCTGTTTTTCCTCGGGCTCGGCGACTTCGCGGTCCGGTTCTGACTTGTTATCCTGCTTGGGTTTATCGCTCTTTGCACCGAGCGCTTTTTCGGCTTCGATCAGCAGATCGTCGGTCTGGTCCGACTTGCCTGACGTATTGGCCTGGGCCACCTGAATCCTGCCATGCGGGGATTTCATGTTCAGCTCAGACAGGTAATTCTGCAGTTCGGCGGTGACCGGTGACGCGCTGCCGGTAACCGGGGGATGATTGGGCGCCCTCTGCTTCAACTCAGCAAGGTAGTTTTGCAACTGTGCCGACACTGGTGACACGTTGACGGCAGCCGATGGACTATCAAGGGGGGGATGTCCTGCAGGCAGGGACAGACGTGTATCCGCCTGGGCATCACTGACAAATGGAAGTAAACCTTGGTCGTGAACAACTCCAACACCGGATACGACCAGACATGCCGCAACGACGGCACCTAACAACTTCCTCACTTCTACACCCCTTAATGCCGCCGGTTATCATCACCCCTCAAGTCGCCGCCGTTCATTCGGGTTCTGGTTAACAGAATGTTAATGTTTGCAGCCGTTCCAGACGAGAATTTGGCAGGGGACTGGCGCAATTGCGGTGATTCCGTGTGAATTGTGGCCACCCGGAAAAGTTGCAACCTGCCTCGTCAATTCGCCTGGATACACATGTCAGTTGAGTTGCATCGACCATCCCAGATTTTGCAGAGTAGAACATCCACTGCCGGCAAAATTCAGGGTAAGGCGAGGATGAAAGCAGACTATTTTTCCGCCTGAACATTGTTACTTGTTTGTAATGTTACTTCACCCAGTTGTGCGACTGTATACGTGTAGATGTCACCGGGGAGCGGAAACCGGGTTTTTAGTGCGCTGCCGGTCATGACTATTTCTCCGGCCAGCAACCTGCGTCCGCGGCCTGCCAGATGGTTTGTGACCCAGGCAAGGCCGTTGAGCGGATGGCCGAGGGCATTGCCGGTGTTGCCGCTGTCGAGCGATTCTCCGTTCAGGGTCACCATGCCGGCAAGATTTCCAAGATCGATGTGCTGCCAGTGTTCAACCGGTGTCCCTAAAACCACGCCGCCACACCAGCACCTGTCGGTCAAAATAGAGCTGGCATCAAGATCGCTGTAATCGGCATTGCGATCCTCAATGATCTCGAAAGCCGGCATCGCAGACTTCACAAATCCGGAGATAGCCTTGCTGTCAAAAGGTGCGGCATTCATGGGCACGTCTTCACCGATTTCCAACGCGATCTCAAACTCAACACCCATGCGGATGAAGTCTGCGTGGTTTGCGACATGCGGCGTGCGATGAATGGTGTTTGCGAATATGCTCCCGTAGACAGGTTGCTTCACACCGCACAATTTCTGTATTTCAGGCGAGGTGACCGCAATCTTGTGGCCCGCGACCGGACCGGCGCCACCCTCTGTCTGCATGATACGATACAGCGCATCCTGGATGTCGTAGGCAGTGTCGAGCGATTCAGGTAGATTGCCTCCGCGCAGCGGTTTGAACCGCTCGCGCCGTACATTTGCCCCGTAGATTTTGCGCGCAACGGCTTCCGTCTGTTTCTGATCCATATGGTCGGTCTCCCATTGCGCATACGTGAACTTGCATGCGTCAGGTAGTGATGTGGTTTGACTATAGGCTACTGCCAGCTCTCGATCACCATGTGCGCTACATTAACCAAACGATTGGTGTGTGGACATATCAGACAAAGCATAGGCATATTTGCCAAGTCCAAGTGCGCAGCCCGACCGAGAGGGAAGAGTGACCCGAGTATTGCTTGCAGGTGTTGCCGTGGCAGATTTTGTGTTCAATGTGGACACCATGCCGCGCAAGGCCGAAAAGTACCGTGCGACCAATGCCCATATCTGCGGTGGTGGAAATGCCGCCAATTCGGCAGTAGCGGTAAGCCGGCTTGGGGCGAAGGCCATGCTCGCTGCCCGCGTCGGTGATGATCTTGTCGGCCGGTTTATTCTGGATGAACTGGCCAGACATGAAGTGGATACCTCGCTGGTAAACTGCATCGCCGGTGCTGCCTCGTCGTTCTCCTCAATTTACATCGACAGGGCAGGCGAGCGTCAGATCACCAATTTCAGAGGTCATGGCTTGGGCGACGATGCCGGGTGGCTGGACGATGTCCCCCAGTTTGACGTGTTGCTGGCCGACAATCGCTGGCAGCCGTTGACCCGTCGGGCACTCCAGGTAGCCCACGACAGAAACCTACCCGCCATTGTTGATGCAGAACCGCCGTTTGATCAAGACACGGTCAAACTGGCCAGCCATGTGGCGTTCTCTGCCCAGGGCATATATGACTTTACCGGTATCGAGCATCCGGTTGCTGCGCTACAGGCTGCATCCTCAAAACTGGATGCCTGGGTCTGTGTCACCAACGGTGCCGAGGGCACATACTTCATTGAAGACGGGCGCGTTGAAAACCTTCCCGCCATTGCCGTCGAGGCAAGAGAAACATTGGGGGCAGGTGATGTGTGGCACGGGGCCTTTGCTGTGATGATCGCCGAGGGCCGCGAAATTCGAAGCGCCATTCGGTTTGCAAACGCGGCAGGCACATTGAAAAGCATGCGCTCAGGTGGCCCGGCAAGCGCCCCGACCAGGGCAGAGACAGAACAGTTTCTGAACATGCATGACCAAAATAGTGTCTAAGACAATCGCATGAATACATTCGACTACATAATCGTGGGGGCGGGATCGGCCGGTTGCGTTCTGGCAAACAAGCTGGGCGCGGACGGGCGCAAGTCGATCCTTGTTCTGGAAGCTGGTCCCATGGACCATGACCTGATGATCCACGTGCCGGCCGGTGTCCACCGGACGTGGCATGAGCCCAAGCTCAACTGGAACTATCACACCGAACCTGAACCGGAACTGCATGGCCGCAGCGTCTTCATGCCGAGGGGCAAGGTGGTTGGCGGTTCATCATCCATCAATTCCATGGTCTACATGCGCGGGCATCCGCTGGATTATGACCGCTGGGCCGATGAATGCGGTCTGACACAGTGGAGCTATGAGCATTGCCTGCCATATTTCAAGTCGGGCGAAACATCTGATCGCGGAGGTGATGACTGGCGCGGTGGCAGCGGTCCGCTTGGAGTGTCAAAGGGCAGTTTCGAAAACCCGTTATACGATGCATTCATCGAGGCCGGTGAACAGGCGGGACAGGGACGGTCGGATGACCTGAACGGGTTCAATCCGGAAGGTGTCGCACGCTTTGACGCCACCAAGAAAAACGGCAGAAGATGCAGCGCCGCCGTGGCACATCTCAGGCCGGCATTGAAGCGCGGAAACGTAACCTTGCTGGTCGCGGCCATGGCAAAGCGGGTGTTGTTTACCGGCAATCGCGCCTATGGCATCGCGTTCGATCACAAGGGCGCTGAACGTATCGTTCACGCCGGCACGCAGGTGATCCTGTCCGGCGGGGCGATCAATTCACCTCAGCTCCTGATGCTGTCCGGCATCGGCCAGGCCGACCACCTGAATGACAAGGGCATCAAGCCGTTGGTCAACCTGCCGGGCGTCGGAAAGAACCTGCAGGATCATGCCAGCATCATTCTGCAATACGAGTGCACAAGGAGCTTTCCAATTCACAAGGTGGATACGCCATGGCGCAAGGCTGCGGCAGGATTGCAATGGGTATTTACCCGCTCCGGCATGGCCGCCTCCAACATCTGGGAGGCCGGCGGCCTGATCCGCGGCAATCACCAGGTGACCTATCCCAACCTGCAGTATCATTTCGGACCGGTGGGGTTTGAGTACAGTGACGGCGACATCAAACTGCTGCAGGCCTTTGCCATTCATGTTGATCAGTTGCGCCCGCGCAGCACAGGGTCAATATGGCTGAAGTCCGGCAATCCTTATGACAAGCCGGCCATGCACTTCGAGTATCTGGCAGATCCCGGTGATCTGGATGAGCTTGTGGAAGGAGTGCACAAGACCCGGGAGCTGGTGGGGCAACAGGCCTTCGACGATCTGCGCGGCGTGGAACTGGTACCTGGCCCGCAAGTGGGCAGCGACGCAGAAATTCGAGACTGGATAAGATCAGCCGTCACAACTGATTTTCATCCCTGTGGCACCTGCCGGATGGGACATGGTGCTGATGCGGTGGTTGATGATGAAATGCGGGTTTACGGCGTGGAGGGGCTCCGTGTGGTCGACGCTTCCGTCATTCCACAGATCATGAGCGGCAACCTGAATGCACCGACACAGATGATCGCCTCACGGGCTGCCGACTATATTTGCGGTGCACTGCAACTGGCCCCTGCAAATGTGAGCTTCGCGTTTGAGCCGTGATCTGCAGGGTCAGGAAAAACTCACAATTGTCTTGCGAAACCGGAACAGGGCGACAGCGAAGAAGACGCAACCGATCGCGGCCATGGTCAGCATTTGCGGCCAGACGATATCTATCCAGGCGCCGCGATACAAAACCGCTTGTGAGAAACTGACATAGTGGGTTGAAGGCGACGCCTGCATTATCGCCTGCAGCCATGTGGGCATGCTTTCCTGTGGTGTCGTGCTGCCGGACAACAGGTTCATCACAACAAAAACAGGAATTGCCAGCAGTCCGAACTGTGGCATCGAGCGCGCCATGGTCGCCAGCAGAATGCCCAACGACGTGATCGAGAACAGATAGATGACGGCGCCTGCGATAAACAGCGTCTTGGACCCGGCAATGGGGACCTGCAACAGGCCCTGAACAATAAAGGTCAGCGACAAGGCGGCTGCGACAACGATTACGAGACCGTTTGCCCAGACCTTTGAAATCATGATCTCGGCCGATGTGACCGGCATGACAAGCAGGTGTTCGATGGTGCCGTGTTCACGCTCGCGGATAAGGGCTGCACCTGTCAGGATCATGGCCAGGATGGTGATGTTGTTGACGATCTGCATCACGGCCATGAACCAGGTCGAGTTGAGGTTTGGATTGAAGCTGGCCCTGCCCACCACATCCAGTGGTATTCTTGCTGCTGATCGGCCTGCTGCCATGAAATCCATTGTCTCCTGGACAATGATGTTTTGTATGTAGGATGCACCGGTGCCTGCCACCGACATGGCTGTCGCATCTATGTTCACCTGAACTTCGGGTTTTTGGCCTGCCAGCAGGTCGGCTTCAAACCGCGGCGGGATATCTACGACAAAAATGAATTTTCCGGCATCCATCACCCGGTCGATATCCGCACCGGTAATCTCAACCGCCGGTTTGAAATAGGGCGGCAAGAACGCGTCCTGAATGTGCCTGGACAGTTCCGAGCGATCCTCATCCACAATTGCAACCGAGGCGTTCGCAACTTCCATTTTTGCATTCTGCGCGACCTTGTAGATGGCAAACGTGAATGTCCAGACAAGCAGGATCACCAGTACCGGATCAGCCAGCACGCTGCGCAGTTCCTTGATGCCGAGACGGTATATGTTGCCAAGACTTTGCAGCATCATCACACGTCCTGCTTGCGGAGGAAGAATGTCGCTATAAGGAAGAACCCGAGGCCGAAGCCGATCAGGAACAGATGATTGGGCCACAGGTCGGAAAAGCCCAGTGCCTTGGTGAAACTGCCAACGCTGATCTGCTGGAAGTAGGACGCAGGAAACAGTGCGCTTGTGATTTTGGCGCCGCCGCCCAAAGCGGAGACCGGCGTCATGAACCCGGAGAAATTCATGGTAGGCACCATTGCCAGAATCGCCGTGGCGAAGATGGCCGCGATCTGGCTGTTCACAAACGACGACACCAGCATGCCAAACCCGGTTGTTGCCCACACATAAAACAGCGCTCCAACCGCTAGTGCGGGAAGAGAGCCTTTCAAGGGCACCGCGAAAACCAGTATTACCAGCACACACAGGCTGATGAAGCTGGCATAGGCAATGGCGATATAGGGCAATTGCTTGCCCAGCAGGAATTCCATCCTGGTGACCGGCGTAGAGTAGAGGTTTGTGATCGACCCCATCTCCTTTTCCCGCACGATGCCGACCGCAGTCATCATGGCGGGAATCAAAACGCACAACAGCATGATGACGCCGGGGGTTATTGCATAGGTGCTCTTGAAAGCCTGGTTGTAACGGAAACGGGTCTCGATCGAAACCGGGCTGACACTGACGGGCTGGCCTGTCTGGCGTGTGGACATGTCTGCAATGTATTTCAGCGTCACGCCCTGAATATAACCCCGCGTCGTTTCAGCCCGGAACGGCATGGCGCCATCCAGCCACACACCGACTTCCGGTTGTTCGCCTTTCAGCATGTCCTTGCCAAAGCCAGATGGAATCTCGATGGCAAATTTCAGTTCGCCGCTTTTCAGCCGGGTTTCCACACCGGAAGGCACGGTGATGGGGGGTCTTTGTATGAAGTATCGCGAACTGGAGAAATTCTCGAGAAACTGGCGGCTCTCATGGGATCTGTCCTGGTCATAGACGGCATAGGGCAGTTCTTCGACATCGAACGATATGCCGTAGCCGAAGGTGATCATCAAGATGATGGGTCCCAACAGGGCAAATGCCAGCCTGATCGGATCGCGCAACAGTTCCTTGGCTTCCCGGCTGGCATAAGCCCACATGCGCCGCGCACTGAAAGTGCTGGTGCTCTGGCGGGATTCGGAGGATGTGTCAGCGGCCTCCGGAACAATCGGGTTGTCTGCGGTTTCAGCATCGCCCTCAGCGATCGCGTCTTCGAGATAGGCGACGAAGGCCTCATCGAGTGAACCGGCGTGTCTGGCGTCTGCCAGGTCTTGGGGTGCGCCAACGGCAAGTACCTTGCCGGCGTGCATCAGCGATATGCGGTCACAGCGGGCTGCTTCGTTCATGAAATGAGTGGAGATGAAGATGGTTACACCTTCATCGCGTGACAGCTCTATCAGCAATTCCCAGAAATCATCACGTGCAATCGGGTCGACGCCGGACGTTGGTTCGTCGAGAATAAGCACTTCCGGCTGGTGAAGAATAGCGACGGCCAGTTGCAGCCGCTGCTTGACGCCCAATGGCAGGCTGTCCGGTTTGTGATCTTGTACATCGTGCAGATCAAAGCGCTGGAGAAGGTCTGTAATGCGGCCGTTTCGCTGAGCTTTCGGCAAGTGAAACAGGTGTGCGTGCAGGTCGAGGTTCTGCAGCACTGTCAGTTCGCCATACAGCGAGAACGACTGTGACATGTAACCGACCCGGCGGCGGGTCTGCATGTCCCGGGCATTCAGCTTCTTGTTGAAAAGCCTGGCTTCGCCCTCGCTGGCTGGCAGCAGGCCGGTTAGCATTTTCATGGTCGTGGTCTTGCCACAGCCATTGGACCCCAGGAAGCCGAAGATTTCGCCCCGTTCGATGTCAAAGCTTACATGGTCGACGGCGGTGAAATTCCCAAACCGCTTGGTCAGTCCGCTGGCCTGGATGGCGAATTGTCCGTCTCCACCGGCGCGTTGCGGAACCACTATCTGCTTGTGCCTGGATCGCTTGGCCTCAGGAAGCAGTGCGATAAAGGCAGCCTCCAGCGTGTCTGCAGAGGTTTGGGATTTCAGTTCGGCTGGTGATCCGGTGGCGATGATCTTTCCGTCATCCATTGCAGCCAGCCAGTCGAACCCTTCAGCTTCATCCATATAGGCGGTTGCAACAACGACGCTCATGCCGGGGCGGCGGGCGCGAATGCGATCTATCAACTGCCAGAACTGGCGTCTTGAAAGCGGATCAACGCCGGTGGTCGGCTCATCCAGGACCAACAGGTCAGGATCATGGATAAGGGCGCAGCACAGTCCGAGTTTCTGCTTCATGCCGCCGGACAGTTTCCCCGCCGGTCGATCAGGAAACGGGGCAAGCCCGGTTGCCTGCAATAGTTCGCCAATTCGCCTGTGGCGCTCTTGCTTGGCCTGGCCGAACAGCCTGGCGAAGAAATCCAGGTTCTCGTATATGCTGAGTGTGGGGTAGAGGTTTTTCCCCAGGCCCTGCGGCATGTAGGCAATGCGGTTGAAGCAATGCCGGCGATGAGTTTTGTCGCGCATGTCGCCGGACAGTGCGTGGACACTTCCGGTTTGCATCTTGCGGACGCCTGAAATCAGCGCCAGCAATGTGGACTTGCCAACACCGTCGGGACCAATCAGGCCAGCCATGCATCCGGCCGGGATCTGCACGGTTACATCATCAAGAGCAGCCACTTCGCCGTACTTGTGCGTGACGGCGGCGAGATGCGCCACACTTTCTGGAACGGGTGTCATTCGGGCAACTTGATGATCAGGTTATCAGGCCACTCCTGAGCCTGTGGCAACCGCAAATAGGCTAATCCTCTAACCCCGGTTTTCACCCTATCCTCATGTTTACGCAGCAATTTAGGGTCGACGGTCAGTTTGACCCGGAACACCAGTTTGGCACGCTCCTGCGCCGTTTCCACAGCTTTCGGCGTGAACTGGGCCTGAGCAGCGACGAACGAAACCCTGGCGGGAATGACATATTGTGGGATCGGGTCGAGAATGATCCGCGCCTCGCTTCCCAGTGTGAGCAGGCCGGCATCGGACGCCGGCAGGAAGACCGTCATGTAGACATCGGCGATATCCAGAAGCGTCAGAATGTTGCCGCCGGCGGCTACAACTTCTCCAGGTTCTGCCAGCCGGTACTGGATACGGCCGCGTTGCGGTGCTTTCAGTGTGGTGTCATCAAGTATCGACGTCAGCCTGGCCAGGTCTTCCTTTGCTGACGTGATGGCTTCATCGGTCTGTTCAACACCGGCCACGGCGGCACGATAGTTGGCGTCAGCTGCCTGCAGTTCGTTGTGGCGCTGATCCAGCTTCTCTGTTGTGGCGAAACCTTTTCAATGCAGTGTCTGTACGCGGGCAAGCTCAGCTTCGGCGAATGTCAGTTGGCTTCTGACGCGAATGACCGCCGCACTTGCTTCGAGTTTTGCCTTCTCGGCACGCCTTATCTCGGCTTGCGCGCGCCGCACCTGCGCATTGATTTCTCCGGCATCCATGCGGGCAACGATCTGACCGGCGTCCACCATGTCACCCTGGTCAACAAGGACTTCAGCCACGCGGCCCGCCAGCTTGCTGGATATGTTGACCTGCTCAGCCTCAATACGACCATTGGAACTGACAATGCCGGCAGGCAATTGCGCGGCGAGCTGCTGTTGCCAGTAAACATACCCGCCCGCAGCGCCGGCTACGGCGACAACACCAAGCACTACCCAGGTTTTGAGTTTCATGGACTTTGCCTTCTGTTGAAATGTCTGTTGCCTTGCCGATGGTTCAATCGCGGGCGGTCTGGATATGATTCCGGCGCCATATGTTTCATCGCAAGGCTTGCGCCAAGATAGGCGTAGCGAGCCGAGCTCGAAATGATTCAGATCAAAGGCAAACCGCGCAAAACATCCATTATGGCGGCAACGCAACACAAGGTGCTTGCGCTTGACTACTATGGCAGGCTTGTAGTGTGGGATTGTGTTAGAGTGCTGTTCAAGACGGCAAATGTGAGGGAGCACCATGCTAAAGACAGGTTTCAAGGCGTTGCTGGCGCAGGCGAATGCGGTCATCGAAACGGTTTCGGTTCAGGACTTTCCGTATCTGCAGGATGAGCCGGATGTGGTGGTTGTGGATGTTCGCGAAGCAACCGAACGCGAGACTGACGGCACCATACCCGGCTCCATACATGCCTCACGGGGATTGCTTGAATTTCATGCGGATCCGGAGTGTCCGGCGCATCTTCCGGAATTGGATTCGTCCAAACGTATTGTATTGTTCTGCGGAACCGGCGGGCGCTCGACACTTGCTGCAAAGACGCTGCAGGATATGGGGTTTTCAGATGTGTTTTCACTGGCCGGCGGATTCGCCGCATGGAAAGCCGCCAACAATAAGGAAGACTGAAATCATGGCTTTTGACGACCTCATCACCCGCATAAACCTGTTCTTCAGTGAAGCGGAAAACGAAGCCGAAGATGCCCATCAGGTTCTCGAACAACTGCACGCCGAACTGGCCCAGTTAAAGGCAACGGGGCAGCCCTTGCCGGAAGACCTGGTGCGGCTGGAGGCTTTGCTGGACGAGGAATTCCGGTCCAGGGTAGTCAAAAATCAAGGCTCTGCCTGATCGGCATCCGGATCAAGCGTTTTCAGATAAGCGACCAGGTCAGCGATTGCCGGTTCATCCATGAACCTGAGCGCAAGCATGCTTTCACCCGGTACACCATTGATGATCTTGTGGATCATCCGCTTGGTCTGGTTACGTGCCTGCCAGCCAAGGCTGCCACGCATGCCTGGCCTGACCTCGAACCCCGATTTTCCGTTCGGGTCATGGCAGGACATGCACACTCCTTCAAAAATGTCTCTGCCGCGACTTAAGCTCTTCTGTGACAGGGACTTTTCCGGCCTGAAATTTTCCGGATCATACTGGCCGACGGTCAGAAAAAGCAGCAACAGGTCCAGCGGCAATCCGCCGGACGAGAGCGCTTTTTGATCAGGATGGGCTTTGGTGAACAGCTCCAGCATATTGAACGGATCAGTCCCTTGCAGGTGCCGAAGGCCGACAAACTGTTCTTGCTGCTGCGTGCTGCCATCTGCCTTTGCAGCGCCGTCATAGTCCCAGCCATGGCAGGAGACACAGCGCCAGCTGTCCGTATCACTGACTGTCAGGTCTGACGGGAATGCCGGATTTCGCATTGCCGGCGGGCTGGCACCTGAGCCTGCCCAGTAGTTGTCGTACAGCTTGCCACCCAGCGACACGACGAATGCATCGCCAAACTCATGCTCGCGTGCTTCCGGTGCGGACTTGTCGTGCGTGACCTGGGTCGCCAGGGCATGGTGATATGCAACCGGCCACGCGCGCGGGAAGGCCACAAGCGCCAGAGCTGCCGTGATTGTCAAAACAGACAGGTGCTTATGCAATCTGGCCATCACTTGACGTTGAAGTTGCGGCGTTGGACAGTAGGCGGTGCTGCAACTTTCAGGCGGGTGACTCTGGCTCTTATGTTTCGGCCTTGCCACGGAACCACGCCGTAAGTGTTGCACCACCTGGCACTGAATGTTTTTGTTTCACCTTCAACCTTGAAACGGAACTTCAGGCAGCGGCCTGAACGGCGTACAGAACCGCCGGAAAATACGCCTGGTACCTGAAAGTACACCCGGCAATCGTGTGTCAGGCGCGCTGTGGCAGCTTCAGTTGTGCCTCTGAAGTTTCCCGACAATTTATATGTGCCAGGCTGCGCCCAGTTGAATATGCACCGGTTGGCAGCCAGCAAGTCACTCGGCAGCATCGCAACCAGCACAAGGCCAGCACCTGCCATCAGGCAGATCGGGCAAGCGCCCTTAATATAACGGATCATACTCATAAGCACCTCCAGTGAACGGGCACTCAAACACACCAGCAGATCAAGACATATGACTTCGATCAATGCGCTTCATATGCCGTTGGTTGCATTATGTATCAACCAACCTAACCAGGAGGATGTTTCGTGAACCCGAAAACCTTTGTTGTCAGTCTCAATGACACGGACAATCTGGATCATCTGCTGACCACTTGCAGCCTGTTTGCGGCTCGTAACGAAGCCCATGTCATCGGCGTTTACATCATCCCTTCCGTTGAGGTTTATGCAGTCTATGGCGGTATCGCCATGGCAGATGTCGTTGACGCCCAGCGCAAACGTTACCAGTCAATGGGCAAAGAAGTACGCGAGAAATTCGAGCGTATAATGTCCTTGAATTCACTATCGCATGAATGGCGCGAACTGGACGCCATAAGTTCATCCATCGGGCAGGAGTTTGTACAGCAATGCCGGTTCGCCGATCTGGCAATGATTGCCCAGGTTGACGCCAATGAGAGTTGTGGCGTTGAGCCGAGTTTTGCCGAATATGTGGTTATGGAGGCAGGACGGCCTGTCTTGCTGGTGCCGCGCGGCAAGTCGTTTGAGACCATTGGAAACAAGGTGCTGATGGGTTGGAACGGGGCCAGGGAGGCAGCACGTGCCTGCTTCGACGCCCTGCCGCTTCTGGCGGCTGACAGCGAGGTCAGTATTGTCTGGGTTGATCCGCAGAAGCAGCGTCTGCTGGCAGGTAATGTGCCTGGTGCGGAACTGGCGGCAACCTTTGCCCGCCACGACATAAGAGTTACGGCTGAGCCCATGCCGACAGCAGACTCCGACGCCGGCCGCGCCCTGCTGGCGCGTGTCGAAGATATTGGTGCCGACCTGCTGGTTATGGGCGCTTACGGGCACTCCAGAGTGCGTGAGTTCGTGTTTGGCGGAGCCACCGAACACGTGCTGAACAATATGACGGTTCCAGTGCTGATGTCGCACTGAGATTATCATACTGTCCTTGATTTTACCTGCTACGGAGACACTTCCTCATGACTATGAAACAGATCCGCATGGAACTTGCCCGCGACCAGGATTTTCCGCAGGGCAGCCGCCAACATGGCTATACTCTGATGGCACCGCTGGACAATATGGACAGGATTGATGCGGCGGAGTGGAAAGCCAGTCGCGAGAAGTGCAGGGTGACGCGTTTCTGGGGATCCGATGAACATGAAATCGGACATCTGGTGCGCAAACCCGGTGGCGCATGGGCGTTCCACTACGATATTCACGGCAACGAGGAAGACGATGAGACCGGATACCGGTTCGGCGACGAACGCTTCCGGCCCGGAGAGTATGTCTCGATCCGGGAGCAGGATGGCGAGATGCGAACTTTCCGCGTTATCACCGCAACGGACGTCCGCTGACGCTGATTGAAGTGTAAAATTCAAACCGGCCACTGCTGTGTAGCAGTGGCCGTTTCGCTTTCAGCCGGGCCGAGGGAAAGATCAGGCGGCGTGCTTGATCTTGACCTTGTGTGTCTTGGCTGCGACTTCCGGCGGCTTAGGCAAGGTTACAGTCAGAACGCCGTTCTTGAACTGCGCATCGACTTTGTCCGGATCCACGCCGAAGGGCAGTGACATGGAGCGGGAAAACTTGCCGTAGGATCTTTCAACGACATGATAGTCTTTTGACTTGTCCTCTTCTTCGGCTTTTTTCTCAGCCAGGATGGTCAACCGGTTGTCGGTCACAGTGACGTCGACATCCTCCTGATCCACACCGGGAAGTTCTGCGGTGATCTCAAGCGCCTTGTCGGTTTCTGCTACGTTGATGACAGGCGATATCAGTGCGTTGCCGTTGGCACGGCCGGGAGTTAATCCAACTGACTGGGAAAAATCGTGAAACACTTTGTCAATCTCGTCGTGCAGCGAACCGAACATTCCAGGCCAGTTTTGGGTTTTCCAAAGCGACGGAAGTGAAGTTTTCTCTGTCATCATCTGTCTCCTTACAGGTAACGAAAATAAGGGGCCGTCCATATGAAGAATGTTAGCCTAAGCGATGCAGAGTTTTCCTTGACCGCGATCAACTGCGGGCAGATTGCCAGCCCAGTTTTGGCAATTAAACTGCCAGAACGTCGGCGAGATGGTCTCCGAGTTCCTGGTTGGGAATATGCACCAGGTCCTTGGCGATTTCTGCGTAGACAACCGCCAGCAGCGGCTTTGGCAGAGCTTTGCGAATATCGCCAAGCGTTGCCGGGGCGGCCACCAGCACCAGCCGGTCAAAGGCCTGGTCCTGCAACTGGTCCTGCAATGTGGCAACCAGTTCGGCAGCGAAGGAACGCTTTGCTTCGCGCTGCGGGTCGGAATGAGGTTCCATCGCATGGCGGTGCGCTCCGGCTGAGTCAAAGGTGCGGCCGGGCCGGTCAGCCATGATGTCGCCGGATCGGGAGTTATCTCCTTCAAACTCCATTCCGCGCACCTCTTCCAGACCTTTGCCGGGTCCGGTGTTGCAAACGATGCGGGCGCGGGTTCCGTCTGCAAGCAGTATCCATGTTCTAACCGGTTTCATCCTGATGCCTCCTGGTTGGGGGGATTTTCATCAATCTAGCAGCCT